>Ga0315274_10015674_pt1 | contig 10726 bp, 9 predicted proteins | sample YL17G02_20_MG_FD_203700 | JGI IMG/M metagenome (GOLD analysis project Ga0315274, IMG submission 203700) | Sediment microbial communities from Yellowstone Lake, YNP, Wyoming, USA - YL17G02_20 | ecosystem: Environmental > Aquatic > Freshwater > Lake > Sediment | place: USA: Wyoming | collected...
TGGATATGTGTAAGTATCAAGCGACTGGTCAGTTATTGAACCCACCCCAGTAATCCCCACATAGTTGAAACCACCTATGACTGAGGCTGTTGTTGTGTAACCCCCAGAGACAATATTTATTCTCCTGATATAACCATCATTATTATAGACAGCACACAGGTTAGAACCTCTCTCACAGAAAATACTTGATGAGGAGGTAACACCACTGCCCAGGTCTATTTCCTTGTTCTTAGTAATAGTAGCCCCATTCCATTCATAACTCACTATTGAGATAGTGGCATCAGGTGTCTTGACAACTGACACCATGTCTGGATTTCCGTCACCATCCCAGTTCAACATGAACCCATTACCAACAAATGTTCCATTAACCTGATATTGGCCCAGGAGTTGACAGGTCTTTGAGTATATTGAGAGTGTTGAATATTCCTCTATCCATATGTTGTGAGTGATATTATCAGTCAAGACCTGGAAAGTAGACCTCGGTGGTAGATCACAGCCATCAGTCCAGACTCCGGCCACCATGTCGGTCCTGCTGAGAACATTAAAGTCTGTGTAGGGGTTTCCGGTTGGGGTGTTGATAAGGGCTTGAGTCCAGTCAAAGTAAGCCATAGCTGTTCCTATTGTCATGACTAACATCAAGACACACATTACTGGAAAAAAGAGTTTAGGTTTCATCTGTTACTCACCACCACCATTATTATAGCTATTATGATTAGGAGTAAGATAATGGCCCCTAATACATATCCCACATTATCTTTCAGCCACAGGGTTGTATAGGCCACACCCTCCAGGTTCTTGTAGAGTGGAGTGATGTATTGTTCTGATTTCAGTGTCCCACCCTCATATGAACACTGGACACCAAATACATAAGTGATATTGGCTTTGAGGTTCTCTGTTGTGAAGTAGGGGTTGACCAGGCCTTTATCGGCTGTGAAAAACTCCCTGGTCTCCTGCTGTCTGGTGAAAATACCACTTGAGTAGGTTTTCTGCTGTGGACTGGTCTGGATAATTGAGTTCTCTTGTTTGACATATGAGATACAATTATAGTCCTGGGTTGTGTTCTCTATAGAACATTTCCAATAGATTTTATCACCAACAATATTGATGAGTGGGTTGACATCATAGTCACAATCCATATCTCCACTGAGGAAACTACATGGTTTCCAGGTATCACAATCTATGAATGAGTAGTCACAGGTATCTGAAAAGAGGCCTGTGATGTTTGAACAGATGTTGGTGTCCTCATATTGTCTGAACTCTGTGTTGTTCTCCAGACAAGTAGAGACAACCTCCCAATCCGGGACACAATAGTCACAGGCCTCGGTGGAGGTGTAAGATGTGCAGTTGGGAGACCCGTCACCCACATAATGGACTACCCTGGTGTCATTAATCAGGCATGGGTCATATGTGATATTGTAGTTACATGAGTCACAGACCAGGTGGACTGAGACATTACTGGGAAAGAATAAGGCATCTCCACCACTCACATCTCTTATCTTGCCTCTGTCAAACTCTATGTAGGTATCAACATCAGTTGGGGTTATTGGCTTATGCCAGTCATAATAGAAATTCTCATTTGTTCTTTGGGTGGTGTAGTCAGTGTCATTTATCCTGAACTGAACCCAGTCTATATAAGTGTAAGGGTTGATGTCACATGAGAACCTGACATCTGTGGCCTGACAGCCTATATTGGAGACATTTGCCTGACAATTTGTGATCTGAAAGGTGTAGATTTCTGTGGTGGAATTGACCTGAATGGCCTGGACACCTACAGCTATCAGCATCAACCCAAGTATAATTAAGAACCCGAAAATCCAGTTGTTTTTCATTCTGTCTCCCCTCACCCGTATTTGATATTTAAATATGTTTTGATTTTTCAGACTCTCTTGACCTTTGTAGAGTCAAATACCACTATCCCGTCTGCTTTGTTGTCACTGATGACTCCATCATAACCTCTCTTTTTGATTTCAAAAGTGAAAATTCTTGAGAACATAGGGTCACCGATCTTGTCCCACCTGTTCTGGATACCCATGTTCTTTCTGATTTCCCAACATTCATTACCTTGATAATCCATGAGTTTAAGGTCTCTTGGCAATCTGTATCTATTGACCTGAAATCCCCGGCCCTTACCAGAGATTTCACCAAAAGCCCTGGCTATACCCCTATCCCATGTGACATACAGGCCATCTCCCAGGACACCAAACCCAAGACCAGTCCCAGTTCCAGAAGTCCCCCTATAAAAGACTCCCTTGTTCTGTTTCCATAAGTTATCCCAGAATGGGGCTTGACCCTCAAGTTGTTTTATGGGTTTGGCCGGGATCATCACCGGGATTTTCTTGCCTGTCTCAATACCCAGACTGGCCAGTGAATGCCTCCTGCTTTCCCCATACCAACCTGACTTTCTCATCTCAAGTCCTCCCACATGACACTGACCAATTAAAGGTAGTGTTTGACATATCGCAGGGGTGGATATATTTGAACTTCTGTTCCACAAACAAATAGGTCATATTGGCTGTTCCCCAGAGGTCTGTAGTCATGTTACACTGAACCCCGTCAAGATATGAGAGTGTATTTCCAAACCTGTCATACACCTGGGCTTTGACCAACCAATTTGTGTCCACCAGGCATTTATTTGGGGCTGTCACAACCATATTGAGGTCATCTGAACTGATGTTTAGCTGTTGGAGTATCCATGAGTTAGTCTCATTCACATAGACCAGTGTCATGTTCATATCCTCCAGGATACTTCTGAGGTCCAGGTAGTAAGTGGTCATGGTTGAATTGAGGTTGTCACACTTGATGAACAGGGTTGACAAGTTCTGTTGTGTGATGTTGTGGTTCTGTGAGGCCTGGACTGAGAGGTTGTTCAGGAGGTCAAGTATGCCCTGGATAGATAGGTTTGACTCCAGGGAGAGGTTGTTCAGGAGGCTGATTATAGTAGTCACATTTGAGTCCAGGGTATCAAAGCGATCCTGGATAGACTGGTTCATGATGTCAAGCCTACTCTGTATGTCCCAGTTGGTCTGGTTCAGTTGGACTGACAGGTTACCCAGTAGTTCATGAGTGAGATTATTCTGGGCCTCCAGGCCATTCAGGAGGCTGAAAGTGGTATTGAAATTGTTGGTGGTTGAGTTCTCAAACAGGTTGATTTGGCTTGAGAGTGACTGGTTAACCAGTATCAGGGTGTTCCTATTCTCTATGATGTCTGCTGTCAGTGTCTGGTTAATTGACAGGAGTAGGTTCTTGAGTGAGTTGATCTCTCCAACCAGGTTCTCACCAGTTTGGTTTATTGACTGGTTGAGTTGACTCATGCCTGAATTGAAAGTTAGGTTGAGGTCAGTTATCATGGCCTTGAGTTCAGATATATTGGTCTGGGTGATGTTGTGGTTGGTGTCAACAAGGATACTGAGGTTAGTCATCTGTGAGTTCACTTCTGAGAACCCGGCTGTCATATTGGAGTTCAGGCCCACTATCTGGAGTGTCAGGTTGTCATAGACTGATTGGATATGGGCATCTTTCTCTATGAACCCGTCTACTATGGTCTGGTTGACAAACCCTATCTGCTGTATTATACTGGCCTTTGTCTCATTCAGTTGTAATGACAGGTTCAGTATATCTGACTTGAGTTCAGCCTTTGTTGAGTTGAGGTCACCACTGAGGGCTGAGATAAGTAGGAAAGTCTGGTTGAAGTTCCCAGAAGTCTCTGACTTGAATAGGGAAATGGCCTGACTGAGAGATAAGTTCATGGCATCTATCTTGGAGTTGATTGTTGAATTGAGGTCAAGATAGAATGTATTGACATCTGTCTTGAGGTCTCCTATGGACTGGTTGAGGTCAAGGTAGTTGTCATTACAGGTTGTGTTGAGTTGGGACATCAACCCAAACAGAACCGAGAGGTTCTGTTGGGTGATGTTGTGGTTGTTGGAGACCTCTACTTGGAGTGAGGTAATATACCCGGTGAGGTTATCGTATTGGTCTCCTATGGTTGTATTCAATTCACCGATCTGGGTGATTATGGCCTGTGTATCATTTTTGACCAGGGAAATCTGGTCTGAGAGGGTTTGGTTTGTGGCAATAATCTGGTTCAGGACTGATGTGGTGTTCTGGTTCATCTGGTCTGACAGATTATAGTAGACTGACAGGAGTAAGGCCTCATTTGAGGTCAGGTTGACTTTCAGCCCCTCCAGTGAGATATTGAGGTCACTGAGGTAGTTTATCATGTAGGCTGTGTCATTCTTTAACCAGGCCAAGTCTGATGACAGGCTTGAGTTGATGAGTAGTAGCTGTGAGTTGAGGTTCTGCTCAGTCTGGTTAAGCTGTAGTGACAGGTTTGTGATCCCGGCCTGGAGTTCCTGTTTGGTGGAATTGAGGTCACCTGAGATACCTGTAAGGGTCTGGAACAGGGTTGTGAAATTAGCCTGTGTCTCTACCCTGAACTCAGAGATGGACTGGGTAAGTGACTGGTTGAGGGCTGTCAACTCATCAAGAATGTCCTGCCGGGAGTTGGAGATACTGGTATTGATGTCCAGGAAACCCTGCTGTATTGAGGAGTTTAGGTTAGTGAGGTAGTTGTTTATATATGTCAGGTTTGACTGGGTTATGTTGTGGTTGGTCTCTACCTGGTTGGACAAGTTGTCTATCTTGTCCAAGACCTGTGAAAAGTTCCCGTTCCAGGTTATTGACAGGTTGTTAATCTGACTGGTGATGTTGTCATAGGCAGACTGGATATGGGCATCTTTCTCCTGGAAACCTGACTGGATACTCATGTTGAGGGCTGTCAGTTGGAGTTGGATACTGGTGTTGGTGTCTATAAGCTGTTGTGAGAGGTTACTGAGGCCTCCCTGGAGTTCAGCCCTTGTCCCGTTCAGGTCATTTGAGATACCGGACAGGGTGGAAAACATGGCTGTGAAATTGTCCTGAACCTCATTCCTGAAAGTCTGGATCGCTGTGGACAAGGACTGGTTAATCAAGAGTAGGTCACTGGACAGACTCTGGTTCATGGCTATGAGATAGTTGTAGGTCTGGTTTATCTCAGCCAATAGGTCACCCCTAACAGAGTAGAGTGTGGAATTTAGGTTAGAAATGTCTGTTGAGAGGGACATATTGACTGACAGCATGAGGCTTTGGAGATCGGTTAGGTTCTGTTGTGTCAGGTTATGGTTCTGTGATACCTGGATAGAGAGGTTCTCCAGGAAAGACTGGAGTTGGTCAAACCTGGCCTGAGATGAGATGTTCAAGTTGGTTATCTGGGTCTGGGTGTTGTTTGAGGTGTTCTGTATCTGCTGTGTCAGAGACTGGTTGACTGACAGGAGTTGGGTCTGGGTAGAGTTGATGGCCTGGGTGATGTTCTGGAGATATGAGAGTATGACTGAGTTCTCCTGGCCCTGTGACAGGTTGAGGGCCAGTATCATCTCCCAGGTCTGGTTGAACTTCTGGGTGACATTATTAGAGAGGTTAGTGACCTGTGAACTCATATTATCATAGGCAGACTGGATATGGAGGTCTTTCTCAGTGAACTTATCCAACATAGAGAGGTTAAGCAGACTGAGGTTCTGACCTATTCCATGTGTGGTTGAGTTTATCTCAGTGTCCAGGCCCAGACTCTGGTTAGTGATGTTGATTGTGGTGTTAAGCTGAGTCTCCAGGCCCAGTAGTTTCCCCCAAATCTGTTGGAGATATGGGTATATAGTGTTGGTCAGGTAGTCTATGACCTGTTGTATCATTCCCTTATGGATAAGGAGTTCACCTGTGATATTCAGGAGTTGGTTGTTTATCTGTGAGAGATTAAGCTGAGTGAGGTTTCCAAGAGAGTCTATCCTGGTCAGGATACTCTGGGTAGTGATCGCTGTTGAGAGGAGTTGGTATCTATTGAATAACTCCTGCCTGTAGAACCTCATTTCCTGGAGATATGAGGCATATTCCCCGGCTATGTCTACTCCTTGAGAGTCATTATAGTAGCTTGAAATCCAATAGAAGTCATCATAGGTTCTATGACAGAAATCAGTTATGGTATCATTTGAGATTAGGGTAGTCTCTGTTATAGGGGTCTCATATGTGAAATTCCTGCCTGAACAGAGTGGGCCTATGAGGTCAGTTATTGATCTTGTAATCTGTTCTGTGTATTCCACCTCCCATCTCATGTAATTATCCATCTTGAACCAGAACTGGTAATCCGTTCCAGTCACTATGTTTTTATTGAGTGTGACTATACAATTCTGGAATGAGGGTTGAGAGTATGTTGTGAAATCTGTGAAGTCAACCCAGTCTGTCCCGTTCCATTCCTTTATCCAATAGATGGCTGTGCAGTCCACCGAGAAAGGTGTCTCATAGTGGATTTGGGCCTCTCTTGTTGATGAGGCTGAGATATTGAGATAATCCTCTATCTCACCCTCAACCAGGTCAAACTCATCATCATTTGTGAAAAATCCACATCTGCCATCTGAATAGCCCTGGCAAGTATCAATTTTGAAGTAGTCATTTTCACCTATTGGCGATCCTGAGACATGGATTTCACCAGACCCTTTCAAGTCTTGGATAGTAGTTCCATACTGGACAGCTTTCAAGACCAGGAAATTATCCCACTGCTTGAATGTAGACCCAGATGTAGTCAGTATCCTTATCCTGGTCCTGTTTAATGGGCTTATGGCCGAGAGTGGAACTGAGTTTGAAAGGTATTCATCTACTCCTATGGGAACTCCACTTGAGGCTGTGGCCTTGAAAGTGAGGTTGTTTGGTAACTGAACCCATGAGTTATTTGACCAGTTCCACCAATACATAATCAGGAGATTAGCCCCGTTATTCTCACCCAGGTATTGGACAAACAACTGAGTGACATTTCCGGCAAGACCCCCGGCTGTCAAGTTCCAGGTATAGAAAGAGTCACAGGCCTTACCACCTCCTCCTGCTATTCCAGAGTCACACTGAGTATAAAGCCACTCCCCATAATCATCAAGGACAAATGGGTCTCCAGAGTAAGTTCCAGTAGTCACATTCCTTGTTGGGGCAAGGTTACTGGAGAGAGTATAATATTGGTTGTCTGAGGTGGCATATGTGCATTTGGCATTCACCATATAGACTCCAGAATAGAGTGGGGCTATAAAGTCGTAGTAATAGAGACCCTCCTCAAGGTATCTCATGAGTCCATCATTAACCCACTCAACATGGGTATTATTAGCTGATAGTGGTAGATATATGTCCAGAACACATGTGGCATTTGTGATCGGGATACCATTTGGGTCTTTCAGGAGTAGGAATATTGTTCCATCATCTCCAGCTTTGTATTCTGTTCCAAACACATCCATAGAGGCTATTGGTTTGTTGGTGTATGTGAGGTCCAACCACCCATTAATAGCCCCAGTGTTCTTGGTCAAGGTAAGTTGGACAGAATAGTTACCTGATTTATTGATGATGTTTGAGCAATCAAAACTGGCTGTTCCCTGGCCTGATGTGGCATAAGTGGTAGAGACATAGTAGTTGGGTGTGTTACAGGTCTGGTTATTGACCCTGAGTGTGAAATTGACAGAGGGAGAAAGATAGGCTTGAAATGTTATGGTTGAGGAATAGACATGAGTGAGTCCGTCTGGAGGGTTGACTTGCAGAGTGTAGTTGTAGGTCACTCCAGAAGTTGTTGACTCTCTATAGTAGGGGTCAAGAAAGATTTTTGAATAGAGTTGGGTCTGGTCTGCCAAGACAAATGGAACTACCAGAGTCAGTAATACTAACCATAGAATAATTCCTCTCCTCACCACTTTTAATCCTCAGTAGTTGTTTATATAAGAAAGACTATATAAATTTTGTGTTTAGAAAATGGAGAAAAGAAAAAAAGATAGGTTTAAACCTATCTACTGGCCTTTCATGGTTTTCTTGGATAGCTTGACGATCCAGCCAATTAAGACTATCAGGACAACCAATCCAACAAAGCCTATGACTTGGAAAAGTCCGTTTCCCATCAAATCTACAAACATACTTGCAAGATCAGTTGTTTTGTAGGTAGGGTCATAAGGTGTGTATGCCATTCTTGTTCACCTCCTGTTTGTTTGAATAAATAGGAAAAAAACAAAAAAAATCTACTAAGGCTTACTGGCCTTTCATAGTTTTCTTTGACAGCTTGACAATCCAGCCGATCAGGACTATCAGAACAATCAGGCCTATGAATGCGATGACCTGGAACACTCCGTTTCCGATCAAATCCACAAACATAGATGAAAGATCAGCTGTCTTATATGTTCCTTCGTATGGGGCATAAGCCATTTAACATCACCTATTTTGTTTTTGTTGGTGTTTCCACCAGTTCCTTTCTAAGAAAGGGACAATTTGCTATGAGTAGAAAGAGTATAAATATTTAGTGAGGACAAATGACACACATTTTTCTAAATCTTTATAAAGTCATATGTCAAATAGGTGTCAAAGATGACAAAATCTGATACCATCAGGGTCACATTAAGAGTTCCTCTGGACATCTATGAGGTAATAAAGGGTTCCTGTATCAGGATTAAGACTATAGAGGGAAAAGAGGTCAAGAGAGTCATCTCCATGAATGATGCCTTTATAGATTTTCTATGGAGAGGAATAGAGACAACAGAGGAGGATAATGACTAAATCCCCTCAGTTTGAGAAATTCAAGGTCAGGAAAAAACTGGCCTTTCAAGAGAGTCTGCTATGGGGTGTAGAGAGTGTCATCTACATAGTGGGTGGTTTCTTTTCCGGGTTCATGTTGAGGCAGACCAACAACCTGATATTCCTGGCCATGTTTGTCCTGATCCTGGTAATCAGGTTTCAGTGGTATAGGATAGAGGAGACAACAAGAAAGGTGAGGCTGATATGAATAAGATAGAACAGAAAGTTAAGGACTGGATAGTGAGTAAGATGGCCCACCCAGAGGCTATGAACCCAAATGACCATAAGATGATGGACTTTTTCATAGGTTTCTTTTTCACAACCATACCCCAGTTCATAGGTGTGATGTTGATATTCTCACTCCTGTCCTATATGTATCTGTGGGGACTCAAGAAATACGGATTTGACAGGACCATAATTGTCCTGTTGGTGGGCATGATAATCTCAATAGGAGAAGTTGGGAAAGCTGTCAGAAGTCTCGGAAAGTGATTTTTTCATTTTTACTTTTTGTTAGTGATATATGATTATTCTCATGGGTTTAAAAACTAAACTTTGAAAATCACACTTTTACAGAGGACAAAAGTGTTTCACTGGCCTCCAGTTTTTTCTAAAAGTTTTTATTGTCAGACCCCTTACCTCTCTGTAATCAGTCCAAAGAGACTGGTTGGAGAACCGAAAATGAAAAAGGAAAAAGGAATGTGTGTTGTCCCCTTTTGTAGGAATAAGTCGGACATAATCTGTATGGGTGAGGAGTATTGTGACTACCACTACACCCTGAAATGCCGGGGTGAGGAGAATGTATGAGTTCAAGGACTCTGATGGAGACATCATCACCACTGGATATAAGTTGAAGTTCTATTATGAGGAACATGAGGCTTATTGGAAAGAATACAGCTTGACCTTGACCCAACATCAGGCCCAGGTAATCTGTAGAAAGCTGTGCAGACATTTCAAGGTCAGGGTAAGCCTGTATTTCTGGGGCAGGAGTGGTGGTAGGTATTCCCGGTGGGAGAGGGTGTCAACTACTGGCATGATTTTCCTACCACATGACAAGGCCTCAGTGGGGATATTGTGTCATGAAATGGCCCATGCGATCCACCACCAGAGATACCACAAAAGAGGCCACACCAAACAACTCAGGAGGATTATGGATAGGGTAATGGCTTATGCCAAGAAAAAGAACTATTGGGTGGAACAGAGGCCAATATCTATATTTGATTTTCTGGAGAGGGATTATTCCCTTTCCTCATCTATTTCCTGACCATTTGTGATCCCGTTTTTGACCCTGTAGGACATCTTTATCATGGAATACAGCATGGCCATCTCCTCAGTTGTGAGTGAGGGGTGAGTCCTCTGGATAATGATAAGCCAGTCATGTTTGGTCTTGGCAAACTTGGCCAGTGGGTCTTTCAGAGACTTCTTGGCCAAAGCCTCCATATCCTGTTTAGCAAAGTTCATGTCCTGGACTTTCCTGAGAAATTCCTTTTTCTTGACCTGGTAGTCTTTCCAGACCTTACTCATCCAGTCAATTTCAAAGATGACTGACCCCAGGTAGTTATGTGTGGCCGGGTTCATAATCCCAACCAAGACATAGACTGGTTCTAAAGCCATGCCCTGGTCATCTAACCTGAACTTGTTTGAACCTATGGAGTGGAGGATATAGTGGGCTGTTCCCAGTTCTTTCTCAGTGGGGCTGATTGTCCCTATGGATACCTGGTTCTGCCTGAGTGTCTCTGTCTGGATAGTGATAAAGGACTGCATTCTACCTGACCCAATACCATACTCCCCGGCTGTGGTGACCTCATCTCTCATTATGAAAGCCTTACGGGTGTAGACCTTGAACTTGTCCAGGAACTCCTGGTCTGTGAACCCGATCTTGTCTGCTGTGAAGTGTTTATCCATGAAAGTCCCCAGTTCAATATTGATGCCGGATTTCATAGAATTATGGCTAATTATCCCATTTGACAGGACAAAGTTATGGTAGATAGGGGTATGCAAATCCCAGGTATCTATCTCACCAATTTCCTGAATAGACTTTACTTTAGCTGTCTTACTACACCAGACCCCCAGATTTTTTGAGACTTTGTATTCCTTATTATGACAAGTCCTA
>Ga0315274_10015679_pt1 | contig 10725 bp, 7 predicted proteins | sample YL17G02_20_MG_FD_203700 | JGI IMG/M metagenome (GOLD analysis project Ga0315274, IMG submission 203700) | Sediment microbial communities from Yellowstone Lake, YNP, Wyoming, USA - YL17G02_20 | ecosystem: Environmental > Aquatic > Freshwater > Lake > Sediment | place: USA: Wyoming | collected...
AGGCGCTGGCGGTCTATACGGGGGAGAACGCGGTCGAGCTCCTTCGGGATCAGCGGGTGGACGTCGTCGTAACCGATTTGAAGCTCGAGGGCAAGGTGGATGGGCTGGACGTGCTGCGGCAGGCGAAGCAGAACAGCGATTCCACCGAGGTGATCCTGATCACCGCGTATGCCACGATCGAGAACTGCAAGGAGGCGATCCGGCAGGGGGCGTTCGACTACTTAGTCAAGCCGCTCGACATCGACCAGTTGCGGACCCTCGTGGAGCGGGCGGGACGCAAAGCCGCACGCGCCCACGACCAGCAGGCCAGGACGCAAGCCCAGCACGACTCGTTCGTCTTCGAAGGGATCAAGGGCGCCAGCGCCGTCATGCAGGGCATCTTTGAGGTGGTTCGCCGGGTGGCCCCGACCAATATCTCCGTCCTGATCGAAGGGCCCTCGGGAACGGGCAAGGAACTCCTGGCCCGCGCGATTCACAACAACTCGCTGCGCCGGGACAAGGCGTTCACGCCGGTCAATTGCGCCGGGCTGACGGAGACGCTGCTGGAGAGCGAGCTGTTCGGGCACGTCAAGGGCGCCTTTACCGGGGCCAACATGGACCGCAAGGGCCTGTTCGAGATCGCCGACGAAGGTACGCTCTTTCTCGATGAGATCGGCGACATGCCGCTAACGATGCAGGCGAAGCTGCTTCGCGTGATCGAGGACGGCGTTGTCGTGCCCGTCGGATCCAACAAGCCCACCGTCGTCGACGTTCGCGTCATCAGCGCCACCAATCAGAGCCTGCGCAAGCTCATCGAGCAGAACAAGTTCCGCGAGGACCTCTATTTCCGGATTCGCGGGGTCGATATCACGCTGCCGGCGCTGCGGGAGAAGGCGGAGGATATCCCGATCCTGGCCGAGCATTTCCTCCAGGAGGCCGTGGAGGAGACCGGCTCGAAAGTCACGGGAATCACGGACGCCGCCATGCGCGTACTCACCGGCTACGAGTGGCCCGGCAACATCCGGCAGCTCAAGAACGTCATTCGAACCATGGTCGTCATGTGCGACCGCGACAAGATCGATGTCCGCGACCTGCCCCCGGAGATCGCGCAGCGCCGGCAACTGACCGGCGCCACCGAGCCCGCGCCGAGCCTGGGCGCCGTGTCGCTCAACGAGCTCGAACGCAAGGCCATCGTCGATACCCTGGCCCGGACCGAGGGCAATCGCGAGAAGGCGGCCAAAATCCTCGGCATCGGCGAGCGCACCCTCTACCGCAAGATCCGCGAGTACAACATCTGAGACGGTCGTGGCCTGTCATCAAGCTTTGGGCGGCAGCGGCAATCGCCGTATGTGTTCAGTCTTATCCGGGCGGCAGCGTCAAGCGCAGCTTGGCGATGGCCCTTCTCGGATACGATGCCGCCATCGCCAATGCCTTCGGCCTTGACGCTGCCAACCGGGAATTGGAAATACTCAATGGGAATCGGTATGAGACCAGGGCAGGGGGATCAGGGCTGCGGCGACGGTCGGGCGCGCCTCTCCTGGAGCCAGGGCGGAAACTGCTCGGGCGTGACGTTCGCCCATAGGCCCTGTTTGAGCGACCGGGCGCTCGCCTCCAGTTGCGTGTACTTATAGTAGTAGCTGTGGCGGAATCGCAGGTCGGCGTAGGCATAGCCGCCGGACAAGAGCTCCTCGTTCAGGAACTTCCCATCCGGCAGGCCGACATAGGCAAGCAGCCTGCCGTACTTGTCCCGGGCGCCGGCCTTTTCGTCGAGGTACAACGTCACGATCCGGTCGAGGGCCGTCCGGCGGGCAAAGTCCGTCGCCTCCCGGGCGAAGTACATCGGCTTTTTCCCCGCGTCCCCCATCTCCGGCGTGTCGATCCCCAGGAGCCGCACCTTCGTCACGTCACTTCTGTCATCCGGAATATCCACATGGAGCGTATCACCGTCAACCACCCGGACAACCGTGGCCTGCTGCCGGTCGTACCGCTCGAAATCTGCGGCGGCGGTTTGTGCGCTCGAGCGGAACAGCCTGCGTGACTGCGGGCCCACGACGCCGCGGTCGAGCCCAATGAGAAGAGCCGCCGCGCTCAGACAGATGCTGATCACGACAGCTCGTTCACGCTTGCTCAATGTGTAGATGCTCTTTCGCCTGCGAGCCAACGGCTGTAGACCCCGGTCAAACTGCCTTTCGCTGCCGCGCGGGCCTGTCCAGCTCGAACGCCAGGCAGACGGCCTCGAGCGCCCGCTCCACTTCACTCCGACTGACGGCGCAACTGATGCGGATCTCGCTCGTCGTGATCGAGTCGATGTTCACTTTCGCCCTGGCCAGGGCGCCGAACATCCGGTCCGCCACGCCGTACTGCGACCGCATTCCCACGCCGATCACCGAAACCAGCGCGATGTCGTCGCGGACGAAAACACTGTCGCAGTGAAGCTCCGACTTCAACTCCTCCGCCACCTCCCTGGCGGCCGGCAGGTCGGCGGTTGCCACTACGAACGAGAGGCTGGCCTTCTCCGAGCTGATTTCCGTCTGGATGATGTCGTCTACAACGACCTTGGCCTGTGCCAGCCGGGCGAACACCTTGGCGGCGGTCCCCGGGACGTTGGGAATGCCGATCAAACCGACCTTCGCCATATCTGTCTGGATTGTTGCACCCGACACCAATATACCTTCCATCTGCGGCACCTCGTGAGTAATGATGGTTCCCGGATTGTCGTTCTCGCTGTTCCTGACGTGGATTCTGACATTGTATCGCTTGCCGACGGCCACGGAGCGAATGTGCATCACGCCGGCCCCGAGACTGGCCATCTCCAGCATTTCATCGTAGCTGATCTCGTCGAGCCTGACGGCCTTCTTGAAGATTCGCGGGTCGGCCGTGTACACGCCGTCCACGTCGGTGAAAATCTCGCACTCTGCGGCCTTCAGGGCCGCCGCCAGCGCCACGGCGCTGGTATCCGAGCCGCCGCGACCGAGGGTAGTCACGTTGCCGTGCTCATCGACGCCCTGGAAGCCGGCGACGATGACCACTTTTCCCTGGTCCAGCTCGCGGCGGATGAACTCGGAATCCACGCTCTTGATCTGCGCCTTGCTGAACACCCCGTCCGTCAACATGCGAATCTGGCCGCCGGTGAAACTGATCGCCTTGGAGCCCATCGCCTCCAGGGCCATGGCGAACAACGACACCGTCTGCTGTTCGCCCGTGCTGAGCAACTGGTCCATCTCCCGCTGGGGAGGATTCGGGTTGAGCTCGAGTGCATCTCTGACCAGCTCATCCGTCTGCTGCCCGCGGGCGGAGGCCACCACGACGACCTGGTAGCCGGCCTGCATCTTCTCGATCACCCGCTTGGCCGCACGTCGAATCTTCTTGGCGTCCGCCACCGACGTGCCGCCGAATTTCTGAACGACAATCGCCATAATCAACTCACCACATTCCTAATTCTCTGCTGTCTGTGTGCTATCTCGCGACCGTGGGCCGCATCAACTCCTGAGGAAATACTCCATCAGCTCGTATCCATTTTCGATCTGGCATCCGGACCTGGCCGCGTTGGTCTCGCCAAAGCCCAGGTGCAGAATCCCCGTCACTCCGCTGCCTGCCATCGCAAAGGGCACGGGCGCCCCTGAATGGGCGCCGCCCCGGACCGGCGTCGGATGGTCCGGCAGCACGAGAATGCGCCACTCCTTTCGGCTCTCCAGGGCGTGCAGCACCGGACCGATGATGCACTTGTCCACCTGCTCGATCGCCTCTACCTTCGCCGCAAGATTGCCCTCGTGCCCCGCCTCGTCCGGCGCTTCGACGTGGACGAAGACGAGATCGTAATCATCCAACGCCCGGATCGCCGCCGTTCCCTTGCCTTCATAGTTCGTATCGACAAACCCGGTCGCGCCGGGCACCTCGATCAGATCGAACCCGACGAGCCTGGCCAGACCCCGGACGAGGTCGACGGCGGTGATCGTCACGCCCTTGAGGCCGAACCGCTTGCGAAAACTCTCGAGGCGGGTCTGCTTGCCCTGGCCCCACAGCCAGACGGAGCTGACCTGGTTTTCCCCGAGATCCTGGCGGATCTTGTTGATCTCATGGCCGGCGAACAACTGCTGCGACTGGTTGATCATCTCGATGAGAATCTCGGCCCCTTTGCCTCGCGGGAGGATTTTCTCGACCGGCGTGCCGATGCAGTCGTGCGGCGGGTACGTGCGGACGTCGAAGTCCATGTCCCTGCAGACGAGCAGGTGGCGATAGCTGACGCCGGTATGGAGCGAGAGGCGATCGTCGGCGATCAGCTTGCTCAGCTCGGCGATCAGGCCGCTCGCTTCCTCGGTGGAGATGTGTCCCGCGCTGTGATCGGCCATCTTGCCGTCGGCAAACGTCACCATGTTGCATCGGAAGACCCAGTCGCTGGGACCGAGCGGGATTCCCCTGGCGGCGGCCTCGATCGGGGCACGCCCGCTGTAGCAGCGCAGGGGATCGTAGCCCAGCAGGCTCATCTGGGCGACGTCGCTGCCGGGATCCATGCCTTGCGGCACGGTGCGGACCAGTCCCAGACGGCCTTCGGCGCTGATTCGATCCAGGTTCGGCGTTGCGGCCGCCTCCAGCGGCGTTTTGCCGCCCAGCGACTCCTGCGGATCGTCCGCCGCCCCGTCAGGCACAATGATCACATACTTCGCCATACGCTACGCATCCTTGTCCTGCGGAATGTCCACGATGCGAACGCACACGGGTCTGCCGCTGATGATATTCATCCGCGACAGCTCTCTCAGGGCCGCCGCCATGTTCTTCTCCTGGGTCCGGTGGGTGGTGATGACGACCGGAACGGTATTGTCCGGACCCGTGCCTTCGTGCTGGAGGGCGCCGGAGATGCTGATCTGGTGGTCGCCGAGGATTTTACCGTAGCGAGCGACGACGCCGGGCTCATCCTTCGCCATCACCCGGATATAGAACCGGCTTACCGATTCGTCGATCTTTTCAATCAGCGGCAGCACTTCGCTTCGGGGTTTCAGCCGCAGGTGCTCGAACAGGGTCCTGGAGTTGCCCATGGCCACGTCGATGAGATCGGCGACGATGGCGCTGGCGGTGGGCATCATCCCGGCCCCGCGCCCATAGTACAGCGTCTCGCCGACCGCGCTGCCGAAGACGCTGATCGCGTTGAACGAGCCGTCCACTCGCGCCAGGGCGGTGTCGGCCCCGATGAACGAAGGATGCACCCGCAGCGAGATCTTGCCCTGGCTGTTTCTCTGGCCGATGGCCAGTAGTTTCAGGCAGTAGCCCATCTCTCGCCCGTAACGGATGTCCTCCCGCGCAATCCGTTCGATCCCTTCGACGAAGATGTCGTCGAGGCTGATCTCGCACCCGAAGGCAATCGAGGAGAGGATTGCCAGCTTGTGCGCACTGTCGCCGCCGGAGATGTCGAGGGTCGGGTCCGCCTCGGCGAATCCCTGCTTCTGGGCCTTGGCCAGCGCCTGCGAAAACTTCTCATCCTTGCTGCTCATGCACGAGAGGATGTAGTTGCAGGTGCCGTTGACGATTCCGTAGATGGCATTGATCCGATTGGCGGCAAGTCCCGTGCGAATCGCGGCGATGATCGGGACCCCGCCGGCACAACTGGCCTCGAACGCGATGCACCGGTGGTTCTCGCGGGCCGCCTGGTAGAGCTCGACTCCGTGCACCGCGAGCAGGGCCTTGTTGGCGGTGACCACGTCTTTGCCCGCCCGGAGCATCTTCAGTTGGATCTCCCTGGCGATCCCCGTGCCGCCGACCAGCTCGACGCCGGCGCTGATGCTCTTATCGTCGAGCAGCCGGCCCAGGTCGTTCGTGAGCAACCCGGCCGGCAATGTCACGGGCCGCGGCCGTTCCAGGTCCGTGTCCACAACACAGGCCAGCTCCAGCCTGACGCCCATCTTTGCAGCGATCATGTCCCCCTGTTCGAGGATCAGCTTCACCACGCCGCTGCCGACCGTCCCGAATCCAACCAACCCTACTCGTACCCGCTTTTCGTCCACAAGATCACCTGCTACTTCCCGCTCCGGCAGCGGCGTCTGAGAGCCTCGCGGCTTCTCGCATCCATGTGGTTCTCGACTCCGAAACAACAGCCGATTCATCACAGCCGAGACACCGTCTTCACTGCTTCCACTGCCACAGCAAATAGCCGTTTATGAATAAGCCAACGATCCGGACAGGTCAAGCAAAAACCCACCCGGCCATACAAGATTCAACGCCTGCATTTCTCGGCCGGAATCGCCCGAATTCGCGCACGCGCGGCCATCTGTGTCATATCGGCAGATTGGAGAACTTACAATACCGGGACCGACGCATGGGCGAGGCTTTCAGGCGGTGTCCACAAGACCGCAAATCCCGTCAATGGCGGATCGTCCAGGCTGCCCAACTCCATGGACGCAGCTGCGATTTTCGGACGCTTGTTGACGCGATGGCACTTGAGGGTTGTGTACGGATCGGCTATCTTTATGCTCCGCGCGCCGGCATCGGCGCCGTGGCGCAGGATTCGAGTGATCTGAGACAGGAGAACAGGGATGAACACGAGAGAGATCGCAGTGTTGTTGGCTCTGATGGTGTGTGCCGGGTGCACTACGGCCCCGTCAGGACGCCAGAAACAGGCGTTCGACGACGACATGGCCTTCCTTCAGAAGCACACGGAGGTCGTCCTTTTGAAGGATTCGACGGGCAGGGGCCAGGTCGCCGTTCTGCCGAAGATGCAGGGGCGGGTCATGACCAGCACGGCCGAAGGGCCCAAAGGCTACAGTTTCGGCTGGATCAATCGCGAGCACGTCGCCTCCGGCAAAGTCGCCGAGCATATGAACGCTTACGGCGGCGAGGACCGCTTCTGGATCGGCCCCGAAGGCGGCCAGTTCTCCATCTTCTTCAAGAAAGGCGTGCCGTTCGATCTGGAGCACTGGTACACGCCGGCGCCCATCGATACTGAGGCGTGGGAGCTGGTGTCGAAGAGCGGACATGCGGCGTCGCTACAGAAGACGATGCGCCTGGAGAACTACTCGGGCACGATCTTCGATGTCCGGGTCGATCGCGAGGTGCGGGTGCTCGATCGCGACGAGGCCCTCAAGACGCTGGGCGTTTCCGTTGGGCCCAAGGTCGGCATGGTCGCTTTCGAATCCAACAACAAAATGACGAACATCGGGAAGGAGGCGTGGACGAAGGAGACGGGCCTGCTGTCGATCTGGATTCTCGGCATGTTTACGCCCTCGCCGCAGACCACGATCGTCGTCCCGTTCAACGCGGGGCCGGAGGACCGGCGGGGCCCCATCGTCAACGATACGTACTTCGGCAAAGTGCCCTCGGAGCGCCTGGTGGTCAAAGACGGCGTCATTTTCTTCAAGGCGGATGGGCAATACCGCAGCAAGATCGGGCTGTCGCCGAGGCGGGCCAAGACCATCCTCGGCAGCTATGATGCGACGAATCAGGCGCTGACGATCGTTCAGTACAACAAGCCTCAGCGCGTGCTCGACTACGTCAATTCGATGTGGCAGATTCAGGACCAGCCGTATCGCGGCGACACCGTCAACTCCTACAATGACGGCCCGGCATCCCCCGGCGCCAAACCTCTGGGACCGTTCTGCGAGCTGGAGACGTCCTCGCCTGCGGCGGCGCCGGCCCCGGCCAAGAGCATTCTCCATACGCATCGCACGTTCCATTTCAAGGCCCCCGAGGCGGAGCTGGATGCGATTGCACGATCGGCGCTCGGCGTATCCATTGCCCAGATCAAATCGGCGCTGCCCTGACGCATCACAGAGATGCCATGCGAGCATTGCCGTCCGCCCCGTCAATCCCGTGCGGCGACTGCCCTTCACGGTCTGCGCGAAAATGATCTGAAATTCGCGAAACTTGAACCTTAACAAAAACGCAAGATGTGCTATGCTTGCGGCTTTGCAACTGTGATTGACTCTAACGAAATCTGAGGGTGCTGAGAGATGCATCAGCGTTCGGACATGGCAGCAAGAAAATGGGTGGGCGGTGTTCTCCTGAGCCTGTGGCTGGGCTCCATGGCCTTTGGCTCGCTGGCCGGGCGGATCGGCAAGGCGGTACAGTCGCAGGAAGGCGGCGACTATGCGATCCAGGTGATCAAGCCGAGTTCCGGGGCCGCCGTCTATAGCTACAACGCCAGAAAGCCGCTGATCCCGGCATCGAACATGAAACTGATCACCACGGCGGCGGCCCTGAAGCACCTCGGGCGGGACTTCGAGTACAAGACCGTCGTCGGCCTGTGCGGCGACACGCTGGTCGTGATCGGCAGCGGCGATCCGCTCCTGGGCGATAAGACGACCGATACGAAGGAGGGCCGCCCGAGCGGCTGGATCTTCGAGAAGATCAGCGAGGCGCTGCGCGAGCGCGGCGTGCAGGAAATCAACGACATCGTCATCGACACGACGATCTTCGACAATCAGCGGGTCCACCCAAGCTGGTCGGCCAATGATCTCAACAAGTGGTTTGCCTGCGAGGTCTGCGGTCTGAACTACAATGACAACTGCATCGAGGTGACGACCAGTAACGTTGGCGGCAGCGTGGCGATTGAGATCGATCCCGCCACGAAGTTCATCCAGTTCACCAACGAGGTTCGGGCCGTCTCCAGCGGCGATGGGGCCGTCGGCTCCAATCGCACCACGCAGCCGAACCGGATCACGATCTTCGGCAAGTGCCGGACCCGGGAAGGTCCGTTCAAAGTGGCCATCGAGCAGCCTGCCGCATTCTTCGGCGTCCTGCTGGGCGAGCACCTCGGTCGTAGCGGCATCGTCACCCGAGGCAAGGTCATCGAGCGGGGCGCGGTCGAGAACTGCAAACTCAACCGTCTGGTCGAGCTCAGCACGCCGATCGCCAATGTCCTGGAGCGCGCCAACACGGACAGTCTGGGCCTGGCGGCCGAAGCGCTGCTCAAGACCATCGACGCGTACAACAACGCGGACCACAAGAACGGCAGTTGGGCCGGCGGGCGAGAGCTGGTTCGCCGCTACCTCTCCGGCCTGGGCATCGCGTCCGAGGAATTCAAGCTCGACGACGGCAGCGGCCTGAGCCGCGAAAATCGTCTCAGCACAAATGCCATCGCAACCGTCCTGCTCAATCTGTACAAAAGCGGCAACTGGGACCTGTTCCGGGCCTCATTGGCCGTCGGGGGCGAAGAAGGCACGATCGACAGGTACTTCAGCGAGCCGAAATACCGCGGCAAGGTCCTCGCTAAGACCGGGTACATCAGCGGCGTGCGATCTCTCTCCGGCGTCTGCCTCACCCAGGATGGCCCATATATTTTCTCCATCCTCTCTAACGGCCCGAAAGGCCTGAGCCGCGACGCCATCAACGACGTCGCCAAGGCCATCATCGACGAGCACAGCACGAACTGAGCGACGGTCGGCGGTCTGGCCGACCTGTCACGAGTCCTTGGAACCTCCGACAAGACCAGATGGCTGCGTCAATACCGGCGCGTGCGCGATACCTACCGCCAGCAGGGGCGAGTACAGGAAACCCCAATACCAATCATCAGGCTGGCCGATGAACATGAATACAGTCACGTATGCGCCAACGACCGCCAGCGGCCGACAGTCTTTCAAATGCGCCAGTCCCAACAGTGCCATTGGCATAACCACGGCAGAGATGGCATCAGGGGAGAAAATCGTCAACCACGTCCATCGCGCCGTCGAGACGATGAAGGACCAGCCCGCGAACGCCACCCAGTTCCTGGCGCGATCATTCGGCAGGACGTGACCACTCACAACCCACGCGTGTATCAGTATGTAGATCGTGAATCCAGCTATGGCCGCTGCCCAGGCAAGACGCTCGCGCCGATCATGCCGCGCGCACAGCAACATCACCCCTGCGAATATCACGGCGTGCTCGCGTATTCCCAAGGCGATCACCCCGCAGGCGACGGCGGCCCACCGCGAGCGGGAATGAAGTCCAAGGGCCAAGGCAATCAGAAGCCCCGCCCACATATCATGAAACAGCAACGCTCGCGGAACCAATGCCATCGCAATAGGAAACGTCAACAGACTGCCGCCGATGATTAGAGTCCATCGCGATTGCATCCGTAAAATCCAGGTCAGCCAGACAGCCAGCGACAAGGTTATCAGCAACACCCGGGGGCCCGCACTTGTCGGGAACATCGCCGTAAACTTGGCCAGCAGCGGCAACCGGAAAGCCGGGAATGGTCGCAACGCGTACCCCTGGGTTCGTAATGCGGTTTCCATCGCATCATAGTAGCCGGTGCCTGCCCTCATGTGGTCAATCACACCCTGAGTCAGCGCTGCATCGATTCGGGTATCCCCCGGATGGAGTTCTTCGGGCGACAATGGCAAATCGGCCAAGCCGATCAAGATAAGTAACGCTGTAGCCGCCAGCAGCAATACCCGATCTGTAGGTAACATTGTCGTACCTGCTCATTACAACTCGCTTTGCCGTCGGGCAACACGCCCGGATCAGTTCTTCTTGCTGGGTCGGGCCGATCCTACCCGATCGATCCCGCCTTCGCAATGTTTCCGAGACGGTATAGTGGGGCACCCCCATGTCATTCCCGCGAAAGCGGGAATCCAGAAACCATGGGATGGACCCATGCTTTCGTAGGGGTGACAACCCAAGACAGCCCGAGGCACAGGGGGCTCATTCTCCCGGAGGCTCTTACGGCCTGACGTAGACTTGGAGGCCGTTCTCGTGGGTCGTTCGGGACCAGGCGGGCGGGACCAGGCGGCGCAGGGGTTCCTCAAGAAAGGAGAATCGCGGCGGCTCTGCGCCTGC
>Ga0315274_10015680_pt1 | contig 10725 bp, 7 predicted proteins | sample YL17G02_20_MG_FD_203700 | JGI IMG/M metagenome (GOLD analysis project Ga0315274, IMG submission 203700) | Sediment microbial communities from Yellowstone Lake, YNP, Wyoming, USA - YL17G02_20 | ecosystem: Environmental > Aquatic > Freshwater > Lake > Sediment | place: USA: Wyoming | collected...
GGCGGGAATCGAGGATCTCCAGATCGTCCAGGCTGTGGCAGCACACCTCCGGATAGGTCGGCGTGCCTTTGGGAGCGGGTCCCCGCTCGCCCACTATCAGCTCGTCAGCCCCGACGTGGATGGTCTGGCGCTCCATCAGGTGACGGAACGCCAGAGCCCGGCGCATCGGCTCCGACATCGAGTCGCAGGTCCGGTAGAACTCCGTCAGGAGCGTAGCGCGCTCCAGCGACAGCCAGGGCCGGGCGTCGAGACTGGCCTGCCGCAACCGCGCCACTCGATCAGTCATTTCATCCCCCCCATGGTGACCTCGAATCCCGCGCTTTCGAACCGCGCGGCGACGGCCCGGTTCTGCGCGGGACCGGGAGCGGCGGTCTCGGGGAGCCGATAGGGCACTCCCAGCCGCTGGTACTTGTCGATGCCGACCCGGTGATAGGGCAACAAGTCGATGCGCCGGAGCCCCAGCCGCGCCAGAAAGCGGGCGCTGTCGTCGATGTCCGCCTCTCCGTCGTTGATGCCGGGAATCACGGGGAGCCGGACCACCAACGGGTGGCCCGTAGCCGCCAGCGCTTCCAGGTTGGTCTTGATCGCCAGGTTGGGCACACCCGTGTAGTGGCGATGTTTCTGCGGATCCAGCACCTTCAAATCGTATAGCACGAGATCCGCTTTCCTGGCGATCTCGAGCAGGACCTGGGTGGCGGCCATGCCGCAGGTTTCGAGAGCCGTGTGGATCCGCCGGTCGCGGCACGCGCCCAGCAGCGCCGCGACGAAGCGAGGTTGCAGGAGCGGCTCCCCGCCGGACAGCGTGACTCCGCCGCCCGATTCCTCGAAGAAAATGACGTCTCTTTCGACCTCGCGCAGGACCTCGGCCACCGACATGCGCCGGCCGACGAGCTCGCGAGCCGACGCCACGCAGACCTCGACGCAGGCGCCGCACCGCTCGCACAGCCGGGAGGGCCGGACTCCGCCGTCCGGCGGGACGGCCTCGGCGTGCGGACACACCTCGACGCAGGCGCCACACCGGCGGCAGCGCGCTTCATAGAACAGCAAGTCGGGGCGGGACGCCTGACCCTCCGGGTTGTGGCACCACCAGCACGCCAGCGGGCAGCCTTTTAGAAACACGGTGGTCCGGATGCCCGGCCCGTCGTGCAGGCAGAAGCGCAGGATGTTGAAGACCAGCCCCGACGGCTCCGGGGGGTCGCTGTCGCGCGCTGGCCCCGGGTGTGCCCTGCGGTTCACTCTTGTTAGGTTAGCGCGCCGGGCGCGCTGCGGGCGGACAGTCTATCATGGGACGTAGAGGGGTTACGGCTCTATGAGCGGATCACGCCTTCCCTTTGTCGCGGTGCTTTTCTGGCTGCTGCCCGGCCTTTACGCGGTCCACCCGGACTACCTGCCGCTCGAGCCCGGCAACCAGTGGATCTACCGGTCCAGTGGGCGCCTGGGGACCGGCGTCTGGGTGCTGGAGGTGGTCAAGACCGAAATTCTCGACGGCAAGGTATACTCCCGCGTGCGCGGCCTGCCGGGCGTCGGCGGCGGCGAGATGCTGCTGCGCATGGACGAGGACGGCAGGCTGTACCTGGGCGATCCGGAGAAGAGAGGACTCGAGGAGGTCTGGGCGTCCTTCGGGGCCCCGGAGGGCGTGCCGTACCGCACCGGCGTGGACCCCTGCAACCGGGAGGCGAAGATCGAGTCCCGGAAGGCGCGGTACACCGGGCCGGTGGGCGAGTTCGACCAGGCGCTGAAGATCGCCTATCTGCCGGCGGGCTGCGCCGACGCGGGGCTCACCGAGGAGATCTTCCTGCCGTACGTCGGACTGCTGCGGCGGACGATGACGACCATCGCCGGTCCGGTGAGCTACGACCTGATCTATGCCCGCATGGGCGGGGTCACGGTGATCTCCGAGAGGGAAGTTGCCTTCCAGTTGGCGCTGGACCGCCCGGTCTACTACGCGGACTTTATGCCGCCGGTCGATCCCCGCCGCAGCGTGCCGCAAATGACGGCCCGGCTGACGCTGCGCAGCACGCACGAGCCACCCATTCCGCTCCAGTTCGCCAGCGGCCAGAGCTACGACCTGGTCCTCCAGACCGAGGACGGGCGGGTGGTGTACCGCTGGTCGGAAGGCAAGGCTTTCATCCAGGTGATTCGCCTGGAGAGCTTCGGTCCCGGCGAGAGGAACTACGTGGTGGTGGTAGCGCTGGGGGACCAGGACGGCAAGCCGCTGCCGCAGGGGCGCTACATGGCCGAGGGGTGGCTGACCACCATGGGCCCGCGCCTCTACTCGGCCACCGTGGGCTTCGAGATCCAGTACGTGTACTAGCGGACTGTCGCGGCCAGGGCCTGGAGCCGCTGGGCCGGGTGGAAGTCGCGCTGGAGGTCGTTGTAGCGGGCCCAGAAGTAGGCCACCACGAAATCGTTCTTGAGTTCCTCGACGAAACGGTCGCGCTTAGCCCAGGCTTGGAGAGCTTCTTCGATGAGCTGTTTCTGCGGGGGGGGCGGGAGGGCGCGCGTGGCGGCGCGAACCGCGGCCACCGTCAACTCGGTGTAGCGCAACCCCTGGCGGTAGAATTCGACGCGGCGGCGGATGAGCTGGTTGTCGGCGGCGCGGGAAGCCTCCGCCAGGTCCCGGGCGCACTGCTCCAGCAGCTCCGGCGTGAACAACTCCGGGAGCCGGGTCTTCTCGATCGAGCTACAGTTGATGTCCTCCCCACCCGCGGTGGCCGCGCGCCAGGCTTCCTGAAGGCGCTGGTGGTAACGGCGGATCGCCGGCGCGGCTTTGCCGAAGCCGCTCCGGTAGAAGTCGCTGAGGATGGCCTGCGGATCCAGGGAGCTGTCCCACAGCAGTCTGGCGGCCACGTAGTAGTTGATGCCGTTGATGGCGAAGTCGTCCCCGGACTGGGCCTGAAACAGCTCGATGCCCTGGCCGCGCAAGGTCTTGATGGAGGCGGCGATCTGGGGCACGACCAGGCGATGAAGTCCCGGCCAGGAGCCGTTGATGTAGTACTCGTAGATGGCGGCTCGGCTCGCCGCGCGGGCCCAGGCGGCAGCCGTCGCGTGCTGCTCCTCCTGCATGGCGGCGTTGGCGTGCCGGTAGGAGCTCCAGAGGCAGTACTGGGGAATGACCGAGGGGCGCAACCGGACCCGGCGCGGGGGCGCGGCGTAGCGGGAGTAGGCCATCGAGACCACGTACTTGCCCGGGTGGGTCGGCTCGACCTCGGCGGCCACCTGGTTGACGAAAGTGAAGATGCGATCCGTGATGACGCCGTACTTGGCCGGCGCTTTCTTCATCTCCTCGGCTTCGATGCCGGGCCGCTTGATCATTTCGCCGGAATCGAGCGCGCGGCAGCGGTCGCACTCGCAGAAGCCGCCGCTGTCATTCATGGTGATGTGGACGCCGTCGTAGCCGGGGTGGTCATCGAAAAACTTCCTGACCCACTCGATGGTGGCGCGGACAACCCCGGGGTTGGTGGTGCAGACCTGGCCGCCGTGCTTGAAGTCGTAGTCGGGGCCCGGGACGGCGCGCCGGCCATTGACGAGAGCGTAGAACTCCGGGTGGGTGCGGGCGTACTGGGCGGGAGGAAAGATCTCGCCGAGGGCGTGGCCGCCGTAAATCTTCATGCCGCCCCAGCGGTTGCGCGTTTCCCAGAGCGCCACCTGGGCCTGGTGCTCGGCGCTGACGCCCAGCAGGCGTTCCCTGGCGCGCATCTCGGTGGGACCGGTCTCCGCGCCCCACAGAGCGCCACCCGGGCCGCGGTTGCGCCACTTGAAGTCCGGCCGCCCGGTCTCGTCGAGGGACGCCATGGCGATCGAGGGTGCCCGCGGGACCACCTCGCCCAGCTCGCCCGGCCACAGCCAGCGCACGCCGAGGTGTTTCTCCAGAAAGGTGTAGACGGCGAACCGGGTCCCGGCGTCGTCCTTGCCCGCCAGGATCAGGTTGCCCCCGGCGGTTCGGATGCGGAAGCCCTCGGGCCCGAGCGAGGCGTCGGTCCCGCCGACGTGGATGAGAGGACCGGCGCCGCGGGCGTCGTTGCGGAGGGAGAGCCTGGCGCCCGAGATCTTCTCGACGTACTTCTGAAGCTCCTGGGCGGCGAAGAGAGTGCCCGCGGAGGCGCGCGCGTCCACGATGATGGTGCCCTTGGGCTGCCCGTTCTCGACGAGCACGACAGGGGCCTCGCGGGGAGCGGCTCCCAGCACCAGTGCGGCGAGCGCGGCGGTACTTGCGAGCTTTCGTCTCACGGCTGGCTCCAGTTCAGCAAGCGGAGGGCGTTGTCGCGGTACAGGGCTTGGAGCAGAGGCGCGGGAAGCTCGAGCCCGTAGTAGCGCCACCAGATCCTTCCGGGCATGTACTCGTCGGCGCTCTCCAGCAGGCGCCACCAGCCTTCGTACATCTGTTTCTCGCGGCCCATGTCCGTGCCGAACAGAATGCGATTCTGGTAGCGGGTGAGGAACTGCCGGGCGGTCCTGGGCTGGCGGCCCAGCTCATAGTCACGCGCCGAGATGTCGAGGTAGAGGTTGGGGAACCGGTCCAGGGCTTTGGCCACGGCGGGGGTGTCATGGCCCTGGTTGCTGAGGTGGCAGAAGATGAACACGGTGTTGGGGTGCCGGGCGAGCAGGCGGTCCCGCATGGCGAGCAGCTCCGCGTAGGAGGACACGTCCTTGCCGTAGAGGTTGAAGTGCTGGAAGTCGGGGGTGCGCTCCTGGTTGGGGCCCAGCGGCTTCCAGCAGGAGGGGTGGTCGGCGATGTGGATATTGACGGGCAGTTTGAGCTCGGCGCACTTCTGCCAGAACCGATCCAGGCGGGGATCGTCGATGCGCAGGCGCTGGTTGCGGGGCAAGGCGCGCTCTTCGGCGGCCTGCAATCCCCAGCCTTTGTCGGTAAGCTCGCCCACGCCCCGGGCGCCTCGCTGATAGCAGCGGACCAGCTCGCGGACCGCCCGTTCGGGGTAATCCGGGGCGTCGAGGTTCGCGGTGTCCATCGAGCACCAGACCTGGAAGCGGTCCGGATACTTCTTCAGGAACAGGTCCGCCTGGCGATCGAACGCCGCCCCGGTGGCTCCCGTGAAGACGACCGACTTCTCAACGCCCACCGCGTCCATGGTGCGCACCCAGGCGGCGACGTCCTCGGCGGTCTTGATGTTGCTCATCGAGGAATGAGAATGCACATCGATGACCGGAAAGCGGGCCTTGGGCAGATGGGTTTCTTTGACCACCAGCGAGGAGGCCGGGGCGTAGTCTTTGAGCAGGATCGCGTCCATGGGTCCGGCCTGGACGCGGATGCCGTACTTAACGGTGGGCGGCGGTGCAGTCTTAGGGGCCTGGGCGGCGCAGGAAATCAGGACCGCGGCGGCCAGGCAGGCCATCTTCCAGGAACAAGCTGGAGGCATGATGCTCCTCTCCGGCGCGAGGCCCTCATCGCGGGACGATGAGGGCCTTGGCCTTCTCTAACCACGCTTCGTGAATGAACTGAGCTTTCTGCCGCTCCCACTCCGGGGGGCTGAAGACGCTCAAGTCTGTGCGGGACAGGGCCGGCACGCCCGTGCCGAGAGCGCGCGTGCCGCCCTCGCGGTGCTCGGTCGCGTAAAGCGGGTCCAGCGCCACGTCGTGGGCCTTCGCCCATGAGGAGACGGGGGTCTCCGGCATGGCGCGGAGGTTCTGCTCGGTCCAGTTGGGGAAGTCCAATTGACGTTCCAGCCACAACGCCACGGGCTTGGTGACGAAGAACGGGCGATGGCCAACCCCGGGGACGAAGCCGGTTTCGAAGACCCGCTCGGTGGTTCCGCGCAGTTCCGCGGTGCGGCGCTGAAGATCCTTGAAGAACTCTTCGGCGTTGGCGGGAATGTGGACGGTAGTATCCTCGAGGCCGTTGTAGACCAGGGTGGCCCCGCGGGCGGCGTGCAGCGCGTAGAGGACGGCGGGCCGGTCGCCGAGGAAGTTGAGGGACTGGTAGGGGATCCCCTGGCACATGGGCTTGGACTTGTCCCAGTATTCGCCGGGGCCGTCCAGGTTGCCGCCGCCGACCAGCACACAGGCCTTCAGGCGAGTCTCGACGGCGCAGGCCAGGCTGAGCACAAACGAGCCCATCGAGTAACCCGCCGCGGCGATGCGCTGGGGATCCACTTCGGGCCGCTGGGAGAGGTAAGAGACGGCCTGCATGACGTCGGTGATCATCAGGCCGGCCAGACGTTGAGCCAGCTCGCGGGGAGGTTCGACCTTATCGTGGGCGCGCGTGCCGGACTTCCGCTCGAGGTTGCGCTCGCCTTCGCCCGCCGGGTCGTAGGTGAGGACGGCGGCTCCGGCGCGGGCGTAGAGGATGCCCGAGTAGAAGGCGTACCAACTGTACTTGTCGCCGCCGTGCCCGTTGACCACGATGAAGGCCGGCACTTTCCCGGCGCGCGAGGCGGGCAAATAGAGGATGGCCGCGACGCGCAGGCCGAACTGGGTGCTGTAGGTGACCCGTTCGGCGATGACGCCCGGGGCGGGCTCGAAGCGGCCATGGGTTTGCGCAGCGAGCGCCGGTAAGGGCTGCGGCACGAACAGCGTGGCCTGGATCTCGCGGCGCCACCTCGGTGCGTCCACGGCCGCCGCGACCGGCGCCGCCAGCGCCAGCAGACCTGCCCAAGCGACTGCGAGTGGGGCGCGCATCAGAGAATCACCTTTCTGCCATGACCTCCAAGCTGAAGAGTATCTCCTGCCTGGCGGCGCTCTTTAGTGCCAGCGGGACACTGAGCGCGCCGACGGCGTATTGCAAGCCCTTCTCCGGGCCGTTGCTGTAAGGGTTATACGGGTACACCGGCCAAGTGAGCCGGGCCGCGGGGTCCAGCGTGAGGGTCCATCCGTTGTGGCGAATCCAGCCGCCCAGTTGTTCGAGGGCCAGCGGCTGCGGCCCGATGAGAACGCGCTGGCCGGCGCCGGTCTCGAGCGTCTGGCCGGCCTTGAGGCACAACTGAAGAGTGAGCTGCGCCTCTTCGGGCACGTTCTTCCGATGGACCACGAATTGGAAGCCCAGACGCCGGTCCGTGGGCGGCCCGACTTCGAGTTCCGCGAAGAACGCGTTGTAGGCGAGCGAGAGACGATCCCGCGCCGCGGTCATCTCCAACCGGCTGTCCAGCGGCATGTGAAACAGGCCCACGGGAATCTTCTCGCGGAAGGTGGCCAGCTCGGGCTGGCGCTTCGAGTTGGCGCCGCTGATGATCAGACCGGTTCCCTGGTGGAACACCTCCAGGTGGGCTTGCCGGTCCAGGTAGAACTGGCTGGTAACCGCCTGAGTGCTGATGAGCCCCGAAAGGCACACCACCCAAGGGCCGCTCTTGCGGATCGCCGCGGGAACGCTCATTTGATGCACGTAACCGGGCTGGTCCTGGGGGATGGGCGCGGTGGGGCCTTCGTGGTAGTAGAGCGCGTTCTGCGCCAGGCGGCCCAGGTGCTCCATCGATGGCGGGCCTTCGCGGTGAGCGCCGGTGAGAAACTCGGCGTAGCGCCTGCCGTCCGCAAAATGCGAGAAGCCGAACTGGGCCCACGGACTCACGTAGGCGTGGCGCCGGCGGTCGTCAATCACCATCACGGGCTGGCCGTCCGGCCAGGTGAAGTACTTGTGGAAGCCGGTCGAGTGTCGCAAGGCCTCGAGCGCAGCGGGGTCCTGACTGTGCTCCCAGTAGAGCGCCACGCCCGCGGCGGTGAGGTAGTCATACGCCGTGGTGGGGCCGGCGTGCGAGTGCTCGCCCCAGTAACCGTCCGGGGATTGCTCCTCGGCGGCGAAGCGATGCATGACGGCGCCGCCGAGCTGCTTCCACGCGGCCCGCTCCAAGACGCCACCGGCCAGGTAGACCGTGGAGGCGCGCAGTGCGGTGTGGTTGGTGGCGACGCCGAAGGGCGACGTGTAGGCGGGCCGGCCCCTCCGTTCCTCCACCTCGGCTGCCATCCCGGTGATCAGCTCCTCCAGCGCCCGCCGCCAGCGCTGGCGGCGCTCTTCGCCCAGCTTGGGCTGCAGAAGCCGGTAAGCCTCCAACCACATGTAGGTGTCGCGATGGTGGTCACTGCGTTTGACGTAGATGCCGGCCTGGTGCTCGGCGGCCAGCAGGTCGCCGAGCTTGAGGGCCAGCTCCAGCATTCTCGGGTCGCCGTAACGCGAGTTGGCCGGGTGCTGCTTGGCGTGCAGCACCGCAGCCACCAGCAAAGCGCCGGGGTAGTAGTGGCTCCGCGGCCGCGCTTCCGGTTCGGCGGGGAGCTGGGCCGCGTCCAGGCCGCCGAGGCCGGCCTCCATCAAACGGTAGTAGCCGGCGGGCAGCTCGGCAGCGGGTGCGCGCGACCCCCACAGCAGCAGAAAGGTCAAGGCGGGCGCAAGCACCGTCATCCCTCCTGTAGCATTTCTTCCCAGGTGACCTCCCGCCGGGCGTCCATAGCCAGGCGGCCCAGCAGGGCGGTGAAGGTGCTATCGCAGCCGCTCGGCGCGGTGTTCTCGGGGCGGTTCGCTACCACCTTCGCCAGGAAGTCCTCCACCGCGTCGATGGTGATCTCGCGCTTGGAATCGACCTTCACCATCTCCCCGTCGGCGGGCTGCCACTTGTAGTAGGTGCGATGCGTCTCCAGCACGCCGGCCCCGCAGAAGAACTGCTCGCGGACGTCGCGGTAGCGAGGCGGCGTCAAGTGAGTAGCCACCAGCGTCCCCTGCACCCCGCGCGGGTACCCGTAGGTGACGGCCAGGTGATCGAGGTTGTCGCCGAACGTGCGCTTGATGCGCCCGCCCGAGCCGATGGCCCGCAGCGGGTGCGCCCGGGCGAACCAGTTCAACACGTCCAGCCCGTGGCAGTCCTGCTCGACGATGATGTCCCCGGAGCTCTCCCGCCACACGGTCCAGTGCCGCAGGCGCTGCTCCGCGGCGGGGTAGGGGGGCTCGACCGGCTTCGCCGGCACACCGCTGCGGATGAAATGGCACTCCATCAGCAGCAGTTCGCCCGCTTGGCCGGAGCTCAAGAGCCTTAGGGCGGTCTGATACTCCGGGCTGAAGCGATTCTGGAAACCGAAGACGATGTGCTGCGAAGGGTCCGCCCGCTGGGCTGCGCGCAGCAAGCGCTTGACGCCGGCCACGTCCGCCGCGGCAGGCTTCTCGCAGTAGATGTGCTTGCGGGCCTCGACCGCCGCTTCGAAGTGCTCCGGGTGGAGGAACACCGGAGTGGCGATGAGGACGGCATCGAGGTTCGGCTGGGCCAGCAACTGCCGGTAGTCTTTGTAAACGCGGGCCGCATCGGCCCCGGGGATCTGGGTCTTGGCGCGGTCGATCTGCTCGCCGGCAACGTCACAGAGCGCGGCGATCCGGGCGCGCGGGTCCTTGGCGAACTGGGTCCCCACGAAGCGACCGCGCCCGCCGGTTCCGATGATGCCGACGGCGATGGCGGAGTTGGCCTGTGCGCCGGAGACCGCGGCCGGACTGGCCAGGATCAGGTTGGCCGTCGCGCCCGCCAGCGCGCGGCGCCGGGTGATGGTTCTCATGTGTTTTCGGACACTCCCATATCAGAACGTGAGCCGGGCGCTCATCTGGATGTTGCGCCCGCCGCCGCCCGATGTGATCACCCCGAAGGTCGAGGCCTCCGACATGTTCGTGCCGGGACTGCCCCAACTGGGCGAGTTGGTGAAGTTGTTGGCCTCGCCGCGGAACTGGAGCTTCAGCCTCTCCCAGATCCTCACGGCCTTGGTCAGCGAGAGGTTCTGGCCGAAGCCGCCCGGCCCGCGCAGTTCGTCCAGCGCCGGCGGCTCGGGCGTCACCCAGTACTGGGTCGGCGAGGGAGCGAACGCGTCGATGTTGAAATAGGGGTTCAGCACTTTCTTGGTCACCGGATCGCGGCGGTCCCCGAGCCGATTGGCCACGTCGCCCGATTTCGCCGCGTTCCGCAGCCGGATCGGCCGGCCGTTGGCGTACAAAATCGACAGCGGCGTGCCCGACCTCGCGTGGAAGTACCCGGACAGCGACCAGCCCTCGACCAGCCGCGCCGGCAAACCGGTCAGCCTCGAGCCGAGCACCTTCCCCGGGCCGAACGGCAGGTCGTAAACGCACGACAGCCGCATCACCTGCGCCTGGTCGAACGAGGAAACCGCCCGGTAGTGCCGCTCGTTGACGACGCTGGTCGTGTTGTTGTCGGTCAGCTTGGAATTGGTATAGGTCCAGTGCACGCTCAGGCCGCGCGTCACCCGGTAGTCGCCGCCGAATTTCAGCGTATGGTTGCCCAGAGACTTGTAAACCGTCGCCACGGCCGTGTGCGTGTACCATCTCTCCTTCCGCTTGGTGGAGCCAAAGTTGGCGAAGTTCTCGGCGGAAGGCAAGTTGAACCGCGGCCAGCCTTTCACGGACTGGTTGCGCAAGATGTCCGGGTGCAGACCGAGGGGGGCGGGGTCCTGCAATATCGGCGGCACGGTGCGCGGGGCGTTGCGGCCGTGGAGGTCGTAGCGGAGCGAACCGACCAGCGTCGGCGACCAGGTGGCCGTGTGGTCGAGCGCGATGGAGTGGAACACCCGGGTCTCCAGGCCCAGGTCCGCGGAGCCCTCCTCGGGGTAGGAATACGCGCCCGGCATCAGGTCCTGCCCTTCCTGCCGTCGCGTCAGCCGGCTGTAACGCCCGAAGACCCGCTGGCGCGGGCTGAAGGTGTGGTCGCCGCGGATGCTGAACTGGCTCTCGTTCACTTCGGTGATTCCCGCCGCTGCCCAGTTGAACTTGTTGAGTTGCGGGGTTCCGGGGAGGGT
>Ga0315274_10015681_pt1 | contig 10724 bp, 8 predicted proteins | sample YL17G02_20_MG_FD_203700 | JGI IMG/M metagenome (GOLD analysis project Ga0315274, IMG submission 203700) | Sediment microbial communities from Yellowstone Lake, YNP, Wyoming, USA - YL17G02_20 | ecosystem: Environmental > Aquatic > Freshwater > Lake > Sediment | place: USA: Wyoming | collected...
CGCTCGCCGCGCTCGCGGCCCTCCCCCGCGCCGCCGCCGACGCCCGCATGGCCACCCTGCGATGCATCGACATGGGTGAGCGCGCCACGTGCGAGCAAGCGCTGGCGGGCGCGCGCGCGCTGCGCGCAGCGCGGCCGCCGCGCGGCGCCGCGCTGGCCAACCCGAGCCTGGCGACGCGCTGGTTGCGCGACCTGGAGGAGGAGGGAGGAGGTGTCTCGTTTGACACTATCCTGCGCGCTCGGGGCCCCTGGCAGTCGGCCGCGGCCGGCGAGGCCATTCCGAGGTCGGTCCGCGCGCTCTCGCTCTGCGCGGGGGCGCGCGCGGGAGGGACCCCGCACCCGGACCTGCTCTCAGGCATGCTCAACCTAGAGAGCATCACCCTGATCGGATTCGGGGCCGCCGACTTTGCGCTGCCGCTGCCGGCGGGCTTGCGGACAATGCGCCTCGAGCGCGTGCGCCCCGACGCGCGGCAGCCGGCGCGCCTCGCCGGCTGGCGGGGCGCGCCCGACGCCGCGGGCACCGCGGTCGAGCTCGAGTTTGAGCGGCCGGGCAAGGCCGAGGCGCGGGCGGGGGCGAGGGAGGCGCTGGTGGAAGCGGGGGTGGCGGCCGCCGCGGCGGCGGTTGCCGTGTCCGCGCCTGGGCGGGCGGTGGCTTTTGCCCTGCCTGGCGGCGACGGCGACCCCGACAGCGACGCGGCGGCGTTTGTGCAGGGCGTGGTCGAGGCAGGAGGGCCGCGGCGCCTCTTCAGCGTCCGCGCCGACCGTGGCGTCCGCGTCGGCGCCGCCGCGCCGGCCGACATCGCGCGCGCGGCGCGCGGCACGCGCGTGCGCGTCGGCCACGGCCCGGGCTGGATGGCATGCCGCGTGGAGGGTCAGGGTGCGTGAGGGAGAGAGGGAGAGAGAGAGTGTTTGCCTGCGGGCGCGAGAGCCTTGCAGCCCCCATCCTGTGGGCGCAAGAGCCTTGCAGCCCCCATCCGCACGACCAAAAAAGACAACCCCGCTCAAGGCGCGACCGTCGCCGCGGCCACCGCCGCCGCCGCCGCCGCCGCCCGCAGCTCGGCCCGGGGCGGGTGCGCGGCGAAGCGCTTGGTGCGGCGCGACACTTCGGCGCGCACGTTGCCGGGAGGAGTGACAAACGTCTCGGCGTCGACGACCGAGACCGAGCGCTCGTGCCTCGTCGTTTTGAACACCACGATCCCCTCCTTGAGCGCAAACAGGGTGTCGTCCGTGCCGCGGCCGACGTCGGCGCCGGGGTGGAACTGAAAGGGAGAGGGGTGGGGACCGTGTGGGAGGAGGTCGCGGCCGACGCGGCGCCAGGAGCCGCCGCCGCCGTGCGCGCAGGCGGCCGCGAGGTCGCCCTCGCCCCTGCCCCTCCCCGGAGACCGCATTGGGCGGCCGCGAGCGCGCGGCGGGGGTGCCGGCCCGCATGCGGCCCCACGGCCCCGCACGCGCACCGCGCGGCCGCGTGCCGCGCGCGCCGCCCCCTCTCCCGCCTCCCTCCCCCCCCCAAACCACGCACCCGCGTCCCCAGCTGGCGCACGATGATGCCTCCCGCCTTGACGGGCTGGCCACCGTACACCTTGATGCCGCGGCGCTGAGGGAGAGAGGGGAGGAGGGCGTGGGCGGCGGCGGCGCGCGCCGCGTGGGGGGGCTCGCCGCTTGCCGCCGCTCCCCACCCCCCACACAACCATTCTCTCACCTTGGACACCGAGTCGCGGCCATTTTTGGAGTGGCCCGCCCCCTTTTTGTGCGCGGCCTCGACGACAAGCGAGCCGCCAGCAGGGCGCGCGGGCGCGGGCGCGGCCGCCAGGCGCGTGCCCGCGCGGGACGCGCACGCGGAGGTCGGGCCCAGGCGGCAGCCGAGCATGGTGGGCAGGCGCGGGGAGTGGACACGCGGTGAATCGCGGCTGCCAAACCCTCCCTCTCACGCCCCGCGGGCCCACCACCCCGCGGACGCACGGGCTCGCCCCGCCCCCCACCCTCCACCTGCCCCGCCCCTCGCGGCGGGAGCCGGCCCGACGCCGCTCCCGGGCCGCGGCGGCGCCGTGCGCGCGCGCGACGAGGGCGCCACCATGTCTGGCGCGCCCAAGAAAAAGGCGGTGAGTAGAGTAGGGAGGGCGTGAGGTGGGAAGGGAGGGGGAGGACATTGGCGCGCCCGCGCCGACCGCGGCGCGCGCGCGGCGCCCTCGGCCTCGCGCCAGAGATGCGGGTCGGGGCCTGAGATCGCCCGGGTGGCGGCGCGTCGAGCTGCGGCGCCCGCGAACGCCCCGGCGACTGCCCGCCCACGAGCGCGCCCCGCCCGCCACGCCGCCCGCGTCCCTGCCGCGCCTCCCCGGCGGTCGGCGGCCGATCGCATGATGCAGCGCGGGTGGCAACGCGCGCGCCCGCTGCCGAGCGCGTTTGGGCGGGACACTGCCCAAACGCGCGCGCGGCCCCCCCGCCGACGCCCTGTGCCCTCCCCCCCTCCCCGCAGTTCAAGATCGAGCCGTTCAAGCACCCGGTCACCATGGACCCGAGCTACGGCGGTGCGCGCGGTCGGTGAGGCGGGCGGGATCGCCCGCCAATCGCCCGCGCCCGCCGCCGACCCCCGCCTTCCCTCCCTCCAGAAAAAACGTGGGCCGTCCTCGAGGCCGCCATCCACGAGATCAACAACCACAACGCGTCCGGGCTCTCGTTCGAGGAGCTGTACCGGTGAGGGAGAGAAGAGAGAGGAGAGGAGAGAGGGGGTGGAGAGGCGCGCGCCGCGGCCGCGCCGCCCACGCCCCTCCTCCCCCCTGCAGTAACGCGTACAACATGGTCATCAACAAGTTTGGCGGCCGCCTGTACGACGGCTTGGCGGCGTCGGTGACGGCGCACCTGACGGCCGTCGCCGCGTCGCTCGCTACCGCGCGCGGGGAGGAACTGCTGCGCGCGCTCAAGACCGCGTGGGATGCGCACTGCAAGTCCATGCAGATGATCCGCGACATTTTGATGGTAGGGGATGGAGAGGAGAGGGGGGAGAAGGAAAAGAGAGACGCGCGCGCGGGGCCGACCCTCACCCTCACCCCGCCCTCAACCCCTCTCCTCCTCTCCTCTCCCTACAGTACATGGACCGCATCTACGTCAAGCACGCCGGCCGCCCCCCCGTGCACCAGCTCGGCCTCGACACGTGGCGCGACGCCGTGCTGCGGTCGCCCCACGTCGGCGACCGCGCGCGCGCCGCCGCCCTGGCCGCCGTCGACGCCGAGCGCCGGGGCGGCGTCGCCGACCGGGCGCTCCTTCGCTCGTTCACGTCCATGCTGGCGGACGTGGGCGCGGACGTTTATTCAGAGGAGTTCGAGGCGCCGTTTCTCGCCGACACGTCACGCTTTTACGACGCGGAGGCCGCCGCCCTCGTCCGCGACCTCCCGCCGCCGGCGTACTTGGCAGCGGCGGAAACGCGCCTCACGGAGGAGGCGGATCGGGTGGCCCACTACCTCGACCCCGCGACGGCAGGCCCGTCGGCGCGCGCGGTCGAAGCCGCGCTCCTCGGCGCGCACGTGTCGACCCTCGTCCACGCCGAAGCGGGCGGCGCGGTCGCCCTCGTGCGCGACGACGCGCACGCCGACCTGTCCCGCATGTACACGCTGCTGGCGCGCGTGCCGGGCGGCCTGGACGAGATGCGCACCGCCATCGCGGACCACGCCGCCGCGTCCGGCGCGCGCATGGTCGCCGACCCCGCCCTGGCGACGGCGCCGATCCCGTTCGTGGAAGCCCTCCTCGCCGCCAAGGACAAGTACGACGCGGTCGTCGCGCGGGCGTGCGGCGGCGACAAAGCGTTTGCCCACGCGCTCGCGTCGGCGTTCGAGCGTTTTGTGAACGCCGCCCCGCGCGCCCCGGAGTACGTGTCGCTCTACATGGACGACCGGCTGCGGCGGGCGACGCGGGCGGGGGCGGCGGGGCCGGCGGCGGCGGCGCGAGGGGGTCTGGGTGGCGGCGTCGGCGCGCCCAACGGCGCGCCTCCTTCCACCGCCGCCCCCCCGCTCGACGACGAAGCCGCCCTCGACCGCGTCATGGCCATCTTCCGCTACCTGCAGGACAAAGACGTGTTCGAACGCTACCACAAGGCGCACCTCGCGCGCCGCCTGCTGTCCGGCCGGCCGCTCGCCGACGACGCGGAGCGCGCGCTCCTCGCGCGGCTCAAAACAGAGTGCGGCTACCAGTTCACGTCCCGGCTCGAGTGCATGCTCACCGACGTCAAGACGAGCGCCGACTTGGCGGCCGACTGGAAGGCGGCGGGCGGCGGGAGCGGGGGCGGGGTGGAGTTGGCCGTCCACGTCCTGACGACCGGCGCGTGGCCCACCCCGCCCCCGTCCCGCGCCGCCATGCCCCCCTCGGTCGCCGCCGTGGCCGACGAATTCGCCAAATTCTACCACGCCAAGCACGGCGGGCGCCGCCTGGCGTGGCAGCCGGGCATGGGCGGCGCCGACCTGCGCGCCGAGTTTGGCGGCCGCCGCCACGAACTGTCCGTCACCGCGCACCAGGCCGCCATCCTGCTCCTCTTCAACGAGGGTGACGGGTTCACGGCCGAGGCCATCGGGGCGGCGACGGGCGTACCGGCGGGCGAACTGCCGCGCGCGCTCCAGTCGCTCGCGTGCGCGCGCGGGCGCAACGTCCTCCGCAAAGCGCCCCCGGGGCGCGACGTCGCGCCCGGCGACACCTTTTTCTTCAACGACGGGTTCACGTCCAAGCTGTTCAAGGTCAAGGTCGGCACCGTCTCGTCGTCGCGCGAGGCCGAGCCCGAGCGCGCGGGCACGCGCGCGCGCGTCGAGGAAGATCGCAAGCCCCAAGTGGACGCCGCCATCGTGCGCGTCATGAAGGCCCGCCGCGTGCTCGACCACAACAGCGTCGTCGCCGAGGCGACGCTGCAGCTCGCGTCGCGGTTCGCGCCGACGCCCGCGCTCATCAAGCAGCGCGTCGAGTCCCTCATTGAGCGCGAGTACCTGGAGCGGGACGCCAACGACCGCAAGCTGTACCGGTACCTGGCGTGAGAGGGGGGGAGGGGCGGGGCAGGGGGGGCGGGAGTGAACGGCTGCAGGCGAGGAGCGCGCTCTATGCTTTGCGGGGGGGGGGCTGCAGACTGCGCCACCACCCACGCCGGCGCAGCGTGCGTGTCGCGGCGCGCCGCGTCTCCGCCTGCGCGGCGTCTGCGGGAGCATGAGCGGCCGCGGCGCGCGCGACCCGCTCACCCCGGCCTCGGCCTCGGCCGCGCGCCTGGCGGCGGGCGACGCCGATGGCGCGGTGGACATCGCCATGGCGGCGGTCAAAGCGGACGACCGCGAGTGAGGGTGGGGGGAGGGGGTGGGGCGAGGCGCGAGGAGGAGACGGGCGGCCGCGGCTCGAGCGGCGCCTCCCTCCCTCCCACCCTGCCCTGCCTCCCTCCCTAGCATCGACTCCTGGAAAGTGCTGGGCGCGGCCCAAGCCGCCGCCGGCCGCCCGTGGGCGGCCGCCGCCGCGCTCGCGGTCGCGGCGCGAGGCGACCCGGGCGACGCGGCGCTCGCCGCGGCCGCCGCGGCCGCCGCGGCCGCCGCGGACACCGCGCGCAAGGCGGCCGCGGCCGAGAATGAGCGCCAAGGCGTGCACGCCGACTAGGAGAGAAGGAGGGAAGATAAGGCCGCGCCGTTGCAGTTCCCACCACCACCCCTTTCTCTCTCTCTCCCTACCGCCCGCCGAGGTACGCCTGCCACCCCCCCGCCTCCAGTTTGGCCGCCTTCTCCAGCACCACATCCCGCTGCTCCGCCTGCCACGCCTCGATGCGCGCGCGCAGCGCGGGGTCGCGCGACGCGAGGATGCGCGCGGCGAGGAGGCCGGCGTTGGCGGCATTCCCCACGCCCACCGTCGCCACCGGCACCCCCCGCGGCATCTGCACGATGCTCAGCAGCGCGTCCAGCCCGTCCAGGCGCGCGCCCGCGGGCACGACGGGGACGCCGACGACGGGCAAGGGGGTGAGCGCAGCGACCATGCCCGGCAGGTGCGCCGCGCCGCCCGCGCCCGCGACGATGACTTCAATGCCGCGGTCCGCGGCGGACCGGGCGTACGAGACCATGCGGTCGGGAGTGCGGTGCGCGGAGACGACGGTGACCTCGACGGGTATGCCGAACGCGGCGAGAGCGTCGGCCGCGGCCGCCATCGTCGGCAGGTCCGAGTCGGAGCCCATGATGATGCCCACACGGGCGCCGGTGGATTCCTCCTCGCCTTCGGCGAGGGCGGCGGCGGCGGCGGGGTCGATGGCGGCCAGGCGCGCGCGCGCCTCGGCGCGCGTCGCGCCGACGACCGTCACGTGCCCCACCTTGCGCCCCGGCGCCACGCCGTCCTTGCCGTACCAGTGCACGCTGGCGCCCGGCGTCGCGTACGCGGCCGCCATGACGGCGTGCGCGGCGGCGACGCCGGGGGGGCCGGACGCCGTCCCCAAGATGTTGAGCATGATCGCGCTCCCCGCGACCATGCCCACGTCGCCGAGGGGCCACCCGAGCACCGCGCGCAAGTGCTGCTCGAACTGGGAGACGGTCGCGCCCTCGATCGTGTAGTGGCCCGAGTTGTGGGGGCGGGGCGCGACCTCGTTGAGGAGGACGCGCGGGGTCGGCGCGCGCGCGCCCGCGCCGCCCTCCTCCCCCAATTCAAACAGCTCCACCCCAAACACGCCCGCGCCGTCCAGCGAGGCGACCGCGGCCGCGGCCACGGCTTCCGCGGCGGCCGCGACGGCGGGCGGCACCGCGGCGGGCGTCTCGGTGACCCAGAGCACCGAGTCGCGGTGCAGCGTGCGCGTGACCGGGAACGCGCGCGTGGAGCCGTCGCGCGCGCGGGCGACCATAACGGCCAGCTCGCGCACAAAGGGGCACCAGGCTTCGGCGTAGAGGGCGCCGCCGGCGGCGTAGCCGCCGAGCGACTCGGCGGCCGCGGGGAGCGACGCGGCGTCGGCCACCACCGCGTTGCCGCGCCCGTCGTACGCGCCGCGGCGCGCTTTGAGCATGAAGGGGTAGCCGTGCGCCGCGCCAAACGCGGCGGCGGCGGCCGCGTCGCGCGTCGGGGCAAAGGGCGGGACGGGGACGCCCGCGCGCGCAAAGTGCTCCTTCTGCGCGCACTTGTCCTGGGGAGAAGAGAGGGGGTGGCGGGAGGGGCGTCGAGCGAGGGCCCGGCCACGACGCTCGACCCCCTCTGCCGACGCCCCCCGCACGCCCACCTGAATCAGCCGCACCGTGCCCGGCGTCGGCTCGACGTCCACCCCCGCGTCGACCGCCGCCGCGGCGAGCGCGTCGGCGTCGACGTGCTCGATCTCGACCGTCAGGATGCCGACGCCCGACGCGGCAAACGCGGCGACGTCGGCCGCGTCGGTGAAGGAGCCGAGCGTGTGCGCCGCCGCGGCGGCGGCGGGGCAGGCGGGCGTGGGGTCGAGCACGCGCAGCTTGACGCCCATTTTGACCTGGGGGGGAGGGGGGGGGGGCGGGGGCGGGGTGGGCGCCGCGCGCGCGAAAAACAGACACGCGCGCCGCCTCCCCCCTCTCCGCCTCCTCTCACACACCGCTTCCTGGGCCAGCATGCGCCCAAGCTGGCCGCCGCCGAGCACGCCGACGACGGTGGCGCGCGGGAGGCCGACGTCACTGCGTTGTTGGGGGGCGGTGGTGTTTTGGTAGGCGCGGTGCGCCGCGCTGGCGGCCGCTCGACTCGGCCGGGGATGCAGACGCCACGCGCCCTCGATTGGGCGCGCCGCCGCCGGCCGCCGCCGCCGCCCCGCGCAAACGGCGCGCGGCGCCGTCGGCGCGCGCCCAATCGGCGCCCTCCACGCCCGCCTTTCCATCCCCCACCTGATCAGCGTCGACTGCGCCTCGCCCTTGCCAGCGGAGGCCGCCATCGGGGCCCGCGTGAGCCCGGACGGGCAGCGGTTGGGGCGGGCGGCGGCCGTGGCGCACCGGCGGCCGATCGAGGCGGGCGCGGGAGGCCGCGGCGCGCGCGTGGGCGGGGTCGGCGCGCGCATGGGGGCCGCGGCCGGAGGTGTGCGACGCCGCAGCGCGTGTCGCCACTCTCCGCCGCCCGCCCAACCGCCACCAGCCGCCATGCAGGCCATCAAGAGCACGTCCATCGTCCGCGCGGCCCCCGCCCGCGGCGCCGCCCGCCGGTGAGAGGAGAGGAGAGGGGGCGTGGGGTGTGCGGCCGGCGCGGCCCGCCCGCGTCTCGGCGCTCGCTGCCGGCCGCCGTCGTCGGACGGCGCGCGTGACGCGTGCCCGGGGCGGGCGTGTCGGGGCGGCCGCGTGGGCAGCGGGCCCGGGGCGGTGTCGGGTGTTGGGAGCCTCGGGGTGTCGAGCCGCTCCCCTGGGCCGCCACCGCCATCTCTCCTCCCGCTCCCGCCCCCCTTGCATGCGAGCTTATCGTGGGCGCGCGCCGCGGGCGGGTGGGAGGGCCGGAGCCGCCCTCCGCCCCCTCTCCGACCCGATCCCACCTTTCCCCCCCCCAGCGCCCCTCGCGCCGCCGTGCGCGCCGCCGCCAAGTACGGCGACGAGTCGCGCTACTTCGACTTGGACGTGAGTGTGGCGGGAGAGAGAGGGAGGGTGGGGATTAGGGCGGCCGCGCCCCCGCCCCCGCGGCCGCCACCCCTCCTTATCCCGCGCCCGCCGCCCACGCGCCCGCCCACCCCCCTCGCCAGGACCTGGAGAACACGGCTGGCTCCTGGGATATGTACGGCCAGGACGACAAGGTGGGAGGGAGGGGGGGGGAGGGGGTAAGGGGAGAGGGGGCGCGCGCGCGCGCCCAACCCGGTCCCACCCCGCCCCCCCCCCTCCCCTTCCAGGCCCGCTACCCCGGCCTCCAGGCCGAGTTCTTCGAGCGCGCCGCCGCCCCCATCGCCCGGCGCGAGGCCGTGCTCGCCCTGCTCGGCCTCGCCGGCCCCGCCGCGATTCTGGCCTGGGGCGCCAAGGGCGCCGCCGCGCTCAAGCTGCCGATCACGGTCGGGCCCCAGAAGCCGCCCGCGCTCGGGCCGCGCGACAAGCTTTGAGGGGAGAGGGGTGGCGCGGGCGCGGGCGCTGCCGACGCGCGGGCGCGCGCGGCGCGCGCGGGGGAGCGGGCTGGAGGGACCCGCACGCCGTGTGACCCTCCCGCCGGTTCAGGAAAATCAGGGGTGTCTGCTGCAGCTACGAAACCAGGCGACGAAGTCGCTTCCTCTCTCCCCACTCCAAACGCCGCGCTCGCCGGCGCGCTCGCTCCCCCCTCCTTCTCTCCCCCTCCAATTGGCGCTCACGCGCCGCCCTCGTTCGCCGCCTCCTCCTCGATCCGGGCCATCGACCCCGGCGCGTCGGGGATGGCATCCCACGCGGGCGCCGCCTTGGCGGCGGCCGTCGGCGCGGGGGTCGCCGCCGCGGTCGCCGCGGCCGCCGCCTGGGGCGCCGCCTGGGCCAGCACCGACACGGAGGCTGCGTCGAATCCCGGGAACGACGTGCCCGCCGGCGGATTCTGGCGCGCCGCAGCCCCAAAGCCGAGCGCGGCGGGCCCGCTCCCCGGCGGTTTCTCCGCCCGCTCCGGGAACGCGCCCCGCGTGTGCTCGTCGTCGCCCGCGGCGCCGGTGACGGGGCCGATGTCGATGATCTCGTTGGACGGGGCGCGCAGGGGGGCGGGGCGGGAGGAGGCGGCGGCACTCCCTCCCCCCGCGCCCCCGACGCCGCCGAGGTCGCCCGCGGGCTGCATGCCGTCCAGCGCGGGCGCGTAGCCTGCGGGGCGGGCGCCGTCGCCGCCAGCAGCGACGCTGCCGGGGCGGGCTTGGACGGCGGGGACGAACGTGGTGCCGACCGGAGGGGGCGGCGGCGCCGCGGCGGCCGCCGGCGGCGCCGGCACAAACGCCGTCCCGCCGCCCGCCGCCGGCAGGGCGTCGGGCGCGGGCACGAACGACGTGCGCGCAGCCGCGGCCGGCGCAGGGGCGGGCGGGGCGGGCGGCGTCGCCGCGCGTCCGCCGTCGGGCGCCGGCGCAAACCGCGTCCCGCTGGGCGCGCCCGCCTTGGCCACCCCGCTGGCGGCCGCACCGACACCGTCGCCTGGCACGCGGCCGGCCACGGAGGGCTCGGGGCGCGCGCCCGGGGCCGTCGGCGCGGCAGCGGGCGTCGGCGCGGGCGCGTAGAGCGGCGTCGCGCCCGCGGGCACCTTGCCGTCGGCCGGCAGCGGCTGCGCGCCCGCGGGCAGGCCGCCAGTCGCGGGCACGGGGCCGGGCGTGACGCCGGCGGGCACAAAACCGACGAGCGTCGCGCCGGCCGGCGCGGCCCCCGCCCCGCGCGCCACGCCCGCCGGGCTCACCGCCCCTTCCGGCGCGTACACCGCGGTCGCGTTGGCCGGCACCACGCCGTCGGCAGGCAGCGGCAGCGCGCCCGCGGGGAGGCCGCCCGCGACCGACGGCGGGCCGGGCGTGACGCCTTGCGGCACAAAGCCGACGAGCGTCGCGCCTGGCGGCGGCTGCCCGCCCGTGACTTGGACCACGGTCCCGGTCCCCGTTCGGGGCGGCAGGTACACCGGCGTCGCGCCGGGCGGGGGCGCGCCGCCGGGCGCGAGCGGGACGACGCCCGTCGGCACGCCGCCGGGCGTCGCGGGGGGGCCGGGCGTCGCGTCCGAGGGGACGTAGCCGACCAGGGTCGACCCGGGGGGCACGGCCGACCCGGCCACGCGCACGGCGGGGCCGAACCCGCCGCCCGCGAGCGCGGTCGCGGGGACGCCGCCGCCCGCCGCGCCGGGCGC
>Ga0315274_10015685_pt1 | contig 10723 bp, 7 predicted proteins | sample YL17G02_20_MG_FD_203700 | JGI IMG/M metagenome (GOLD analysis project Ga0315274, IMG submission 203700) | Sediment microbial communities from Yellowstone Lake, YNP, Wyoming, USA - YL17G02_20 | ecosystem: Environmental > Aquatic > Freshwater > Lake > Sediment | place: USA: Wyoming | collected...
CTATCTGTTCGCTGTATCCGTTCTCGTAACCGGGCGCGGTGTCAATGAGGTTCAGCCCGGCGTCCATGGCGCGCCTCACCGTCGCGACGCAGTCCTCAATCGGCACGGACCTGTCCGCAAGGTCCCCAATCCCCAGCGCCGTCGCCACAAACCCCGTCCGGCCCAATTTACGTCGAGGTTTGAAACTGTACTTTGTCCGGCTCACGGTCGCCTCCACGTTTCTTCCTTTCTCACTGCGCTGACAATTCTACACAAAAGGGGGGCACGCAGTATCTATACAAGAGGTCCCTGACAAAATCGGTGTTTGCTTTCGGTCGGATGGGCGCTTATGATGCGAGTAAGCAGCCGGTTTCACATGCGCGCCAGTTGGAGCAGATCCGAATGAAAAAGGTATTCCTGGCGGTCTCGCTTCTCCTTGCGTTTGCGGCCTCCAACGCAGCGCTCCCGGCGGCCGATGAGGGTTTCCCGTTGGAAATGAAGACGGGGAAAGACCCTCGTGCTGAGGCGGGTATTCCCGTGGACTGGCGGCGGCTGGAGACCGGCGAGACTGTCCCCAAGGCGCTGTCGCTGCCCGAGTCGCCTGCGCTCTCGCTCTATTTCGCCAAGTGGGTAACACCCATGGTCAAGGAGGGGTTCCTCTGGATGGCCGTAGGCCGGTCAAGCGCAGACAGCGCATACGATACACTGTACATCGACGCGAACTGCAACGGCAGCCTCGCGGACGAGACCGCTGTCAAGGCGTATCAGGCGCAGCCCTACGAGACTCTCTTCGGGCCCGTCAAGGTTACCTTTCCGAACGCCGAAGACCCGTCCGAATACTATCTCAACGTCCGTTGCTCCCGGCTCACTGTAATTGGCCGTGCCGCGGGTGGAGCCTCCCAACGTCCGGTCGAGCAGAGGGACTTCTTCGAGCTTTGGGCCTCACCCGCCTGCTGGCGCGAAGGCACGGTGAAAGAGGGCGACAAGGAGTACAGGTGCGTCATTTCCGATTACAACTCCAACGGCGCTTTCAACGACACGTCGATGAATCCGGAACAGATGGACCGCATCGCGATCAGCGCCGGAAATGAACCGCAATTCCTGGGCCTGGGGAAGTATTTTTGCATCGCCGACACGTTTTTCCGTGTCGAACTGCCGCCCAGCGGCGCACGCATCAGCCTCACCTCCGCCGCCAACGCGCCGATGGGGACGGTCAGGACAGGCAAGGACATCACCCTTTTCAGCATCACGGGCGAAAACGGCCAGTTGGTCTTTGATCCCAACACGGGCCCCGCGCGAGTGCCCGCCGGCCGGTGAATGACGAGTTTCTGGGGCATGGAACGCGAGGATGCCTCCGGCGCCAAGTGGAGACTCTTTGCCAGGGGGTCTCCCGAGTCCCGCACGTTCGAAGTAACCGAAGGCAAGGAAACCGCTCTCGACATAGGCGAGGCGCTCGTATCCAGACTCAGCGTCGGCCCCGGCCCGGGCGGATACGAATTCGAAGTGACGCTGACGAGCAAATGGGAGGAACGCGTGATTCTGGTCTGGCGGAATAATACGCCATTCGCTCCGAAACTGCGGATAACAAACGCGGACGGCACGTACGATAAGATGGTCCAGTTCAAGCCGGGCTGAAGCAACTGTTCGCTCTCGTGGCGAGAGCCTTCGGGTGTCGAGGGGCCTTTCAGCGCCGTCGTGGTATATGACGCCCCGTTCAAGGTCGAGGCCGCCAGGATAAAGGATGTATCCAATCCGGAATCCGGTGAGCGATAACATGCGCGTCTCCAGGAGGCAATTAAAATGAAAGAATCGCTGTTCGCAGTCTCATTCCTCTTTCTCTTTGCGGCTACACCTGCGCCGGGGCTGGCGGGTGAGGGCCTTTTTCCTCTGGACCTGAAGGTCGCAAGAGACATGCACGATGAGGCGCACGTTGCAGTCAGGATGCAGCATTTGGAGACCAACGCCACGGCCCCCCAGGGGCTGTCCTTGCCGCCGTCGGCTGCCTCGTCACTGAAATTCGCCAAATGGGTGACGCCCATGGCAAAGGAAGGCTTCCTCTGGATGGCCGTGGGCCGGTCAACCGCGAACGGGGAGTATGACACACTGTATGTCGACGCGAATGGTGACGGCAGCGTCGCGGACGAGACCGCCGCCAAGGCGTACGAGGCGAAGGACAGATATTCCCGCTTCGGGCCGGTAAGAGTGACTTTCCCCGGAGGCGACAAGCCTGCTGAATACTATCTGAATGTTTATTGCCGTCGCTACCCGGGCCTTGTGCCGGCGCGTGGCGGCAATGAACGGACGGAAGGCGTCATGCTTTTTATCTCATCCGGCTGCTGGCGCGAAGGCGCGGTGAGAATCGGTGACAAGGAGTACAAGTGCTCTCTCTTCGATTACAACGGCAATGGGACCTTCAACGACACCTCGATGAATCCCGAGGAGATGGACCGCATAGCGGTTGGCGCGGAGGACGGCGCTCCCCGTATGGGCCTGGGCAAGTATATCCGCGTCTCCGGTGCGCTCTATCATCCTGAGCCGGCGCCCGGCGGCGGTTTCATCCGCTTCACGCCCGCTGACAACGTTCCGATGGGGAAGGTCAAGGTGAACAAGGATATCGGCATGTTCATTCTCACCGGCGAGAACGGCCAGTTTGTTTTTGACTCCAACAACGGGCCGGTTGAGGTACCGTCGGGCAGATGGAGACCGGACGCGTGGAGGATAGAACGCAAAGACGCCAAAGGGGAACAGTGGCATCTTATGGGGCAGGGATTCCCCGCCTCAAGCGTCTTTGAAGTCGCCGAAGGAAAAGAGACCTCGCTCGAACTCGGTGAGCCCCTCAAGTCCGCGCTCCATGTAGGCCGCAGCGTGGGCGACAGCGCCGGGTATGTGTTCGAGGAGAATCTTCTGGGGAGATCCGGCGAGACCGTCAAGTTAGTGAGCGCCAAGACGTACGGAGTGCCTCCCAAACTTCGGATACGAAACGCCGACGGAACCTACGACAATACGCTCCCGTTCGAGGCCGGCTGAAGCGGCTCCAGGCTCTCGTGGCGAGAGCCTCCGAACGTCAAAGGCCCCTTCAGCGCCGTCGTGGTATACGACGCGCCGTTCAAGATCCAGGCCGCCGAGATAAAGGATATATCCAAGCCTGGGGCCGGCGTCGAGTAGCGCCGACGGGCGCAATCGCGCCCCGTCACGGGAAGAGTTGTTCCCGGCGTCCCCGCCACAAGCGCGCAAGCCCTACCTGGGCGGCTCCGGGCGCTTGAAAGGCTCTTTGAGCCGCTCTTCCACCCACTCGCGGCCCACTTTCATGCCGTACTGGTCGTGGCGTATCGGGAATCCCGGGTCGCGCTTCAGGGCTTCGGTGTAGAAGGCAAGCGCCTCCTCGCGGCGCCCCAGGAGGTCGGCCATGTGCCCCTGCCAGACAAGCGCGGCAAAGATCCGGACGGGATTCTTGTCGAGTTCGGCCACGCGATGCCATGCCTCCATCGCCTCGTCATAATACTTCCCGTCGTAGAGCGCAAACGCGAGTTTGAACCACGTGTCCATATCAGTGATGTTCGCGCTTTTCGCCCGGGGGAAGAGTTCATGGGCCTCGGCGCCCGAGCCGGTCCAGGCAAGAGCGGCAATCTTCTCGCCGACGGCTTTGGCTCCGGCATCAAGAGGCGGCACGACAAGCGGCAACTGGCCGAGCGGGTCGATCTCGACCTTCGCCAACGGGGATGCGCTTTCGAACACGAGTTCCGTCGAATCGGCCAGGCGGTCGGTGAAACGCAGCATCTTCGTCCCGTCCTCAAACGACGCCTCGACCGGCACAGGCATCCTGAGTGTTCCGCCGCATTTCACCTTTACGCGCGATACGTACATGCCGTCGCGCCGGGCGGTTTCTTTGGATTCGATTTCGTAGGAGAGATAGCGGTTGGAGCGCACCCACTGGTCGAAGAACCATTCCAGGTTCTGCCCCGATTCGTCCTCGCAGGCGGCCTGGAATTCGCGCGCACCCATCCGGCGGCCGCCGAACTCCCTGAGGCACCTCTTATACGCCCGCAGGAGCGTCTCTTCCCCCAGTACGCATTCGAGAGCGCTCACGATACTGTACCCCTTGCCGTGGATAACGACGTTGTTGAAATCGAAGGCGATGTCCTTCTGGCCTTCGGGGGAGCGGTTGACGGTGGTGTCGTAGAACTTCCTGACGCCGGCCACGTATCTCTCGATGAACTTCTTGTGATTCATCGGGTCCAATCCCCTTGCCCGCGCGTATCCCCGGTCGGCGTAGATCCCCGAGGCTATCCAGAGCCACCCCGGCGAGTCCTTCTCGAGAACGTATTCGCCCCAGTACTGGTGCCCGATCTCATGGGCTGTAATCCAGCGGGAACTCTCCGGCCGTTCAGCCAGTTTCTCCTCGCTGTGAATGGCCACGAGCGCCGTCGCGACCGGATACCCTCCCATGGAATCGTCCTCCCCCGGAACGATAGTGAGGCTCCTGTGCGGGTAAAAGCCGAAACGTTCGCGGTAAAACCCAATCGCGTCAATGGCGGTCTCGAGAACCACCTTCGCGCAGGGGCGGGCCTTGTCGGTGCATATCGCGCGGACGAGAACGTCCCCGGACGAACCCTCAAGAACCTGCATCCCTTTCCCGATGAATAGCCCGAACAAGCGCGCCCCTTCCGCGCGATGGCGCCCGGTCTTGGGGTCGAGCCTGCCGCTCGTGCCGAGGACGTAGCCCTCCGGCACCTCCACCTTGACGTCGTAGTCGTCGTGGGTTTCAAACCCCCACCAGAGTCTGGGATACCACCCCGCTGCCCGGATGCAGTCCATCATCGCAACGGGACCGGCCAATGAGAACTTTACGGTCACCTCGATATCTTCCCCCGGTAAGAGGGGCTCGGGGAGTTGGAACTCGGCCAGTGTGGCCATCGGTTTCTCGCGCGAAACGCCGGCGGTGGGGACGGTAGTATCCCTCACGGAGACCTTGAGCGTCCCGGCCGAACCGGAGGGCCAGTCGAGGACCAGGTTTCGAATTGACTCTCCCGATAGGTTGGCCAGACGCACGACTTCGACGCCTTCGAGACGGGCTTCCTCCGGCGTCGTGGTTATCCGGCAGTCAATCGTGTAATGCGCGCGGGGAGTCTGAGAGGGTACCCAGAAGCCGCCGTCGCCCGGCGGCTGTGACGTTTGTGCGGCCGTCCCGCTGGTGTCGATCTTGGCCGGCCCACGGCAGCCGGACACAATGGCAATCATCAATACCGCAAGCCCGGCGAACATCGCTCTGTGCAACAGGGATTTCCTGCTCATGTCGCAATTCCTCCATCAGAATCAAACGCGGCTTGCCGAAGCCAAACTCCTGGAAGGCGTCTTCGCTCCTCGTATCTTATCATTTCCCGCCTCCGAAAGCACGCGCCCCGGCCGTCCGTTAGGTCGACCGGGGCGAGCGTCGCTATCCACCAGGGGGAGCGCTTAGAAGAGGGCTACCCAGCACCTCATGACCTCGGCTTTACTCGGCACTTTTTCGGGGGCCTGCTTCTGAGGCGCTGCGAAGACGGAGTACACGGGAGCGCCGGTGAGGTCAGTCCTGACCTTTCCGAAGGCGTACGCCACGACCGCCGCCGTCGCGATGACAACTCCTACCCTCGGGTACATGACGATTACCAGGACTGCCAGGGCGACGAGCATTACCTTCACAGCCTTGCGCGCCCAGTTTGTTTTCTCGTTAGCGTTCATTTCTGCATCTCCTTCCCTACTGTCTTGTGCCTCTTTCGTACTTCCTGGGCAGTTAGACGATGGTCCCCCGGCATGCGTTTCACAAAAACCAAAAGGTTCAACCTTAAGACAAGATACGCATCTTAGGGGACTAATATTCAGTCAAAGACGACGTAAACCTGAGGTATCGGACGAAACCCATACCGATGTGCAAGGCCCGGAGATGGATCCTGGGAGCCTCGAAACGCAAGTGCGGTTGATGCCTGCAGGCGGACGCCGGTGCGCAGTTGGTCAATGACAGCCGGAGGCGGCCCTCACGTGGAGAGATACTTCATCGTGCGCTCATAGTCCGCATGGCTGATCTTCCCGCTATCGGCGCAGAACTTGAGGAGTTCCTTCAACCGGTAAGCGCAGTGGCACTTGTACCCCTGTTTCTGCAGTTGGTCGGGGCCGCCCTGCTCGCGGTCGATGAGCACGACTACGTCCTTCACCCTGAGGCCGTTGTTCTCGAGAAACCTGATAGCCTCCAGTTTGCTGTCGGCCTTTGTAATCAGGTCGTCCATCACGAGCGCCGTCTGGCCGGGTTTCCATATCCCGTCTATCGGGCTCCCGGAGCCGTGCCCCTTCTTGTCCATGCGCGGCGATATCATGGGACGGCGCGTCTCATGCGACAAGAGCGCTGCGAACGGCGTTGCGGCCGTCGGTATGTCGGCATACACGTCGAAACGAAGCCCGTTCGTGAGTTCCCTGTACACCGCGACCGCCAGATCCATGGCGTCCGGCAGCGACCTCAATATCCGCAGGTCAACGTAGATTGGAGAAAGCGGCGCGTCCGGGTGCTCTTCGTGGAGTTTCAGCCGGAACTGTCCAAACTTGATTGCTGCCCCGTCGACCAGCGCCGCCGCGAGTTTCTCCTGGGTTTCCGTGAACATAATGCCCTTTCCCGAAAGCGTACGATGCTAGCGCCGGCCCCCCTCAGGGGCATCCTCTCGGCCAGCCCTTGTCAAGGGTCGCGGCGCATACTTACAGCAACCAATCCCACAGACTTTGAGTGGGGCCGGCGGGCTGCATATCAGCCTGACGGCGCAGCGCGCATCGTCGCGACTCATAATATGCCCTTGCGCAGACCTGTCAAGCGTCTGCCGGGCGCAGGCGCGCCCGGCGTGTTTTCCCGACTCCAACCCACAAACAGACGCGCCCCGGTCGTTTGTCAGGTCGACCGGGGCGCAATCGGGGGCAATGAGCGGTTTATGCGAAGAGCGCCACCCAGGACATCATGACTTCATGCCGGCTCGGCGTCGGCTCGACCGGCGTCAGTTCGGATACCGCGGCAGCGGGGCTTGCCGGAACGGGAGGGCATCCCGCGGCGCATGACTCGGCAGGCCTGTGGGCATGCTTGTCGAACGCCCACGCCACGACCATCGCCGCCGCCGCGACCGCACCCAGCCTCGGCTGCGCAACAAACGCCACGACCACCAGGGACACAAGTGCTACGTTCAGGGCTTTTCGCATCCAGTTTGACTTTTGCTCAGCGTTCATTTCCTCTTCTCTCTTTCTGAACCATTCTGTCCGGTTCGGTTTATTCGGACAGTTAGACGATACACACAGGCGAGGCGTTTCAGAAAACCGGGGAGATTCGGAGGAAGCCCAGGAGCGCCTCACAAGACCGCCGCGCGGGTTCGGCCCGAACTCAGCCGGGCGGGCGCGACGGCAGGTCCCGACACGTCGGGATTGGCCGCAGGCAAGAAGAGAACGGGCGGGGCGGGGTCGTATCCCGCCATCTCGTGCCCTTCATCCGGGTTGGGCAGGCCGGCTGTCGCCGGCGCGCCTCTATGGAACGAGAGTTTACAGTCCCTTAATGTTATTGCGGGGAGAGGAGGCTTCCCGCTCAGTACGCCGCCTTGCCAGTGTATTCCTGGAGCGTCTTGACGGAGATGCCGCGTTTCCCGAGGGCCTCGATGCCGTTGACGACCGCGCGCGCGGCGCTGATGGTGCTCACGAGGGGGATGTTCGAGGCGATGGCCTGATTGCGGATGAATATCTCGTCCTTGCGCGGGTTCTTGCCGCTTACGGTGTTGATGATGAGTTTGATTTCCCTGTTCTTGATGAGGTCGAGGATGTTGGGCCTCCCGACGGATATCTTGCGGAGTTTGCCGACGGCCACATCGTTCTTGGCGAGCGCGTCGGCCGTTCCCTCGGTCGCCACCAGTTTGAAGCCGAGGTCCTCGAGTTTCTTCGCCACGAAAATGACGTCCCGCTTGTCGCTGTTACAGACTGAGATGAAGACCGTCCCCTCGAGCGGCAGCACCTGTCCCGCGCCCAACTGGCTCTTGGCGAACGCCAGGCCAAAGGACGAATCGATGCCCATCACCTCGCCGGTGGATTTCATTTCAGGGCCCAAAACAGCGTCGACCCCCGGGAACCTGACGAAGGGGAAAACCGATTGCTTTACCGCGAAGTGGCGTATCTCGACTTTCCTGGTGAACCCCAGGTCTTCGAGCGTCCGGCCCATCATCACCTTGGTGGCGATGTTGGCCAGCGGCACGCCGATGGCCTTGCTGACGAAGGGGACGGTGCGGCTCGCGCGCGGATTCACCTCCAGGACGTAAATTGCCTCCCCCTTCACCGCGTACTGCACGTTCATAAGGCCCTTGACGCCCAGTTCTTTGGCCATGAGCCTGGTCTGCTGCGAAATCCTCTCGACGATTGAATCCGCCAGCGTAATCGGCGGCATGACCATTGCAGCGTCTCCGCTGTGGACGCCGGCCTCCTCGATGTGTTCGAGGATGCCGCCGATGACGCACATGTGGCCGTCGGCGACCGCGTCCACGTCCACCTCGATGGCGTTCTCCAGAAACTTGTCTATGAGTATCGGGTGCTCCTCCAGCACCTCGGAGGCGAACTTCGCCTTTGCCATGAAATGCTCGAGTTGCTCATCGTCGTGGACAGTTTCCATGGCGCTGCCGCCGAGGACGTAGGACGGCCTGATGAGGACGGGGTAGCCTATCTCTGCGGCAACTGCCTTTGCTTCTTCAAAAGACGTGACCGTCGCATTGGGGGCCTGAAGGAGCCCGAGCCTGGTGATGAGTTGCTTGAAGCGCTCGCGGTCCTCGGCTATGTCGATTGCGTCGGGGCTCGTGCCGAGGATCTTCACGCCGGCCCGCTCCAGCGGCACGGCGAGGTTGAGCGGCGTCTGGCCGCCCAGTTGGACGATGACGCCCTCGGGCTTTTCGGCCTCGACTATGGCGAGTATGTCCTCCATCGTGAGCGGCTCGAAATAAAGTTTGTCGGACGTGTCGTAGTCGGTCGAGACCGTCTCGGGGTTGGAATTGACCATTATGGCCTCGTAGCCCATTTCCTTGACGGCGTAACTTGCGTGGCAGCAGCAGTAGTCGAACTCGATGCCCTGCCCGATGCGGTTCGGGCCGCCCCCGAGGATTATGATCTTGCGGCGGTCCGTGACGCGGTTCTCGTCGAGTGTATCGTACGTCGAGTAGAAATACGGGCGCGCCGCGTCGAACTCGCCCGCGCACGTATCGACGAGTTTGTACGCGGGCCTGAGGCCGGTTTCACGCCTGAGCCGCCGCACGTCGGCGTCCGTCCCGCCGACGAGATTGGCTATCTGCACGTCGGAAAAGCCGCTCCGTTTGGCCTCGACGAGCAATTCGCGCGAAAGGGCCGCGAGTCCGCCTTTCGCTTTCACGTCCGAGAGCCTCGCGCCCAGATCGACCACTTCCTTCATCTGTGCAATAAACCACGGGTCGATGTGCGTCAGTTCCGCAACCTGTTCGACGCTCCAGCCGCGCTCCAGCGCCAGCCTGATGAAGAAGTGCCGCCGGTCGTTGGGAACGATGAGTTTGTGCGTGAGTTGCATGTCGTCGAGGGCCGTCTCCTCGGGCTGTTCGCGGCCGTCGAAGCCCAGCCCGTAACGCCCGACCTCAAGGCTGCGGACGCCCTTCTGGAGGGCCTCCTTGAAGTTGCGGCCTATGGACATCGCCTCCCCGACGGATTTCATGGAGGTGCAGATGGTCGGGTCGGCCTGCGGAAATTTCCTGAAGGTAAAGCGGGGGATCTTGAACACGCAGTAATCGACCGTCGGCTCGAAAAAGCACCTGGAGTTGCCCGTTACGTCGTTGAGGACCTCGTCAAGGGTGTAGCCCACGGCAAGTTTCGTAGCGACGCGCGCAATGGGAAAACCGGTTGCCTTGCTCGCGAGCGCGCTGCTGCGGGAAAGGCGGGGGTTGACCTCGATTATGACTACGTCCCCGTTCTCCGGGTTGCCCGCAAACTGGATATTGACGCCGCCGCCCGTGACGTCGATCTTCCGTATGACGCGCCTGCAGAGATTGGCGTAGTTGGCGTACTCGGGGGCAGTAATCGTCTGCACCGGCGCCACGACGATCGAGTCGCCCGTGTGCACGCCCATGGGGTCGACATTTTCCATCGAGGTGACGATGATGACGTTGTCGACCGAGTCGCGCATCACCTCGAACTCGATTTCCTTCCACCCCAGGACTGATTTTTCCACGAGGACCTGGCCGACCGGGCTCGTCGTGATGCCCCTTACGAGCGCCGCCTCGAGTTCCTCGATATTGTACGCGGTCGAGCCGCCGGCGCCGCCGAGCGTGAAAGCAGGCCTCAGTATGAGCGGAAAGCCAATTCTCTGCCCGATTTCCATGCCCTCTTCGACGGAGGTCGCGATCCCGCTTTCGGGTACCTGGAGGCCGATCTCGAGCATTGCGCGCTTGAAGAGGTCGCGGTCCTCCGCGCGGGCGATTGCGTCGGGGTTGGCGCCCAGGACCTCCACGCCGTAGCGCTCGTACACGCCCGCTCTGGCGAGGAACACCGCGATGTTGAGCCCCGTCTGGCCGCCGAGCGTCGGAAGGATTGCGTCCGGCCGTTCGCGCGCGATGATCTTTTCGACGACTTCGGGCGTAATGGGCTCGACGTAAGTCCTGTCCGACATGCGCGGGTCGGTCATTATCGTCGCGGGGTTGGAGTTAATTAGCACTACCTCGTAGCCCTCTTCCTTGAGGGCCTTGCAGGC
>Ga0315274_10015686_pt1 | contig 10723 bp, 9 predicted proteins | sample YL17G02_20_MG_FD_203700 | JGI IMG/M metagenome (GOLD analysis project Ga0315274, IMG submission 203700) | Sediment microbial communities from Yellowstone Lake, YNP, Wyoming, USA - YL17G02_20 | ecosystem: Environmental > Aquatic > Freshwater > Lake > Sediment | place: USA: Wyoming | collected...
ATTTTGCTCTTGAGGGCTTCGTCGTTGGGAACAAGTTCGCGCAATAATCCATCCACAAGACTATAAACCTTGTGGATTTGCTCCTTGATCCTAACGAACATTTCTAGGGTCTCGGCCGGTCCCAACGGTATCCTCATTGATGCACGCTGGATGAAACTATCCAATTCATCCGGCGTTGGCAGAGCAAAGGGGACACCAGATCCCTCTAATTCCTCTTTTATAGATAAACGCAGGAATAACCTAAGAGCGTGCGTAGGAACTACCATTTGACCGCAATTGGCGCTCATCTTGAATCTTCTCCTTTCTCCTCCAAACAACTGTAAATTATAATAAACTAGACGATTTGGCAAGAGATATATCCCTTTTCTGTAAATCTGGTTGTGCTACGATATATTAATGAGCGGCAAATTTTCAAGAGACAATATCGTTTTCCAATGGGTTTGGTGGTATTTTAAAGAAGTTCCCCAAGCGATTCTTAGGGGCTGGAAAAACATCCTTGCTTTTAATTTAAACTACTTTTCCCTGCCTTTGCTTTTAAAGACCTTGTTTTCGTATTGGCGGCAATACCGCTGGTATTACCCGCGCGGTTTTGACATAGCCAAGTACGCCGAGGTTTCATTCTCCAACCTGATTTCCAGGGTTTTGGGCGCGGTTATTCGGATTTTCATCCTATTTTTAGGCATAGCCGCAGAGACAATTATCTTTGTTGCCGGAGCCATAGTCCTTATTGTCTGGTTGATTATGCCTTTATTGATTGTTTTCGGGCTTTGGCAAGGCCTACGCCTTTCTTTTAAGTAAATATTTAATGTTTGTTTTTGACCTAAAAAAGAGCCGAATCTACCGGGCAATAACGATTAGCCAATGCCCCTGTTTTCGGTTTATGACAGCTTCGCGAAAGATTCTTCTACTTGGATTTGTGGTTTTTACTGTTTTGTTCGGCTTTGGCTTTCTGGGCAACGGAGTGATTATACCCGTCCTTAGCCACCAGCTCGGCCTGGCTTTGCTTTGCCTGTCTTTTGGCATTATGTTCTGGCAAATAGAGCTGTTTTTCAACTTAAAACTAAAAAATCCGGATTTAGAAATCTCAATTGAGCAAGCGCTTTCTTCATCCGAGGATTATAACGCCGCTGAATTTCTTGATTTTGAAGCAGGTCTGGCCATCAACGAAAGCCTAAAACTATGCGCAAAAAAGAAAAGTGAATTGGACACCCTGACTATCTTTGCCAGTTTGCTTTCGCAGAAGTTTCCACTGATTGCTTTCGTGTTCCAGCGGTTATTGCTTAGCCAAAAAGACCTGACCATCCTTACCAAAAAAGAATTGGCCGTGCCCTTACCGCTGGAACAATCCCAGGATTTCAACGATTTTATCAAAGAGGCCTTAACGAACGCTAAAAATCACGCCAGCCAGAGAATCACCTTAGGTAATATCATAGCGGCTCTAGCAAAAATCAATCCTTTTTTCAAGAAAATTCTCGTTCAAACTGATCTTAAAGCCGAGGACGTAGATAACCTTTGCTGGTGGTGGGAAACAAATTCCCAAAAATATCTGGAAAGCAAAAAATTCTGGGAACGCAAAAACTTAGCTAAAAAGGGTGGATTTGCCCGCGACTGGGCTGCTGGCTACACTATAACCCTGGATAAATACGCCATTGACTGGACCCGAATAGTGGAAAAGAAAAAGTTTGAAGAGATCGTCGGCCACGAAAATGAGGTCTCGCAAATAGAAAGGATACTGGCCAGGGCCGACGTCAACAATGTTTTAGTTGTCGGCGAAGTCGGCTCTGGCCGGGGCGCCTTGCTCCAGGCCTTGACCCAAAAAGTCCTTTTTGGCGAGAGCCTTGAACCTATCAACTATAAAAGGGTGCTTGAGCTTGATTTGCCGACTCTCCTGGGTCAGTGCCAGAGCCTAGAAGAAGCCGGGCGAATTTTAGAGCAGATTTTCCAAGAGGTGTTGATGGCAACCAATATCATTCTTGTGATCCAGAATTTTGAACAGTTTGTCGGCAACCAAATGAAGCCGGGGACAATTGATATTTCCGGCGTTATCTCAAATTATTTGAAGATCCCGAGTTTTAGGGTGATTGCTATAACTAATTTTGCGGGTTTCCGTAAGTTTGTGGAACCGAGCCAGATCTATGATATGTTCATAAAAGTTGAAGTTCAGGAGGTGACGGCCAATGAAACCATCAAGCTTTTGGAGCTGTTCGTGCCAGGCTGGGAAAAAAAATATAAAAAATTCATCGCCTATGCCACTTTGAGAGAATTGGTCAGCAAAGCTGAGCGCTATTTGCCGGCCCTGCCTTTTCCAAAGAAAGCGACTGACTTAATGACAGAATTGCTCGCCGCCGCTTCTGCGAATAAGGAACCTGTGATTTTACCAAAAGACGTTTCTCAGCTGATTTCAGAAAAGATTAACGTGCCGGTTGGCCAGCTTTCAATCAAGGAAAGAGAAGTTCTCTTAAATTTGGAAAACCTGCTGCACCTGCGAATCGTCAACCAAGAAGAGGCGGTCAAGGAAGTTTCCTCGTCTTTGCGCCGAGCCAGGTCAGACATCACTATCAGAAAAGGCCCGATGGGGACTTTCCTGTTTTTGGGGCCGACAGGCGTAGGTAAAACAGAAACCGCCAAGGCTTTAGCTGCAATTTATTTTGGCAACGAAGAAAAAATCATCCGGGTGGATATGTCGGAATTCCAAAATCCCCAGGACCTGCAGCGTCTGATAGGATCTGCCGACCAAGAGAGCTTTTTTGTCAACCAAGTGAGGGAAAGTCCGTTTTCCTTGGTGCTTTTAGATGAAATCGAAAAAGCTCATCCGAATATCCTGAATCTCTTCTTGCAGGTTTTTGATGAAGGGGCGATGCGCGACGGTTTGGGCCGCAGAGTGAGCTTTTTGAACACGATTATCATTGCTACTTCAAACGCCGCCTATCAATTGATTCTTGAGGCTATTGGAAAGCTACAGGAGATTTCTGCTATTAAAGAAAAACTCTTAAATTATGTCCTTAGCCAGGGAATTTTCAGGCCGGAATTCCTTAACCGTTTTGACTCTGTGGTTATTTACAAATCCCTGACCAAAGAAAACCTGTTGGCAATAGCTGAAATGCTCTTGCAGAAACTGAAAAAAAATATAGCAGAAAAGGGCATTGACTTAATCATTACCCCAGAGCTTGAAGAAGAGGTTGCCCGGCTTGGTTTTGACCCGATTTATGGCGCCAGGCAAATGCGCCGGGTTATCCAGGACAGAGTAGAAAATGTTTTGGCCTCGGCGCTTTTGGCTGACACTATTGCCAGGGGAAGCCGGATAAAGATTGAGGTGCCGGAGTTCAAGATAGTTAATGTATGATGACTAATAACCAATAACTAATAACTAACGACTAACGTCTGGAAAAAATGCCGCCGAAAGGCGGTTTTTGTGTTTTAGCCCCCCACCAATCCCGTGATATGTTTTTTACTCACATCAACCGAAAGACGAAGCCGCCTATCGGCTCCAGCCAATGTAAAGAAATAAGCGAATGAAGGATTGGTGGGGGGGTGTGGACAAGTTGTGGGAAAACCCCTTATTTTTTATGGTTGACGGTGGTGCTTGGGTGGGCTATAGTGGAACCAGTGGGGAAGGGTGTGGATAAATGTGGGAAAACACCTGATTTCTGTGGATAAATACCCTGACATCAAATTTTATGACCATATTCACTGGCGAATATACTTATTCAATTGATGAGAAAAAACGCTTGGCTATTCCCGCGAAAATGCGGCCTGGTTTAGGCACGAAAGGAATGATTACTAGGGGATTGGATAAATGCTTGTATTTGTTCACCACTAAAGAATGGGAAGTAATGGTGGAAAAAATTTCTAAAATGCCCCTGGCCGGCTCTGATTCAAGAAGCTTTACCAGATTTTTTTTGACCGGCGCCATGGAAGTCGTTTTAGACAACCTGGGAAGGGTTTTAATACCCGATTTTTTGAAAAAATATGCCGGTTTGAATAGAAAAGTGGTAGTCGCCGGCGTTAGTAACCACATTGAAATCTGGGATGAAACGAAATGGCAAGAATATCGGGATAAAACCGAGACTGCCAGCGAAGAAATCGCAGAAAGATTGTACGAAAACAAAGAATTAGGCATCTAATATGCCTCACCTACCCGTTCTTTTAAAAGAGATTGTCCAGTGTTTAGACCCTCAGCCCAATGAAAACTTTATTGATTGCACTTTTGGCCAAGGCGGCCATACCCTCGCTATCTTAGAAAAAAATGGCCCGAAAGGAAAAGTCTTGGGAATAGAAGCCGATCCGAAAATTCTGACTAATACTAAATACAAAATACAAGATACAAAATACAAAAACCGTTTGGTTCTGGTTAACGACAACTTTGCCAACTTAGAAAAAATTGTCACAAAAGAAAAATTCATCAATATATCCGGCGTCTTAATGGACTTGGGAATTTCCAGCTGGCATTTAGAAGAAAGTAAAAGGGGATTCAGCTTCATGAAAGACGAGCCCTTGCTTATGCGGCTTGACGCTAAAACCCAGGAAACCGCTAAAGAGATTGTTAATTATTGGCCGGAACAATTACTGGTAAAAATGCTGCAAGATTATGGCCAGGAACGTTTCGCTCGCAGAATCGCAAAAGCGATTTGCCTATCGAGAAAAGCAAAACCCATAGAAAGCACTTTCCAGATGGTTAAAATTATTAAAAGCGCGGTCCCAAAAAACTATGAACGCGGCAGATTGCACCCAGCCACCAGAACGTTTTTAGCCCTGCGTCTGACCGTTAACAAAGAATTAGAAAATCTAGAAAAGATCTTGCCGCAGGCCTTAAAGGTTCTGGAAAGAAACGGAAAATTGGCAGTAATTTCGTTCAACTCATTGGAAGATCGGTTGGTTAAAACATTTTTCAAGGAAGAAGCGCGACAAGGTAACATTAAAGTCATAAGCAAAAAACCGATCACTCCTGGTTGGCCAGAAATAACAGCCAACCCCAGGGCAAGATCAGCCAAATTAAGAGTCGCTGTCAAAAATTAAGATCAATAATTACTTTCCCCATGTATAAAGTCAACGCCCTAGTTTATCCCTTTCCGCTAAAAATCTCCTTGCCCAACTTCAGAAAAGCATTATGGCCTATGGCTTTAGCATCAATTATTGCCTTGTTTTCATTTTGTTTTTGGCAAAATGCCCGCTTGGTAGACAACGCCTATAAGGTACAAAGACTGGAAAAACAGTTAAGCGAATTAAAGCAGGAAAACAGGGTGTTAGAAGCAAACAATTCTCAAAACAACTCGCTTTCCACTCTAGAACAATTAATTCAAAATCTCGGCTTAGAAAAAGTGCAAAACGTTGACTTTATTGAGTATCCGGGCGGAACCGTTGTCAGTAGATAATATTTGGGTTTACAATAAATTTGATGAAGTCGTTTCGCTCACATCTTGTCTTAGCTGGAATACTTTTACTCGGAGCGGCCATTGTCGGCCGCTTGTTTTCGCTTCAGATAAAGCAACATGACCTTTATCAGGCCTGGGCCCAGGGCCAACAAAAGTTTTTTGCATCAGTTTCAGGCAGCCGAGGCGAAATTTCTTTTGCGGGAGGTGAAAAGCTGGCCACGAATAGCGCCGCGAAATTTGTTTATCTGGCGCCAGACGAAGTAAAAGATAAAGAAAAGACTAAAAACATTCTGGAAGAAGTTTTGGGGCTTGATGGAAATGAGCTCCAAGCAAAGCTTGCTGGCAGCAATTCTTACGAATTGCTCAAAGATAAACTTTCTAACGAGGAAATTGACTGGTTGGAACGCTTGGACCTGCCGGGAGTGCATCTGAGCGAGGAAACTACGAGAATCTTTCCGCAGGGCGAACTCGTTTCCCAGACCATCGGTTTTGTCAACGCGGAAGACCAGGGCCAATACGGCTTGGAAGGTTATTATCAAAATATCCTTGAAGGCGAAAGCGGAGTAGTGGAAGGAGAAAAGGGCACGAACGGCTTTCTACTGCTTTTGGAGGGCTTGAATTCTACCCAAAAGGGAAAAGATTTAATTTTGACTCTTGATTATCAGATTCAGTTTGAAGCAGAGAAAATTCTTAAACAATACAGCCAGGACCTGGGCTATAAAAGCGCGACGATTATTGTCATGAAACCGGACAACGGCGAAGTTTTGGCCGTGGCAAATTATCCCAATTTTAATCCGAACAACTATGGCCAGGAAACAGACCCTGCTATTTTCCAAAATACTGCTATCCAAAAAATATTTGAGCCGGGCTCTGTGTTTAAGCCCTTAACCATGGCAGCCGCCATCCAAGAAGGAAAAATCACTCCCCAGACAACCTATGTTGATGAAGGCAAGGTTAAAATCGGGGGCTCAACGATTTACAATTTTGCTAATCGCCAGTATGGCCAGCAAACAATGACCCAAGTCATAGAAAAATCCATCAACACCGGCGCCGTTTTTGCCGAGCAGCAATTGGGGTCTGACTTGTTTTTAAAATATCTTGAGAAATTCGGCTTTTTTGAGAAAACCGACGTTGACGTAGCTGGCGAGGTTTTTTCCGAGAATAAAGAATTTAAAAAAGGCTATGAGATTAACTTTGCCACGGCCAGTTTTGGCCAAGGTATAGAAATCACGCCGATACAGCTGATCAAGGCGTTTTGTGCCATTGCTAACGGCGGAAAAATGGCTAATCCCCACCTGGTCAAATCAATAATTGATAAAGACGGCAAGATTGAGGAAGTTTCCCTCCAAGCTCCCAAAAGCATTGTTTCTTCCAATACGAGTTCGCAAGTGGTTTCTATGATGATTAGCGTGGTTGAGAATGGTTTTGGCAAAAGGGCAAAAATCCCCGGTTATTATATCGCCGGCAAGACCGGCACCGCCCAAGTGCCCGAAGGAGGAACATATTCTTCCGAAAAAACCATTCAATCCTTCATTGGCTTTGCCCCGGCCTTTAAACCCAAATTCCTGATTCTGGTGAAATTAGACAACCCAAAATCGAGCACTGCCGAGTATTCGGCTGTACCGATTTTCCACGACTTGGCAAAATATATCATTGATCTGTGGCAGATTCCCCCCGATTACGAGTATTGAGTATTTTGTATTTAGTATCTCCTTAATAAATTGACTTAAAACACCGAATACTAAATACTATATACAAGATACTAAATACACGAACCGGCCTTGTCGTCTAGCCTGGTTTAGGACGCATGGTTCTCATCCATGTAACATGGGTTCGAATCCCGTCAAGGCCACAAATTTTTACGGTATCAGTTTTTAAATCTTTGCCAGAGAAGCGGTTTTTCTGTTAAGATTGAAGAATATGCAAGACCACCAAGAGATTTTAGCTCTGATTTTAAACAGAACCTTCCGCGGATTAGCCACCTCGTTTATCTCTATTTTCTCGGTTGTTTTTATTTATAAGACCGTTCTTGAACAAGCCAATAGCCAAAAAACCGCGCTCATGGCTGTAGTACTTTTTTCTTTTGGCTTTTATTTTGTCAAACTGATTTTTGACCTGATTGCTGAAGAAATTTGCCATCGTTACGGGCTCAAACTGTCCATTGTTTTGGGCCAGATACTTCTGATCGGCTGCGTTGTTTGCCTGATGGTTTCTCCTGGACATCTTATGCTCATAGCGCTTTCGTCAGCTCTTTTTGGCGCCAGCTCTGGCCTCTACTGGTTTGCCTTTCACGGCTTGCTGGCAAAAGTCAGCCAGGAACAACGTTTTGGCAGGGAAGCGGGTTTATCCAATGCCCTTCCCAACGTCGCCGGACTTTTTATGCCGGTTTTGGGTGGATTTTTAGTGGCTATTGCCGGCTATCAAGGTTTGTTTTTGGGCGGGCTTTTTTTCACCGGCCTATCTTTGATAACAATTATTCCGGTTAAAGAGAGAGTGGTTCGCACCGATACCTTTTTGCGAGAAATCCTCGGGTTGTTCAAAACCCAAAAAGCGGCTTTTTGGGGACATTTCGGCAACAATTTTCCCACCGGCATATACAGCGCCATCTTTCCGCTTTATATCTTTTTTATCCTGGGCAAAGAGTTGTCTATGGGAGGGTTCTTTTCCTTGGCAATGATTTGCGCGGCCGTCATTGATCTTTTAGTCGGCAAAGTGATTGACACCAAAGGCAGGGCTTCTTCCTTGGTTGCGGGTTCTTTGACTTCTTTTGTGGTCTGGCTGGGCCGCGCCTTGATTGGGAACGCCACTGGCCTTTTGTTTTTAGAAACTGCCGACTACCTGGCCTCGGCCATGACCGGTATTCCCATAGATGTCCTCACCTATAAAAAGGCGTTTGACAGTCAGGCAACCGGCCGGGCAGTTCTTTTTCGGGAATTCGCCTTGAGCCTGGGCGCTGTTTTTGGCTGTCTGGTAGTCTTAATCCTGATTTTGGCCAACCTGAAATTTCAATATTCTTTTTTCATCGCGGCGATTTTCACCTTGTTTTCTCTTCTATTGATTAGAAAGTGATAATAATACTTTTATGATTTGGCTTTATGCTTTAGTCAGCGTCGTCATTGTCAGTTTGATCTCCCTGATAGGAGTTTTTAGTCTTTCTTTTGGAATAGAAAAAATAAAAAAGGCCTCTCTTTTTCTGGTAAGTTTTGCCGTTGGCGGTCTTTTCGGAGACGCCATTATCCATCTTTTGCCTGAAACTTTCAAAGGACTGGGGTTTGGACTACTGCCATCTCTTTTAATTGTTTTCGGAATCTTGTTATTCTTTATCTTGGAAAGGTTTTTAAGATGGCGGCATTGCCATGAAATTGGCTATCCGGACTACAAAAAAGCTGTTGCCAGCATGATTCTCGTTGGCGACGCTGCCCATAATCTGATTGACGGCATGATTATTGCGGCCAGCTTTTTGACAAACATTCCCTTGGGCCTGGCCACTACCATTGCTGTTGTTTTCCATGAAATCCCAAATGAGATAGGGGAATTCGGTGTTTTGATTCATTCCGGTTTCACGGCCAAAAAAGCGCTTTTATTCAACTTTTTAAGCGGCTTAACCGCCATTCTCGGAGCTGTCATTGTCTTGATTATCGGTTCCCGGATCAGCGATTTTTCCTTGTTTCTGCTGCCGATAACTGCTGGCGGCTTTCTTTACATTGCCGGTTCTGACCTTTTGCCGGAACTCCATCACGATATCAGCCCTAAAACCTCTTTCTGGCAGATGATTCTTATACTGCTGGGCGTGGGCATTATGTCCTTATTGGTAATTTTTGATTAACCCAGCCGAGGTCTTACCTCGGCCGGCACACTTCGTACTATGAAAAGACCACAGTTAGTAAATGATGAAATCTATCATATCGTTCTTAGGGGCGCAAGTAATTCTTTAATATTTCTTAATAAAGATGATTATTGGCGAGGAGTGTTCTCTCTTTTTGAGTTTAACGACAAGCAAATGGTATCAATACGCGCCAGAAGAAGAGCCCGGCTGAATGCAAAACAACTTGGCAACAAAGAATTTTCCGCGACCCGCAAAATACTGGTGGAAATACTCGCTTTTTGTTTTATGCCAAACCACATACACTTACTATTAAGGCAAATTAAAGATATTGGTATCACTGACTTTATGAGAAAGTTCGGCACTGGTTACGCCCTATATTTCAACAAAAAACATAAGCGCCAAGGTCATCTTTTTCAAGGCAAGTTTCAAGCTGTTCACATTAAGGACGATGGACAGCTCAATGTCATTTTCAATTATATTCACACCAATCCGATTTCGTTGCTTGAACCAAACTGGAAAGAAAAAGGAACACAAGCGCCCAAAAAAGCTAATGATTTTATAAATGATTATAAATGGTCAAGTTATCAAGATTACATCGGCCAGAAAAACTTTCCATCTGTTACTAAAAGAGATTTTTTATTAGGAATAATGGGTGGGGCGGTTGGATGCGAGAAATCGGTTCAGGATTGGATAAAACACAAAAAAGAAGTTTTAGGAGTAGGCGAACTCGCTTTAGAATAAATCAATTAAGCCAGCCGAGGTAAGACCTCGGCTGGCTGCGTACAAAAATCAAAAAATGCCTGAATTACCGGAAGTCGAAACCATAAAACGATACTTAGAGAAGGTAATTGTTGACAAGAAAATTGCCAGCGTTGAGGTTTTGTCGGAGAAACAGTTTTTAGGCAAAGCAAAAGATATTATTGGCGCCAAAATCACTGGTCTGGAAAGACGGGCAAAGTACTTGATTATAAAACTTTCAAACGAGAAATCCTTGCTCATTCACTTAAAGTTGACTGGCCAGCTGGTGTGGCGACCTGAAGTTTTAGAATCGCCAGGCAAAACAACGCGCATAATCATTTATTTTGATAGAGGCGCACTTTTCTTTAATGACAGGCGCAAATTCGGCTGGATAAGAATAACGACAAATAACAAAGAACTAATAACTAATAACTTGGCAAAGCTGGGGCCAGAGCCGTTTAGCCAAGATTTCTCGGTTGATTATTTAAAACAAATTTTCCAAAAAACCAGCCGGCCAATCAAACTTGTCCTGCTTGACCAGAAAAAAATTGCGGGCATTGGCAACATCTACGCTAGCGAAGCCTTATTTGAAGCGAAAATTAATCCCAAAAAACCAGCCAAAACCCTCAATCAAAAAGAAATTAGCCGATTGAAAGAAGCAATTGTCTATGTTTTAAAACAGGGCTTAAAATACGGCGGGTCCTCTGCGGCTGACGAGGCCTATATCAGACCTGACGGCTCTTTGGGAAAATTTCAGCAGCATTTTTCGGTCTATCAAAAACAAGGA
>Ga0315274_10015687_pt1 | contig 10722 bp, 7 predicted proteins | sample YL17G02_20_MG_FD_203700 | JGI IMG/M metagenome (GOLD analysis project Ga0315274, IMG submission 203700) | Sediment microbial communities from Yellowstone Lake, YNP, Wyoming, USA - YL17G02_20 | ecosystem: Environmental > Aquatic > Freshwater > Lake > Sediment | place: USA: Wyoming | collected...
GGTTTTGCCGCCCACTGTTTAGCTGCCGGCAGGACTACCATTGATCTGACCCAGAAAACAGCTCTCGCCGATGAGAAAAAGACTGAAAAATTTTCCCCTGTCACCCAACTGCGGAACTTGGGCTAATCTTGTGACAATCTGACACAGGTAAGCCTTCCAGCCTCCCCGGACAACGTCGCCCTATCTGGGTGTTCGGCCAGACACAAACATCGCTTACCAGGCCGCTCAATGCTACCTGGCGGAAAAAAGCCGGATTCTGAAGTTTTTCGGCCATATTCGTAGGCAAATTTCGCGAAAAGCCAAGAAATTGGCAGATTTACAAGAGGATGTTGGTAGCAGGCAAATTGACGTCAGAATTCGGCAACCAACTGATAAGAATAGAAAAAATGGGGCAAGTCACAAAAATTCGGTCATTTTCTCTATTTTACTATTGACGTAGGACAGAGAAACTGGTAAATTTAGGAAGATTGTCCGACGGCATAGGCGGATATTCGCCTATGCTCCGAGGAGGTGCCAGCGTTTTTGTGGCTGGACCACGATTGGGTGGAAAGTAAAGAGAGGGTGGAAAGTAAAGAGAGGGTGGAAAGTAAAGAGAGGTAAGACTAAGGAGGGGCGGGAGCGCGCTCAACTTGGTTCCGCACGACCCTCCATCTCGAACCTCCCAGTAAGTGCGGTTATTTGAATGCAGAGAACTTGAAGCACATCAGGCAGTTGTCGTGGAAGGAGGAGGCAGCACGACAACAAAGAGGAAGGTGGATCGCCTCAAAGGAACGGATTCAGAAGATAGTCAGTTGCTTGTGCGGTTGTTAGAAGAGAGGTAGGGTATGAAGAAGAGTGTGTTGTTAGGTATTACAGTGGTGGTCCTTCTTGCACTTCCGGCTTTCGCAGGATCGAAGAAAATTGAGGGCTGGCAAGGCTACTGGACCTGGTTCGCACAACCTGTCAAGGATTTCCCCATCAAAATGAAGATACCGTGGTTCATTGACATCACGAATCAAGAAGGGTGGGAAATTCAACTCGAGCAGGTGGAGTGCGCAGCGCTTGGCCCCGCGTACATTGCAGAGTGGCCCTGTTTCAGAGGATCCAGGGACCTTATAGTAGCGGTCAACTTCAATTGCACACTGCTGTGCGGAATAAACAAAACCTATCTGGCCGGGAATTGGGGCTGCTCGATGAATCCTGAGGATATTGACATGCCCGGAGGAACCAGCACGGTTTGTGTGAAGCTGTGGAAACCGGACCTATTGAGCGCACCGCCTGGCGAGAACATGCACGTTGCAGACGTTGATATTTACGTAAAGCCCAGATAGTGACCCTTGAAACAAAGGCGCAAGCACGGAAGGCGCGTAAAACTATCGAGGTTACACCGGTAGTCTTCGTGGCGCGTGTATCCAATGTGCGCCGAAAGGGATCTGCCTCCAGACAAGAAGGACTGATATATGTGCCCGGCCCCAGCAATATGCCGGTCGCGCATAGTAATCATCACAACGTATGGTTCTTCGAGGATCATAATGTCGTCGACCCAACAAGGTGTACGGCATTTTTTAATTGGGCGTTTCGATCCCCTTCAGCACTTCTCTAAGCAAAGGCTATAATCCTGCTTGTAGTCTTTCATAAATCCCTGTCGCAGCCGGGCAGTTCGGCTTTCGTACTGTTAAAGTCTGTCGCCCAATGACCATTGGACGGACAACAGGCCCCGCGTCTAATGAACGCTTCTTAGCCGCACACGAGCAGCAATCCCCCCCTGTCATCTACGCGCCATGACGGCATAATCCGGGCGCATCGTAACTGCGGACTTCAGGTGTCGCGAGGACCGGCAGTGCTCAAGATATTCACGCCATCAGGTGCCCCCTGAGCACCCCTTCATCTACTGCCAGGCTGCCTCGCATCAGAATGGCTTACGACACTGCCGTCATATCTCAGCTTGGCCAAGACAGGCACGCACCCGCGAAAAAACACGGCACTAACGATTCCGACAAGAGCAAATAATGGAAGGGCTGCTATGAAGCGATAGTTCATTTATGCCTCCTGCATTTACCCACGTCCCCTCAAGTAGCATAGCACTGCATTACCCTGACATTTTCCGAGCACCCATCAATTTTCCGACTCTATTTTGCCATTTTCAAGCCACCGCCCACGGATACTCCGCCACTTATTCATCCTCTGCCAGGCGATTTTCCTTTCGGCGGGCGTCAGGCTCGCATCGGTCGCAGAACTATTGTGATACTTCGGACCAGTCAGGATAGGTGCGCAGCCACGAACAAACGCGATTGTGACTATTCCAACCACAGAGAACAGCAGAACGGTCAAGATTATGCGACAATTCATCTGCGCCTCCTGCGCCATCTCAGCTCCATCTCGACTACATAGTGACAAACCGCCCGTGAGCCTATGCTTTGCCCGAAGTCGGATGCCGCAGCCACGATGTTCTTTATGGGAGAAAGATAGGTATGAAACATAAAGCTCCTTCTATACCATTCATCCCTGACAGCAAAACCAACAGGATTTTACACGCTCGCAAAGACAGAAATCAAGTGAAAGCTCGGCAAAAAAAACAAATTTCTTGGCAGCGTGCACGTTTGGCAAAAGTACCGTAGGCGGATGCCAATCATTTTGGCTGGCTGATTGGCGTGCCGAGCCGTGGCTGCTTCGCATACCGACTATCGCGCGCAAGAAAAGGCAAATCTTTGAGCAGCAGAGACTTGTGACACCGCGCCTGGAGGGGCTCGAACCCCCGACCTTCGGTTCCGTAGACCGACGCCTGAGAATCATAAGTCTTTGTCAAATCAGGATGTTACAAAAACCGGCAAAACTGACTTGGCGGAAAACTTGGCGCTAATTTTGGCCGAGCATCCCGAACTTGAGCAGATCGTGCTGGCATGGCCGAGGCTGCCGGAGAATATCAAAGCGGGAATCAAGGTCTTAGTTCAATACCTATAGGCGGGTAAAATTTCTGGCAGGTATGCCACCAATACCGCGTGCGAACGCGCGCACAAATTTTCGCGCAATTGCATAGGCGGGTGGTGACATTGGATGGCAGTGCAAGAAGGTTTGGGCTTGCTAGGCCGAGAAAACGCAACAGCGGGCTTGTGGCGCAAAATTTCGCGCATTCCATGCGACAACTAACAAAGAATTTGCGGGTCCTTCCTGGACTTTAGGAAATCGCGAGGCAAAGCCACGCGGATTCGGCGCACTTATAAGTTTTTTTTATTTGGGACAGGACAAATGAATTTTAGGCGAAAAAGCGGCGTTTACAGCGTGAAAACGCATTCAGGACAAAACACGTTGTGAACCGAGGGCTTTTATGGTTAAAGACGACGTAATAAGCCGACAAGGGCGGGCCTTACGTCTTTTGCTCGAATGGAAGTGTAAGGAAAATTGACAGGACGTCAAAAAAAACGGCATAGCGCGCCAGCGGCAAGAATCAGCACGAATCAGATGCAGTCGCTGGCATTCAACTACGGCACGCTGATCGAGGCCCAAAATTCCCTGCTTGAAAATAGCGGCATCGACCTGGCCGAACTCGTCCAGCAAAATAATAAGCTGGCCGAAGCCTGGCAGCGGGGCCGCTTCCTGCGCAACGTCCGCAACCTTGCGTCCGTGCCGGTCACGATGGATGAGGCCTCAAGACGATTGAGCCTGAACGGTGCAGAGGAGCTGCAAAGAATATTGGAAACTGACGACGAGGCCGGCGACACTTGGCGGCAGACCCGCCAGAGCCGAGCCAGGCCATTTTGTTTTAACTGTTCGGCCTTGGCTGCAAGCCGTGAGCCGTTTGTCGTCATACATACCTGCTCGATGTCTAAAGAATCAGTAAACTGCTCGCATCTGCCCCGGACAATCAAGCCGATGCTCGCCCAGGCCAAAGTGAGCCATTTAACTGCGATAAGCACCTTTTTGAAGTAAAGTGGGATGGTATCCGCTGCCTCGGCTTTATTGAAGATGGCCGTCTGCATCTGCAGAATCGCCATCTTATCGATATATCCGATAGATACCCGGAGTTGGCCTGCTTGAGAGAGCTTCCTGCAGGAACGGTCATAGATGGTGAAATAGTTGTGCTGGAGCATGGAAGGCCATCCTTCCAGAAATTGCAGCAGCGGGACCATCTTCGGGACCCAACCAGGATAGAGATATTGAGTAAGCGAATGCCGGTCACGCTGATGGCGTTTGACCTTCTCTATGTCCGGGGGTGGCGGATTACTGGCCAGCCGCTACCCGAATGGCACCCCGGCCAACCCAAACCACCCGACCCGGCGCTTTCCCATTTCTGGCTGGCGCCGACACTTTATCGTTACTGTCTGTGTCATTTGAGCCGAGTCGTCAAACAGATACGGTTTTTCTTTGAAAAAAAGCCGAAAAAGACTATTGCCAAGAGACGCCTAAAGGTTTAAAATAGTGTGGGGGTGCTTCCTGGGTGTAGCTTTCGGGTCTGATCGGCCAAGTCAGCCTTGACCCTGAAAGCTGTCAGGGCAGTCGTACTAATTCATAGCCGTGTCGGGCATGTTTTTGGCCCAAGGAGAAGGTCTTCCTGAAATGCAAATAGATATTAGCGGGTCTTTTGCTCTGTTGTGCGGCTATACCAGGTGCGGCATCAGCTTTGTCGCTACGAGAAACGGACGATTTGACGAGCTTTCTTCAAATTGAAGCCACGGGTATTCGAGCCGGACTGTAAAGGGTCTCAAATGGCCTTAGAAAATTCGCAGAACCATCACGACTCTCAGGCCTCCGGGGAACTTACGATCGGTAACCTGATTGATAGACTCAATCAATTTGAAGGCTCTGCCCAGCAATTCTTGGAGAACTTACTGGCTGAGCAGTGCTCTTGGGGCCAGGCCGATGCGGGAGCGATCTTGCACAACGGCCGCCAGAGAACTGTCGACCTTTTGGCAGTCTATCCAACTCTGAGAAAAGGAGATGCACTGCCGGCATGGCTGTCCGGAGCTATTGAGTCTGCCGCCAAGGCATTTAATACTAGTGCAACCACCGTGAGACCTTTGCCGGATTCCGGCAATGCCTCTGGCCCAGGTGGTCGCCGTTATCTTGTGATGATTCCACTTAAAATGGGTGGCGCTGGCCTGGCGGCCTTTCTGTTGGCGACAGACGACAAGGCCGTTCTGGATGCCAGACGAGAGCGGCTGGAATTGACTGCCGGTTTATTGCGTCTGTACGAGACGAGGCTGACGCTGCAGAAGCGAGAAGCGGATCTGAAACGGCTGCATACCGCAATGGAGGTACTGACAGTTGTTAACCGGCAGGACCGGTTCGCCCGGGCGGCCATGGCCTTTTGCAACGAGGTGGCCTCTCAATGGCAGTGCGAACGGGTGGGCATCGGCTTTCTCAAGGCAAGATATGTTCAACTGAAAGCTATGAGTCATACCGAGAATTTCAGCAGGAAGATGAAACTCGTCCAGGACATAGAATCTGCGATGGAGGAGTGTCTGGACCAGGATGTTGAAATCCTCCATCCTGCTCCGCAAGACGCGACGTACATCAGCCGGGCGGCAGTTGAGCTATCCAAACGGTACGGACCTCTGGCTATCCTCAGCTTGCCTTTGCGGCAGGATGGAGAGCCTATGGCGGTCACAATCCTTGAGCGAGAGGTCAATAAGCCTTTTGATCTTAGCCAGATCGAGACCATCCGGCTGGCCTGCGAATTGTGCACACCCAGACTGGTAAGCTTTTACCAGCGGGATCGCTGGATCGGCGCCAAGGCCTTTACAGAGATGCGCAAAGTGTTTTCCAATCTGGTGGGCCCAAAGTATACCTGGTCGAAGCTTGCAGCAATCTCGGTTTTTATCGCATTGATATTCCTTATCTTCGCCAAGGGTTTGTATAAAGCGAAGGCATCGTTTGTTCTGGAAGCTACCCGGCAGCAAGTAATCCCGGCTCCTTTTGATGGATATATCAAGAGCGTTGGCGTCTTTGTTGGTGATATGCTGGAGGCAGGTAAAACAACGCTGGCTGAGCTTGAAACCGCCGAGCTCCGGCTGCAATTAGCTGCGGCCAAGGCCGAACAAGTAGGTTATCTCAAACAGGTCGCTGCTGCCATGCGCGATGGCGACACCGCACAATCGCAAATTGCGCAAGCCGGTGCTGATAAGGCCGAAGCCCAGATTGACTTACTGCAGTTCCAGATAGACCAAGCAAACATAACCTCGCCAATGAGCGGCATTGTTGTCGAAGGTGATCTGGAGCGTAAGGTCGGTGCACCCGTAAGAATCGGCGATGTGCTTTTTCAAGTTGCTCCTCTTGAGTTCCTTAGGGCAGAGCTGTTGGTGCCGGAGGACCAGATTGTTGACATCCAGGTAGGGCAGATAGGTTTCTTGGCGACTGCATCTTATCCTGCCAGACGAATCAAATTCGTGGTGGAAAGAATTAATCCGGCGGCTGAGGTGGTGAACCAACGTAACGTTTTTAAGGTCCGTGCGCACCTTGAAGGGGTACAACCGTGGATGCGGCCCGGCATGGAAGGGGTGGCCAAGGTATCTATCGGCAAACGCAGCTATGCCTGGATATGGACCCGCCGGTTTGTTAACTGGATCCGAATGAAGTTGTGGCTTTGAGCCTCACCGTATACGGTACGGTATGACCATAGAGCGTCCGACATTTCATGAATCTTGGTACCGGGTTGCCCAGTTGCGCCCGAGATTATCGTTGAATGTCCAGATTCACAGGCAGCATTTTCGGGGGCAGATATGGTACGTCCTGGAGAACGCCTCTAACAATGAGTTCTCTCGAATCAGCCCGGAAGGTTACAGATTCATAGGTATGCTTGACGGCCGACGCACGGTAGCTGAGGCATGGCGGATGTGCAACGAACAGCTCGGCGATATGGCTCCTACGCAGGGAGAGGCCATTCAGCTTCTGGGTCAGCTATACAGTGCCAATCTTTTGAGGGCGGAGCTGGCGCCGGATACGGAAAGTCTGTTTAATCGGTATCGCAAGCGGATCAGGCGGCAGGTCCAGGGCTACCTTACCAACATCCTGTTCATTCGAATCCCGCTGTTAGACCCCGATCATTTTCTTGACCGCTGGGTCGGTGTAGTTGGAAGAGTTTTCAACTGGTATGGGCTGATTTTGTGGTCCATATTGGTTGTAGCCGGTTTGTATGTTGTTATCGGCAGCCTCGATGAATTTGTCCGCCAGACCTCCGATATTCTGGCCCCCGGCAACCTGATACTCCTATATCTTTGTATGGTTCTGATCAAGGTCCTCCACGAATTCAGCCATTCCTTTGCGTGCAAAAAATTCGGCCGGCTCAACGGCACCGGCGGGCAAGTACACATCATGGGCGTTATGTTCCTGGTTTTCTTTCCGCTGCCCTATATGGATGCCTCCAGTGCCTGGGCCTTTCGGCAAAAATGGCAGCGGGCTATGGTTGGGGCTGCCGGAATGATGGCCGAGCTTCTAATCGCAGCAATAGCAGCCATTGTTTGGGTCGGCACTTCCGCAGGAACGGTACATGCGATTGCACGCAATCTCATATTCATCGCAAGCGTCTCCACGCTCCTTTTTAACGGAAACCCGCTTCTTCGATTCGACGGGTATTACATCCTTTCGGACTTGCTGGAGATACCAAATCTGGGTCAGAGGTCCTTGAGCTACCTTTACTATCTGGTCAGGCGGTATTGCTGGGGCCTCAAACACGCTCAAAGTCCCGCCCACAGTCTTGGCGAATGCATCTGGTTTGTCTTTTATGGGATTGCCTCGACGATTTATCGCGTCTATATCTCGATAAGAATCCTGCTGTTTCTAAATAATAGGCTGCCTCCGGAATTGTTCATGGTTGTGCCTGTTTTCGCTCTTGCTGCGATCATAGGGTGGGTGCTTGTCCCGCTGGGAAGGTTCCTACAGTACCTGACCACCGGCGCCGATCTAACCCGCAAGCGTGTCCGGGCCGTAGGTTCAACGTTGGCAGCATTTAGTTTGGTGCTGGCTGGTTTTGGAGCAGTACCACTGCCGGATCATTGCCGAATCGAGGGGATTGTTGAGCCGGTTCGCTTCGGCTTTATCCACACAGAAGCTGACGGATTCGTTGTTGATTTTCTGCCCTCTGGAACGAACGTTACGCCCGATGGACCACAGCTCATAAAAGCTACTAATCCCGCGCTTGAGGCCGAAGAAAAGGTGCTGCTTGCCGAGCGCCGCCGCCTGGAGGCCAAGCGGCGTCTGGCGCAGACGCGAGAGACTGCCGAGGCGCAGATACTGGATGAACAGATTGCAGCCATAAACGAAAAAATCGAGCGCATCAGCGAGCAGCTTTCCTCACTGGATTTACGTTCGCCACTGCGTGGAATGTGGGTTGCTCCAGGTATTGAAGCGATCAAGGGTGCGTACCTGCGCCGCGGGCAGAGAATTGGCTTGGTGGCCGGCCTTGACGAGATGCTCATCAGGGCCGCTGCCGGTCAGAAGGTCTCTGCAACGTTGATAGAGCAGGCTTACAAGGACGTTGAGATACGAGCGAAGAGCCGGCCGGATTTGGAGTTTCAGGGGACAATCAAAAAGATCTATCCGGCGGGACAGGAGTCGCTGCCCTCGGCAGCGTTGGGCTACGCGGCCGGCGGGTCTATGCCCACACGCTTGCAGGACCCTTCCGGCAAAGAGGCCGCTGAGAAGTTTTTTGAGATCCGTGTGCAGCCGAATTCGGGAGGGGCGGTTCGTTTGTTTCACGGACAGCGCGTCATAGTCAGATTCAAAATGCCTTCCAAACCGCTTCTTGCCCAGTGGTGGATATCGTTGCGCAGATTGTTTCAGCGGAGGTTTCGTATTTAGTATGGCATCGGTACCGAGTGCGACATGGCAGATGCTTGAACAAGGTGTATCCAGCAAGCCGCTTCCCAGAGGGCTGGACGCGGCGTGGAATGCAGGCATTGGCTTGGCAGGAAGATTTGTTCCGCGAAGGCAAAGGTTTCTTCGCCGGGCGGAAAAAGTGCTGGCCTTGGAAGAGAAGCTTTCGGAAATGACCGATGGCAAGCTCCGCGATCTTGCCCACAGCCTTCGCGAGACCTTTCGCTGCCGCCGCGATGGCCCTTCGGAAATCGAGCTTGCCTTTGCTCTGGTCAGAGAAGTAGCCCATCGGCAGATTGGCGAAAAACCGTTTCTGGTTCAGGTTGCAGGGGCTTTCGCTTTGGAATCCGGGTGCATTACGGAAATGGCTACCGGCGAGGGCAAGACTCTTACTGCCACCATGCCGGCAACTGTTGCCGGCTGGCGCGGCCGAGGCTGTCACATCATTACCGTTAATGACTATCTGGCCAGGAGAGATGCCGAATGGATGGGGCAGATTTACCGTTTCTGCGGAGTAAGTGTCGCGTATATCGAGCAAGGGATGCCGGCAGCCGATAGGCGAAAGGCTTACCTGGCGGACCTGACTTACTGCACAAACAAGGAAGTGACTGCCGACTTCCTTCGTGATAGACTTGTTTTGGGCCGCTTGAGAGGCCTAAGCTCAGCAGTTCTGGCCAGCATAGCCGGGCGAGGCCCCCAAGTAACAGACAGGTTTGTGCAGCGAGGCCTGAATCACGCGATTGTCGATGAAGCGGATTCTGTACTTATCGACGAGGCAGTTACGCCGCTAATCATTTCAGGTTCCGGCCCCAATCCGGAGCAGATTGAGGCATTTCGTCAGGCGGCCGACATTGTGAGCCAGTTAGCTCCCCAAGTAGACTACAGGACCAATTTGCGCTACCGGGAAGTCGAGCTGACCGGCGAAGGCAAAGCTCGTTTGGCGGAATTAGGTCAGCCTTTGGGCAGTTTTTGGAGCGGTGATCGCCGCCGCGAGGAGCTGGCAACTCAAGCCTTGACCGCCAGAGAGCTTTTTCAGAAGGATAAGCATTACGTGGTCGATGGAGGCAAGGTAGTTATTGTAGATGAGTTTACCGGCCGCCTTATGCCGGACCGAACCTGGCGCGACGGCTTGCATCAGGCCATTGAGGCCAAAGAGAAGCTCCAAGTCAACCCGCCGAAAGATACTTATGCCCGGATCAGTTTCCAGCGATTCTTCCGGCTGTACCGGCGATTATGCGGCATGACCGGGACCGCAAAGGAGGCTACTGCTGAATTCTGGCAGATCTATAACTTGCCGGTAGTAGCGATTCCTACTAACCGCCCCTGCAAACGGACAATGTCGCCGGATATTGTATTGGCTACGGAATCAGCCAAGTGGGCAAGAATCGTGCTGGAGATTCACCGCATCCACCAGAGCGGAAGACCAATTCTCGTCGGTACAAGAAGCATCAGGGCCAGCGAGCACCTAAGCGAGCTTCTCAAAGCCGAAGGGCTGGACCATCAGGTACTTAATGCTATCCACCATCAGCAGGAGGCCCAGATCGTTGCCGGTGCGGGCAAAGCCGGTAAAATTACGGTGGCGACTAACATGGCCGGCCGCGGCACCGACATAAAACTGGCGGCCCACGTCGCAGAATCCGGAGGGCTTCACGTTATTGCCAGTGAGCGGCACGAATCCGGCAGGATCGATCGCCAGTTGTTTGGCAGGGCTGCACGCCAGGGTGATCCCGGCAGTGCCCTGGCAATAGTAAGTCTGGAAGATGAGCTGGCATCCCGCTATGCGCCATACCTTGCCTCAGTGCTGAAACGCCGGTACATTCTTCGGCCCGGCTCAGGACCGGCCCATACTGCTGGTGACATTTCTTCTACCTTTTTTACTGCCGGCGTACTCCGCCTGGCGCAACATAACGCGGAACGATTGGCTCTACGCCAGAG
>Ga0315274_10015689_pt1 | contig 10722 bp, 5 predicted proteins | sample YL17G02_20_MG_FD_203700 | JGI IMG/M metagenome (GOLD analysis project Ga0315274, IMG submission 203700) | Sediment microbial communities from Yellowstone Lake, YNP, Wyoming, USA - YL17G02_20 | ecosystem: Environmental > Aquatic > Freshwater > Lake > Sediment | place: USA: Wyoming | collected...
ACCTTGACATTGCGAGTGACATGGATGGGGTCAGTCACTTGCTCTAACCTACTGTAAACCCGACCGCGCCTAAATTGTTGCGCCAATCACGATGCTCACGCGACATGGAGCATCGCGTGGAGGCGCATAATCAGCGCATTAGCGCGCTAGTGGATTCGGTCAAGAATCATCTGGCGGAGCATGATGGCCAGTAGGTTTGCGGCTATGCAGCCGAGTCGTACCTTGGGCTTTAACCCCTTCTCTTGTTTCGCTCCCCCCACCCGATAACATCATTAGTCTTTTTTAAAACCACGGCCGCCCTCTTGACGGTCCCTTGGCGCTAAGCACCGGTCTTGGCATCGGTGCCGGCATCGGTGCTGACTATGAAAAGTTATCGACTCCCCGACGTGCAAGTGGTCACCAAAACTCAGATTCATCGGAATTTTTCGGAAGATCAAAAACTTCAAATCGTGAGAGAAGCCTTTGCTAGCGGTATGTCGATTGCCGCATACAGTCGCGAAGTCGACATCGCTGCAAATGTGCTGTTCAAGTGGCGCAACAGATTTGTCGATGCAGGCAAACTGCCACCGCTACCAAATTGGGAGCCCAAAGGACCTTCATGTAACCCAGAAGCAAAGGGCTTCATTCAAATTGGGAGTGCTATGCCAGCGCCGACAGCAATACGCATCACAGTCGGCTCTGACATTGTCACAGAATATCCGGTCACCGCCGATCCAGGCCAGCTTGCCAAACTGATTCGTAGTTTAAAATGCAATCTTCCTAATGCGCTTGGCGGAGTACCTCGAACTCGCTGGCGACCTTTAAATCCGCCTGCTTTCGAAGATCCACTGCATATTGATACGGAGTCATAAGCTGCTCAGCTCGGACGGATCTAATTGCCATCGCGAGCATATATGTACGCGGCTCGACTTTGACGGCCTTGCAACTCACGATGATGCTATAAAACGTCATCGCCACATCAGCGCCATCGATCGACCTGAAACCCTGAAAATTGTTTCGACCCATTACGGGCGCGCGCAGTGCACGCTCCGCTGTATTATTATCTAAGGGCACGACGCTGTGATTCAGGAATTGCTGAACAACATACTGTTGCTCCCTAGCGACGTGCCTACTGTCAGTAGCGACACGGCCGATCTCATCAACCTACTGAGAGCCAGTACTAAGATGTTGGAATCAATGCGATCTGATGCGACAAAGATCCTTGAAGTCGTCACTCCGTCGAAGATGGCTCATTAGCGCCGTAAATCCTTATTGATTCAGTCATCTAGCAGATGTCATCCATCACCCGTGGCTTCTCCATTCCACCCAAACCTAATTGGTGCTACTTTATGCCGTCTACGGCGATACCAAAGTCCAGGAGTGCTGAGCGTGCAGATCGACAAACCCACCATCAAGTCAATTGTTAACGAAGTCATCGACGAGCATCCCACCATCCAGCGGATGGCAAACAAAATAGGCGACCTTGATACTAGAATAGGCGACCTTGATACTAGAATAGGCGGCCTTGATACTAGAATAGGCGGCCTTGATACTAGAGTGGGGCGTCTTGAGACGGATGTAAGCGAGCTCAAAAGTGAACTAAAGGTTCATGCTAGGACTACGAATTACTCCATCAACCAACTCCACAATTCCGTCCACAAACTCAATCTAACAATGGATGACATGAAGTCTGATATCAAAAAAGTCCTCGAGATCGTCATTCCATCAAAGAAGCGCGAGGAGCAGTTTGACCAGATGGAGCATCGTGTGGAGGACCATGATCATCGCAACGGGGCGCTGGAGGATGCGGTCAAGGCATAAACGGGGTCAGGCACTTGCTCTAACCTACTGTAAACTCGTATGGGTGGGGTCAGGCACTTGGGCTAAATGGGGTCAGTCACTGGCTTTAACCTACTGTAAACTCGATGTCGCCTAAATTGTGAATAGTTACATTTTCTTATCTATAGCGACATCTTAGATATAGTGCTCGCCACGTTACCTCAAGACCTCACCGCCAAGCGCCGATACATCTCCTATGGTGGAGGTGGGTATGGATCCTCGGCGCAAAATCTTCGATGAGACTTCCAGAGAAATTCATGCTTTTTTCAAGCGATTCGGTAAAATATGGATTTACGAAGAACTTAAGTTTTTTACCTTGAGCCTCAGATGATGACCGGCGAATTTTAGTCCGGAAGTGTGCACTTGTTGATAGACTTTTGCGATTCAAATCTGGGTTATCACATCATCAGCGGCTTTCAAGGCAAGGTGTACAACAAGTTTGTACCCAAGGCACGACTCTACTACCTAGCTGAAGGCGATGCGGATCCAGATTTATTCCTAGATTTCGCATCACGGCTAGGTATCCAGGAGTTGTTGCACATGGATGGGGTCAGTCACTTGCTCTAACCTACCGATAGCTTGATCGCTCGGAGATCAGCCAGAGCCTGCGAAATTTCACGCTTAGTATTTTGACCGCAGTGATCTTGAGAGAGATGAGAATCAGATTCCCGAGCTAGAAAAGACAGTAAGCCATCCGCAGCGATCATGCTTGCGTTTGTCTGCGATGGATTGGTTGTCGCAAAGTTGCCGTGATCATGTCATGTCCAGAGATTCCTTCGCATTCGCCCAATGATTAATGCGTACCGGCGTGATGCTGCCAAGATTCATTTAACCAACACTCGCCACTGAAAACTCAACGTCTCGACCCAAAATGCCGACCACTCCATAGTGGGGAAGCTATGGATGCACGCCGGAAAAAATTCGATGACACTGCCAATGACCATAGCCGATTTTGCAAACGGGTGGGTAAGGTCTGGCTATACCATATCTTGAGTTTTCTTGATTTAGAGCCCGACGCACTCTCTGGGCATTTTGAGCCACGGAAGGTACAGACTCTCATCGACTTCTGCGCGGGAAATCCCGAATACCACATCATTAGCTGCAATGATCACAAGGTATACAATAAATATATACCCAATGCTAACTGCTACTACTTAGCCGATGGCGAGCAAGATCCAGATCTTTTGTTCGATTTTACGACACGCCTAAGTGTAAATGAGCTCCTGCAAATAGGTCACACAAAGTTTACGCCCGTAATGTGACAGATTAAGAATAGTCGTAAGTCCAAGTGAGTCGCGCCGCTTGAATCGAAAATCACTGGTTATATGATCTCTATGTAAATTAAACATAACCGAACTTTGCTTGTAGTCGTTTGAATCTTCGCCGAATCGCCGCCAATATACGAACTGAAGATACGAAAACACAGCAAAGGCATCGAAGTGATCCTCAGGTTTGAAATGAGACACCAAATCCACCAGAGTATGCATATCTAACGTGTCAAACTGATAAATAGGCCTCCTCGACGAAGTATATCCAACCAGGGAAGGGATAATCATGGCTGTCGTAGTCCGTTGTAATTTTAATTAAGTCGCAGCACGCACAGTTGCTACCACCCGCGCGTGAGCACTGCGAGCGACATGGCATCACTGGTCCGCCCTAGCCGACCGACGATGACATCTCTTCTCTTCCAACCCCGCCCACCCAGGTCAATGCCCCCCTCGTGCCGTCCCAAACTGACCATTCAACCCGCCCCACCCCCCCTGGAGGCCGGTTTTAGCCTTGGCATACCCTGATCAGGCGGATTTAATTCCAATTATATCAGATGCTTAATGAATTTTTGCATATGTCAAACTTGTCCTCAAGATTTCCTCCGTTTATGCCGAGGTATGACCTGAGAACACGGGTCTTGTTCGACTGACTGGCATTTTCCGAGGGCGTGGAAAGATGACCTTTGGCTTCAACAAATTTACACCGACTTCGCTGCATGCAGCGACTGGGGTGTCCTATTGTCGCCAACTGCTCTCCATAGCCGCAATCTGCGTTGTAGCTGTTTGTCACGTCTCCTGTCGTAAACAGACTGTTTCTATAAACGGTCAAAGTGTGAGTTCTACGATCAGTAAGATCAAAGCAAAAACTGCTAAAAATCTGCCAGATGGTCCAAAGGGAGCTCCGATTGAATTGCCGAATGCTTTGATTGCGAACCGGACGCACTATCAGACGCGAAGCGTGGTGACGTTAAAAATCGAGAGCGCCGAAGTGTCAGCGGGTGCACCGATTCGGCTTATCTCGGAGACCACACTTAAGGATCTACTCAGTGGTATCGCCGGATCTTTGGGACTTCAGGAGGCTTCCGGTGACTCGGTAGGGCAGGGTTGGGACACGCAGTTCCTATCTGACGACAGCGGTTTCATTCTGAGGCTGTATCCTACAGATCCCGCGATTGCTGGTGCGCTTTCCTACGGCGAAAACAAATTGAAACTGCTTGTCGACGAAACAACCGTGCCGAAGATGGCAGTCAATCAAATTTATCTGCAGGATTTTCCTTACGTGACGATGAGTTTCTCCGCATTCGATACACCAATGCAACAGCAAGGGGGTTTTCAAGCACAGGTTGATTACATTACTGGGTCTACTATCACCAACGGCACCTATCAGCTAACCACTGGTAGTGTCGGTCTCCCGAATTGGTAGGGGGGTTGAACATGCGCCACATCGCTTGCATTCTTGGCCTGCTCTACGCGACGGTTTTAACCGCCAGCGTAGCATTGGGACAGTCGTCGTTCGATTTCGTGGTGAGTGGGCGGATGACAGAGGCAAACGGTAAGCCAGTGGTAGGCCCTGTGGCGCTTGAAATTTCCTTTTTCCATGACAATCCCGGCACCACTCCCATACTAGCTGTGACGCAGGGTTTTGAAGCTGTGTCCCTGCAGGAGGGCGTCTTTCAGGTTCGTGTTACCTTGAGTGGGGAAGACTATGGAAAAGTATTTCCCGACGTAACACAGCCAGTATGGTTTCAAGTAAGTGACTTAACGCACGGCGGTACTCCTTATCCACAGCAACAGGTGGTAACGGTACCGTACGCAGCAAGAGTGCCTGTGGACGGTAAAAGCGTCAGCTTCGGCAGCGACGGAAAGCTGATGGTAGGCCCGAGCACAGGGCCATCAGTGAATCAGTTCCTAACTAAGGACCCTAGCGGCAAAATCGTTTGGGGTACACCCAGTCCTAACTCATCTGCTATTCAAGGGACTAGCGTACGCTCGGTGTCGCCAGCTCTGGGGCAGGTGCTCAGTTACGACGGCACTATGTGGACGCCGGCCTCTACTACCGTGACTGCAGTGCCCCCATTGGCGGTGTCAATGGACGGGACCACCCCTTTGGTGGCGATGACTCAGGCCACTAGTATTAGCGATGGCTACATTAGCTCCATAGATTGGATGACATTTAGTTATAAGCAAAATGCGATCAGTTCAGCCTCGAACATCAACTTGGGGACCTTGTACACCTATAAACAAGACGGTGTTGAGGTCAAAGCATACGGTAGTGATCCTGGTCAGACTGGTGAAGTTCGGTTCAACAGCTTGTCGCCAGGCAATTATGTAGGTTTTAAGGCACCAGATTACGCGATAGGACCGAGGATTTGGACCCTACCAGAGACGGATGGTTCCACTGGTCAGCTTTTACGTACAGACGGTGACGGTAAATTGGGGTGGGTGTCTTTACCCATAGTGCCAGTGACTTCGGTTGCGGGGAAGACGGGAACAATTTCTCTGAACACCAGCGATGTTTCCGAGGGTGCTAACCTATACTTCACCGAGTTTAGGGCTCAATCCACAGCGAGATCTTCGGTGTCGGCCTATGCTCCTTTGGTTTACTCGCCGACAACGGGATCGATGTCGATTTCGCAGGCATCCGCGGTGTCGTCCGGTTATCTATCCGTTCTGGATTGGCTTAATTTCAACAGCAAAGTGGGCGCGGTGTTGGCTGGGCCAGGTGTGTTGGTGAGTACTGTTGGCAACAACTCCACCATAGCCCTGCCAAATGTTGGATCGCCCGGTGTGTATACGAAAGTGACCACGGATCTGCAGGGACGGATTATCGCCGGCACAACCTTAGTACCAGGAGACATCCCCAGTCTATCTGGCGCTGTGATCACCAGTGGCACCGTGTCTAGAACTTACGGTGGTACAGGTGTGAACTCCGCAGCCACATTCCCAACATCGGGCGTCGTGGTGACTGAAGATGCGGTCGAAACTTTGACGCGCAAGACTCTGAACAGTCCGGTGATTGCCGCGGGCACTATGAATGGCGCGTCGTTGATTGGTGGCGCCACGACTATTAACACCACTGGAACAGTTGCCTCGGGCGCTACAACAGTGAACGGTCCAGTGACTATCCAAAGCACTAGCGACCTTCCCAATACTCTTTCATTTAACGATAGCACCAATACCAAATCACTTTCGTTCAAAGCACCAGCCACATTAGCTGCGTCCCTTTCTTGGACACTGCCACCGGTGGAAGGTGGCGTCGGGCAATTACTTGGTACCAACGGCTCAGGGACTCTGGGTTGGTACTCGGGTGCTAGGCCTTCTGGTGTAGCTGGCGGAGATTTAGACGGTCAATATCCGAATCCAAGTTTAGCTAACTCGGGCGTCGTCCCTGGTGCCTACGCCAAAGTTACGGTTGATGCCAAAGGGCGTGTCGTAACTGGCGGTTCGCTTGAAGCAGGCGACATACCTGGGATCCCAACGTCTTTGATTCAAACGGGGATGCTTGGTGTCGCCAACGGTGGTACCGGCGTTTCAACTTTCACGGCGAACGGCATACTTTACGGTGGTGGCTCGGGCAACTTATCATCGACAGCTGCTGGCAGCGCTTATCAGAGTCTTGTTGTTCCATCTGGCGGTGGGGCGCCAATTTTTGGTCCGCTGAATCTCGCTCAGCCATCTGCCGTCACTGGTTTATTGCCACGGTCCCTGGGTGGTACCGGTGTGTTGTCGACGGCAACTTTCCCAGCTTCCGGTGTGGTTGTGACTGAGGGTGCGGCTCAAACTTTAAAACTTAAAACCTTAGACAGTCCTATTATCAGCTCGGGTACCATCGATGGTGCTTCAGTTATCAACGTGTCGGGCAACATTAGCACCTCTGGCACACTTTCTTCCGGCGCTCAAACTGTTGCAGGCGACGTCACTATTCAAGGCAATGGCTACTCGTCCAGTCGCCTCAAAATCAACGATCAGACCAATTCTAATTCCCTTTCGTTCAAAGCACCGAATAACTTGGTCGGCTCAGTCGAATGGACTTTACCAGGTGCGGACGGAGTTGCTAATCAGCTACTAACTACAAATGGTGGCGGATTGCTCAGCTGGGTATCGGGTGCTGCGCCTACTGGGGCCGCTGCTGGTGATTTGACCGGCGCATATCCAAATCCTAGTTTAGCTCCAAGCGGAGTAGTCCCCGGAACTTATCCAAGAGTGATCGTAGACAGCAAGGGCCGAGTCATTACAGGTACTACGCTAGTAGTGAGTGATATTCCAAGTTTGCCAGCATCCATTATCACTAGCGGTATCGTGCCGGTGACAAACGGTGGTACTGGCGCTAGTAGTCTGCAAGCGAATGGCGTTGTACTCGGAAATAATACGGGTGCTTTAACAGCAACACCAGCAGGATCGGCATACCAAATTTTAGCTGTGCCAAGTAGCGGTGGGACGCCTTATTTTACTGCCCTAAACCTATCCCAGGGAGCTGCAGTTACTGGCGTACTGCCGACATCTTTGGGCGGTACCGGCGTAATATCAACGGCGACTTTTCCAGTAAGTGGCACCGTCGTCACTGAGGCCGGCGCAGCTACACTGACCAATAAGACTATGAATAGCGCAGTTTTAAACTCTCCGATGATTGATAGTGCAACGCTCACTGGATTCACCAACGTGAATACTACCGGTACGATTGTATCGGGCGCCCAAACAGTGAACGGCAATATTAAAATTCAGGGTAACGGGCTTACCGCCAATCAACTGATTTTAAATGACCTGGGTGCAACTCGTTCACTAGCATTTAAAGCCCCAGACGTACTCTCGGGGTCAGTAGTGTGGACCCTGCCGGCAACGGACGGTACCGATGGGCAATTACTGATTACCAATGGATCAGGAACTTTGGGTTGGGTGTCAGGAACTCGGCCTTCGGGTAACGCCGGTGGAGATTTGACGGGCATATATCCAAATCCAACTCTAAAGGACACCGGTGTCTCTGCCGGTATTTATACAAAACTGACAGTGGATGCTAAAGGTCGCACTCTGGCAGCTACGACGCTATCCGTGAGCGATCTACCGAAGATTCCTGCCAGTCAAATTGATAACGGCATAGTTGCTGTCGACTTTGGTGGTACGGGAGCAAGCCGCTTTACCAGGGACGGAGTGCTGCTGGGTAACGAGGCCGGTAACATTTTGTCGACAGCGGCTGGGTCGCCTTATCAGAGTCTGATCATTCCAGCGGGAAGTACGACTCCTACATTTGGTGCCGTGAATTTGGCTCAACCCGCTGCAGTAGTCGGAATCCTGCCCAAAACACTCGGTGGTACCGGCATCAGCTCGGGCGCTGTGTTCCCAACAACTGGCACTGTTGTGACCCGTGATGCTGCTGAACTTTTACAGAATAAGACCATTTCTAGTCCCCTGATCACTAATGCCACTATTAACGCAGCATCTGTAATTGGTGGGTCTAGCGTAATCAACACCACTGGAACCATCACTTCAAGTAGTCAGGTGGTCAACGGTGATGTGTCCATCCGTGGCAACGGTGCAACTGCAAATAAATTATTCCTTAATGATTTAGGATCAGAGCGATCAGTGGCATTGAAGGCTCCTGACACTCTCTCTAACTCGGTAACTTACACCCTGCCAGGCGCCGATGGGTCGGGTGGGCAACTGCTCATGACAAATGGTTCAGGAACCCTAAGTTGGATTTCTGGCGCTGCTCCAACCGGCACTGCTTCGGGTGATTTGACCGGTTTATATCCTAGTCCCGAACTGACAAACACCGGAGTAAATGCTGGAACTTTTACTAAACTAAAAGTTGATTTAAAGGGCCGCGTGTCTTTCGGTACTACTCTTGAAGTAGCCGACATCCCAAGTCTACCTGCTTCGCAGATTTCTACCGGCATCCTTGGTGTCACTCGTGGTGGTACCGGTGCGGGTAGTTTTAATGCAAACGGCGTGGTCGTCGGAGGCAATTCCGGGACATTAACTAGTACGACGAGTGGGACAGCATTCCAAAGTTTAACTGTTCCAAGTGGCGGCGGAGCTCCAGTCTTTTCGGCGGTAAATTTATCTCAGTCCGCAGCCGTCACCGGCGTGTTGCCTCAGTCCCTGGGTGGTACTGGGGTTATTTCGACTGCGACATATCCGAGCTCAGGCACTGTGGTTACGGAAGCTGCGGCGCAAAACTTAACTAACAAGACTCTCACCAGTCCAGTCATTAACGCTGGCTCAATAGCTGGTGCGTCAGTGATCGGCGGCTCGACCGTAATCAGTACTTCAGGAACCATCACGTCTAGCACGGTTTCCGTGAATGGAGATGTTGTTATCCGCGGTAACGGTGTTACGGCTAAGGCGCTGATGCTCAATGATCTTGGGAACAGCAAGTCCATCTCGTTGAAATCGCCAGACGCATTGGTCAACTCAGTGGTCTGGACTCTACCAGGTGCAGACGGTAGCGTTGGTCAGCTTTTGACCACCAGTGGTAGTGGGATATTAAGCTGGGTCTCAGGAGCGAAGCCGACCGGACTAGCCGGTGGTGATTTGACTGGTGCGTACCCAAATCCAACGTTGCCTGCGACCGGTGTGGGTGCAGGTCAATATCAGAAAGTTACGGTTGATGAGAAAGGGCGAGTGACCGCAGGTACCTCGCTTGACGTGGCAGACATTCCCGCACTGCCAATTAGTAAACTTGGGTCTGGCAGACTAGACGTGTCGTTGGGTGGTACTGGTACTAATAGTTTTACCGAAAACGGTGTTTTGCTAGGCAATAATTCTAGCAATATTTTCTCAACTGCCGCGGGCTCAGCCGATCAGATTTTGCGCGTCCCATCTGCAGGCGGGATGCCTTCGTTCGGGGCTATGGATTTGTCGAAGGGCGCGGCAGTTACCGGTGTCTTGCCGACGGGCCTCGGTGGCACCGGAGTGGTTTCGACCGCCACTTATCCGACCACTGGCGTAGTTGCTACTCGCGCTGGTGTGGAAACCTTCACCAACAAGACTTTGACCAATCCGCTTATAACCGGCGGCACCATAGCCGGATCTGCGTTGATTACCGGTGATACCGCCATTGATACCGCTGGTACCATCAGCGCCGCGGCTACAACTATCGCTGGTGATATCACCATTCGCGGCAATAGCGTCACACCTAATAAACTTGTGTTTAACGATAAAGGTAGCGTCAATTCCGTATTCTTAAGAGCTCCGGCCGATGTGACCGGCACTTCCATAGGATGGACGCTGCCCAATTCGCTCGGTGCTAATGCTCAGCTCTTAACGACGGATGGAACTGGTGCTTTGAGCTGGGTTTCGGGTGCCGCGCCTACAGGAGTAGCGGGTGGCGATCTAACGGGCAATTATCCCAACCCGACCCTGGGTATTACGGGCGTCGGTGCTGGAACTTATACAAAGGTCCGGGTCGATCTGAAGGGACGAGTGCTTGAGGGGACTTCCCTTGCAGTAGCTGACATCCCAAGTCTGCCTGCTTCGATCATCGACACGGGCCTACTTGGGGTGAGCCGTGGTGGTACAGGAGCGGCAGCCTTCAATAGTCTAGGTGTTGTCTTTGGCAACAGCGGCGGAAGCTTGTCGAGCACGTCTGCGGGTGGGGCTTACCAAAGTTTAACGGTTCCAGCGGGTGGTGGTGCACCGG
>Ga0315274_10015690_pt1 | contig 10722 bp, 10 predicted proteins | sample YL17G02_20_MG_FD_203700 | JGI IMG/M metagenome (GOLD analysis project Ga0315274, IMG submission 203700) | Sediment microbial communities from Yellowstone Lake, YNP, Wyoming, USA - YL17G02_20 | ecosystem: Environmental > Aquatic > Freshwater > Lake > Sediment | place: USA: Wyoming | collected...
TCGCTTCCATGCGATCTGCTGCTGAAGAAGCTGGTGTATTAATCATAGCAGGTGATACGAAGGTGGTGCAAAAAGGGAAAGCTGACAGTCTATATATAAACACAACGGGGATAGGTTTAATCCAAAACGGGATCGATATTGGGGGCGCCAGAGCTATACCCGGAGATTTAGTCATCTTATCAGGCTCCATTGGCGACCATGGCATAGCCGTCCTCGGAGCGCGCGGCGACCTGGGTTTTGAAACGGATATCCAGAGCGATGTCGCACCGTTAAATCATTTGATCGCAGCCATTTTACAAACCAGCAACCGAATTCATGTAATGCGCGATCCGACACGTGGTGGCCTGGCAACCAGCCTTAACGAGATCGCACGGCAATCTCAGGTTGGGATCGTAATACAAGAGGAATCTATTCTTATCAAGCCGGCGGTTAATTCAGTCTGCGAATTACTTGGATTCGATCCTTTATATGTGGCAAATGAGGGTAAACTGATTGTGGTTTTAGCTCGGGAAGATGTTCAGCAGGTATTAATGACTATGCGAAATCAACATTATGGCGCAGACTCTGTCATAATTGGTGAGATTTGCTCAGAACCCCAGGGACGCGTCTTAATGAAAACCTCCCTCGGTAGCACGCGAGTTGTCGATATGTTAACCGGGGAAATGCTCCCTCGTATCTGTTGACTCTAGCTTATCTACAATGACCCAGGATGTATATCCTTCCTGGATAATCTGAGAATGGGCGTCAGGATAACCAAATAAGGCTTTAATTTTAGATGGGGGTATAAAATGGCTGCGCATCAGAACCAGCTTTTCAATTAGTGCAGTAATTTTCACAACATAAAAGCGGATATCGGGTTCTTCAATCACAATCCGCCCACCAGGTTTCAAGACTCGCCATAATTCTAGTGCGGTAGATACTTGATCGTAAACATGATGCATTGCATCAACCATGGTTACACGATCGAATGTCCCGTCAGGAAAGGGTAATGCCTCTGTTTGCGCGCATGTTGTCTGTAAACCATTTTTAGCTGCTGCCTGGCGAAGCATCCCTATCGAGAGATCGGCTACGACAACTTGTGTGATTTTACCTTTTACAACCTGTGCTATCCGACCTGTCCCACCGCCAGCATCAAGCAATCGTCCCTGAGCTGGTAAACCTGTTAAAACCATTAGCTTGTTAGAATCTCCAGCCTTAATAACGCGATCATAAATCGGGGCTAAAATCCCAAAGTAATCAATTATAGTCATGGTAAATTTATTATGATAAATCGCTTATCACAAAGACCCCGTAAAATTATTAAAGATGAAGGGAAAATAGTATTGGAAAAATCTAGTGGTATCGACCTTTATAAAATTTACTAGTATAAAATTCTTATCACAGTCTGCATAAGTATTTAGATAAATCTTATCTGATATTTTATTGCCATTAAGGTCAGATAACTGCAACCATATGGAAGCAGAGGATCCAACCGGATGTTCTACAAGCGTAAATTCATACCCTCCCTCACCCAATAACGGTGAAGAACCCGTCAAGGTTAATTGGCTTATTGCCTGACCATCCAGCGTACCGCCAATTTCCACAACCAACTGTTTCACTGGCGCATTATTAAAGCCAAAGGCCTGACCTCCAACGCCGAGCCAATTACAACCCAGATTTGGATGCGTAAAGTTCATCATCAGTTGGGGTGTCCCAGGTTGGAGCATATACCAATATCCAAGTATCTTATATGCCGGTATTGCGGTTGGCGCAGGTGGGGGTGAAGTTGGTAAGGGTTCAGATGCAGTCTCAGACGGCATAATTTGTGTAGGAACCATGGGTGTTGGAGAAGGTGTAGAGATAACTCGTTCTTTAGTGGCAGGCGGCTGATGGGTAAGTAAAGGTGGTGTCGTTATCACTGGTGTTTCTGAACCTGCCACTTCACTCGGGGGTGGGCTTGGCAAAACACAACCTACCAGTATCACAATACATAAAAAACTGCTGATTAAGATATTACGGAACATAAAAGCCTCCGGATACTAAACAGATATATATATATTGAGGCGTAATCCAACCATTTATCTAATATGGGATGTTGCAACCATCATACCATCAAAATGATCTGTCTTTTTAAAACCACCCGGAAACCGCGCCGTATCTTTGAACAATACGCGCCCCAGCTGCATTGGCATCCTTACACGCCGATGGGAGATCCTTTCCTTTGAGCAATGCTGCTATCAAACCCGCGGCAAACGCGTCACCCGCACCGGTCGTATCAACCACTTCAACAGGGTAAGAAGGTATACGGTCGGGTTTGTCTGCATAATCTAACCAACATCCCTTATCTCCTAATTTAATAATAACCGCACGAGCACCCTGGGACCGGAATTTCCTTGCTGCTAATATAGGATCGTCCTGACCAGTTAACCGCCACGCTTCATGTGCATTGCACAAAAAAATATCCAGATATGGCAGGCAAGGCCATAACAGATCAGGGATCTCCATCCGAGGGGAGTTTACTACGTCGAGGGTTGTGATGAATCCGTAGGATTGTGCAGTTTTAAGCGTATCAACAAGCCGGGTATCTAATAATCCTGGCAGTACGAAATAACCAGCGATATGAAGTAAACGGGCCCCCTCAGATGTTAAGACCTTTAAGTCAAGATCATCTACAGATAACTTGGCATTAGCACCCGGAGTATGGACGAAACGGGGTTGAGCCTGTCGGTCAATGAGACCCACGCTCACTGCAATTGAACTTGACGGATCCCTACGGATATATCGGATATCCAGTCCGACACGCTCCCAATATTTTTCTACCAAGGCATAGGCGTCATCCGTGCCGATACGAGCTACAAGAGCTGTAGGAACCCCTAACATACATAGGCCGATCGCTACATTAGATCCGCATCCCCCTGGACCAATCACCGCCCGGTCAAATGCAATCGACTCAAAGCGAGGCACATCTTCGACTGTATAGCACAGAATATCGAGGGTAACATTTCCCATCACAATGGCATCCATATCCTATCCTTAATAAAGAAAGCCTCCACATCAGGAAGGCTTTCGGCTTATATCCTAATAAGTTATCAGAGTTTGTGTATTCTCAAGATGTGAGACCTAAACCATAAAATTATGTCTTATAAATAAGCACTCGTCAGGCATGACCTTATCCCAAAAAGTGTACTTTGGTACAATTTCTACCTTATTATTAAAACTCTTCATCATCCACCCAAAGTTCGTCCTCTTCTTCGTCAACCTCTAGTTCATCCCATTCTTCTAATTCGTCTTCCTCATCTTTCCATTCCTGATCAACTTCTATATCATCGGCACGGGAATAGGTCATACATCCCACGTCGGGATCAAGTTCCACGGCAGCTGCGCCACAATACCCATCATCGAGGAACACACAATCAGCGTAATGGCAGCGAATTCGGGGCATGTCATCCTCCTCAACAGGATAAAGATTTTACCTAAACTAATATACTAGCTAAACGGTGTAAACTCTAAAAAAAATATATTTAATAATTACCCATATCATTATATATCCAGGCATCTACCTCGGTTCCAATCGGCAGTGATTTTACCTCACTTGGTATAATCAGCAAAGCATTCGCTTGCACAATTGAAAGTAGGTTTCCTGAGCCTTGATGCCCAGTCAGCCTTGCTTGTAGATGACCATCCTGGTTTATAACTATCGCTCTTAGATAACTCTCACGCCCGTCCGACTCGATCGATTCTAATAATTGCACTTTACGGGAGTGTCGAGTCCAATTAGATATCCCTGATAGCTTAAGTATCACCGGACGGACGAAAACCTCAAAACTGATAAAAGCTGATACCGGGTTACCAGGTAAACCGATCAAAGGTATATTTTGGTAACGCCCATAAGCCAGAGGTTTTCCGGGGCGCACATTAACTCGCCAGAAGTTAATTTGCCCGTATTTTTCAACAACGCTACGTACATAATCAAAAGCGCCTACACTGACACCAGCAGAAGACAGGATCAGATCAACCCTTTCGGCAACCGCGCGATCTAAACATGATTTAATAGATGAAAAGTGATCTGATGCAATACCAAGGTTTATTCGTTCAGTACCATATAATGTAACCAGGGCAGATAGCATATCGGCATTGGCATCATGAATCTTTCCAGGCTGAAGCGGTTCATTGACCGGGATTAACTCATCACCTGTCGATAAGATCGCAATCCTTGGCTTTCGAAAAATATTAACCTGTTCGATCCCCATCATTGCAAGTAAACCAATATCTTGTGGGCGCAGTCGAACACCCGGTGTTAAAATTGGTGTACCTGCCAGAATATCTTGCCCTTGCCCCCGGATATTTTCCCCCTTTTTTACAGAATGAAAAACCTTTACCCGGGAAGGTGCTGGTATTCCAGACTGTCTATAGTTAAAGTCTGTATTTTCTACCGGTACAACGGCATCCGCGTCACTTGGGAGCAACGCTCCGGTCATAATTCGTGCTGCCTGGCCTCTTCGCGTCCTCTCGTGGGCTACCTGACCAGCAGGTATATCCTCAATCACTTCGAGTATGATGGGCTTTTGTGGATTTGCATCGATCACGTCCTCGGTATAAACAGCAAATCCATCCATACTTGAGTTAGTAAAAGGCGGTAGATCGATAATTGCATTAATTTCTTCTGCTAGAACTCTTCCGGCAGCGCTTACCAGCGGTGTCTGGTAAGCATCTACTGGTTGAAACTCCCCTAATAATTGTTGAAGCGCTTCAGATACGCTAAGTAGTTCCGACAAGGCTAACTCTCTGGCAATGATCAGAAAAGGCTATCTAAACCAATCCTGCCGATTTCGGGGCTGAATTATACCACGCCTGTATATTATCCCGGTCTTACACGGTGTACTTCCATAACATTCGAAAGAGCTTCCAAACGCGTCAGGACTCGTGTTAACTGTTCGACATCCTTTACCTCTAAGATTAAATCAAAAATGGCTAAATTTAGCCTCTGATCATGGCTGACATCTGCTTTTATTTGGCCTAAATTTATGCCTTCATTAGCCACCAATGTTGAGACATCCCGCATCAATCCATCCCGATCATAGGCTTTGATGCGAACAGAGACCGGATAGGTATTTTTAGCCTCACCCCATGAAACCCGTACCAAGCGTTCATGTTCGTGGATACGTAATACATTCGGACAATCTTGTCGATGGATTGTCGCCCCACGCCCACGGGTGATATAACCCACGATTTCATCGCCGGGAACCGGATTACAGCAGCGCGCCATAGTAGTTAATAATCCCTTTAAACCCAACACAGTGATTGTTTCGTGACTCTGGCGCTCGGGCATCGTGGTAGGACGCGTCGCAAATTTATGGCCTTCTTCGTCCCTTTCTTCCAACATCAACTGGTCGGTAATCTTGGCAAGGGTAATATCACTACATCCGATCGCCACAAATAGATCTTCAACCGAGCGATAATTTAATTGATGGGCTAATTGTTCCAGGTTAACGCCAGTTAGTCCTAACCGGTGCAGTTCGCGTTCCAATATCAGCCTGCCCTGGTTGATATTCTGCTCACGGGCCTGACGCATAAACCATTGGCGGATTTTGGACCTGGCCCGCTGGGTTTTCACCATACCCAAATTCGGGTTTAACCAATCCCGACTAGGCCCGCCCCGCTTAGCGGTTAGAATTTCAACTTTTTCGCCTGTCTTCAATGCGTAATCTAAAGATACTAACTTGCCATTTACCTTAGCCCCCCGACAACGGTGTCCGATATCGGTATGTACATGATATGCGAAATCAATAGGAGTAGAGCTTCCTGGCAGGTCGATGATATCCCCTTTTGGAGTAAATACATATACGCGGTCTTCGAATACATCTGACTTTAAACTATCTACAAATTCGCGCGCATCGGATACATCCTGCCGCCACTCCATTAATGAGCGGAACCACATGATCCTGCGTTCGTAGTCCTCATCACGAGGGACACCCTCTTTATAAATCCAATGAGCTGCAATCCCTAGCTCGGCATTTTGGTTCATCTCAGGAGTACGAATCTGCACTTCGAGCGTTTTTCCGTCATCGTAGATAACAGCAGTATGGAGTGACTGGTAAAAGTTGTCTTTCGGGACTGCAATATAATCGTCAAACTCCCCCGGGATTGGGCGCCAATGAGTATGAATAACCCCTAATGCTGTATAACAGGTTTGGACATCCGGGACGATGATCCGTACTCCACGCACGTCGTAAACCAGGTCAAACGGTACACTCTTCCGTGCCATTTTTTTAAAAATTGAATAGATATGCTTAGGGCGCCCCGAGATATCTGCTTGGATATTAGCTTGAGATAAAATTGTGTGTAGACGCTCATTGATAGCAGCCATATCAGGTTCGCGATCCGGCAGCCTCTCAACCAAGATGGTAGCAATTTCTCTATATTTCTCAGGGTTTACATAACGAAAGGCCAGGTCTTCTAATTCCCACTTCATCTGCCATATACCCAATCGATTTGCTAAGGGTGCGAAGATATCCAGAGTCTCTTGAGCGATCCTCCTGCGTTTATAATCAGGCATGTGTCCCAAGGTGCGCATATTATGTAGACGGTCAGCCAGCTTTATTAAAACCACACGTACATCTTCACCCATTGCTAAAAAGGTCTTCCGCAGAGTTTCGGAAACCATATCATAACGCCTGCTGCGGGTCAGACTCTCCGCTTCAGCATCAGGGTCTGGGACACCTCGTCGTTCTGCAATTTGGCGTTCTTCTTCTTCGCGAGCTTCATCTTCAGGTCGTTGATCACCTCGAGATACACGGGGTAATTGAGTTAGTTTAGTAACTCCATCAACCATCCGGGCAATCTCTTCACCAAAATCGCCTTTTAAATCCGCTAATGTGATCTCAGTATCTTCAACTGTATCATGCAGTATTCCAGCTGCTACGACAACAGCTGGAACGCGCATATCGGCTAATATCCCTGCTACCGCTACACAATGGTTTACATAAGCCTCACCTGATGCCCTCGTCTGGTTCCTATGCGCTTGCTCTGCTACCTTATAGGCGCGTAATATTAATTCCCGTTCAGCCGGTGTATAAACATTCGGAAGTGCGTCCATCAAATTCTCGATACGCACATCATGCTCCTATCTACGAGTGATAAAGTATAACCATGCCTCGGCTTTGCATCAAGGGGTTAATTGTTATAATTCTTGTTAATTTTCTATAAGACTGTTTGTCTATAGAGAAAAGCATGGCTCCTCTTACCGGCAATTTCAATAATCCCCATATTTCGTAAACTATACATCATTTTACTGATAAGAGAACGAGGTTGTCTCAGAATTTCGGAAATATCCTGGCATGTGAACGTCTCGGGTACTGTGTGTGGGATAAAACGTCGATAATCTATAGGTGATTTAAAAATAACCTGTCCTACCACAGTGATCAGGCGACGGTCGTATATGCTCCAATATTTACGTCGCCAACTCCCTTTACCATCGTCTCTCCATAAGTCTTCTTCCTGGATTATTAAAATTTCAAGGGAAAAGGCTGGATTCTTCACCAATTCCGGGATACGAACCAACTCGTTAAATAAATGGATCAACTGCCCTTGTTTAGGTGATTTTCGGCGTTTCACCAATATTTTATTATCGAGTGAAATACGTGAGATCCATTTTTCCTGAGGTAATGGATGAACCACACGAACCGGGTGGTGTTCAAGCAATTGTATCAGCTTATTTTTGATCGCCCCAAAATGGTTTATTTGCACCTCAATTAATAAATCACCCCGAACGATATCTACCACAAACCCATCAATAATTTCTTCTAGATGGTCCCCCGGTAGGGTATACCATTCTTTGAGCGCTACATGCAATGAGCTTTCCTGTCTGGTGCCGATCCCATTATTTCCTACCATACAAGGTTATTTTATCAGCCAATTTGGTTTGGCGGTATAATTTCCGGATATCATCCAATTTACCTCCCTGAAATGAAAGGAAGGCGATTATGTGTGGACGTTTTACGTTGACAGTTGATCCAGCTGATCTACAAGAGGCATTCCCCTGGCTGACAGTCCCACAAGGAATAACACCTCGCTATAACATAGCACCGACACAACCTGTTGCCGTCGTGCCCAACAATGGCTCCCATAAGCTGGATTTTTACATTTGGGGATTAATTCCCTCATGGGCTAAAGATCCCGAGATCGGGAACAGACTCATCAATGCTCGCGCTGAGACTCTGGCTGAAAAACCTTCATATCGCTCGGCGTATCGTCGGCGCCGTTGTTTGGTTCTGACCGATGGTTTCTATGAATGGAAGCAAATCCCAGGATCTAAGTCTAAAACCCCGATATATATTCAATTGCAATCCGGCAAACCATTCTCTTTCGCTGGCTTGTGGGATCTGTGGAATTCTCCCGATGGTTCACAGATATATTCATGCACGATTATCACTACGGAACCTAACTCATTGATGGCCACCATTCATAACCGGATGCCGGTTATCCTGCCATCTGAAGCATATTCTCAATGGCTAGACCCGTCTGAACAAAGACCGGAAGACCTACAAAAATTCCTCAAGCCTTACCCGGCGGAAGAAATGAAGGCTTTTCCAGTATCCAGGCTGGTTAACAGCCCTGAAAACGATACCCCACAATGCATACAGCCTGTTAACGCCTGATGGAGCTCCACAATTTCGAGACATTTTCATTAAAAACACATCCTTGGGGAGCAAGGATCACCCGTGTTTTAGCGGCTGCAATAGAGGCAGTTGAGCCAGAGTCAGCAGTGAAGCGGTTCGTTCAGCTGAAGGATAATCAACTGATCATTGCAGACCATTTGTATGACCTGAACACTTACCGGCATGTTTTCATTATCGGCGCAGGTAAAGCGTGCATTCCCATGTCTGAAGCTGCCGTAAATATTCTAGGTGAGAAAGTAACATCTGGAGTTATTATTGGAAAAGAAGATAACGATAAGGATAAAAAACAGCAGAATGCTTTCACTTCAGTAAGACTAGCAACCACATTGAGTTATATAAAAGCTGGTCATCCTATACCTGATAAGCATGGTGTTGACGCCACAATACAAATCATTGATTTACTAAAAAAAGCGGATATACACGACCTCGTAATATGCTTGATTTCTGGAGGTGGCTCTGCACTATTAACCTCACCAGCACCCGGGATCAGCCTGGATGATATTAGGAAGTTAACATCAATCTTATTAGCTTGCGGAGCATCGATCAATGAGATCAACACCTTAAGAAAACACCTGGATCTCATTAAAGGTGGAGGTCTCGTACGCTTCGCAGCACCTGCATCGGTTGTAACGCTTATTCTTTCGGATGTGGTAGGGGATCCATTAGACGTTATTGCTTCAGGCCCAACCGTTCCTGATCAATCAACTTTCACGGAAGCATATACAGTCCTAACCCAGTATAAAATTCTCAACCAGATTCCTCAATCGATAATTGAACATTTGAAGCGGGGGATCAATGGACTGCTGCCAGAAACGCCCAAACCTGGTGACGCTTTATTCGAGCGCGTCCAGAATGTTATCATCGGCAGCAACCGTCTGGCCGTACAAGGAGCCTTCGCTGAAGCGATACGAGAAGGTTTTAACACATTAATACTGACTACCTATCTACAGGGAGAAGCGCGGTATGTTGGGCGAGTCCTGGCAGCTCTTGCCCGGCAAATCGTTACAGATGGTCAACCAATACAAACACCCGCTTGCCTGATAGCCGGTGGTGAAACGACGGTCACAATAAGAGGAGATGGATTAGGAGGTCGCAACCAGGAAATTTCCCTTGGTGCCGTGAAAGACATGGCTGGGCTAAACTCAACAGTTTTAGTAACAATGGCAACCGATGGCGAGGACGGTCCTACAGATGCTGCAGGGGCAGTTGTTACTGGTGATACTTATGCACGGGCTTATCAGTTGGGTTTGAATGTGGATGACTATATCTCGCGTAATGATGCTTACCATTTTTTCCAACCATTAGGAGATTTACTCATTTTTGGCTCGACGCAAACTAATGTTAATGACCTGGCATTTGTGTTTGCAATATGACAAAACGTTCATTTGAGCCAGCCTACCTCAAACTACTAATTTCTGGTGAACTAGGTGATCGTGTGGCAGAAGCCTACGATCACCTAAATCGATGTGACATTTGTCCACGCCAATGTGCGGTTGACCGCCATGCGGGGGTATTAGGTGTGTGCCGTATAGGTCTAAATGCAAAAGTAAGCAGTTATGGCCCCCACCTGGGTGAAGAAGACCCTCTACGCGGCTGGAAAGGATCGGGGACGATATTTTTTACCCGCTGCAACCTGAAGTGCCAATATTGTCAAAACCATGACATTAGCCAGACCGATGCAGGTGATGAGGTTGAGCCCGAAGACCTGGCTGTTATCATGTTAGAGCTCCAAGCATCTGGATGTCATAATATTAACCTGGTCTCCCCGACTCATGTGGTTCCCCAAATCCTGGCAGCCGTCTTGATCGCAGCCCAAGCAGGACTACGCTTACCGCTCGTTTACAATACCGGGGGTTATGATTCGGTAACCACTCTACGGTTATTAGATGGTGTGATTGATATCTACATGCCCGATATGAAATATGCCAATGCAGAAATAGCCTTGCGCTATTCTATAATTCGGGATTATCCAGAAAATAACAGGGCTGCAGTGAGAGAAATGCATCGCCAGGTCGGCGATCTGCAAATCGATGAGCGCGGCTTAGCCACTCGGGGTGTATTAGTA
>Ga0315274_10015692_pt1 | contig 10721 bp, 9 predicted proteins | sample YL17G02_20_MG_FD_203700 | JGI IMG/M metagenome (GOLD analysis project Ga0315274, IMG submission 203700) | Sediment microbial communities from Yellowstone Lake, YNP, Wyoming, USA - YL17G02_20 | ecosystem: Environmental > Aquatic > Freshwater > Lake > Sediment | place: USA: Wyoming | collected...
CGTGTTCAGCAGCGTCTTCGCCGCGTGGGCGCCCAAGGCCACAATGACATCCGGGTTGATGGCCTCGATCTGCCTCTGCAGGTAGGGCAGGCAGTTGATGATCTCCTCAGGCCGGGGCTCGCGATTGTCCGGCGGCCGGCACTTGAGGATATTGCCGATGAAGACCTCGTCGCGCCTGAGGCCGCAGGCGGCGATGATCTTGTCGAGAAGCTGCCCCGCCCTGCCGACGAACGGCCGGCCCTGGGCGTCTTCGTCGGCCCCCGGGGCCTCGCCGATGAACATGATGCGAGCCCTGGGACTGCCCTCGCCGGGCACCGCGTTGGTGCGCGATGAGCCGAGCCCGCACAGGCGGCATTGTCGAACCTCGTTGACCAGCGTCTCAAGCTCCCTGGCCGCCGCGGCAGGATCAAGGCCAATCCGTTGCGGCTGTTGCACAGGCGGTTCGGCAGAGAGGGCCGATCCTGCCTCGACGGAAACGCAAGGCTTTGCGTCCCTGCCACCTCTGACGGCAAACCCGGTGAAGAACCCGTCCATCTCAAGCTGCTGGCGAACCACTTTGTCCACGTCCATATCCCTTGGCATGGATGCCATTGTAGCGTTGCCGCCCCTGCCGGACAACAGGAAAACACGCCGGGTCCTCGTCGGTGTCCGAATCGAGGGACAGACAAAGGGCCGGCTCCGGGACGGGCTGCAGGGCGGGCGCATGCGTCGCATGCGAGACACGCTCGCCCGATCCTGCCCAGCCGCAAGCCGGACATGTGCGCGACTCCATCGCATGACCAACCGCCCTCAATTGGCTTTGTTTCGCACGGCAGGCCCTGCTGGCGTCGTAAGGCGTTTTCAGGGGAGTGTCAAGTGTGAAGTCGGACGACTCGACGCTTGACCCCTCTAACTTGACACTTGAAACTTCAAACTTGAAACTTCTCTCCAATTGGCTTTGTTTCGCACGGCTGCCCGTGTAGTCCCCTCCTGCCCACCGCCTGCTGCCTTCTCCCTGTAGATTGGCTTTGTTTCGCACGATCAGTTCCCTGTCATTGCCAGGAACGCAGCAAGCTCGCCCTCGCGCAGGCGGGGGAAGCAATCTCGGGTCCGCAAATTGGCTTTGTTTCGCACGGCAGGCCCTGCTGGCGTCGTAAGGCGTTTTCAGGGGAGTGTCAAGTGTGACGCGTGAAGTCGGATGGTTCGATGCCTGGCCTCCCCTGCTTGACACTTCTTTCAAATTGGCTTTGTTTTGCACAATCGGCCATGCGAGGCCCCGCCGGTATCTCGGCGTTGTTCCGGTTGACGAAGATGTGCGATTCACTGGCCATGACCAGGTTCCCCAGATTGACCCCCCTATTGACTTGCGTAGATATCATATGTGAGTTCAGATACGGCGTCAAGAGAAATTCTGAGAATGGAGATGTTCTCATTGGCTGCCGAAAGCGCCCACGCCGACAAGCGCCCGACGCCGTCTTGGGCATCGTGGACGCCAGAACTCCCGACAAGATGATCTATCGGAAGAATAATTCCTACAAGGAGATGTACCCCCTTTTCCCCCTCGTTTCCCTCTCGAAAGTCCTCCGGAATTGACCCCTTTTTTATCGACAAGTTGACAGGTTCCCAAGGGCAGGGTATCTTTGATTCTGCGAACGAAGGGTGGCTTGCCCATTGGGTCGCAAGCAGGGAGTCAAGGCATGGCGATGGCGGCGGCGAATGCAGTTGGGAGCACAGGGGGCGTGAGGGGCAGTATCCATACCTCTACTCAGCCAAAGTTGCTCCGCCGGGATGGTCTACACGCATGTGTTGAACCGGGGTACCCGGGGTGTACGGAGCCCGGTCGCCTCCCTGGGAACCGCTCCTGGGTAGGTGTCCTATGTGGAAACCATATAAGACATACTTGCGTGTGAAGATGATGACGCAAACGTACAAGCGTGATAGAGTCAGGCAACAATAGCATGGAAAAGGAGACAACATGCCATACGAACAGGAAATCGGAGAAAACAGACCTACGTGCTACCTATTCGTTATCGATCAGTCTGGATCAATGGACGAGATGACGGACCGTGGCGTCTCAAAGGCGAACTTCGTTGCTGATGTTACAAACAAGACAATTCAGCAATTCATAACCGCTTGCAGGGTGAAAGAGGGCGACACCACAAGGGTCAAAAACAGATACGACATCGGCATTCTCGGTTACGGAAATGACAGCATAGGTTCTGGCTTTGGCCACGGCCTGTCGTCAAAGATTATCTGGCCCCTCAGCGATATTGGAAACCCGGAGAACTACCACGCTGAAGAACGAACCGTGAAAGAGTCTGACGGCCAAGGTGGTGTAATTGATGTCCCGAAAAAGTTCCCGGTTTGGTACCAGCCAAAGAGTTCAGGCAACACGCCGATGCGCGCAGCTCTCACCAAGGCGGCAGAACTTCTGGTTGAGTGGTGTGACGCCCATCCCGAAAACTATCCGCCTACGCTAATTCATGTGACTGATGGTCAATCAACAGACGGCGATCCCGAGCAGGTGGCCACAGCCATCAGGCAACTGCATACAAGTGACGGGGAATGCCTGTTCTTCAACCTACACGTCAGTTCAACTTCGGGCGAAACACTGTGGTTCCCATTATCGGAAGAGTCTTTGCCAGATACGCATGCCAAGTTGCTTTTCAGAATGTCGAGCACCATTCCAGAAAAGATGGTGCAGTACGCAACGGCTCACGGAATCGCCAATGTCAACCCCAATGCTAGGTTCTTTGCGTACAAAGCAGGCATTGAGATGATTGTGAAGTTCTATGATATCGGGACAAGAGCTAATCAGAATAGATGATCTCACTACGATTCTATGGTACCATAGCAAACGACCCCGACCATCCAGAGTGGAATGAGGACTATTTCGAGTGCGATGACGAATCAAGCATCCGAAAATGCGCGCTCAGCGACGGAGCTAGCGTTTCATTCTCTCCGCGAACATGGGCGCGTCTCTTGGTAGAGAGCTATCTTGCCAATGGCGCAGTGAATAGTGGTTGGCTGGTCGATGCTCAGGCACGGCTTGATGCCCAGTATGATCGCGCCACATTTGATCTGCTGGATGAGATAGGTGCGTTTGAACAGGGAAGTTACGCATCGTTGATTGGTCTTTCGGTAGATGGTGACAACCGCACATTGTCCATAACGGGAATTGGCGATTCGATTCTTGCCATTGTCAATCACGCTTCGCTTGTCTGCATCGCGTCCTTTCCTTACACGCAATCGTCGCAGTTTCACGCGAGTCCGTTACTCCTGCCTTCGCTGGCGAAACATAACTCAACCGTATTCAGCAACGAGACCGCCCCATCATTTACGTTGGCCAAGAATTTGGACGATTTGCGCGACTGCGTCATATTGCTGATGACAGATGCAATTGGTGCATGGTTCATGAGGTCGATTGAGGATGCAGACGAGAGGTGGAAAGAATTATTGGACATCGAAAGCAAGGAGGAATTTAAGACGCTAGTGGTCGGAGAAAGGGAAACGCATCGCCTTCGCGTGGATGATACTACATTGGTGGTGCTAGATCATGCCATATCCTAGTCTCGATCAATACCAATCCGCCGTTCAGAACCCCAACGTGGCGTTCCGTGATGTCGCATTGAAGAATGGCGCGGTGGGTAAAAACCCTCACGGCATCCCGGAACCCTACGGTGGCGGTTTTGCCTATACGTATAGCTGCAAGACTAAAGGCCAGGAATTTGCGGTTCGTTGTTTCAAGAGCGAGAACAAAAGAAGGCAAGAAAGGTATAGCGCGATATCCAAATGGATGAAGGCGACGCCTCGCCCCTACTGGGTCGCATTTGACTACCAGCCATCAGGCATCACTGTCAACGGCGCGTCATATCCGATTGTGAAGATGGACTGGGTTAAGGGGCTTAGCCTTGGCGCGTATGTGCACAAATATCACGGTGACGCCGCGAATATGCGTTCGCTGCGTGACCAGTTTGTAAAGTTGGCATCAGAATTCGAAAGCATGGGTTGCTCTCATGGCGACCTACAAAACGGCAATGTTCTTGTTAGTGCCAACGGCTCGCTCATTCTAATTGACTACGATGGCCTGTTTGTTCCGGGTATGCAAACGGGAGCCGGTGACGAAATTGGAATCGCTCATTTTCAGCATCCAGCAAGAACCGAGAAACTATTCGGCCCGATAATGGATCGCTTCTCCTTCGCAATCATTTGGCTGAGCCTCGAATGCCTTGCGCGTAGGCCTGATCTCTATGATAGGTATGGGACAGGCGACAACATCATATTCTCTGCCAGCGACTATACACAATGGAACACGTCACCGTTGGTATGCGAACTCATTAGTATCAAAGAACTATCGCCGATCATCGCGCGTGCCGGGCGGATATGCGAGATTGCACCAGAACAGGTGCCGCAGCTATGTGATTTTCTTAATGTTGGCAAACCGATTGCCGGACAAGTGGTTGTTGCGCCCATTGTTGCTCCAGTTCTTATTCCAGTACTTGACGCCTTGGCGTACGACGATATTCGCGAGCACGTTGGCGAAAGAATTGAGGTTCGTGGTGAAATTACCGAAGTATTTCATGGCCGCAGCAGAAACACGGGCAGGGAATACGTGCTGATTTCATTCACGTCGATTTGGCGTGGCCCTCAGTTCCGAATCGCAATTTGGAATCTTGTCTTGGCGCAGATTCAACGGAAACCCGATGACAGTTGGGTTGGAAAGTACGTCAGCGTTACAGGTCTTGTTGACCCTGAATATCAATACACAAATCGGAGGCACTCGTACCCACGGCTGGGGATCACGATTCAAGAAGAGAATCAGCTCCGCTTTGTCAACAGGCCAGCAACTCCGCCAGCGGTTCGCAGGCGTTCGCCCACTCGAAATGCCGATATCTTGAAGGGCATAACAAAACCGGCCACTCCAACGCCTGTACCCACAGTAGCCACATCCAAAAGGCAGATCTCCGCATCGCCCCATTCTATTCCGCAGAGTTCCACGTCTCCCGCAACGCCGACATCGAGCACTCCCGATTCGAGCATGGCGTGGGCAGGCGCGGTGACCGCTGGTTTGATTGGCCTTGCTGTGGGCGGGCCGGTTGGATTGGTCGTCGGCGGAATTGCAGGCTTCTTCATTGGAAAGAAAATCAAGATGTAATTCCAGGTAGACGCGGTCACGTCTTCATTTGAAGTTATTTTCTTGACGACGCTTGGCGCAGGGGGAAAAGGGCCGGGAGTAAAGGGCAGGGGGTCAGACCAATTACTCGGGGGGGCTCTGCGAAGAGATTGACGGAGGGATGTGCCCGAGGGGGCGGGTGTCAACTGTTCATTGTCGCTGTTCGGGTCACGACAAATGCGGTCTCCACTTCCACGAGACTCAGTCGCACATTGACACGCCGTCGGAGGACGGGGGCGAGCATGAATCCGGTGAAATGAACAGGGCTCCCCACTATCGAGGAGCCCTGGTTCTTCTTTTTGCTGTGAGCTAGGATCAGGAGTTGATGATCTGCTCAGCCTCTTCCCTGTAGGCGTCCATGACGTATGGGATGCCGGAGACCTGTGCCGCCCACGAGAATGGACCTGACACCGTTTCGTTCCCCCTATATCCGAGGCCCGACCCCTTTGGGCCTTTTGGTCAAGCCGCAGGAGAAAGGGATGGCGAATGGTCCTGGCCCCCCGCCTGCGCGGGGGTGACATGACAGCAATGATTCTGTCGGAGCCTCTGATAAGGCACCGCAGGTGATGGTTGGCACTGCCTATCGGCTTTGATACGCCACGTGGAGGCGGGTGGCGGCGGAGTGGAGGGGGTGGTCGAGCGTCCAAAGGGGTAGGTTGGTGAGTTTGGCGGACGCGAGCAGGTGGATGTCGATGTAGCCCAGCCCCACCATCAGGTGGTTCGACTCGATGAAGTGCAGGACCTCTTCGTGGGCGGCGACCGGACAGGTGCACAGGGTTTGGAGCAGCTCGAGAATCTCGCGGCGGTTCCTCAGGTGGCCGCAGGCCAGCTCGCCCAGCACGAAGGGATGACAGACGACGGCCGCCGCTTCGAGCCGGGCAGCCAACTCGGGCAGGCCCCGGCGAAAGTGATCCACCCAGACGGAGGTGTCGACCAGGACCATCCCCCTACCTCCCCATCCGGCGCCGGCGGGGCCGCCGCAGTTGTTTCTCCGTGCCGCCGAGTTTCGCCAGACGCTCCGCGCTCTTGCGTGCGATCAGGGCCTCCAGGCCCATGCGAACGAGCGAGGTCCGCTCCTCGACGCCCGTCAACTTGGACGCCTTGGCCATGAGTTCATCATCCACATTCAATGTCGTTCTCATACCACTTGCTCCTGATGCATAGTCTATACATATACATATGCATCATTTGATGCCTATGTCAAATGAAAAATCGGGCAAGGGAAAGACGATAGAGGGCGTGTGGGCGGTCAGGTCTGCGATTCGCAGTGCTGCAAGCGAATAAGAACGATAGGAATTACCCGCGTGGCCGGTGTCCCGGAGGGGTGATCCTGCGTCAGGTGGGCATATGAAAAGGGGCCCCCTGCTGCGAGAGGGCCCCTCGTTGAGGTCTGGAAAAGGGTCTTAGCTGTTGATGATCTGCTCGGCCTCTTCCCTGTAGGCGTCCATGACGTAGGGGATGCCGGAGACTTGTGCTGCTTCCGGGGTCAGGGCCATGAGGTCCTCGCGGCTGATCGTGGAGACCCTGAAGTTGCGGCTGCCGGCCATGAGCTGCTGCAAGCCGACCTTCAGCTTGTCGGCGAGCGTGTAGAAGGCGATGGCCCCCAGCGGCAGGTTCTTGACGGTGTTCTTGCCGTACTTGGCGATCAATTCCTCGTAGCAGACGAAGATTTCCTCGACCGTGTGGCCATAGTCGCTGACGGTCCTGGGCAGTGCCTCGCCGCCTTCCTTGAGCCACAGACCGATGTTCTTGCCGACCATGCCGGGAATCATCAGGGCACGGCCCATGCAAACGGCCTTGACGAACGGGGCGCCCATGGCCAGCACCTTGAAGATGTGGTCTTCCGAGCTGAACCCGCCGGCAATGGCGATGTCGGGGACGAACTCGCCCCGGGCCGCCAGCTTCCGGCACAGCTCCTGCGTCATCGCCTGCAGGTAGAACGTCGGGACGCCCCACTCCTGCATCATCCGCCAGGGGCTCATGCCCGTGCCACCGGCGGCGCCGTCGATCGTCAGCAGGTCGAGCCTGGCCTCCGAGGCCCACTTGATGGCCATGGCCAGCTCGCGCATCGGATAGGCGCCGGTCTTGAGGGTGACGCGCTTCACTCCCATCCTGCGGATTCGCTCGACCTCTTTCATGAAGCCGTCGCGATCGACGAAGCCTAAGCGGGAGTGTCTCTCGAAGTGCTTCAAAGCGCCGTCGCGGAACGCCGCCTGAGTCGCCTCATTCGAAGGATCGGGCGTGACCAGGTAGCCTCTCCTCTGTAGTTCCAGGGCCCGTTCCAGTGTATCCACCTGGATTTCGCCGCCGATGCACTTGGCGCCCTGCCCCCACTTGAGCTCGATGCACTCGACGCCGAGCTGACCGACCACGTACTCGGCGACGCCCAGGCGGGTATCCTCCACGTTCATCTGGACGATCATGTCGCCGAAGCCTTCGTGGTAGCGGCGGTACTGCTCGACACGCTGGGCCATGTTCGGGGCCTTCTTCACCCTGCCCTTGGAATCGAGCTCCAGTCCGGGGTCGATGCCGCAGACGTTCTCGCCGCAGACGATGGTCACGCCGGCAATCGCGGCGCCGGTGGCGAAGTGCTCCCAATTCTTGCGGGCGATTTCGGTCGAGCCGAGGGCCCCGGTGAAGATGGGCAGACGCATCTTGACCTTCTTGCTGACGCCGTACTGCGTCTCCGTATCCACCATCGGGAACAGCGTGTTGTCCGGGTTGCCCACCTGGCCTTCGGGCAACCCCTTGGCGCCCAAGGCATACCCGGCGATGTTCAAATGCGAGTAGTCGATCGGGTAGTTCTTGTCGCCACCGGCGGTCAGTGTACCGAACGGACCGGGATAGATGACTTCGCGGCCGCGAAAACTGGACTTGAAGACCTCGCAGTTCCCTCGACATCCGTCGATACACCGCGTGCAGATTCCTGAGACCGGCGAAACGCTGCGAGAGCGATTCGACGTCAGGGTCGCCTCATTGGCATTGGGCTGTAGCAGACTCATTTCGGGCTCCTTTCTTCAAATTCTTGTTGTTCTTTTCGATTAGCGGAATTAATATTATGCGTATGGATACTTAACGGGAAAAGCATCTTATCGTGATATGTCCCATTAGGAACGCTGATAATGCATGTAGAAACGCTGAAGATATTTTGCGATCTGGCGGACTCGCGAAGTTTCTCGAAGACGGCGGAGAGGCATCTGCTGAGCCAGTCGGCGATCTCGCAGCAGCTTGCCCAACTGGAACTGGCGCACAAATGCCAGTTGATCACGAGGAAGAAGCGGCCTATCGAACTGACGCCGGCAGGACAGGTCTTCTACAAGGGCGCCAAGGAAATCCTCGAACGGTACGAGCAGCTTAAGAACGAGGTCAACACGCTCCAGAGCACGACCGACCACCGCATCAACGTGGCGGCGATCTTCAGCATCGGCATGCACAGTCTGCCCGATTATGTCAAGAAGTTCATGGTCAGATACCCCAATGTGAATGTACACATAGAGTACTTCCGGGCGGACAAGATCTATGAATTGCTCCTCAGTGGCGAGATCGATATCGGCATGGTCGCCGTACCCAAAAAGGACAAGAGACTGGAGGTCTACGAGTTTGAGGATGAGCCCCTGGTCCTGGTGTGCAGCCCGAAGCACCCCTTGGCCAAGGAATCCGAGGTCGATATTCACAGGCTGCAGTTCGAGCGGTTCATCGCATTTGAACGAGAGGTGCCGACTCGCGTATGGATTGACAGCATTCTGTCCCGCTACAATACTGTCGTCCGACCTGTGATGGAGTTTGACAATATTGAGACCGTCAAGCGTGCGGTCGAGATCAACTCCGGGGTGAGCATTCTGCCGGAGACGGCGGTCGTTCAGGAAATCGCCGGAGGCACATTGAAGACCGTGCCGTTCTCGAACGAGCGTTTTGTCCGGCCAACCGGGATTCTCGTACGCAAGGGCAAGATCTTCAGCCAGGCGGGGCGGTATCTCATTGAATTGCTGAGAAAGCAGGCAAGATAGACCACTTCCGCACCAGGGATTGACGTGCATATGCCGATAAGAGCGGTGATCTTCGATCTGGACGGCACGATTACCGAGCCCTACTTCGATTTCGACGCGATCCGAGAGGAGATCGGGATCGGCAAGGATGGAGGGCCGGTGCTGGAGGCCATGGAGAAAATGACGCCGGAGCAGCGGCAGCGGGCGGAGAACATTCTGCTCTACCACGAGGACAAAGCCCTGGCGGCCTCGAAACTGAATCCCGGGGCCCGGGAAACGCTGCTCGATCTGCATCGTCGCGGCATCTGCATCGGCATCCTGACGCGGAACCGCAAATGCAACGCCACGGCCATCGCGGAGAAACACGACCTGCAATTCGATGGGATTGTGGGCCGGGAAGATGGACCGGTGAAGCCGGATGCGTTCGGAGTGCGGCACCTGTGCCAGTGCTTCGGCGTGCAGCCGGCCGAGACGCTGCTGGTCGGCGATTATCTTTATGATGTGCTCTGCGCTCGGGCGGCGCGAGCGATTCCAGTGCTGCTGGCCAATCATCCGCGAGCTCCGGAATTCGCCCAGCACGCGGATTTTGTCATCCGGAATCTATGCGAGGTGCTTCGAATCGTTGACGATAACAGTTCTATCGAAGGAACTAAGTCCTGAGAGGACAAGGAAATGCATAGGATAGTCATTGCAGGGGCCCTCATCGGCCTTTCATGGATCGCCGGCCCGTCATACGGTCGGGATTGTCCGGCGGACGCCTCCACCTGCCAGGTCCAAAAGCAGGAAACCCCCACCGGTGGCCTGGAAACCATTCTCGAAACCCTGCGGAAGAAAGCGGCGGAGCTGACGTCGTACGAGTGCAAGGTGGATTACCTCGTCAACCAGACGCTGCTCGAATCGAAAACTCGCAGGACCGGCGCGCTCTATTACGCCAGATTCGAGGGCAGGTCCTGGCTGCGGGTCGATTTCCTCACGTTGCAGCAGGATGAGGAGCCGCAGCAGAACTACCGCGAGCAGATCGTCTTTGACGGCGTGTGGCTCCAGCAGATCAGTTACCAGACCGAAAGCGTCGAGCGGCGGCAGATGGCCGAGCCGAACAAGCCCGTCGACGCCTTCGCACTGGCCAGTCGGCAAGTCCCCGTCTTCGGGTTCTCGAAAGTGGAGGACCTGCACAAGCAGTTCGACATCGAGTTGGTGGCCGACGAGCAGCCGCAACCATCGCCCTACCACCATCTCCGCATGAAGGTCAAGCCGGACTCCATCTATAAAGACGACTACAGCACGATAGATTTCTGGATCGACAAGACCCTGGGGCTGCCCGCCAAGGTCGTGGCCGTGGGCGCTGAAGCGGACGTCGGCGAAATCTACGAGATCAAGCTGCTCGAGCCCAAAGTCAACGCGGGCATCGACAAGAACGTATTTCAGGTGAGCCTCCCCGGGAATTTTTCGGTGGAGACGATCCCGCTCGAAAAGCGGCAAGAACAGAAGTAGAACGGGGCGTCTCCGGATCAGCTTCTGCAAGTACGAAACGGAGTTCTGCAAAATGGAAGCCAGGCTTACCTTTTGCAGAGCTCCACTACAAA
>Ga0315274_10015693_pt1 | contig 10720 bp, 13 predicted proteins | sample YL17G02_20_MG_FD_203700 | JGI IMG/M metagenome (GOLD analysis project Ga0315274, IMG submission 203700) | Sediment microbial communities from Yellowstone Lake, YNP, Wyoming, USA - YL17G02_20 | ecosystem: Environmental > Aquatic > Freshwater > Lake > Sediment | place: USA: Wyoming | collected...
GCAAGTCCTGGACGGGTAGAGACCGCAAGCGTTTCGGAGCCAGCCCTGGGCGAGGCATGGGCATGTCCCGCTCACGCATGCGCATCTGCCTTCTGGACAGGACCTTTGCGCACAGGGTGAGGCATTAGTGGGCACATCGCCGCAAGGCCCACTTTGGGAAAGAGCGTTCTGTTTCATAGGATTTCGGAAAACACAGTTCCCTGCCTCGAGGCGTAGCGAGGGGTGAGGAAAAGGCCGACAACGTCGTACCTGTCACACTTGCCCCAGGAACATATGCTCCCCACATGGAGCCCGAATTTGACAAGACCCCGCGGCGCGGGTATAATACCTGTTCGCTGGCAGCACGAATCCCCCCTCGGGAAGGAAGGCCGATCCGATCGACGAGTGCAGGGACGTTGGCGACCCAGATGTTGTGGCGTCAGCACTGTGGATTGGCAGGCAGACCATAGGCGAGAGCGGGGGATTTTGCTTGCTGCTGTATTTCTAGGGAGCGATCCAGGAGGAAAGTGCGGTGTATGCTATAGTCGAAACAGGTGGAAAACAGTACAAGGTCAGCGCCGGGCAGGTACTGGACGTTGAGTTGCTGCCCCACGGGGCGGGCGACCAGGTCGAACTGACCCGAGTGCTGATGGTTGTTGATGGCGAAACGGTGAAGGTGGGGAATCCGACCGTGGAAGGCGCTGCGATCAAGGCAACCGTGACCGGACAGGTCAAGGGAAGGAAGGTTCGCACCTTCAAGTACTGGGGCAAGAAGTACCGCCGTCGTCTGGGGCACCGGCAGCAGTATACCCGGCTGCGCATTGACGAGATCGTGCTGTAGAGCGTGGAGGAGTAGCGAGATGGCTCACAAGAAAAGCAGCGGCGTGGGCCGCAATGGACGTGATAGCAAGTCGAAGCGTCGGGGGATCAAGAAGTTCGGCGGCGAGCACGTCATCCCAGGCAATATCATCGTTCGCCAGTGCGGAACCAAGATCCATCCGGGACGGAACGTGGGTCTCGGCAAGGACTATACCATCTTTGCCACGCTGGAGGGCTTTGTGAAGTATGAGCACATCGCCCGAGGGCGCAAGCAGGTGAGTGTTTACCCAGAGAAGGTCTAGACAAATGAAGCAGAATATCCATCCTCAGTATTACCCGAATGCCGTGGCGCGGTGCGCGTGCGGCAACACGTGGACCACGGGGTCGACGGTTCCAGAGATCCGAACCGATGTGTGCTCGGCCTGCCATCCGTTCTTCACCGGCGAGCAGCGCATCGTAGACTCGGAAGGGCGAGTGGATCGCTTCTACCGCCGCCTGGAACAGGTTCGCGCGATGCAGGAGAGCTCAGTCCCCAAAGCGGAGGAATAGGGATGCTCGGCCGTCTGGGGGCAGGGTGGGAGGAGCCGTGTACCATTCGGAACCTGTCGGTGGAGTGGAAGTCATCTGCGGCAGCATGTTTAGCGGCAAGACCGAGGAACTGATCCGGCGGGTGCGGCGTGCCCAGATCGCCAGACAAAAGGTGCAGGTGTTCAAGCCGACCATTGACGATCGCTACGGCATCGAAAAGATCACTTCACACAACGGGCTGTACGTAGAGGCAATCCCGGTTTCGAATGCGGCGAGGATCCTGGAGTTGGTAGACGCTGATACCACGGTGGTCGCGATTGACGAGGTGCAGTTCTTTGACTGGCAAGTGGCGACGGTGTGCAATGAACTGGCCAGCCGTAGGATACGGGTCATCGCGGCCGGACTGGACATGGATTTTCGGGGCGAGCCGTTCGGGCCTATGCCCCTGCTGATGTCTGAAGCGGAGCAGGTGGACAAGCTACAGGCGATCTGCGTAGTATGTGGGCGGCCTGCCACTCGCACGCAGCGGCTGATCAACGGGCAACCGGCCGCGTACGCCGACCCGGTGATCCTGGTCGGGGCCAGCGAGGTATACGAGGCGCGCTGCCGGCAATGCCATCTGGTGCCGGGAAAGCCGCAGGGCAAGATCAGGCCCTGACAGCGAGCGGGCGAGAGAGGTCACGTATGAGCTGGCAGGACTATGTGGAGGAGGTGCTGATCAGCGAAGAGGCACTGCAGGCTCGTATCGGCGAGCTAGGCAGCAGCATCTCGCGTGACTATCAAGGGCGTGACCTGCTACTGGTTTGTGTGCTCAAGGGGGGTGTGATGTTCCTCACGGACCTGATGAGGCGCATCTTGATCCCCCATCAGATCGATTTCATGGCCATTTCGAGCTATGGTACCGGTGCGCGCGAGTCCAGCGGCATCGTACGCATTTTGATGGACCTGGGGACCGACATCCAGGGACGAAACGTGTTGATCGTGGAGGACATCATCGACACCGGCCATACGCTGGAGTACATCCTGCGCCTGCTGGAGGCACGCAATCCGGCGTCGCTGCGCGTGTGTTGCCTGCTGGACAAGCCATCGCGCCGGGAAGTGCCGATCCAGGTAGATTACTTGGGCTTTGCGATCCCGGACAAGTATGTGTTCGGCTATGGCTTGGACCTGGACGAGCTGTACCGTGGGCTGCCGCTGGTGGCGACGCTGCAGCCCAGGTTGTACGGCCGGTTCATCCCCCCCGAAGCGCCGTAGAGTCCAGAGAAAGGCAGATAGCGCTGGGACACAGAGAATCTCTCTGTGTCCCCGTTTGCTTTCTAGTGCCGGGCCGCAGAGCGATCACGAGCGGCGACGCCACAGGCGATTCCAGGAGTTCCGGATGCCCCAGCGGGCAAGTATGGGACGCAGGTCACGCCATGCAAAGTCGGGCTGGTAGCGAGCCGGGTTCTTGTTGCCATAGCGTTCGCCAACGTAGGCCTCGGTGATGCGGAAGACGAGTTTCTCCCCGTCCGAATCGGCGAGGGCCGAAGATAGCTGACGGGCGTACTCATTTGGGGTGTAGAAGGGCTCTATCTTGCATCCCCACCGGTCGCCCCGGCGCACCATGGTCTCATAGTAGGCACCTGCGGGCCGTGTCTCTTCCATGCGGCGGCGACCGAACCACCATGCGGCGGCAATGATGACGGCGCTGACTGCCAACACGCCACCGATCCGGGTCCAGGTCCGGAGCTGCTGCTGACGCCGCTGCTCGGCCAGGAGGCGCTCAAAGGCCGCGCGGTCGAATGGGCCGCCGGACCGCGGTATGAGGTCCTCGGGCATGTCGGTCTGGCCGCGATCGCCCATATCCGTCCGATCGGATGCTCCCTCTCCGGCGACGCGCGGCCGGACGATGACCGACTGGTTGGCCGTGGGCTCGAACTCGATCCAGCCAAAGCGGGGCAGGAATACCTCAACCCAGGCGTGGGAGTGGTATTCGCGTACCCGGTAGGCGTTGGCATCTCGCTCCCAATCGCCTTGAGCATAGCCTGCCGCCACGCGCGCCGGGATGCCCACAGCGCGAGCCAGGACTGCCATGGCCGAGGCGTAGTAGTTGCAGTAGCCCTCTTTTCTCTCGAACAGGAAATAGTCTACCCGGTCCACGCCGGCAGGAGGCTCCTCTACCTGGTCGTTGTAGGTATATGCCCGCAGATAGTCCTGGATGGCCATGGCTTTGTCGTAGGCATTGTCATAGCCAGAGGTGATCTGTTGGGCTAGGTCTCGGACGCGCTGGGGCACCTCATCGGGCAAGGCGAGGTAGCGGCCGATCCAGGGCGGCAGATCCTGCCCACTCTGGCGCATCGCGCTCTCGGCGGCCGAGGCGATGTTCGAAACGACCATATAGGAATTGCCGGCCTGGAGCTTGTAGCGAGTGTTAACCATGGCCGTGGTCTCGGCCTGTGACCGCCCTTCGGGCGAAGTGACTCGGACGATGCTCGCGCGGATCGGGAGGCTGAACCGTTCTGGTTGGCCAAGCGCATAGATCTGGGTGGCCTCGGGTATGTACAGGGTGAAGGTCTGGGTGATGGTGCGTCGAGCTTCGTAGGGCACCAGGGTGCCTGGCGACTCACCAGCTTCGAGGAAGACCGTTTCGAGATCGGTGCTCATGACCCAGCCTTCGCCGGTGTACTTGTCGTATACAGCCGCTCGCCAGTAGCGGCCAGCCAACGTCTGGACATCCATGATCGCGGCGTTGCCCAGGTTAACTGGCCCTCCCAGCCTCAAGGAAGTGCCAAAGGCGTTGTAAGTCGGCATGACTCGCTCTGTCTGGAGCGTCGAGAACAGGCGAATCCACTCCTCCTTGAACCGCTCCCATGGCTCACTGAAGCGCGAGACAAAGACCTGTGCGCGCTCGCTCGAGGCTGCGGTAGGCACGACCCACGCCAGGACAATGGTGATCAGCGACAGGGTGAACCCGTAGCGAAGAAAGGAGTAGACAATGTCGGTGTCGTACCGGACACGGTGGGTCTTCCAGCCTCGTTCCTGCGTGTAGAGGTTGTAGCGTACCGCAAACAGGAGGATCAGCAGAAGGTAGGGAACCAAGGCAAACCCGATGCGCTCGGGGCCATAGTAAAGGTTCAGGAGCATAGCGATGCCGCCGGGCAAGAGAGATGCCCACAGGCTGTGAGCACGGAAAGAAAACCACATGGCCAGGTAGGTCATCAGCCAGAAGAGGACCGACATCACCACGGCGAACATGAGGGGGTCTGTACCTCTCTGGCCGGCGAGCACTGCTTGCTGGAACCATGACCCGACCCGGAATCCCAACTCGAGCAACCGATCGCGGGCGGTGAAGGTCTTCGGAAGCTGATAGCTGATGAGGAAGGCGTTCCAGGCGGTGCCATAGATCAAACTGAAGATATGAGCCAGAAACCAAGGGAAACGACTCTTGGCCAGGAAGAGGCCAGCGAGAGCAGCGCCCATGGTCACAAAGACCAGCGTGCCCAGACCTTCGCCGTACCCAGCCTCGCCAACGGACCAAGTGACCATAACCAGAGCCAGGGTCAGGAAGGCAAAGGCAGACCATCCTTCCTGCATATTCAGCTCAAGCCTGCGGCGCTTGAGTGCTACGCTTGTCATCGTGTCCTCCATCTGTCGATGGCTTGTGCCTGTCTCAGGGAGTACCGACCGGCCCGGTGCCGACGGCTGGGTGGAGCCAGGTCGGCACAGCGATTGCACCTTCAGACGAGCAAGTAGCAATGACAGGCTCGCTCACCTGGATTATACTCTAGTGCTGGCAAAGATCAAATGCTGGGGTGCGCTGGTTCAAACCGGTGCTCCCATCTATGCTTGGCCCCACAGAACAGACCGGCCTGGCTATGCGGGATCCAGGCCAGAAAGGACGCGCATGTTGCGGTGCTCGACGACCTCTATCAGATCCGGGGGCAAGGCAATGCGCTGAAAGATGCGCCGATAGAAGGCCATGTAGGGCTCAAACGGATGAACTTGATGCCCCGGCATCCGGCTTGGATGCAATCGCGCGCCTGCTGCGGGCCCGCAGTATCCATGTCGATACGCGTGACAGGGATGATGAAATCTCCGAACCTGTGCACGGCCCGCAGACATCGCTCCAAGGGTTTGATCAGGACGATCACCTCTATGCCGCGTTCGCGGCAAGCGTCAACGTAGGCCCGTGGGTCGCCGTCCAGGGCATCGGGGTCGCCATGAGCATGAGAGTCGATCAGCATTAGCCAGCCTCCTCAGCAAGAAGGGTCTGCGGCGGTGAACCGGGCAACGGTTCTCGCCAGCTTGTCCGGATCCATCGCGCCCTCCATCGTGAAAACCAGGACACCGTCCGACGCGGGGTTGCACAGCGCTATCTCCAGGGCCCGGTCATATTCGGGAGCAGACAGAACAGCAGGCATATCGACCGACTGGATGATGGGCCACACCGGGTGGGCGCTCAAGGCGCGGATCTCTGCGACGACCTGGCCGATCCAAGACGGGTCCTGCCCGCACATCCGGTGGTACACCATGGGCGATAGGACATCCACATACTGACCCAAGGCGCGGTAGTCCTGGCCGACGATGCGCAGGATCGCTCCATCGTGGTCCGCCAGGCGCCAAGGGACGCCGAACAAGCCCATGGTGGCCTCAGGTCGGGTGCATTGGAGGATCTCTCTGGCCTCGGCCACCCAGGAAGTGACCTGCTGGCAGCGCCAGGCGGTCCATTCGGCGGGATACTGGTCAAGCACGATGTGGGCGGCCTGTGCTGATGCGACAGGGAGATCAAGGCCCAAGTCCCGGCTGAAGCGGAAGAGCGTGTCGGGGTCAAAGGAGGTGTGGTGCAAGAGGGGGTGATGCACCTCCCAGTGGCATGGCCAACGGATATAGTCGAGCCATACACCGTCGATGTCGTGGTCGAGCAAGAGGCGCTCTAACGCTGCCCACTGTGCCTGTCGCACCTCGGGTGTGCTAGGGTTCACGCCACAGTACGTCCCCTCCTCGGCCAGCGGCGCCCCAGCATCGGTGACCGGCCTGCTGGACGGGACCCGGTCCCACCACTCCCTGCCGACAAAGCAGCCGAATTCGGCGCAGATCTTGAGCCCGGCCTGGTGGACGGCCTCCACAAACCGGGGGTCCTGGTAGCCACCGAACACCACAGTGTTCCCCCAGCGCTGCAGGGTGTCTACAGCCTCCGTAGGGGTCTTTCCCACGAAGGGCTCGAGGGTGGGCGAGTATCCATATAGGGACGTGGCTTTGCGTTTCACCCATACCTCCTCAGTTGGCGAGCCAAGTGGGCGGCACAGTGTCGCTACATGTCACAGTGGCATGTACAATAGAGGATGAGACATTGTGAGACCAGGAGGACCAGCATGTCGTCCAGTCAGATTGCACCGCTGCACCCAAGAGCGCCTGGCCGGGCCAGTCAGCACACCACAGCCAACGGGGACAAGGCTCTCAGGGAAGAGATGTGTCCCATCTGCGGGGTGATGGTGGAGCCCAGACGCATGGGGGCCCGGAAGGGCTGGACCTGCCTCGTCGGCGGGTATGCTCACTATTTCGAGGCCACATATGGGCACCTGGAGCAGTGGTTCACACACGGAGAAGGCAACCTGCGTGAGCCGATGATCCGGGCTATGAACTGAGCTGCCTGATGACAGTGGCGCGAGCTAGGTCAGAGTCAGCCGGTGATGGCGCTTTTTGCCCGCACGGAGCAGAATGCCCCCGGCAGCCAGGTCGGACTCGCTCACGACATAGTCCACGTCCCCGACACGGCGGCCGTTCACGTATGCGCCGCCCTGCTGAATGGTGCGTCGTGCCTCGCCGCGTGACGTGGCGAGGCCGACGTCTGCCATGATCGTGGCCAGGGGAATGCCGGAGGCCAAAGCCTGGGCGGAAATGGTGGTGGTGGGTATGCTGGTCAGGTCGCCGCCCGCACCGAAAAGGGCCTGAGATGCTGCCTGCGCTTCCTGAGCCGCAGCTTCTCCATGGGTGATGGACGTGACTTTATAGGCTAGAATCTGCTTGGCACGGCGAATGTCAGCGTCCTGGAGCGTGGTCAGGAGTGCGATTTCGTCGAGAGGCAGGAAGGTGAAGAGCTTGAGGAAGCGCTCCACGTCGCGGTCATCGCAGTTGACCCAGTACTGGTAGAACTCGTACGGGCCAAGCAGCTCTGCATCAAGCCATATCGCGCCGGCGGCAGTCTTGCCCATCTTGGCGCCCGAGGCCGTGGTCAAGAGGGGGAAGGTCACGGCGTAGGTAGTGGCCCCCTCGACGCGCCGGATCAGATCGACGCCGGCCAGTATGTTTCCCCACTGGTCGTCGCCGCCCATCTGCAAGATACATCCGTAGCGGCGATAGAGAGTCAGATAGTCGTAGGCCTGCAGAAGCTGGTAGTTGAACTCGATGAAGGAGAGGCCCCGGTCCAGGCGCAGCTTGTAGGCTTCGGCGGCGAGCATGCGGTTGACACTAAAGTGGACGCCGATGTCACGCAGGAAAGGGATGTAGCTCAGGGACAGGAGCCAGTCGGCATTGTCGAGAGCTAAGGCCCTGGCCTGGTCGAAGTGCAGGTAGCGGTCAGACTGGGCGTGAATCCGAGCTCCATTGGCCCGTATTTCGTCTTCAGAAAGCATCTGACGCATCTCAGTCTTGCCGCTGGGATCGCCGACCATGGTGGTGCCGCTGCCGACGAGAGCAATTGGGCGGTGGCCAGCACGCTGCATGTGCAGCATGGCCATGATAGGCACCAGACTGCCCGCGTGCAGGCTGGTTGCGGTGCTGTCAAAGCCGATGTACAGGGTCACGGACCGGTCAGCCAGCGCTGCGCGCAGGCCATCGGCGTCAGACACCTGGGCGACGAACCCTCGCTCCAGGAGCGTGTCAAAGGCATTTCCGCTCATCCTCTCCCTCCACAGGTCTGGTTGCGGATAGTATAGCACAAAACTCAAGGGAGAGAAAAGGGTCGCGCTGCGATGGTGGCTACTGGCCCATGACCTGTCGGATGACGCACAACCAGTTACTGCCCAGTATCTGCTGAACGTGGGCCTCTGGGTATCCTCTGGCCAGCAAGCGGGCCGTGATGTTGGGGATGCAACTCACATCCTCCAAGCCCAGCGGCGGAGAGCCACCAAAGCCATCAAAGTCGGAACCCAGGCCGACATGATCGATGCCTGCCACCTTGACCATATGGTCGATATGATCGATGAGCATATCGAGCGTGGCTGGCTCCTGTCCGTTGGTGACGAACGGGGGCACGTAGGTGACCCCGACGACGCCCCCGCTGGCCGCAACCTGCTCCAGTTGTGCGTCGGTGAGGTTGCGCGGGACAGGGCATAAGGCCTGGGCATTGGCATGCGACGCGACGACCGGGGCCCGGCTTACCTGGAACACCTGCTGCACACCGGCTGGGGCAAGGTGAGCGATGTCGACGATCATCCCGAGGTGGTTCATCTCCTCGATCAGCCGGACCCCGAATTCGGTCAGGCCACCACCAGTACGAGCCTCGTCCAGCCCGTCAGCGGCCTGATTGCGATGGTTCCAGGTGAGCCCGATCCATCGCACGCCAAGCCGGTACACCATACGCAGCACACCCAGGTCGCCTTCCAGCGCCTCTGCTCCCTCCAGGCTCAGGATGCCAGCGACCTTGCCCTCGGACTTGGCTCGCTCGATGTCGGAGGCGCAGGTGGCGAGGCAGAGGTCCGCGGCATGCTCGGCCTGAAAGCGGTGAAACCGGTCGAGCATGCGCAAGGTCTCCCTGGTGGCTCGGGAGGGTAGATACTGGGGCCGGAGATAGCAGGCAAAGTTCTGGGCAGTTACTCCTCCGGTTTTGAGGCGTTCCAGGTCAATGTGCCCGTTGCCGCGCGGCGCCTCGCCCGGCATGGACTCTTGCTCATCGGCCAGCAGGCGAAGGAGCGTATCACAGTGACCATCGATGACGATACTTGCAGTGTGTAGTGTGGCAGCGTCCAAGGGATTCTCCCTCCATACATTGACAATGAGACTGGGTTTGGGTACAATCTGCACAGCACGCTACGCTCGGAGGTTGCTGTGACAGGGATCCTGTTGGTCCGACATGGCCAGACGGAATGGAACGCCGGGAGCCGCTCCGGTGAGTATTTCCGTGGGCGCATCGATATCGATCTGAACGCCCTGGGCAGGTCACAGGCACAGGCAATCGCCCAGTGTCTGTGCTCATTGCGAGTCCAGGCGATCTATAGCAGCCCGATGCAGCGCGCCGTTGAGACCGCACGGCCGCTTGGACAGCGGCTCGACTTGGATATCCAGCCCTGCGAAGGTCTGCTGGACATTGACTATGGAGAGTGGGCTGGACACTCTCAGCAGGAAGTGGCCGCCCGATGGCCTGAGCCCTATCGCTGGTGGCGCACGGCTCCCCACCTGGTGCAGATCCCCGGGGGGGAGTGCCTGGCCGATGTGCGCCAGCGTGCGCAAGAGGGCCTAAGGAAGATACTGAAGCAGCACAGTACCGGGACGGTGGTCCTGGTGAGCCACCAGGCCGTGAACAAGGTGCTCATCTGTTCGTGGCTTGGCCTGGGCAACGCATGGTTCTGGCGCGTCGGCCAGGACACCGGATGCATCAACCGTTTCGACTATGATGGTAAGGATTACACTGTGCTGACGCTAAACGAGGTCTGTCACCTCGCAGACTGCCAGCGCGAGCTGCATGGGCTACCTGCCTGAAGCCAACACGGGGCTGAGCGACGGTTGGTGCCGCGGTTCACCACGGATGCTGTGCGGTGCTGCGTAGGCCAGGCCCTAGCCAAGGGGACGACTGGCATAGATTACGCCTCGGTCATCTGCCAGGATCGCAGTGTCTCCCGATTCTCCCCAGACGGCGGCATCCCTGTTCCAGTAGAGGTGCTGGGGAGAGTTCTCCCCCTTGCCAGTGTGAATGCGCACCTCGGCCCCAGTGGCCAGATACAGGTTGGGGAAAACAAAGACGTTTCCTTGCCCGTCGCGCAGAGTCCAGTTCTGGAGTGCTACGCCCCTGCCCCGGTTGGCGAGGATCACTGTTTCAGCGGTGGGCGCGCCACGGCCGATCACGTCGACGATCTCGAGCTGAGGCGGGACGTTGGGAGTCGGCGTGGGTGTTGGTGGAACTGTAGCCGCGGGGACGGGTGTTGGACCCGGGATGACCAGTTTCTGTCCGACCTGGATGACGTTGGGATCCGAGATTCCGTTGGCCTGGGAGAGCATTTCCACAGATATCCCGAAGCGGTCAGCGATAGCCGAAAGTGAATCGCCGGGCTGGATGACATAGACCACCGGAGTGGGCGTTGGTGGGGCTAGAACTGCTGTGGGCGTCACCGTGGGGGGAAGCGAGGTGAGCGTGGCCGTTGGGAATGCCGTGCGCGGCCGGCACGCAACCAAGAGCAACGTGAGCAGCAGCACGCCCTGC
>Ga0315274_10015695_pt1 | contig 10719 bp, 5 predicted proteins | sample YL17G02_20_MG_FD_203700 | JGI IMG/M metagenome (GOLD analysis project Ga0315274, IMG submission 203700) | Sediment microbial communities from Yellowstone Lake, YNP, Wyoming, USA - YL17G02_20 | ecosystem: Environmental > Aquatic > Freshwater > Lake > Sediment | place: USA: Wyoming | collected...
GCGCTGATGGCTGCTATGCAGCAGCTTCCCCTGCGCGATGCGGAGCGCAATCAGGCTGCCTACGATCGGCTGATGGAGAGCTATCCCTTCCACCCGGATCTGATCGACGTGCTATACGGCAAGTGGACGCAGATGAGTGGCTTTCAGCGCACGCGCGGGGCGCTGCGCTTGCTGGCCTATGCGCTCCGCGAGTCGGAAGGCCGAGATCCCTCGCCGTTCATCGGCCCATGCGCGCTTCTTCCACCCGCCAGTGGGGGAGAAGAAAGGGAGGGTGGGCTTTCCTCCGCCCTCAACGAGCTGGTCCAGATCTGTGAGGGGCGCGAGCGTTGGACACCCATCCTGATCGGCGAACTGGCCAAGGCGCGGCAGGTTCAGACCGAGCTGCCCACGCTGGGGCAGAGCGAGGTCGAGCAGGCAGTCATAGCGGCATTTCTGCACTCTCACCCAGCCGGGCAGCGGGCTCAGCCCACCGAGTTGCTGTGCCTGCTGGCGCATCCCGACATCGATCCGGCGGCCTTGGAGGACGGGCTGCGCAAGTGGCGGGCGCTGTCCTGGTTCCTGGTCGAGGACCCGGATGTGTGGCAACTGGGCACAACTCCCAACCTGACGCACATGCACGCGCAGGCGGTGGATCAACTGGGCGAGTCCGAGATTGGCGACGAGCTCAACCAGCGCATCCGGCACGTCCCGGCCCTCTCATCTGCCGACCCAGACGTAGAAGTGCATGCTCTGCCGCAGGGCCCGCGCGACGTGGGCGACGATCTACACCTGCATTACCTGATCCTGGGGCCGGAGTGCGCCCTGGAGCTGGGCAGGCCGTTGCCGGCCGAGGTCGAGGCGTATTTCAACGAGATCACCGGGCCCCAGAACCCCCGGACCTATCGCAACAACATCCTGGCCCTGGCCCCCGAGATCTCCCGGCTGGCGGGTTTGCGCGAGCAGGTACGCCGCTGGTTGGGCTGGCAGCATATCGAACAAGGCGAGACCTACAAGCTGCTGACCGACCTGCAACGGCGGGAGCTCCCCCGGCGCAAGCAGGAAGCGGCGATTGGCCTGCCGGAGGCGGTTGTGGGAGCCTATACCATCCTGGTTAGTGTGGATGAAGAGGGTCAGGTCCAGGCACAAGCTTTGCGGATCAGCGCGGTTGAGTACAACCGTAGCGCGGTTGAGTACAACCGGAGTGCGGTCGGAGGGACCCCTTTTGAGCGCATCAAAGCCATGCTCGCTGAGGAGGAGCGGCTGCTGACGACCACGCTGGATCCTGACCTGATCCTGCCCGGAAGCTATCTGGAGGTCTGGCGAGAGGGAGAAACGGCTCGTCGGGCCGCGGATCTGATGGCCGCCTTTGGCCAGTTCCCACGGTTGCCCCGACTGTTGCGCCCTGCTACGCTCTACGACACATTGGCCCGTGGTGTGCGCGAGGGTACCCTGGTGCTGCGCCTGCCCCGCGCCGATGGCTCTGCCCGCACGTGGTGGCGTGTGGTGCCTGATGGGGATACGCTGCGTCGTCCGGAACTCGAGGTACAGCCGGTTCCTGCGGCCGTGCTACACAACCTGGACGCAGCGCTGCTGTCTCCAGACCAGTTGATCGAGCTCGGCGCCAGGCAGCCGTTGACCCTGGCCCAGGTGCAGGGCCTGTTCAACGGCACAACGGCTCCTCGGCTGACGTCCGCGTCTGTGCTGACGGCAGCCCTACGCACTGCGGTCGAGCAAGGGCAGTTGATGGTCCTGCTGTCAGGCCAGGCTTACTTTCGTGAGGATCTGCCCGAAGGTTCACTGCCTCCCGAGATGGTTTTGCTGCCCGCTCCGGCGTCATTGCACGGCGCTGACCTGACTGCAAAGGCCCTGCCTCAAGCCTGGATGGAGAACCAATCGACGCCACGCCGTCTGGCCGCCGCGGTGTCCCATCAGCGTGGGTACCCGGTTCCCTGGCGGTTGCTGAGCGAAGGAGTTGAGGATGCCCTGCGCCTGCATCTGTTCGAGTTGGCCCCAGGTGGCGGTCCGTGGCCCTGTTCTCCGGTTGCGGCCGACCAAACCGTTTTCCGGGTGGCAGAGCAAGTCAGGCTAACTCCAGAGATGGTCGTGGCTGCCCTGGACTATGGAGCTGTTCGCATGCTGACGCTGCGCGATCTCCAGGATCGCCTCGAGCAGCAGTTCACCGGTCAGCGGGTCCCCGATATGCAGTTGGTCAGCGTCATCGAGCAGGCCGTCCGGAGCAACCTGCTGGTGATAGTAGACTATGCTGGGCCTCTGTCTGGTGCGCCGAATCCACTGAGCTTGCGGGTGGCGCGCCCAGCTACGGCGATGATGGCTGAGGCAATCCTGAGCCCGAGCGAGCTACAGCAGTTCTCTGAAAAGCTGGAACAGTTGCTGACCATCTGCCCGGAACTGACCTTCACCTTCCGGGTCAGCCTGACCGCCGAAGGCGAGCGTCCCAGCGCAGAGGTTCTGGCCCAGTTGAATGAGCTGCTGGACGAGATCCGGCATGGGTGGAAGCTGGGCTAGAAGGAGGCCTCCATGTACCTCTATATCACCATCCAGGAACAAGAGAGCTATTATTCCGATGGGCCGGGCGGGCGCGTCAAGGCAAGGCTGGAGCAGGCATCGGGTGAGCGCTGCCTGATCGTGCCTTATCAGGAATTCGACATGGCCGTGGTCAACGAGCTACGCCCGCGGGCCATTGCCATGAGCGGCTTTGGCGGCCACTTTCAGCAGCGCAAGGTCGAGTGGTTCCTGGGCATGAACGAGGTGCTGCACCAGGCCGACCTGCCGATCCTGTGCTTTTGTGGCAGCCACCAGGTGCTCGGCTTTTGCTTCAACCAGGACCTGACGCAGACGGCATTGCTCGAGGATGAGCCGATGCGGCGCATCGGCCCGGAGGAGGACCTGCCCCGGCGGGCGCGCCAGTCTCCAGATGTGGACCTATCGGCCTTTTTCGTCGCCGACGGGTTCTACCCCATCTGGAGGGTAAAGGACGACCCGCTCTTTCGTGGCCTGCCCGAGGTGATGACCATGCGCTGTGCCCACTATTGCGAGGTCAAGCGCTTGCCGCCCGAGTTCGAGCTGCTGGCCAGCAGCAAGCACTGCACCATCGAGGCCATGCGTCACCAGCACCGGCCGCTGTACGGCACCCAGTTCCACCCCGAGGCGTACGAGGCGCCCTTTTTCGAGGGGCGCACGCTGCTGCAGAACTTTGCCCAGATCGTGCGCGATTTCTGGGATGCAAGAGGCTAGCAAGCATGCTCCCTTCTCCCTGTTCGCGGTGAAGGGCCCTGAGCAGCTTGGATCAGGAAGCCACGATGCGCTCGAACAGGGAGCGCGCCTCGGTCTCTCTTCCATGCTTCGCCAGGGCGGCATGGACCAGCTTGAGGGCCAACTCTTCTTGGTCTACGCTGGACACTCGCTTCGCCTTGGCTACCCAGTCACTGCGGATGCCCTCCACGCCTTGCAAGGCCCCGGCGATCGCTCCGCCCATGGAGGCGATTGTGTCGGCATCGCGCCCCAGGTTGGCGGCAAAGGTCACACACCTTTCCACATCTCCCCCGGCCAGGGCAAACAGAGCCAGCGTCAGAGGGATCGTCTCCCTGGAGTCACACATCAGCCGACAAAAGAGTTCGTCGCTCCGCCTGTACACCGCCTCGCGAAAGGCCTGGTAGTCGCCTATCGTGCGAGCCAGGCCCAGCACCCGGTCGATGCGCTCCAGCATCTCTACCCCGCTGAGGGGAACGATCGCCTGCCTGGCCGCTTCCAGGACCGACTCGACGTTGGCCTGTGGTTTCATGGCCTCGGCTACAGCGGCGGCCATCGCTGCTGCCCCGTCCTGGCAAAAGCCCACGTCATGGATATGGATCAGGCTGGCCAGGTTATAGGCCTGCAGGGCTGCGAGGGCCGGGTTGCAGGCGTTGACGACGCCCACCGGCGCGATGCACATGGCCGAGCTGGAGCTGGGCATGTTGCCCAGCGCCGCCATGCGCGGAACCGCGTGGTATCTCAGTTTCTGTGCCGTGTGGACGACCGAGACAAAGAACTTGTCTAGCTTGGGGCCGAATATCGCCTCCCAGTGGTCCAGCCAGACCTGTGCCCAGTCGTCCATGGTGGCATAGCCACGGGTGCGGATCAGGGCTTCGGCCAGCAGGTTCCTCATCACTGTGTCATCCGTGCCGTCTGCTGAGAAATCGCTCACCCATCCGAGCTTGGCCTCGATCTGATTCAAGTCCTGCCCCTCGGTGGGTGTGCCGATGGCGTCACCGATCAGGCCGCCCAGGAGACAGCCAAGCGCCTTGCTGTACAAGAGAGTCGATCTGAGGTCTTCAGTCACTCGCTTTCCGTCCTTTCCACGTCATCTGCGGGGGACACCTGCCCCGTCACCAACTTGCACGTCGAATCAGACATCGCCTCCCGCACCGCGTGGACCATGCGTTTCACCCGCCGCCCGCCATGACGATCGGCAAAATGCTGGGCCACCCGCTCGATCTCCACGCCAGCGCCGCACTGCTCCCGCAGCTCGCGCTCGTGGTCCGAGATCCACAGGTACAGATCGGCTGCGGTCCGGCGGGGAAAATCGGCCAGGATCCTGTTGTCACCGATGATGCGCGCCAGCGGCAGATAGCGGTGATCGTACCAGTCACAGACCGCCTCGTCCGGCGAGACAGGCCCGCCACGCTCCTCGCTCATGCTTTTTTGGTGCAACACGATCTGATCCAGCAACTGCTCGTATCCGCCGCCGATGGTGAACTCGATGCGCTGCCCAGGCCGCAGTCGATCTAGCCCGGTGTGTTCCAGGAATCGGGCGTACTCGCCCTTGATCTCGATCTGGTCGGCGTCGAGGTCGTCCCTCACAGGTACCCGGGCTTCTACTTCTGTCACTTTGGCGTCAATGAACGGGTCCCCGGCCTCACGGGCGACAGACAGGCGATGATGCCCGTCGAGGACAAAGTAAGCATCGCCGACCTGGTACAGCCGGATGGGCGGCATTCCGCCAGCCGCCTCATAGGCTTTGGCTACGGAATCCCACCGCCGTTCCAGGCTGTCGTGGGTGGGCATGAAAGCGCGGTCAAAGTCTTCATAGCGTCCCACGCTGCCCACGATGCGCTCCACCGGCACGCTGCGCAGGCCGCGGTACATCTCACCCCTCAGGCCCAGCTTGTCAACTGCCTCCTCCCAAGACACCAGGCGGTTGGGCTGCCGGGTCAGGAATGCCAACAGCGCGTTCCAGAACGCCTTGCGCCGGGCGCGCTGAAAGCGCGAGCTTTCGCTGCCACCCTTCCTCACCATTCGATCACCCGAAAAGGATGCACGTTGATCACCTCGGTGCTCAGGTACCGCGTCTGGCACGTCTCTTGTGGGTAGGTGTGCTGGTGGCCGTGAAGTAGATACCGGGGTCGGAAGCGCCCGGCAAACCGGCGCAGCACCCGATAGCCACGGTGCGCCGGATCCTCGCCATCGTGGATGCCAAAGGGAGGGGAATGGCTGATCAGGATGTCCAGGCAACGTCCGTGGCGCAGCCAGTTCATAGCCAGGCCCGGCGCCAAGCGCCATGCCTTGAGCGACATCTCCATTTCGGTATACTGGTAGGGCGCCTCGGGCCGATAGCGCATCGAGCCCTCCAGACCCGCCAGCAGCACTTCCCTGGCATAGACCGTCCGCCCGTCCAGGTTGATCCAGCCGCCCGGCTCCATGAGCGTATGACCAGAAGACAGGTACTCTGGCTGATCGTGGTTGCCGTGCACGTAGAAGCATGGCACGCCCAACGTGGCGGCTATGTGCTGCAGATACGAGTACGACAGATCGCCACACGAGAGGACCATATCCACATCGCCAAACTGCTGCCGCAGATTGGGGCCGCACAGATCTGGGACCACCTGATCGCTCACTGCCAGGATCTTCATACTGCGCATGATACCACAACCAGCGGCAGGGCGAAAGGACTTTGGCGACAGGCTTTAGCCCTGCCTCAGTCGCTCCTGTGGTGCCCTGCGAAACCCAGACCAGGCTGATCACAAAGCCGATGAGCATGATTGCCGCCCCACTGAGGTACGGGTACTCGACGTTCATGTCAAAGGCAAAGCCTGCCCAGAGCGGCCCCAGGCTGATGAACGAGTTGTTCAAACCCATGGCCACTCCCTGGCTCAGTTGGGCGCGCCGGGAGGTCAACGATTGTACCGCCGGGCGAAGCAAGGTGTGCGACAGGGTATAGACGCCGGCGGTGAGCAGCACGGTTGCGTACGAGTTGGCCAACAGCAGCACCAGGAACCCCAGCGCGTTGGTCAGCAACGAGACCTTGATAACCGCTGCTTCGCCCCAGTGCCGTGTGATCGGGCCCGTGAGCGCGCCCTGGATCACGACAGCATGACTACTCCTGCGCTTCCATCCACCGTGATCACCTGCCCGCTCTTGATGCGCCGCGTGGCGATGCCCGTGCCCATCACTGCCGGGATGCCGTACTCGCGGGCGACGATGGAGCCGTGGCTGAGCGGCCCGCCGATGTCGGTGACGACAGCCGAGGCCATGGCAAAGAGCGGTGTCCAGGCCGGGGTCGTCGTACCGGCGACCAGCACATCGCCGGGGCGCATCTGGCCAAAATCCTCCGGCCCGTGCAAGACGCGCGCGGGGGCGGTGATGCGGCCTGCGCTCGCGGCGACACCCTTGAGCGTGCTGCCGCTCTGGCTGTCTTCCGCTGCTGGCGTCCAGGATGCCATATCAAAGCCCATGTACTTTTTCCTCGGCGGCAGCATTGGTGGCGGGGTGACGCGCTTGAGCGCCTCGTGGGTGGCTTTGCGTTGCCCGATGGATTCGGCCATATCCTGCCGCAGGCTCTGAACCTGCGAGAGATTCGCAACCACATCCCGTACCTCATCTGCTTTGAGCCAAAAGATGTCGTCGGGTTGCGCGATGGCCCCAACCTGCGCAAAGCGGCGTCCCAACTCGCGCAGCATTTGCCGCAGCAGCGGGTAGCCCAGGCCGATGTCGGCCAGAGCGCTTTCGCGCACTGTGGCCATTGTCTGCGCCATTCCCAGCGTCTTGCGGAAAGCCCAACGCCGCAGCCCCCGCAGCCGGTTGAGCGTGACCCCGGCGGCCTGCACGCGCTTCTCTTCCGCCGTGTGCTGGCGCTCGTGCGGGTTGACGCCCTCGCCGCGCAGGTACATCTTGACCGTTTCCAGCATCGGCGTGGGGTCGTCGAGTGGCAGCGCCTTGGCGAAATCCAGGTCGTACATGATGTGGCCGTAGGCTTGCAGGTGAGCCTGCAAGTGCTCACGAAAGCCCTGCCAGTCAGCAACAGGCGACTGGCCGTCCGCCAACTGCGCGGTGAGTTGCCCGGTCGGCGTCTCTTGGAGATGCGCGGCCAGGTCGTCCCGCTCGCGGCACCACAGCGCCAGATCATACAGCGACTTTTCGGCGCGGATGGGGGTGCTGTCATAGCCCATCAGGAAAGTGGTCGCCGCCGGGTCGCCTTCGTGCCGCGCCATCTTGTCGTACACGCGGGTGAATAGCAGCTCAGCGCCCGCCGAGGCGCCCGTCGTCGCCACCAGCAGTGAGGCCAGGTGCAGCATGGCCGCATCGTTGACTTCTTGAACCCCGGCCCATAGTTCCTCAGTGGACGTGGTATCCAACGGTCTGGTCTGCCAGTGAGCCACCGTCGCCACATAGCGCGGGCGTATCTCGTCTCGCCACAACGAGAGGCCCTGGCGCAAGATGCGTGGGAAGGCCGGTATCATCCGGGTGAGCACCCACCACCACTGGCGCGGCGTGAACGTGGCGCCTATGTAAGCATAGTCGTTGATGGTCAGAATATAGTCGTCCGGCAAAATCGGCTCGGAGCGCGTCAAGGGCTCCAGGACTTGCTTCATGCCAACACGAGCGATCGCCGGTATCGCCAGGGTGGCAAACAGTGGGCTGATCGGATCGGGCATCATGTCCACGATGCTGCCGCGCATGTACTGCCCCTTGCGGTTGGGCCTTTTCCACTCGATGGCCGCGGGCGGCGTTTGCTTGGCCCCTGATTTGTGCAGCACAACCTCGCCACTGGTACCGTCTACGGTGATCGTTTGCCCATTCTGGATGCGCCTGGTCGCCACGCCCGTTGCCATAACCGCCGGGATGCCATACTCGCGCGCCACGACCGAACTATGACTGAGCGGCCCGCCGATGTCGGTCACCACGGCCGATGCCATGGCAAAGAGCGGAGTCCAGGCTGGCGTGGTCGTGACGGCGACGAGCACGTCGCCCGGGCGCATCTGCGAGAAATCTTCCGGGCCGCGCAGGACGCATGCCGGGGCGGTGACTTTGCCCGCGCTGGCGCCAAGACCTTTCAAGATGTTGGTTTCGGATTTCCTCGGCGCCATCAATTTGGCCAACCAGGAGTTTTCTGGCAGGGCGGCGGGGGGTTCCGCCTTGCGAGCCCGCTGCCAGTTCGCTTTGCGGGTTTCCACGCTTGCCGTATGGCTGATCAGCGGCTCGTTCTTGTCCAGGCTGGCGGCTGACGCATCAGCTTCCCGGGCTTCGAGCCAGTAGACATCATCCGGTTGACAAAGCGCGCCGCCGACGACCAATCGCCGTCCCAATTCCCGCAGCAACCGTCTGATCTGCGGGTAAGGCAAGCCCAGGTCGGCGATGGCATTTTCGCGTCCGGGCGCGCAATCCTGAGCCGATTTGAGCAGGTTCTGGAACCATTTTCTGCGTAGTGGATCGAGACGCATGGCGATGGTCTGCTCTGCCTGGCGGCGCTGCTCGGCCTGGGCCTGGAGGCGAATGTGCGGGTTGCGGCCCTGGCTGGCTAGGTAGACCTTCAACGCATCCAACACGGGAAGGGGATCATCGGCAGGGACGGGCTTGGAAAAGTCGAGATCGTAGACGACATGGCCAAAGGCGGCCAGGTGAGCCGCAAAGCGGGCGGCGAACTCGCCCGACAGGGGGGCGGGTACGGGGTCGGCTTGCAGCGCACCCCAAACAGCCTGGACAGGGGTTTGCCGCAAATAATCCACCAGCTCAGCTTGTCCCTGCGCCCATTGTGATAGATCGAAGAGCGATTTTTCAGCTCGCAGGGGTAAGTTCTCCAATCCAAGCAGGAAGGTTGCAGCAGCAGGATCACCTTTGCGTCTAACCAGCGCATTGTAGAAGCGGCTGAACAGAACTTCGCTCATGGTGGATAGGGGAATCGGCCCGGACTGAGCCACGGTAAAATAGTCTGCCGTGGCACCAAACAGCTCGCGCACTCCGGCCAGCAGCTCAGTGGCCGGCAACGCCCTCAGATCCACCTGGCGCCATTTGTCCGCGACCGCGTGGCTGTTGGCCCGGACTTGTTCCCAACGCGCCTTGCCGTAGCGGAGGATCTTGGATATGCCCAGGATTCCGACCACACCGTATTCAGGAATGGCTCCGGTTTTCAGGGAACTGTAGACGTAGCCGTTGATAACCTCGAAATAGTATGCGGCTGGGTCTCGAAACCCCAGCACATTCGCCATCAATCTTGCGCTTGCCTGTGAGGCCAGAGGAATCGCCAGCGTGGCAAAGAGCGGCGGCACGGCGTCGGGCACAAACTCAACAAAACTCAATCGCGCGGCCAGGGTGTGTGGTTGGGAGAGGCGCCATTCCAGCGGTGGCTCCTCACCTGCGGGAGGGACGGCCGGCAGCGCGGTGATGGGCCGCGCCTGCACGATGGCGAGTTTGCCCGCAGCCAGCGTCCACTCGATGTCCATCGGCATCGCGTACAGCCTCTCGATCTCCAGGCCCAGCCGGGCCAGCTCCACCGCCTGCGCATCGCTCAGGACCTCCTTCTTCTTCAGGGCATCAGGGACGGGTGCTGCGCGGGTACCCGATCCTGACCACACGGTCATGGTCTGCTTCTCGGCAGTTTCGCGGCGGATGACTCTGCCGGTCGCCTTGTCGAGGGTCAGCGTATCCGGAGTGACCGCCCCGGAAACAAGCGCCTCGCCCAGGCCCCAAGCAGCGTTGATCACGACCTCGTCGCGGTTGCCGCTGAGCGGGTTGGCGGTGAACATGACCCCGGCGGCATCGGCAAAGACCATCTCCTGCACGACGACCGCCAGCGCCACCTGATCGGGGGCGATTCCCTGCCGGGCGCGATAGGCAATCGCCCGCGCCGTCCACAGCGAGGCCCAGCAGCGTTTGACGGCATCCAACACCGCTTCGGTCCCGCGGATATTGAGATACGTCTCCTGCTGTCCGGCAAACGACGCAGACGGTAAATCCTCAGCCGTCGCCGACGAACGCACGGCGACGGCTACCTCGCCCCCGCCAAGCCCGGCATACGCTCGTCGGATCGCCTCGGCAATATCGTCCGGCATCGCACTCTGCGCGAAGAGCTTTCCGATCCGGCTGGATGCTTCTTCGAGCGTTGCGGGCTGATCGGGAGTGGCCGCGGAGACAGCCGCCAGAATCCGCTCTTGCAGCTCGTGCTCCGCCACGAATCGGCGATAGGCTGCCGTGGTGATGTGAAAGCCAGGAGGCACGGGCAGGCCGCCTGCGGCCAAACGCGCCAGCGAAGCGCCCTTTCCTCCCACCTGCGACAGCCCGGCAGAGGCGTCGGAGAGAGACACTATGAAATTGGGTTTTGCTTGCATAGGTCCTCCTCATTGTCCGCAATAAAAGCTCTTCTCACCCTGCTGCCTCTCCAAGCCGGTAATGCACGATACGCACCACCCTGGCGACGAATGGGATGTACCGCATGAGCTGGAAGGCACCCAGGCGCGGCTCTGGCTT
>Ga0315274_10015696_pt1 | contig 10719 bp, 8 predicted proteins | sample YL17G02_20_MG_FD_203700 | JGI IMG/M metagenome (GOLD analysis project Ga0315274, IMG submission 203700) | Sediment microbial communities from Yellowstone Lake, YNP, Wyoming, USA - YL17G02_20 | ecosystem: Environmental > Aquatic > Freshwater > Lake > Sediment | place: USA: Wyoming | collected...
CCGATACAACGTCCCTACTCGCTGGCCGAAGGAACGGATCACCCCAAGCCAGATCATCGATCCAAATGACAGGGCGGCTCCAGCCCCCGTCAGGAAATACCCCACAACCGCAAGGCTTGGTGAGGCCTGAGACGGGCACGACCAAACGGAGGCCCAGCATGGGGGATTGTAGAGGTAAGGGACGGCGACGTATGCCAGGCAGACCACAAGCTCGAGGGCACCGGACAACAGGCTCAGCCTCCCTATGCCTGCGTAGTCGCGCCTGACGAGAACACGGAAGACCAGGAGGGCGCCGGCTTCCAGAAGCGCTACAGCCAACAGGTACGTGACAGATTGAGACATGGCTTACACCCACCCCTTCGTTGAAGAGGATGAGGATTCTTGTGACCGGCCTCACCTGTTGGGCGCCGAGACTCTCGCTGAGATGGCCACGCAGCCCGGATTTTCATTGTGGCCGATGATGGTGGGCATCCACTTCTTGGAGGGCCGGCCCTTTCGAACCGGAGGTCGACGACATATCTCCGGTAGAGGTCGATCATTGAGGAGTTGTTCATGGGCGAGACGAGACGTGGCTCTGCGCCACCTGGCCTCGCCCTTCCTCGCTCCAGTATCTCACAGTGCGGAGTCTTTCGGCGCCTGGGTCGGCCTGACGGCCTCCGGAAACGAACATCGAGGCTTGGCGACCGCGGGCGCATAGCCCCCTCCCCCATCAGTTCCACCCGGGGAGCGAAGCTCAGGTGGCGGGTGCGAGTGATGAGACGAGTCCCCAGGTCCATCGCATGTCAGAGAGGGCACTGGACGCCGCCATGACGACAACACGTCCTTTGTAGATCTTGCCCGCCCGCGACTCGCCGCGGTTCTCTCGGATGATGCGGGCAGAGAGCCGGCGCCAAGCAGGGTGAGGATCGTTACCGGCGCGATAAGAAACGGATGTGCAGCTCACCCACCCTTACGGACCGGGGCAAGAAGGGACTCTTCCCTGCACAGCCTGTGCTATACTCACTCAGTGAGTAACCTCCCCCATGCCGCCTGATCGCGCCAGCGCCGTTACGCCGGAATTCACCCTCCTCGGTCTGCTGTACCTCGAGCCGGGCCACGGCTATGAGCTCCATGAGCGCCTGCGCCGGGAGCTCGGGGCGGTGTGGACCGTTCGTCAGAACCAGGTCTACAACATCCTGAGCCGTCTGGAAGCCGACGGCTACGTCCGTGCCGCGATAGACTTGAAGGGAAAATCTCGCCAGCGGCGGAAGCTGCGCCTCACCCCGGCGGGGCGTCGGCGCTTCGAGGCCTGGCTCCACAAGCCCACCGGCCTCAGCGTCAGAGCCCTCCGCGTCGACTTCCTTTCGCGCCTCTATTTCGCGCGCCAAATGGATCCGAAATGTGCCCTCGAGATCGTCGACCTCCAGCTTAGCGCCACCCGCGAGGGATTGGAGCAGATGGAAGCTCGGCACGAGGCGTCACCTGATCAGAGCCCCCTCGAGGGGATGAGCATGGATCTGAGGCTTCGCCAATTGCATCTGGCTGCGGAGTGGCTTGAAGGCCTTTCCGCCCAGACCAGGGCTCTCAGCCGGCCCAGTCGGGCCCGCCAGCCCCTTAATGGCGGCGTTCGCCCGCCCCGTACTCACGGGGCATCAAGGTCGCCAAAGGGGGAGCATCATTCGACGGCATGAGATCGTCATACTCCTGGTAGCCAGCACCTTCCTTGCGTTGGCGTGCACACCGCCTGCCCCTCTGGACGGACTCTTCGTTGGCGCGTCGCCGAATCCGCCTGAGACTCCGGAAAAGGCATCTGTGTCGGGCACGCTGACCGTCTTCGCCGCCGCTTCCCTGAGAGACGCGCTGGAAGCCATCGGACAGGCCTTTGAGGCGGAGAAACCCAGCGTCACCGTGAGGTTCAACTTCGCCAATTCGCACGCTCTTCGGCTCCAGATCGAGGAAGGAGCTGCGGCGGACGTGTTCGCTTCGGCCAGCCCCAAGGAGACAGACGCACTCCTATCCCGCGGCGCGCTCGCAGGCCTGCCCATTCAATTCGCAGGCAACGCGCTGACGATCGTGGTGCCCCCCGGCAACCCAGCGGACATCCGTGCAGTACAGGATCTCGCCCATTCCGGTGTCAAGCTGGTACTGGCGGCAGAAGAAGTCCCCGTCGGCGCCTACGCCAGGATTTCGATAGGAAAGCTAGCCGCCGAGTTTGGCCCCTCCTTCGAGGAAGCCGTGCTCGGAAACGTCGTTTCGAATGAAGACAGCGTCAAACAGGTGGTAGCCAAGGTCCAACTGGGCGAGGCCGACGCCGGAATCGTATTTGCGTCGGACGCGGTGGCTGCGCCCGAGCTCGGGACCGTGGCCATTCCGATGGAGCAGAACGTGGTCGCAACGTATCCCATCGTTGTCTTGAATGGGGCTTCGAATACCGATCTAGCAAAGGCATTCGTGGAGCTCGTGCTCTCACCCCGGGGACAGGCCATCCTGCGGGAGTGGGGATTCCTGCCGTCGCCAAGACAAGATTGAGGGGCCCCTGGGCAGGACTCCCGCGGCTCCTCTCCCGAGTGCGGAAGGACATATGCACCTGCCTGAACCGAACGCCGTGGCTGTCAGCCCCCCACCGCCGCAGCGCCGTGCGTCCTTGCGCGGGACGGCCTCCGCGATCTTCCTTCCCCCTGCCCTGGCATTGCTGGCTCTATGGGCCGTCCCCCTGGCCGCGCTCGCATGGCGAGGGCTGGGCGCCGGGGCGCTGCACTACTGGCGTGACCCGATGGTACTGGAGGCCCTGCGCCTCAGCCTGGTCACCAGTTCCTTGGCAGCACTGCTTGCCGTCCTGAGCGGGACACCGCTGGCGTATGCCCTGGCAAACTGGGAGTTCCGCGGGCGAAGCGTGGTTGAGGTCCTCATCGACCTGACCCTTGTGTTGCCGCCGTCCGTGGCGGGCGTGGCGCTTCTGATCGCTTTTGGCCGGCGTGGGGTGTTTGGCCCGGCTCTGGGGCTCTTCGGAGTCGCCCTCCCCTTCACGACGGCTGCCGTCGTCTTGGCCCAGTTGTTTGTGGCGGGGCCCTTCTTCGTGCGCGCCGCCCGCATCGGCTTCGAGGCCATCGATCGGCAGCTACAGGAAGCCGCCACGACCGAAGGCGCCAGTCCCTGGCAGCTCTTTCGATTTGTGATGCTGCCTCTTGCATGGCGGGCGGTGGTGGGCGGCCTGGTGTTGTGCTGGACGCGAGCGCTGGGAGAGTTCGGTGCGACGATACTCTTCGCCGGAAACATGCCGGGGCGTACCCAGACCATGCCGCTGGCCATCTACCTCGGATTCGAGCGCGATATCGGCGTGGCGCTCGCGCTCTCGGTGATCCTGATGACCGTCTCCGCGGTCCTCCTCGTAGCGCTGCGCAGGTTGGAGGCGGCCACCGCAAGGCCGTGAGCCCGCCTCCCTGTCTCCGGCCATGCCGCGGAATATCTCAAGCAGACGAGCACCAGATCAGGCCCTCCGTCATGCTATTCCTGATAAACCAAGGTCTCCTCTCGTCGCTCGTAGCGGGTCTTCTCTAGCCGGCTTCTAAAACTCTGGCTCCGAGGCCGCCGGGAGCGGCGCGCTGGGCAGGTGGCGTGGCTCCGTGACGCGCAGCCAGAGCAGCGCCATCCCAGCCAGGGAAAACACCAGAGCCGCGCCGAACAGGGCCTGGAAACCCATCCAGCCAATCAACGCGCCACCCAGCAGAGGCGCCAGGAAGAGCGCCGGTCCCGTGACCGTGCGGGCCAAGCCGACGTACGTGGGGCGCTCCGCCGTCGGGCCGAACTCCATGACGATCGATAGATCGGCCACGACAGTCCCGGCGTTCCCGAGGCCCATAAGGGCAAAGACGAGATAGAAGGATGACGCCGAGCGTGCTACCAGGCACAGCGCAAGCGCCGCGACCCAGAAGGTGCTGGCCAGCTCCAGGACACGCTTGTGGCCAAGCCGATCCCCCAGCGGCCCCCAGATCATGTATCCCAGAGCCGCGGTCCCGAAAAGTATGGCGCTGAAGACGCCTGCCTGCGCTTCCTGAAGGCGAAACTGCCGGATGGCGTAGACCGCCAGGAAACCGTAGGCCATCGTCCCCAGGTAGGACAAGGCACGGCTGAGAAGAAAGGCTCGGAAGTTGGCACTGGAACGCAGGATCTCGCTTACATGCCGAGCGTAGCTTCGGACGCTCTGCCTGGGAGGCGGCTCGCGATCCAAGGGAGGCTCCTTGGTAAGAGCGAGGAAGCCGTAGGAGGCCAGCAAGCCCACGCAGCCGAGGGAGAAGCACAGGGCATAGTTCCGGGGATAAGGCAGACTGGCCAGTACGACCGCTGCAATCGAGGCCCCTCCAACCCCGAGCAACTCGCCGCCCAGATGCGAGATCGCGAAGAATCGTCCCCGGTGGGAGATGGGGATAATCCGGGCAATCAGCTCCTGCCAGGGAGTGGCCATCAGCCCGCCTGCCACCGCTCTCCACGCTACAAGCCCCAGGAAAACCACCACCCCCAGGCTCCGGGGGAGGTTGTGGATCCACATGACAGCCAGTGCCAGCGCCAGAAAGGGCAGGCGCTCCAACACCCCCAACCAGAGGACGGCCGGTAGCGTACGCTTTAGGCGCTCGACGCGAGGCGCGAGGAAGATCTGCGGCAGGAACCAGCCTGCATCGGTCAGAGCGGGAACGAGGCCGATGAGAATCGGGGAGTCGGTCAGCCTGCTTGCGTAGACCGGCAGGATGGCGGTCATCGAGAAAAAGCTGGCGCCGAAGAGCCAAGCCACGCCATCTCCGGCGTTGACAATGAAATTGCGCCTGAAGTGCTGGGCGACCTGCGGGGCGACCGGGCTGTCCGCCGGAAGGGACAAGAGCTGGTCAAAGAGCGAGCGGATCCTATTCTTCAAGGGAGGCCTTTCGCACGAGATGCTTTGTCACAGTCCGCAGCTTCCCCAACCCAGCCAGGCGATATCCTCGATCTACAAGTCACACACTCTGATGAGGTTGGGGCACGCCATTCCGGTATCCAAGCTGCCGCTGACTCGCCACGCTGATCGAATCGTACCGCAGGAACCGACCTTCAGGTCGGGCAGAATCTGGTGCTATGCAGGCGCTTTCATTTCAGGGGCACATCTCGAGCCAGGAGTCCAGGCCTCGGTTCTTGAGGATGAACGACACGCCGTGCTCTCTTCCCCAGGCGCAGGCCGAGGCAAAGTCCACGTCCATGCCCGTGTATTCGGCGGCAAGGACCGCTTTGCCGGCCTTGACGAAGGGCAACATCTTCGCCACCCAGCCGTCGAAGTAGGCATCTTCGGTGATGGCGAAATCGAAGAATGTCAGCGAGTCGGCCACCATATCCGGCGCATTCTTGATCCCGATGGCCAGGCCGCGGGCGTGGGCCTCATCCGCCAACCAGCGAGCATAGGCAAGCTGGTCAGCGTAGCTCAGTGAGAAGCCTGTGTCCTCACGGTGAATGTCGGTGTTGTCCGGTTCAACGCCGTCGAAACCCTTGCTTTGGCATAGGTCGAGCCGGGCGCGGAGGATCGGGCCAAGCAAGTCGATGCGGCGGATGTCGAGCCAGCGTTCTCCCGGCCACCCCTCATAGTCCTTCCCCAGGACCTGTTCGGGGAACCTGTCGGCGTCAGGGCGCCAGTCCTCCCACGAGCCCACGCTGACATAGCAGATGACGCGTTGGCCCCGCGCATGTATCTCATCGACGATCGCCTGGTCGATGTACAAGTCAACATCAAAGACGTCGGCCTGCACGGACAGGTCGATCGCATTGTCCCCGATCTGCCATTGCCAGGTCAGGCCGGGGCCGGGACGCCACCAATCCAAGGCAGCGGGAGGTGAAGGAAGATGAGTCATCGAAGCAGGCTCCGGAGCGCAGCCGGCCAGCAGAAGGAGCAAGGCCAGGAGAGGCACTACTTGCTTGCGCAAGACGGGTTCTTCCAGCCACGAAGCCAAGGCAAGCTCCACTTGCAGGGCACGTCCTCCTACTCAAAGCAGTGGTGTCGGTCGCGCATGGATCCCGTATGGGCCATCATCAACTCGGCTTCTATCCTGCAGCCGTGCTCCTTCCCTGCCTTTGACAACGCAGGTATTCGTCCACACGGCTGAGCCAGACGCGGGCCGATCCTGAGTCAGCCTCGCGGCCAAAGAGCTGCCGGGGTCAGTCATTGGACATTCTGAGTTCTCTCCCCCGAGACCAACCAGCGTCGTCGAACCTCAACGCGTCCTATCTGTGGAGCTCCGAGCCCTCTCGTCCCATGTCGATGCTGGCCAGGAACCTCGGCGGCTTGCGAACCTGGGTTGCCTGCTCGAATGCGTAGGCCAGCCTAAGCAGGGTCGGCTCTTGCCACGCCGTCGCGAAGAACGAGAGCCCGACAGGCAGTCCGAAGATACAGCCCGCCGGCACGGTGATGTGCGGGTACCCAGCGACGGCTGAGGGGGGCACGACCTCCATGTCCCAACTCAGCGGATCGCCATTCACCAGGTCAATCATCCAGGCAGGCGCGCCCGAAGGCACGACGATCGCGTCGAGCCGGAATTTCCTCATGGTGACATTGATGCCTTCTCGGCGCGCCAATCGGCGGCTCCTGGCCAGCGCCTCTCGGTAGCGCCGGCTCGAGAGCGGCCCTTTCTCCTGGGCCGCGATCATGTGCTCCTGCCCAAAATACGGCATCACCCGGGCCTTGTTCTCCTCGTTGAACTTGATCACTTCTTGCAGCGTCTTCACACGCGCCTTGGATCCACGGGTCGCGAGATAGCTGTTCAAATCTGCCTTGAACTCGAAGAGGAGCACCTCTAGCTCGCTTGTCCCAAACTTGTTGAAATTGGGGACATTGGCAGGGTCGATGATCACTGCCCCCAACCGCTCCATCACATCGATACAAGACTCGAGGATGGCGATGATGCGCGAGTTGTCCCCGGCCATATTGCGAGCGACGCCAATCCGCGCGCCCTCCAGGCCGCGCTTGTCGAGGAATCCGGTGTAGTCCTTCCGCGCGTGCGTCTTGCTCGCGCGGGTGGCGTCATCCATAGCATCGACTCCCGTGAGTGCCCCGAGAAGGATCGCCGCATCCTCGACCGTACGCGCCATCGGGCCAGCGGTGTCCTGGCTGTGCGCAATGGGGATAATCCCACTTCGACTCAGAAGCCCAAGCGTGGGTCTGAGGCCCACGATCCCATTCGTTTGTGAGGGACAGATGACCGAACCATCCGTGTCCGTGCCGATTGCACCGGGGCAGAATCCCGCCGCGACCGCCGCCGCTGAGCCCGATGACGAGCCGCATGCCGACCGATCGAGCGCGTAGGGATTGCGGGTCAGACCGCCTCGGCTCGACCAGCCGCTCACCGCATGCTTGCCTCGGAAATACGACCATTCGCTCAAGTTGGTCTTTCCGAGAATCACCGCGCCGGATGCGCGGAGACGGCGGACGATAAATGCATCGCGCAAGGCGACTGAGCCCTCCAACGCCAGGGAGCCCGCCGTGGTCTGCATACGGTCGTGCGTGTCTATATTGTCTTTGATGAGGATTGGGACTCCGTGCAAGGGGCCGCGCGTCTTGCCAGCTCTGCGTTCCTCGTCAAGGGCCTCGGCGATGGCCAGAGCATCTGGATTGAGTTCGATCACCGCATTGACTGTCGGCCCGCCCCTATCCAGCGAGTCAATGCGCTCAAGGTGACTCTGCGTAATGCTGCGGGAAGTTGACTCACCCAAGCTCATCGTCTTCTGCAACTCACGGATGGTGTTCTCTTCCATCTTCGAACCCCTTTCTCTATCGCCCGGTATTCAACGGGCCTCAAATGGCCGCGCAACCCTCTCGCAATGTATGGCCTTCGTCCTTCCAGCCGGCGGAGCACTGCAGCACTCTCGGCGAAGACCGCGCTCCCAGAACGGCTTGGCGCATCGCCGCATCCCGGTGTCCTCGATCACTCGATCCATAGAACTGCCGGTATCTGCCAGACAATCCCATCTTGCTCTCCCGGGGTTTCCTCGAGTTGCCAGGAAGCTTCTCCTGAAACCTCCCAAAGGGTGCAAAGGTGCCCAAGCCTACCACACACGAATGACCTTCCTGGGTGTGAGGCGGATGAGGATCCTTTCGCTATCCGCCCATTCGGCCAGGAGCTTCTCGGCCTCTCGCTTCGTCTGGTACCTGCGCAGAATCTTTCGCAGAATTAACTGGTCGGGATTTTCCTCTACCTTCAGATCGCCTTGAATCATGTAGCCGGCACCATCCATGGCGGGATCGCCACCGATGGCAACGGCGCCTTTGGGATTTCGGAGCGCGTTGCGTACCTTCTGCTCTCCGTTATCGCTGCCGAATACGAGTTCGTCTCCGTCTCGCATGAAGTAGATCGGCACGATGTGGGGATAGCCATCCTTTCCGATCGTGGCAAGGTGGGCGATTCGTAGAGCGCTTAGGAAGGTGCGGACTGTCCGATGGAGAACCGGTGCTGGCAGGCGGGCCATCTCTACCTCTCACGCCTCCGCGGCGTCTGGGGCCTCGAGCTGTGCAGTCGGGACTGGTGTTCGTCACAGTATTCTCGCACAACTCTCGTCGGGAACGAACGATTGGACCCGAATCCCCCACAGCCCCGTGCCAGCCCGAGCCGGAGAGGCGAGCTACGGCAGGGGGAGGAGGTACCTGGTTGCGGGTGGTGCCAACCCTCAATGACCCCAATCAGCGCCCCCTGAGCCTCTCTGCGCGTGGAGACCGGTTGGACGATGGAGCAGCTCTCATTTCCAGGTGGTAAAGAGGCTCTCGCGTAACGCGTCGTCATAGCAGTCCCGCTCCGACCCGGCGAAGGACGGACCCGGGGTTCCGGCAATGCCGACCGTAATTGATCGAGGAGTACTGGCCCCTCGGACCGGATAGGTGGAATGCATAGGCTCCACGCGGGTCGGGCATATCACTTGGCAGGTACCCCACTCATGGAGGCACTTCCTAGGGCGACCAAGCCAACTCGTCTCCTGGAGGCGATCTATCCCTTTATTGCCCAGCTGTTCGCCTTGTCGGCTGCGACAGGGACACAAGCCGAAGATGTGTGCCAAACCCAATACCGCCGCCCCGCTGTCCTGGACAGCGAGACCGGCTAAGAAACCTTGTCTCTTGAGATAAGCATCGCCCGTCAGGAACATCTGGATTTGGCTTGACCGGCGGCTCCGGGAGCGAGAAGGAGCGCCGTCGTGGCGTCTTGGTTTCCAATCCTCTCTGTGATACAGTCTGACCGGCCCCATCCACGGATAGCCGACACGCGTACGGCGCGCCCATCGTGGTCAGGCCTTTACCAGGCTGGAAGGTCCCGGCCTGCAATTGGGGAAAGGGCTGGCAGCGCACGCCCGGCTGTGCCGGGGGCACGGTGCCAGCCCGCAGTTCGGGAAGTGGCCCGCCTGACAGTTGTGGAACCTGAACTAGCTGGTCTGGAAGGGTCCCATAGGCGCCGTTGTATGACCACGGTATTCTTGGACTGGCCGGGCGGGACATGGGCCCCGGCGGACACGATGTTGTGCGGCGTTGTGACCACATGGATGCACCGATCCACGATGCCGGCATCATCTAGGCCAAGCACCTCGACCAATTCTCGCGGGCGAGGTGCCCGGGCACGGCCGCCATCGGATGGAGCGCCACGCGATTGATGTGCTGACCCGTGCTGCCGCTGGTCCAGCGCCAACAGGGTGGCACGCTCGGGAGTATGGCGTCGATTTCCCGGCTTGCTGGTCAGACCTGGCATGTCATGCCTTGCGCCTTCAAGGGTACTATCATCGCCGTACTCCGGGCGTTGGCCTGGGAGTTAGCCTCCCGGTCTCGCGCATATCCCCCCTCGATCTGTGAGGGGCTCTCCGAAAGCGAGGTTCCAAATGGCCATCCCTAGATTCCAGGTCTACGGCCGCCGCTGGGCGGTGCTGCTGGCCTTCATGCTGGCAGTGGCTTTCAATCAGCTGCTGTGGATCACCTTTGCTCCAATCACCGGCAATGCCGCCACGTACTACGGCGTCGACGATCTGAGCATCGGCCTGCTGTCGATGAGTTTCATGATTGCCTACCTGTTCGTGTCAATCCCAGCCTCGTGGGTGATCGACACGTACGGCTTCCGCGTGGCGGTCGGGATCGGCGCGGCGCTAACCGGCATCTTCGGGGTGATGCGGGGCCTGGTGGCAGCCGACTACGGCCTGGTGCTCATCGCGCAGATTGGCATCGCCATCGGCCAACCGTTTATCTTGAACGCGGTCACCAAGGTGGCAGCGCGATGGTTCCCGATCGAGGAGCGAGCCACCGCCTCCGGGCTGGGCTCGCTGGCGATGTATCTGGGTATCCTGGCAGGCATGCTGGTGACGCCCTTCATCGTATTGCGGGCCGGCATCCCCAACATGCTGCTGATCTACGGCGCCGGCGCATTCGCGGCCGCGGCCGGGTTCCTGGCCGTCGCCCGCGAGCGCCCTCCCACGCCGCCGGGCGCGCCGGGCGAGGACGAGCGAGCGCTGATGTTCGACGGGCTGAAGCAGGTGCTGCGCAAGCGCGACTTCGTCGTGCTGATGGCCATTTTCTTCATCGGCCTGGGGATCTTCAATAGCGTGTCAACCTGGATCGAAGATATCGTCCGTCCGCGCCAGTTCTCGATCACGCAGGCCGGGCTGGCCGGGGGGCTGATGATCATCGGCGGAATCGTCGGAGCGCTAACGTTGCCGGCGCTCTCCGACCGGTACCGCCGGCGGGTTCCGTTCATACTGATCACG
>Ga0315274_10015697_pt1 | contig 10718 bp, 15 predicted proteins | sample YL17G02_20_MG_FD_203700 | JGI IMG/M metagenome (GOLD analysis project Ga0315274, IMG submission 203700) | Sediment microbial communities from Yellowstone Lake, YNP, Wyoming, USA - YL17G02_20 | ecosystem: Environmental > Aquatic > Freshwater > Lake > Sediment | place: USA: Wyoming | collected...
CCGTTGCCTATGTTGGTTATTTTTTTTTTGGGGTTTTCGTGGATTTTGTGGGGGGTGGTTGTTTTGGGGGGGGTGGGGGGGCGAGAGAGAGAGAAGGGAGAGAGGAGGGAAAGAAAGAAAGAAAGAGAGGTGAGAAAGATAGCGGCGACGGAGACGTTTCGAAGGTTGAGGTCGACGTTTGCTTGCTAGCTTTTTCGCGGAAGAGTGACGAGTGCTTCTCAATTCAAGAAACTCACCTTGGTTGGCGGCGGGTTCTCTTCGGGAAAAAGCGACCGCAGGGGTGCGTCTTTCAACCCGACGTCATTGACGTCGCCGAGGGCGGGAGCTGCGGCGCGAGCCGCGACGGAAGAGGAGGGCGAGGACCTGAGAGAGCGGCGGCCAATAATCGGCGCTGGTGCTCTTGTCGACGTCGACGCCACGGCGTTTCGAGAGGCCGACGGCGACGCCTGCACGCCACGCATGCTCATGGCGCGCATTCTGATTGGAAGATGCGTTCGATTAGTATGGTTTCGTAGGAGAGAAGGAGAGAACGTGAGCACGGGTGAGGAGGACGAGAGGGGGCGAAAGAATTGGCGGGGGAAGAGAGAGCCTGGTGTCGTCGAGCAACAGGCGGCGTCGTGTCGTCGAACGAAGAACGAGAGCGGATCTCGAGGCTTTTGGCGCCTTTGTCGGAATCGGTGAGGATCGCCGACAGTACTTCACGCTCACCTGGATGCAAATCGGGCAAGAAGGTTGACGAAAAAGGTGGAGAAGCAGGAGAGATGCGGTGCGAGTTGAGGCTCTTGTCGTTGTGAGCGGAAAAGAAAAAACGGACGACGACACTCGAGAAAATGAACCCTGCTCAGCCATTGTTTCGCTTGTCGGCAATAAACATCGATTGCCAAGCACGGCTCTCGCTCCAAACGAGTCCCAGCTACCGCCTTCCGCGTATCGTTTCGGCTCGTTCCCGCGCGTCGAATGCGAGCCCAGCGCTCTCTGGAATACGCGGAGCCTGTTGCAGGTGAGATACGAGGGAGGAGTCAAGCGCGAAAACGACGGCTCTGGCGTTTCAATGCTTTCTTCCTTTTCTCTTTCGTGCTTCCTCGACGCGCTCTCACTCGACCTCGGAATTTCAAAAAAAAAACTCAAGCCCGCCCTGCGGCGACCATGGCCTCTCCGGGAGGCGGCGGCGGCGCCGGAAGAGGAGGAAACAGCCGACGACATCAGCAGCAGCAGCAGCAGCAGCAGGAGCAGCAGCAATACCCCTCGTTCGAGGCCCCCTCGCCTCCGCGAGTCCCAGCTGCTGCTGCCGCCGCCGCCGCTGCCGCTGCCTCTGCTCAAGAACGGCAACAACAGCAGCTCTACAGCGAAGACACCAACAACGCTTTCGCCACGCTCTCGGCGCAGCTCCCGGTCCTCGCCGCGGACCCATACTACGGCGCCCTGATCGGCACGCTGCCGGCGCCCGTGCGGGCCCGCCTCGAGCGCGAGGGTGGGCACAGGGCCGGCGCGGCGACGGCCGGTGCCGACGTCGTCGGTGCTGCGAGGGAGCACTACTACCACCTGAGCCTGGGCGCGACTCAGCAGGAAGGAGAGGCCGCAGGAACAACAGCAACAACAGTATCAGCGCGAGCGCCTCGGCATCAACAGCAGCAGAAGAGCGTCGTCTTCATCAACCCGAAGCAGTACCACCGCATCCTCGTCCGGCGCGCGGCGCGGGCGCGCGAGGCCGCGAAGGGGGCGGGCGCGCCCAGGAGCAGGGGCGCCTTCATGCACGCTTCGAGGCACGAGGCAGCGCTGAGGAGGCCGCGGGTGCGCGGCAAATTTCTTCCCAAGGGCGCGAGCGCGAACGCGAACGGTGGTACTGGTGGAAGCGGAGGCGGGGGCGGAGGGAACGACACCAACGGAGCGAGCTGAGAAATTGAAATGAAATGAAAAAAACTTGACTTTGTAACAACAACAAAAACTGAACTGTTTTGAGACTTTGAATTTCTTTTTCGTTTTACAAGTGCGCTATGGTATTTCCTCTCCCCAGTAGCCAGGGAGAAATGGGGGAAAGAAAGAAGGGGAAAGAGGGAAAAAGATGAGACAGAAAACGTTTCTTCACTGCTCGTGTTCGCATTCCTCTTTCTCGAGACCTCGACCTTTTCGATATCCCCGCCCGCAGCTGCTCTCCTTTGTCCTTTTCATTGCCATCAGCTTGACACCACCCTCGCGCTCGAGAGCACCAGCGGGCTCGTCGGACGGTCCTGCGCGTCCGTCGCCACCGCTCCGATCCTCTTGACCACCTCCATCCCGGCGCAGACGCGCCCGAAGATCGTGTGCTTGCCGTCGAGGAACGGCGCCGGGGCCAGCGTGATGAAGAACTGGGACCCGTTGGTGTTGGGGCCCGAGTTGGCCATCGCGAGCACGCCGGCGCCCGTGTGGTAGAGGGCGCGGCCCTGGATCTCGTCGGCGAACTTGCCGCCGAAAATCGACTCGCCGCCCCGGCCGGTGCCCGTCGGGTCGCCTCCCTGGATCATGAAGTCGCGGATGATTCGGTGGAACTGCAGTATATTTTTCGTGTTTTTGTGTGTGGATGAGAGAGAGAGAAAAATGAGAGTTTTGATGTGAGAACGAAAGAAGGAAGCGGAGGGGGTGGGGTGGGGTGAGGGGGAAGAGAGGCCCGTCCTGGGCTGCGATGCGAGTCAAACGTTCAGAACTCGCGCCGCTCTCTTCTTCTTCCTCTTCGTCGCCGTCGCCACCTTTCTCCTCCAACTCCTCTGCTTACCTTGGTCCCGTCGTAGTACCCGCGCTTGGCGAGCTCCATGAAGTTGTCGCAGGTCTGCGGGGCCTCTTTGTCGTAGAGCTCGACGACAAAGTCGCCAGCCGAGGTCGAGAGAGCGACGCGGGGAGCGTCAGAGGGAGCAGCCATTTGGAGTTGACTTTTTCTACTTTCTTCCCGCACCAGACGCCCGCGCGCGCTTTTCGTGAGGCAGAGAGTTGAGTGGATAGATTCGAGTGGGGCAATGAGCGCGGAGAGATAAAGAGAGGGAGGCCAGGAGAGAGAGAAAGAGAGAGAGAGAGAGAGAGAGAGAGAGAGGCAGCACGGGAAGAAGCAATTGAGAGGAGAAGGGGAGAAATCAAAATTCTGAACTCGGCCAGCCGGCAGAGTTTTTTTGACGTGGACAACAAAAAAAAGGCGGCGACGACGAACGAACTCCATTTGAATCATTGAGCGCCCCTTTTCTCTTCGTTTTATCCCCTCCGAAAGTTTCCTATCGCTCCTGGTACGTACTATATTGTCTCTTCTACCTCGCCCGCTGCTCTTGCAGTCGAGAGAGACTGAAGAGGCGAGGAAAGCCGAAAAAGCTGGGCTTTTGGTGCCGAATCTGTCAAATGTCACCCAGATTTTCTCTTTTCTCCTTCCTCGTGCGGCTTCTATTTGCCTCGTGCGCGTGCCGGATGCCGCCTGTGGGATGTCTGCTTGCATTTTGTACTAGTGGATGAGTGTCGGAAGTGCTGGAGAGGGCGCTTTAGGCCAGTGCGTTTTTCAATGCATTTTTTTGCTCCTCGCCTCCATTTTCACCTCCCTCGACCCCGACCTCGTTTTCATCAACTCTCTCCTTTACTCGCAGCTCTCAAGATGGCCGACCTCGAAGTCGCCGCAGCGATGGCCGCGGGCGCCCGCATGATGCCTATGCCACCGCAGCAACAGCAACAGCAGCAACAGCAACAGCAACAGCAGCAACAGCGGAGGCCTCCTCAGCAGCAACAGCAGCGCCGCGTCCTCCACGCTCGCCGCCCGCAGCGCCCCGCCGCCGACCCCAACGCGCTCGCGATAGACGACGACGAAGAGGTCGTAGAAGACGATCTCATGGCCTACTGCGAGGACGAGGAGGGCAACGTCGACGATCTGGAGGTGGCAGCTGCGGCGGCCGCGGCGGACAACGCGGCGCTGGCGAGGATCGCAGAGGCGCCGCCCGCCGAGGTCGCCCTGGCCGCGGCGAGGAGCGCGAGAAAGGCAGCAGCAAAGGATTCCTCTTCCGACTCTTCCGACTCTTCCGATTCTTTCGATTCCGACTCCAGCGATGACGACGACGACAAAGACGGGGATGTCGACATGGTGCAGGCGAAGCGCGTGGTGGTGGAGCTGGTGGTGGGAGAAGGTGCGCTTGGTTAAGAGAGAAAAAGAGAGAGAGCAGGTCGCGGTCGCCTGCGTCGCCGAGAGCGCAGAGGTGAACCTAAAACCCGAAAATCGACCATCTGCGGGCACTTAACCGATCTTGCACGCCTTCTCTTTCCACTTTCTTGGTTCCACTTCGGATGCCTTGTGCTGACAAGCGTCTACCACTTGCACATTGAAGCGCGAAAGCGAGCAGAAAAGGTCGAAATGGCCGGAAAAACAGCTAACTTTACCCCGAAAACACGTTTTTTGCTATCTTTGCTGGGAGGGTTGACCACTTTGCGCTCGTTTTTTTGCTTATAATCGCGCAGTTGCGTCAAATAGGGCTCCAATTGATCGTTTGAGCATGATGGCGGGGGAAATAGAGGCGTTTTGCAGATTTGGTGCCCTCGAGAGCGTGAAAAGCGTCGTGAAACGCGAGTCGACCCCCCCCCCCTCGGCGTTGGCGCGACGGCGACAAGGGACGCTTTGGGAGTCCCGAAAAATTGAGGCGCTCTGTTTGCCTCCACGCCTGTTGCAATATGTTCACGTGAGCGTGCTCTGTTGTTTGGTGGCGGAAAGAAGGCCTGGGATGGAGCGGAAATATATTTTCGGAGCTGTCGAAAGGGCACTGGAGGAGAGGGGTGGCACTCGCCCTCTCGCAGCGTAAACGCGCGAGGTGTTTCGCGGCGCCCGAAAATTCGAGTCGCCCTCTCGCTACCCGACCAGCACTGTCTTGCTCTCCGAACGATGCTGATTCCAAATATACCACTCTCGAAACTTCAATCGCGACGAAACAGGTGGAAACGTGGCCGTCAAGTTGGCAGTCACTGGTGCTGTGGCAGCAGCAGGCGGCGGCACGAAGGCGGCGGTGGCAGGCTCCTCCTCCTCGGACTCCGACGTCAACGACTCAGACCTCGATTCGGACTCCGAGGGTGAACACGAGGAACTGCGTGCCGTCGTCGACCGCATGATGAAGGATGAGAGCGACGAGGACGACGACGGGGGAGGCCCAGCTCCGAGGTGCGCGCGTAGGAGTTTTTTTTTGCGGGCGAGCAAGCGCCTGAAATTTTTTTACGTGCTCCGCACCGGCTTCCTCACGCGTGCGTTTTCTCCTCCATTTCAAAAACACACTACCAGCGGTGCTGTGGCACTTGGATTGCCCCCGGCGCAGCCTTTTGACGTCGTCATCGAGGCGGATGACGAAGTTAGCGAGTGCGGCAAGGTCGCTTCGCAAATCGACGATCTGCTCATCATCCAGGTAAGATGCTTGTATGCGGCGCATGTTCCAATTGTGCGGTTTCCCCTGCGGGGCACGCGGAGCACGGCAGAGAAGCGGAAGAGTGTGCGGCGAACGGGGCCATTCGCGGATTTTCGGAATTTCTTCGCACCGCGTCAAGTGCGATCCATTTGCTCCGTAATTATCTGCATCGTGCTTTTCACGGACAACAAAATCGCCGCACGCTAACGCTCAAGAGAACAAATCACCGCAATCATCCAAAACAAACTTTAGGCGACCGAAGGGTCGCGAGCCCTTGCGGAAAACTCCATTCTCTGCCTCGAGGACCGCACTCCCTTGGGCCGCATCGAGGACATCTTCGGCCCCGTGAAGGCGCCGCTGTACGCGCTGCGCCGTTGCGGTGCGGGCGCGGAAGCTCCGGCAGTCGGCGTCGCGGTTTTCGCTGTCACCAAGCACGCGCAGTTTGTTGTCCCGGAAAAGCTAAAATCGAGGGGGTGAGTCCTTGCGTCGCATTGTTTTTGAAAGTTGCGGAGAGAAAGGACTAGCTTTACAACAGTGCGGAGCATTTTCGACTCACTCTCAGTTCTTCCGCTCTCTACATTTTTGCTCAAAACAGCTACGACGCTGGCGCAGACGAGGAAGACGAACCCGCAGAGGCCAAATTCTCGGACGACGAGGAGGAAAAGGCATACTTGCGCGACCAGAAACGGGGCGCGCCGGCAGCAACGAGTTCGGTGCGTCGACCTTTAATTCAAACGCGGTGTTCATCTTCGTCGCACGCGTGTCTGTTCCCTCTCTAATGCGTCGCACTCGTTCTATTACCACTGTTTAAACACCGCAGGTTGCTCCGCGTCAGGAAACGCGCGGCGGAAGGGGCCGCGGACGAGGGAATTTCGAGGGACGGGGGCGAGGTCGTAGCGACGGCGCTCGCGGCGGTGGTCGCTCGGGCGGTCGCGGCCGCGGCCGCGCTCCAAACTTCTACTTCCAGCCGCCCCCGTACGGTTACCCGATGCAGCAGGCCTACGCGGCGCCCCCGCAGCAGCCGTTTTACCCGGGCGGGCATCCAGGTTGGTCTCTTTCTTTTGTTTTGTTGAAGAGGAGGGCATGAAAAAACACGCCGCGAAGACTAACCTCGCGTGTTCTCGCTGACTAATCCTTCTCTCTCCTCTCTCTCTCAACCAAAACACAGTCTCTGGCTGGGGCAACGCCCCGCCCATGGTCGCTGCCTCGCACTATCAGGTGCCTTACAACGTTCAGATGCACTACGCCAACAGTGCGGCTTATGGAGGAGGCGGTTTTGCTCCACCGCCGCCGCAGCAGCAGCAGCACTGGCAGCAGCAGCAGCAACAGCAGCAGCAGCCCTACTACCCTCCTTCTCAGCAGCACCAATACCCTCCAAACTACCAGCATCAGCAGCATCAGGCTCCCCCTCCTCATCTGCAACAGGTCCAGGGAGACGCAGCGCGGTTCTGGCAGGGCGGAGGAGGCAATAATGGACCTCAGCAGCAGTAAAGAGGTGCCTGCTGCTCGGGCTCTCGTTTTCTCTGCGCACTGTGTTTCAACTTTGTTTCCATTTTTACCCCACGTCCGCGCCTTTTCAAGTCCCAAAAGCTAGACCACTGGGTTCAGCACATTGTTTGTAATGCATTACAGTTGGTTTGAGTTGAAATGGAGACGGTCGAATTTTTGGTCTCTCGAATACACCTCGCTGCGCGACGGGGCACCAAAAACGAGTGCGAGACCGAAAACGAGCGCAAAAACGCGCGAAAAATCACTGTTTTCCGTGCCAAAGTCGGGGCCTTCCGCGCCTTCTCCATCCTATTTATCTATCCCGGTCGTTTCGCTGACGTCTCCTCACAAAATCGCAAGTGTCGCGGGGTGAAAGCGACAAGAGAGTAGGGTCTGGAATAGCGGAAAACTCTGAAAAACACTGTTTTTTAGTCTTCTCCTCGCACTCCGCGCCGCTTTCTCTCTTCTCTTTTCCACTATTCTTCACTTTGGGGCTCTTCCAAGCACTTGCATGTTGTTTAAAGTCAGTCGACGGACGCCAAAGGGGCTCCAAATGGACGTGTAAGTGTTCTTTATCCTCGCCTTCTTATCTTACCTTGGGCGCCGTTCACGCTCATTCTCTCCACGCCGGGCCCTTCTTTGAGCTCGTCTTGAGTACTTGCGGACTGTTTGGGGTCCATTAGTTTACAAAAAAGGCTCACGACGAAAGGAAAGAAAATGAGTTTTTGTTTTTTCCATCAATTCTCTTCACTCCCTCGTCTTTCTCTCTGCCTTGTCCGTCTCCACCTCTTGTCGTCTCTTCTCGTCTCTCTCTCTCTCTCTCTAGGCAAAAACGGGCGTCTTCCACAGCCCGTCGTTCAAATAGTGCACGTTCTCGACCCCGATTCCCTTGTTCACAGACTTGATATCCGCCGTCGAGAGCGTCGTCACCCCGACAGCCATCGCGTGCTCGTTGCCCTCGGCGTAAATAGCCACGGGGTGCTCCTCACCGACTTCGTCGTGGATCGTCGCGCCGGCAGAGGTCAGCCCCGGGCACATGATGTGCGCCCCGGAGAGCACAAACTTGATCGCTCCTTTATCGGCTCGGAGCTTGGGCATCATGTCGGGGTACTGATGGAGCAGCCTCAGAGTCGGCAGCCAGGGCCCGTCGCGCTCGCAGAAAAAGAGCGGGGTCTTGTTGATGACAAAGACCTGGACGTGGTCGGGGCTGTTTCGAGTATTTTTCAAAGGCGACAGAGAGGCGCTTGAATGAGTGGTGATGTGCGGAAGTGGACCCCGACGATGGGAGAACGAGAGAGGTGAAAAAGGAAAAGAGAGCGGGGGGTCAAAACCCCGTTCTATCTCCTCTCTTTCTCTCTCTCCCCCCTCCGTTCTATCTCCTCTCTTTCTCTCTCTCACCCCTCTCTCTCTGCCTAAAAAAAGAGCACCTACCACTTCGCGATGTTTCCCTGCTCCTTCTTCGGCATGATGTCGTCGATGGCGCCCGTCTCCTCGAGTGAAGGGTAGAGCTCGCAGACTTTCGCTGTTTTTTTTTTTTGAGAGAGGGTGACAAGGTCAAGGTTGAGAACAAGGCGGCCGATCGTTCGAAATTGAAAAAAGGAGAAGACTAAAACACGCTTCTTTCTCCCCCGGAATCGCCGCACCTCGGATCCCACGCTGCACGCTGGACTTGACTGAGTTCTGCGTCGAGACGTCTGATAGGCTAAACTTGCGAAACGGCCCTCCGCTCGACATGGTGAAGGGGCGGATTGGTTCGCTCTCGTTTTCTCCCCGTTTTTTTTCTTTGGTTTTTTTGTGAGCCCCGATCGATGTTCACTTGTTCTGTTCTTTTCGTCATGATGGCCGCACCGCAGGAAGAAGACGAGTGGGATGACTTTACGCTGTTCGAATTCAAGGCCGGTCTGATGAAGAAGACGGGGACGCAGCTCGCCGCTGACCCTCGACGCGGCCTCGTCAGGCTGCTCAGGGTGAGGGAGGATGAGATAGCGCTGATCGGTTCTGGGAGCAGAGGCTCGTCGCCGCCGGAAGGAGACGCTGAAAAACATCGAAAAAACAATCGATGCTCACCCCTCGACCTCCTCTTCCTTTTTTTTCTCGACCCCCATCTTTCTACAGGCCGGCGCCGACAACCTCATCCACTTCCAATGGTTTGAGCGCATCGACGCCGGCGCCCTCGCCCCTCTCGCCGCTGGTCCCTCGGCGGCCCCGGAGCTCGACCTCATCGTCATGCCCGAGGAAAAGGCAAAGCTCACCCGCATGCCTCGCCCCCCCGGCGCTCGCATATTCAAGCTATCCTTCGAAAACGACGCCTCCAGGGACCTGTTCCTGTGGGCGCAGGAGCCCGACGCCACGGGAGACGAGGCCTCCGTCGAGAGCTTCAACAGGGCGCTCAACACGACGATCGACGTCGTGATGGGGAGCGGCGACGAAAGCGACGACGACGAGAGCGACGACGAGGAGGGGGGCCCGATCTCGGCGGCGTACCTCGCCGGCGTGCTGCGGGACCTGGGGATGCCGCCGCGGCCTCCTGCGCCCTCGGGGTCCCGGCCTCCGAAGCAAGGTAAGGCGAGAGGTGCTGCTGCTGGTGCTGCTGCTGGAGGAGGAGGGCGGGTCGACGCCAGGGCTCTGGCGGCGGCGCTCGCTGCTGCTGCTGGCGGCGGCGGCGGCGGTGGCAGCAGCAGCGGAGCAGCAGCAGCGGCTCAGCAGCAACAACAGCAAGAAGCCCTCCGAGAGATGCTCCGCGCAGCTGCCTCGGGCCCTTCCCTGGGCGAGATCCTGAGACCGGACCTCCTGCTCCCTCTGCTCTTCTCCGGCGCCGGAGAGGGAGCGAACGAGTCGGTCGACGCGATCGTCGAGAGGCTCTCGCAGCACGCCCCCGCGGGCCACCGCGCGAGGGGCAGGGAGGGGGTCGAGGACCTGGCCTCCTCGGCGCAGCTGCGCTCGCAGGCTGACGCCTTTTCTTCGGCGCTGACCTCGGGGGAGCTCGACCTGTCGCACTTTGGGCTGCCAGGGGCCAAGGGGTTTAGCGTCGCGGATTTCCTGCAGGCGGTGCAGGACAGCGTCGACGAGGAAAAGAAGAAAAAGAGGGAAGAGGAGGTCGGAGGGGAGCAGGGAGGTGGGGAGGGCACTGCTTGATTCCATTTTTTTGTGCGTTCGTGTGTGTGTAATTCGCTCCTTTTTGCTTGTGGACTGATTTGAGCGCGCGCGAGAAGAGAGGCGAGTGAGTGAGAGAAAGACGGCGGGGAGAGAGGGTTGTCGAGGGGACAGCGACGGAAACGACGAAAACTCTCTCACTTGTCGACAGCGTCAGTAGAAGAACTATCTTTTCGCTTTCCGGTTTTCTCCAAAGCGAACCCGTTTTTCCTCTTTCATTTTACGCTAGCCGACAACACCATGTCTTCCTGCAGGCAGCACGTGCAGTGGAATGAAGGTAAAGGCCTGCGAATGAGAGAGAAAGGGGAGGAGAAAGAGAGAGAGGAAAGGGACATGCATCGGCGACGACGACGACCTCGGCGATGACATTGAACCAAGCTTCCGTCCCTATTTCGCCACGTGATGCCTCTCTATGCGCCTTTCTTTTTGCAGCAACGCGTAGAAACGATCTTCTCCTGTCCACAAATAGAGAGCAAGAAGCTATTTAAGGGAAACGAGGCCCTCTGCACCTCCGTTTTTTCTGCTCACCTCAAACCACCCTCTCGACCTCGACCTCTTCCTCTTTCCTACTCAAACAAATCAGAAAACCTCGAGGAGAACGAGCGCATCAAGGCGGAGCTCAACCCCACGGCCATCGAGGAACCGAAGACGCCCTGGCACGGCGCAGCAGATTCCGACGACGAGGAAGGTGGA
>Ga0315274_10015698_pt1 | contig 10718 bp, 12 predicted proteins | sample YL17G02_20_MG_FD_203700 | JGI IMG/M metagenome (GOLD analysis project Ga0315274, IMG submission 203700) | Sediment microbial communities from Yellowstone Lake, YNP, Wyoming, USA - YL17G02_20 | ecosystem: Environmental > Aquatic > Freshwater > Lake > Sediment | place: USA: Wyoming | collected...
CAGTGAAACTTGATAAAAAATCCGTGGCTGGTAACACTTGCTTCCTTGCATTTTTTATATCTCCCAGTTCACAAATTATTCCTTTTCGTATAATATAGCGCCTCCCATTGACTTCGGCAACAGGCCCCTTCGCGGGAATGACAAACAACTAAACCAATTCTGAAAGACTAATAGTGAAGGACACAATGGTTTTGAAAGTGCTTGGAATATCAACCAGCCCACGTAAAGGCGGCAATAGTGATTTGCTACTTCTTCAGGCATTAGCAGGTGCACAATCGGCGGGTGCACTCACTGAATACATCCGCCTTAGTGATTTCGATATCCGTCCGTGCACGGAGTGCAATTGCTGCTATACCGATGGTGTGTGCGTAATCGGGGACGACTACCAGCAGATACTTGATAGAATCCTACATGCCGACCGTTTGATTTTCGCGACCCCTATATATTTTATGACCGTTTGTGCCCAGGCGAAAATGCTCATTGATCGCGGCCAATCTATTTGGGCACTTACTCACATCCTTAAGAAGCCGCTTTCTCACTGCCAAACGGACCGGCGGGCTATGGTCATAGCGGTAGGGGGCTCAAAGAGTAAAAAGCAGTTTGAGAGCATTCGACTTACGATGGCATCCTACTTTAATGCGGTCGGTATCCGCTATGTCTGCAATCTTTTTGTCAACCAGGTCGATGGTCTTGGCGCAATTACGGGGCATCCTGCTGCCTTGAATGAGGCATTCCGTATAGGACGCAATCTTGCATCACCTGACCTTCCTGGCAACGATAAACAGATAAATGTGGAGCTTTTCTAAAAGTCTCTGGATTCCCGCCTGCGCGGGAAAGACACCCCTAAAGTCACACCTTGTAAACGATACTGTTGCAATAAAAGCATAAGGGCTGATGACCTTTCTCGGTCACCAGCCCTGCCTTTTCATCGCCCCGTAGAGAAGCTCTTGAGCTTCGATGCAGTCCCTTGCGAAAAAACGTCATGAAAGGAGCCAGTGTGAATTATTCAAAGGCGATGCCCACGCCGATATTTCCGTCTTGTAGTGTATCCCTTCGTTCGACTCTGACAACCTTGCCTTTTTTTATTCGGGCGAACTGTCCTTTTTCTTTCGCTAAGCTCGATGTCCGCGGAAAGTTCATTTCCACGACGGTGCCCGCTCGAACCGGAGTTGTCATTGGCATTGTGACGAAAACGCCTGTCCGGCTTATGTTTGCACTTCTGCCGTTAAAAAACCTGTTTGCTTCCGGCAGCCAAATGCTAACAGGCCAGCACAAATTTGTCCTTTGTTGCCTGCGTTGTTCTATCACTGTTCCCATAGTACAATTCTCCTTGCCAACAACCTTGTTTCAGCGACCTTCTAATCGGCAAAGTCAATATAGGCAGATTAGTACATTTAGACAAAAGTCTTCGCTTTTATAGAGCATTGATTGAGGGTCTGTGCAGTAGTAGCTACTTTCAAAACTTTATAGGTCCTTGCGTATCCCACGCCGCTGTGAACTTAACACTCTTAATTCACTGAACCATAATCTTTCGCCTGTCTTGCAGTTGACCACGTTTTCGTATAACTTGTCCTACCATGGAAACCAGGGTCCTTAGTGTCGAAGATGCTCAAGCCGACTCGCCAAAGATCAAAGAGGCTGCGGAACTAATTGACGCAGGGGCACTGGTGGCTTTTCCAACCGAAACGGTCTATGGCATAGCCTGCCGGGTCACAAAAGATTCGCTGACAAGACTCGACAGCATCAAAGGCCGAGACGCGGGTAAACGCTATACACTGCATATTGCGCGCAAAACGGACATTAACAAGTATGTGCCTGCTTTGAGTCTCAGGGCTGAGAAGTTACTGAGCAATGCCTGGCCAGGACCTTTGACCATAGTATTCGAGCTTACCGATAAAGATATTGCCAGGCAAAGTAAAGAACTGCCCTCAGAGGTCTTCGAGAACCTCTATCAGGATAACACGATAGGTATTCGCTGCCCGGACAATCCGGTTGCCTCCATGCTGCTTGAAATGGCGCACAATCCTGTCGTTGCACCGAGCGCGAACATCAGCGGCCACAGTCCTGCAATGGATGCGGGGCAAGTCCTATCACAACTCTCAGGCCAGGTCGATTTGATCCTCGATGGCGGCCCATGCAAATACAAAATGAGCAGCACAGTTGCCAAAATCGACAGGATGGGCGTGACTATATTACGACCCGGCATATACTCCCGGGCACAACTTGACGCGATGTCACAGGTCAGATTTTTATTCGTGTGCACCGGCAATACCTGTCGCAGCCCTATAGCCGAGGGAATATTCAGAAAGACCTTGGCGGAAAAATTGATATGTGAGGTTGACCGACTGGAACAAGTAGGTTATAAGATGCTATCTGCAGGGACGATGGGTTTGTCAGGATGTGCTCCCAGCTCCGAAGCAGTCGCGGCGTGCGCTGCAAGAGGTGTTGACATAACCCGCCATGCGAGCCAGGGATTAACCCGGCATCTCATCGAAAGCAGCGACATGATATACTGCATGACTAAGGCTCATTGTGAGCACATTAAGTCGCTTTGGCCCAAGTCAGCAGGCAAATGTCTGCTGCTGGCACCCGATCAGGAAATACCTGACCCAATAGGTCAGTCTCAAGAGTTTTTCAATAGCTGTGCAAGTGTTATAGAAAGAGCTGTCAAGAAACGCATTGGTGAGCTTAGCTTATGAAAGTAGCAGTTGGCGGCGACCATCGTGGCTTTCAGGCGAAACAGTTAGTCAAGGCTATTGTTACACAAATGGGGCATGAGTGTATTGACTTAGGCACCGACAGTGAAAATCCCGTCGATTACCCGGATATAGCTTATGCGGTAGCCAAAGCTGTTTCAGAGAAAAAGGCAGACAAAGGCATTCTGATTTGCGCAACCGGCCTTGGAATGAGCATTGCCGCCAACAAGATAAGGGGTATCAGAGCGGCGCTGTGCCACGATGAACTTTCCGCTTATGTTTCACGCGACCATAATGACGCGAACATTTTGTGCCTGTCGGGCGATCAGGTGGGAGAGGTGCTGCTGCGCAAAATTGTTGAGACCTGGCTAACCACTGATTTCAGCGGCGGCAGGCATCAAAGGCGTGTCAACAAAATAAATGCCATCGAGCGAGGAGTCGATCCAAGAACTGTAACCAACGGCTGAGCAACAACCCCAGCAATCGTCAGCTACTTCGCCTGGCCGTTCTTAGACAACTTTTGCGTACATAGACGGTCCAGTTCAAGCAAAACCCTTTCGAGATTCAGTCTGTGCTGCTCCACCTGCTCAGGACTCATATCGCGCGCCACCTCAATTGGTTCGCCGAACGCTATATGCACCCGCCCGAAAGGCTTAACGAGTATGAATCCATCCCAGCTCTTCAGCCTTGCCTTGCGAGTCGCATCGTAACTGACAGGGATAATTCTGGCGCCTGTCAACTGAGCAAGCCTGATTACACCCTCGTTGACTCTGAAGGCTGGCCCGCGCGGGCCGTCCGGTGTTATCGCGATGTTATGGCCCTCGGCAGCCTTGGCAACCAGCTTGCGTATTGCCGCCTGACCTCCCTTGCTGGTTGACCCTCTGACCAAATCCTGTCTTAGTCTATGTACTAGCGCCGCCCCGTAGTCGCCATCACGGCTCATGCTCACCAATATCGAAACTCTCCGCCTTGCACCTCTGACGTAGAAATAAACGAGGTAGAAAAGCCTGCTATGCCAAAAAGCAAATATGTTATTGCCTTGCTCGGCATATTTTTCAAATACCTCTAATCCTGTGGTCGACAATCTGTTTGAGCCGCAGTTGAACCTCAAGAACAGATTGAAAAGAAAGGCGAATATTCTCGTCAGGATATTGTGCATCGTTTGGTCGGCCCAAGAACAGACAATAAGCTCTGCACGGTGGACCTCTCCCCTTTCTGGGAACCAGCCACAGCGTTTTCGGGACGTGTTGGCATTATTCTCCTACAAGATGCCGCAACAACGTGCCACCGATCGAAACGCTCCGACTACTGGACCTTTTTATCACCGCTATCGCCAATACCTTGCCGTGCGGCTAGCCCAAATGCGCCTGACCCTACAGATTCCAGACAATTTGCCCACAGGATGTAATTAGGGTCCCGAATATGCAGGCGAACTTGTTCTTTCGGCCCTTGTTCTGTCCGTGCTATTGTGGTCTGTTCTGAAATTGCTCGAGCACCGCCCTTACCGACCTTATCTGCTCTTTAAGGTCCTTCGCTTGCTGGACCTGTGCCTGCATTTGGTTGGTAAGATTATCGATCTTTGCCTGGGCCTTTTTTGCCTCTGTCAGCGCGACATTTCGCGAGCTACTCAGCGCATCTACACGCTTCTGCAGATTTTCTTGCGCACGCGCCAGTTGTTCCACCTTCTGCTGTAATTCGGTGCGTGAACCGGCAAGTTCCTCTACCTTCTGCTGCAATTCGGTGCGTGAACCGGCAAGCTCATTCACTTGCTTTTGCAGGTTGTTACGTATTTCGGTTATGCCGGCCAGGCTCGATTCTGCTTTGCCGAGCGATTCCATCACCTTGGCAACGTCGGCCTTAAGGGAATCCCTCTCACTTACAGTCTTTTCAAGGTTACCCTTGAGCTTTGCCAGCTCACTCTGAAGAGCCGCCTTTTCTTTCGGGTTGCCGCTGCAGCCGTTTACGCCCAGTAGAAAACACGCCAAGGCCGTAATCGCAACAATTGACTTAATTTTTATCATGCCCATCCTCCTCACCGTTTTTGGCCTTTGACAAAACTGACCGGACCAACCGCTTGAAATTGCCGGCCTTAGATTCAGGTACGAGATTGCTCGGACGGCCAATTGCCGAGTAATAACATAGTAGGCCGCTTAGCATAACACTTTAGACCTGAAGCGCCAAGCTCATTTCCGTTAGGGATGGATTTATTGAAAAAAATGTAGTGAATGGATGATTGGAGGTATAATATTGGTCAGTAAGGTTAAGTAGATAGAGATGATGGGAAATTTTAAGGTGATTGTTAATTGTAAAAAAGAGGGAATTTGAAATGCCTGAGATATGCCGGTTTTTAGGCATCGTGATATATATGCTATATGATGATCACCGTCCTCCCCATTTTCATGCAGTATATGGCGAGTATCGGATCACAGTGGGCATAAATACAGGCGTAGTTGAAGGCAAGTTTCCGCGTCGTGCGCTCGCTTCCGTACTCGAATGGTATGCCCTGTATAAAGATCAGTTGCTCGAGGATTGGCAACTGGCCGAACAGCATGTGCAACCAAGAAAGATTCCGCCCCTGGAGTGATTACTATGCTGGAAGTAACCAGAGCACGTTATGAATCAGGATACAAGATTTGGGTCGAGTTCAACAATGGAACCTCAGGGATTGTTGATCTAAGTGAGGTTCTTTGGGGACCGGTTTTTGAGCCTTTGAAGGATGTTGAGCGGTTCAAACGTTTCGTGGTGTCGAACGTGCTGCACACGATTGTCTGGGACAATGATGCCGATCTTGCCCCGGAATACTTGTATGAGAAATTGTCCAACGAGAATTCGTAGTGCGGGCTTGAAGCTTGCCAATTCTGTTGGTTTGGAATGCCGACATAGACCTCAGCAAATATGAACTTTGGACACGAGGTGTGGCTATGTAGAAATCTGCCGGAAAGTGACAGACCGTAGAAGCTGTGACGCCGCTCGAAGGAAACTCGTCGAAGCAGGGCCTTTACCCACTGCATAACGGACGCCGAACGGTATGTCTCATAAAGACAATGGATAACAAGGTATCCATATCGAGAAACTATATAATACATACTTAGGAAAGTCTATACGACATGTTAGCAAGTCATGATGAAGGTTTTGATGCGATCTTTGCCAAGTCCTCCCGAAGATTTGACGAGGGTGACTACCACGAGTCATTCGCCTTTGCGCAGATGGCAATGGAACGAGCCGATGCGACAGACCAAATTGCGCGTGCATACGACATTATGGCTGAAAGCCTTTTACGAGCAGGCGGCAGATCCATTCAGCTAGGGAAGCCAATAGATTCGAAGTTTGTGGCGGCACCAGACCAAGGTCCTATCATGGAGACCCATTACTTCAGGCTGCTTCAGCAAGCAACACTATGGTGGGATAAGGCGGGGAAAAAGTCTCAGGTAGCGGCAAATCTTTTTGCGGCAGCCACCGAGTATATGAAGCGCGGAGACTATGAGCATGCAATAGATTTCTTAAATCGATGCGCCGCAACGGCGAAGTCAATAGATGACAAGCATACATTTGCCAATGTAATGGGGGAGCTTGGAGATTTAGCACGGGCTGCGGGCAAATATAAAGAAGGGCTGAAGTATACGTGGAATGCATATGTGATTTTTGATGAGGAACAGTCACCTCAGAGGAAAATCGCCGAACAGGTAATGAAAGAAATTGAAGGGAAAGTTGGTTGCAAGAATTACACACAAATGTTGGCAGATGTGAAAGGAGGGCCGTTGCTTTACTGAATCAAGACAGTATCCTTCCAACAAGCGTATTGAACTCGATTCTTATAATAAAGATAGGTTCATGCAAATTGTCAGCGAGACATGAAGTTGTCCTGATTGCTGCGAGGGGGACGCACAATTTATTATTTTCGATTTGTGATTTGCTGTATGCTATTGATTAGTAGTTTGTCAAAATTGAAATTATAGGTAAGATCGGGTGAAAACTTTCGTGCAGACACTTCTGGATTCCCGCCCATTCGACTTCGCTCAGGGCAGGCACTTCGCGGGAATGACACAGTGATAGGCAGTAGAACATTAATAATACAGACATCGGTGATGGGACGTGTGTTATGAAGAGGCGTGAGTTTTTGAAGGTGGCGGGTGGTGTGGCGGGGGGTTGTGTGGTTGGGGTGAGGTCGGTTGTCACAGCGGCAGAGCCGAAGGAGAAGGTACAGAAGGCTGTCGAGATGCCGAGGCGGTTGTTGGGGCGGACAGGGCAGAAAGTCTCGATTGTGGGATTCTCTGGACTTTCGCTAACGCACGGGGACCAGCAGCAGGGCACAGCCGCGATTCATAGTGCGTTCGATAAGGGCGTGAATTACTTTGATGTTGCGCCTGCTTATGGCAACGGGGATGCAGAAATCAAGATGGGAATTGGCCTGCAGGGGATCGACAGGAGCAAGATATTCTTGGCATGCAAGACGAAGATGCGGGATAAGGATGGGGCAAGAAAAGAGTTGGAGAGGTCGCTTGAGCGGCTGAAGACAGACCACTTCGATCTCTATCAGATGCACCATATTCGCACGCCGGATGAAGTGAAAAGGGCGATTGGGCCGGGTGGCGCGATGGAGACCTTTCTGAAAGCGAAGGAGGAGGGGAAGGTGAGGTATTTTGGATTTTCAGCGCATACAACCAGAGGGGCGTTAGAGGCGATGAACGGATTTAAGTTCGATACGGTGATGTTTCCGATAAATTTCATCGAGTATTTTGTGATGGGATTCGGAAAGGCGGTGTTGGAGCTTGCGAAGAAGCAGGGGGCAGCGGTGGTAGCGATTAAACCGATGGCCGGCGGGGCATGGGCGCAAGGTGCCGAACAGACAAGGAAGTACTGGTATCGGCCGCTTGAGGATAGTGCCGAGATAGATATGGCCATGCGGTTTACGCTGTCACAGGAGGGTGTTGTGGTGGGAATGCCGCCGGGCTGGCTCGACCTTGTCGAGAAAGGTGTCGAGGTTGGATTGAAGTATAAGCCGATTACGGAGGCAGAGGTGCAGAAACTGCAGGAGCTGGCGAAGAAATGCCTATCCATATTCCAGAGAGAAGAGCAACAGGTAGCAAAAGGCAGCGGGGTGGAGGAACCGATTTGGCCGGATAGTCCGCACGAATGTGGGGCATGGCATGTTTATACATGATTTGTGGTAAACCCCCAGTGAAACTGGGGGCTAAATATTGGGAACTTGTGTACTGAGCACGCAGCATTATTGACTGCTTAGAGTCAGCCAGCAATCGAATAAAGTGGACAGGTCGAGGGCGTTGATTACGCTGTCGGTGATGAGATCTGTGGTTGGAGAGGTAGTTAACCATTCTTTGGCGAGGATTGCAAAGTCGAGAAAGTTGACGGTGCCGTCGCGGTTGAGGTCTGCTGAATCGGCAAAGTGGCCGACCTCTGCGAAGACACCCCAACCAGAGCCATCTTGTCCATTACTTTGCCAGGCGGCGAAGAAACAGCCGGTTTCGCTGATGGCAACGGCGGGGTATTGTTGGTCATTTTGAGTGTAGGTGTTGATGGGGAATTCGCCGCCGATGGCTTGGCCGAGCCTATTGAATCGCTGAGCAAAGATGTCGGTGCCGGAGGTCTCGCTATCACTTTGCCAGACGATTACAAAGTCGCCGGTGTGATTCACTACAACCTGTGGATATTGCTGGGCGCCGGTGAGTGTTGTGTTGACGGTGAATTGGTCGGTTAGAGGTTTTCCGTTGGGGTCGTAGAGGCGAGCATGGATGTCGTCAAGGCTTGCGAGCTTGGGGTCGCCGTCCCAGGTGACAACAAAATAACCTGCATCTGACATTGCGACAGAGGGGCGGGTAAGTGAACTAAATTTTATAGTGCTTACTTCAAAGGGTTGTGTTCGGGGTTTGCCGGCTGAGTCGTAAAGACGGGCCATGATCGACTTAGCCGTTCGGTCCTGGACCCAGACTACGAAGAAGTTACCGGCGATATCCATCGTGACATCTGGGTAGCGGCAGTTGTAAGAACTGTCATCGACTGTGAATTCGGGGCACAGACTCGAGCCGATGCTGTCAAACAGGCGGGCACAGACGGATTGTTTGGTTGGATTTTGGGATGTGCCGGAAGTTTCCCAGACGATGACGGAGTTACCTGCACCATCCATAGCGACATGGGGACAAAGCTGGCTGCCTGACGTGTATTCATTGATGGGAGACTCACCCCTAAGGGGAAGCCCATTGGAGTCGAACCATCTTGCATAGATGTCTTCTGCGTCTGTGCCGGGACCTTGCCAGACAACTATGAAGCTGCCTGAAGCATCCGTTGCGACCGAAGGTTCTGTCTGATTGCCCGCTGTAGTGTTGTTGATCTGGAATTCATTGGTAATCGGTTTACAGGCCAGATCAAATCGGCGGGCGAAGATGTCATTTGAGCGGTTGGTTGTGCTGAAATGACTGGCCCAGACAATGATGAAGTTACCTTCAGGGTCTGTAGCGACAGCGGGTTTTGATTGGTCATCACTGAAACGTTGATTTACCTGAAATTCAGCTAAACAAGGACAGATTGATATTTCGCTGACAAGCAGAAAAATGATAGAAATCCGTTTCATGAGTCTTACTCCTCCGTGGTTCTTCGGGCGTTGGTCGTTTGCTGGGCAGCTTTGCCAACGCTGCTTAGGGTATCCGATAACCGTGGTTGCCAATTATATTTAGTTTGCTGTGATTGTCCAGAAGCGATTTTGCCGCATAATTTACCCGCCTTCGCAGAAAGCCACGCCTGTAAAGCCGTGGGGCTCCACTGTGGCATGTCGAACAAGGGTGGCATACAAGACGTATAACAAACAACAAGGAAAACGAAAAAAATCGCTAAAATAGACTTGACGGTTTGTCGATAAACGAATATTATTAGATATTTGATAACACTACTGTCCCATTATAAGTCGAACAATAACAATTGGTTATGAAAACCAAGATTTTGATTTTGCGACATATTTTTTATAAGAGCTTGTTCTATCGGCACTTGCTCGAAAAGCATAATGCTGAGAATTTGCAGGATTTCGCTCAAACTCAACTCGATCTTGAGTTCCTTCTTGACAATAGCCATCAAGACATAAACGCTGATAGCAATCCAGATTTGAGTCTTCACTGCGTTCTTGGTGGTGCCGAAAAATGTTTTGATTCGCAGGTACTGCTTGATCCATTTGAAAAAGATTTCTATCTGCCAACGGCACTTGTAGAGTCGAGCAATTGTCAGAGCCGGCAGTGCAAAGTTGTTGGTTAGAAATACGAATCTTTTGTTTGCCTCGATGTCGAAGTAACTGATTCGCCGAAGCGCAGCAGGATAGTCCTGCGATGCGTAAAAGCCATTGAGTCTTATCGTTTGGTCGCACCGCAAACCTGTGCTTTTGTCGACCTTGCGATGGCACAGACGTTGATAATCCAAATTGCTTTTGGCTCTTGTAATAAAAGTTGAAAGGTTTTGAGTGAACGTATAAAGACGAGCGAAGTCGAGGTATCCACGATCCATTATGTAAATTGCACCTGTCTCCAAGAGCAATTCGTCGAGGATATTTACATCGTGTACCTTTCCGTCGGTAATGCAGATAAAAGAAGGTATGGAGCCTCGCAGGTCCATTAGCGTGTGGACCTTTACCGCAGCCTTGTGTTCGCGAAACTTTGCCCATGGAAATAGTGCCAGACATAAATCGATGGTCGTTGAGTCCAGAGCATAAGCGGTGTGTTTTAGCTGAGTACCGAAATCTTCGTTGGCGTAAAGCTTTCGAGCCTTGTCTATCAGCACCTGCGCGAAATCGGCATAGATTCTCCAGCTCCGATGCTCGTTTGCGTTTGCTAAAGTGTTGCGTGATACATTTCCTCTGATACCACAATGATAAAGCTTTGGTTGCATCGCTCGCAGGCAGGTCTCTATGTCGCGAAGGCTCTGACGAAATGTTATCTGGGCAAAAGCCATGCACAGGTATTGATCGAAACAGGAAAACGTCTTCGTTCGATAGTCGCCGCGATATCGGCGGGCGCACTTGTCGAA
>Ga0315274_10015699_pt1 | contig 10718 bp, 8 predicted proteins | sample YL17G02_20_MG_FD_203700 | JGI IMG/M metagenome (GOLD analysis project Ga0315274, IMG submission 203700) | Sediment microbial communities from Yellowstone Lake, YNP, Wyoming, USA - YL17G02_20 | ecosystem: Environmental > Aquatic > Freshwater > Lake > Sediment | place: USA: Wyoming | collected...
GCCGACGAGGTCTGGATGGGCCAGAGCAGCCCCGGGCTCGCCGCTCAGGTCCGCCGTGGCGGGGCCGGCCCGGTCGGCGTCGGGCAGGTCCGCGAGGCCCAGGTCGCGCCGGACGCCCTGGGCCGCCGCGACAAGCACGCGGACGCCGCCGGCGGCCTCGTCGCCGAGGGCCGCCGTCATCGCCCCCGCGAGGCCGCGCAGGGCGTCCTTCGCCCCGGCGGCATCGGGGCGACCGACTGCCGCCGCGGCGCCCCGCAGGCCCTCGGCCAGGGCCGTGAGGCTGGCCTTGTCGGCCTCGACGCGGGCGCCGTCGAGCGTGTCGGCGAGCCGCTCGCGGTCCGCCAGGGGCATGCCGCCGGAGCCGGGCTCCGTGCCCAGTTTGTCGGCCAGGGCGTCGGCCGCGGCGGCGGCCCCTGCCCCGTCGCCCGACGCGGCCGCACGGACCATCTGGCGAACGTCCGGCTGTTCGATCCCGCCCAGGATGCGGGCGCCCTCCCGGCGCTGCCGGTCGGCGTCCGCGGCCGCGCGCCAGAGCGCCGCCGTGGCGCGGTCTGCGTCGGCCCGCGTCGCGCCGGGCGACCGGAGGTGGGCGAGGGCCCGCTCGATCTCGCCCCGCAGCGCCGGCGCGATCGGGGCGCCCCGGGCGGCCGCGCCGATCGTCTCGGCCGCGCGCGACGCGGCGCGGGGCGCAAGGGGCGGTCCCGCCACCGACGGGATGAACGCGCCGACGAGGAGGCCGAGCGTCGCCGCCAGGAGGACCCGCCCGCGCGACACAAGGTGCCGCGCCATCGGCAGCCGCGCGACGTCCAGGGCCGCGGCCGCCTCGCGCGCCTGCGCCAGGAGCCGACCATCGAGGACGCCCGCAGGCCGGTCGGTTTGCTCGAGGACCTCCAGGGCCGTCGCCAGCCGCTCCTTCAGGCCGGCCGTGCGGTCGGCGGCCACGGCGGCACCGCGCAGGGAGACGCCGGCCAGGACCCGCGCGAGAAAGCCGGCCGCGAAGCCGCCGGGGACGAGAAGGAGCGGCAGGGCCGGCGCGTCGGCCAGGAGGACACCCGGCCGCAGGATGAAGATCCGCAGCAGCACCAGGACGCCCGCCGCCGCGGTGCCGAGGATGCCCGCCAGCAGGCCCGCCTCCACGGCCCTCACCAGGCGCAGGCGGCGACGCACGCGTTTCAGGGCGGCCAGAAGCGGGTCCATGCGGCACCCCACCGGACGGTGTCTCTCGCTGATAGTATACGACTGGCGGCCGGGGCGCGCTCGGGCAAACCTGCCTGCCCTCGGCCCTGGCGCGACCGGAAGGCGGGCCGACCGCCGGTCAATACACCCGGCGCTTCCGCGACGAAAGGATGCCTAGTTCCTCGCGGTACTTGGCCACGGTCCGGCGCGCAACATCGACGCCCTCGGCATGGAAGCGTTTCATGATCTGGTCGTCCGAGAGGGGCCGGGACTTGTCCTCCTCGTCGACCATGGCCTTGAGGCGAAGGCGGACCTGGTCCCAGGAGACGTCGTCCCCCTCGGCGTTCTGCGTGCCGCCCAGGAAGAAGGACCGCAGGGGGTAGATGCCCCAGGAGGTGTCGGCGTACTTGTCGGCGACGGCGCGGGAGATGGTGCCGACGTGCAGGCCGACGTCGTCGGCGACCTGCTGCATCTTGAGGGGCTGGATGTGGTCGGGCCCCTCGTCGAAGAAGGGCCTCTGGAGCCGCACGATCGACTCCACGACGCGCCGCAGCGTGTCGCGGCGCTGCTCGATGGCGTCCATGAGCCACCTGGCCGAGCGGATGTTCCGCATGACGAACTGCCGGGTCTTCGCGTCGAGGTCGCGCTGCTTGACGAGCCGGCGGTAGGGGCGGCTGATGTAGAGTTCCGGCGTGTCGCCCTTCTCGATGGTGATGCGGTACTCGCCGGGTTCCTCGTCCCACTCGATCTTGACGTCCGGGATGATCGTGGGCGTCCGCTCGGGAGAGATGGCGGTGCCCGGCTTGGGGTTGAGGCGCCGGATCGCCTCGACGGCCTTCTGGACCTCGCCGATCGGGACGCCGAGGACCTTGGCCATGTGCGGGTAGCGGTTGGCCTCGATGTCGCGGAGGTGGTCGCGGATGAGGCGGACGACGAGGGCGTCGGCGGGAAGCGCTCCGTCGCCCCCCTCGGCCTGCAACTGGAGGAGCAGGCACTCCGCGATGTCGCGTGCGGCCACGCCGGCCGGGCCGACGCGCTGCACCCCCTTCAGGGCCTCCTCCATCTCCTCGGGCGACGCGGGCGGGCGGGCCTCCTGGGCCAGTTCGTCGAGGCCGACCCGCAGGTACCCGTTGTCGTCGAGGTTCCGGATCACCAGGTCCCCCAGTTCGCTCGCGCGCGGCGGGGCGTCCTCGAGGTGCCACTGCCGGAGCATGAACTCCTGGAGGCTCTCCCCCTGGTCGGGGGCGTTCTGCATGGCCTCGGCCTTGCGGTCGGGCTCGCCGGAGGGCGGACGGGCGCGGCGCCACTGGACCTCGTCGTCCATGTAGCCCTCCCAGCGGTCGACGACCTCCGAGAGCCGCGCGAAGTCCTCCTGGCTGTCGCCTCCCTCGCGGACGACCAGGTCCCTCCCTTCGAGGGCCTCGGCGCCGGGGGCGGGGGCGGCCTCGTCCGGCTCGGGTTCGGCCCCGGGGGCCTCGGGATCGACCGTGCGCAGCTCCAGGACGGGGTTCGCGATGAGTTCCTGGTCGATCCGCTCCTGGAGGGCCATCAGGGGGAGTTGCAGAATCTCCATGGCCTGGATCATCCGCGGCGCCAGGATCATCCGCTGATCCATCCGCTGTTGGAGAGATGCGTCGAAGCGCATGCGGCTAGGACCCCATGTCTTGCCGGCCCCGCAGGGCGTCGGCCAGCATTCCCTGATTGGCGTAGTCCAGGCTCGACCCGGTGGGCAGCCCGCGGGCGATCCGCGTCACCCGCACGCCAGTGCCCTTCAGGCGCTCGGCCACGTAGAGGGCCGTCCCGTCACCCTCGGCCGTGGCCGAGAGGGCGAGGATGACCTCCTTCACCTCGCCGCCCTTCACGCGGCCCAGAAGCCGGTCGAGGTCGAGCGACTCGGGGCCCTGGCCGTCCATCGGCGCCAGGAGTCCTCCGAGCACGTGGTACAGTCCATTGTATCCCCCCGTGGCCTCGAGGTGGACGGCGTCCTTGGGCTTCTCGACGACGCAGATGCGCGAGCGGTCGCGCCGCGGGTTGGCGCAGACGGCGCAGGCGTCCCCCTCGGCCAGGCAGCCGCAGGTCGCGCACCGCCCGACGCGGGCCCGCAGGTCGCGGATGGCGTCGGCCAGGGCGTCGGCCTCGGCCGCGTCGGCCGCGAGGAGGTGGAACGCCAGCCGCTCGGCCGTCCGCCGCCCGATGCCGGGCAGTTCGCCCAGGGCCGCGATCAGGCGCTCCATCGATTCCGTGTACACGCCGGCCATAATCACGCTGCTCCGACTTCAGTGACGTCGTATCGCGGTGACGTAGTGACGCAGTAACGTAGTGACATAGTGGAACAGCGTCGCGGCGACTCTGTCACTTCGTGACTCCGTCACTTTGTCACTGCGTCCCTCTTCGTCTTCACATCCCCAGCATCCCCATCAGTCCCGGGGGGATCGGGAGGCCGCCGAGCACCTTGGCGGCCGCCTCGCGCTGGAGGTCCCGGGCCTTCGCCATCGCCTGGCCGACGGCAGCCTTGACGAGGTCCTCCAGGAGGCCCACGTCCTCGCGGTCGACCACCTCGGGGTCGATCTTGAGGCCCACCAGTTCCTGCCGCCCCGTGACGGTGGCGACGACCATGCCACCGCCGGCCGACCCCTCGACCGTCTGCCGGGCAAGTTCCTCCTGGATTTCCTGGGCCTTCTTCTTGACCGCGCCCAGGTCGCGCATCATGCCGAGAAGGTCGCCGAATCCCGTCACCAACCACGCCCTTTCCTAACGTCAGTGACGTAGTAACGTAGTGACGAAGTGACGTGGCAAAACGGCAACGTGCAATTCCTTTACTGCGTCACTACGTCACTCCGTCACTGCGTCACTCGCTTTTCCCATCCGCCACCTTGGCGATCCGCCCCTCGAAGAGGCGCAGGGCGGCCTGGACCAGCGGGTCGCCCGAGACCTCCTCGATGCGGCGCTTGGCGCTGGGCGGCGGCTCCGGGCCGGAGCCGTTGCCGAGGTTCTGGTCGAAAGGGGGAACCTCGCCAGGCACGGGAGCGACCTCGCCCTGCGCCGAGCCGGGCGACTCGCCGACCTCATCGCCGTCCGGTGCCGGGGCTAGCGCCTTTTTTTTTTCGGGCGCCGGCGGCCGGGACGGCGCAGGCCGCGGTCGCGCCGGCTCCGCGGCGGCCGCCCTGCCCGGGGCGGAGGCCAGGCGCGACTCGATCGACTCCAGGTGCGCCAGCACCTCGGGCAGCGCCTCCATCTCCACCAGCGCCGCCATGCGGACCAGGGCCAGTTCGGCCATCGGGCGGCCGTCGACCGCCCACCGGGCCCGCGACCGCGCCTCCGTCAGGTACCCGAGCGCCGCCGCCATCGCCGGCAGGCTCCAGCGGTCCGCCTCGGCCGCCAGGACCTTCCGGTCGGGTCCGAATGCGTCCAGGAGTTCAGCCTCCGGGCCGCACGTCCTCACGACCATCAGGTCCCGCACCTGCCGCATGAGTTGTTCGAGGACGATCCGCAGGTCGGCCCCCGAGGCCAGGAGTTCGTGGAACGCCTGGAGGGCCTTTCCGGTCTCGCCGGCGCCGCAGGCCGCGATGACGGCCAGGATGCGCTCGCCGCCGGCGGCGCCGATCGTCTCGCGGACGGCCTCCAGAGCGACCTTGCCGTCGCCGACGGCGATGACCTGGTCGAGGAGCGTGAGGGCGTCGCGCACGCTGCCCCGCCCTTCGCGGGCGACGGCCAGGACGGCCGCCTTGTCGGCCTTGACCTTCTCGGCCTTGCAGATGCGCTCGAGGTGCTCGGCGATGCGATCGGTCGGGACCGCGCGGAAGTCGAAGCGCTGGCACCGCGACAGGATCGTCGCGGGCAGCCGCTCGGGCTCGGTCGTCGAGAAGATGAACTTGACGTGCTCGGGCGGCTCTTCGAGGGTCTTGAGGAGCGCGTTGAACGCGCTCGTGGAAAGCATGTGGACTTCGTCGATGTAGTAGATCTTAAACCGGGCGCGGGCCGGCCGGTAGGAGACGTTCCCGCGGAGCGCGCGGACGTCCTCGACGGAGTTGTTGGACGCGCCGTCGATCTCGAGGACGTCGACGTCGTCGCCGCGATGGACCGCGCGGCAAATGTCGCACTTGCCGCACGGCTCCGGCGTCGGGCCCTTCTCGCAGTTCAGGGCCCGCGCCAGGATGCGGGCGACGGTCGTCTTCCCGACGCCGCGCGTCCCGCAGAAGAGGTACGCGTGGGCGACGCGGCCGGCGGCGATGGCGTTCTTCAGGGTGCGCGTGATGGGCTCCTGGCCGACGACCTCGTCGAAGGTCGTCGAGCGGTACCGCCGGGCCAGGACCTCGTAGTTCTCCATCGCGACGTCACTCCCGCACTGCGTCACCTGCCTGCCGGCAGGCCCAGTCACGGAGTTCTCAGTCACTTCCTTCCCGTCAGCGCGCCCGGTTGAAGACGCAGGCCCCCGCGGAGGAAAGAAAGGCCGTGCACCTCCCGTCGACAAGAGGCATAGGCAGGTGACGGCTCCCGTGGCTCCGGCCAGGTGGCCCCAGGGCGCATGGGCGATCCGGCTTAGGGCTGCTGCCTTCCGGCCCTGACCCGGTTCGCCGGCCACCCATCGCATGGGATCCGGCCTTCAACGCTCGGTAAGCCGCTCCTTACGAACACCCCAGGCCTCGGGGAGGAATTCAGCCCTGCTGGAGCGGGTTGCAGGTACAGGGCACCGCTAACGCCCCGCCTAGCACGGCCTTTCTTCCCTCCGCGCGGACCGGGCGACGCGAGAGCGCAAATCTCATACCGCCCGGGCGCTTCGACCTCACTCATGGAGTATACCAGAACGCGGGGGCAAAGCAAGCGCGGCCTGGGCGACCCCCCTTGCCCGACCCGACCGCCGGCCGGCCCGGGCGCGGCTTCATGGTTGATTTCCGCCCCGCGGTCGGGTATCCAGGGACGTTCGGGCGGGGCGGGAACGCGTCCGCCCGGAGGCAGCGATGCCCGCGGGTCCGCGCCCGGACTTGGGAGCGCGCCGACGCAGGCGGCCCCCCTGGAGGCACCATGAAGGCACTCGTGAAGAGCAAGGCCGAGCCGGGCCTCTGGCTCGGGGACGTGCCCGTCCCGAAGGTCGGCATCAACGACGTCCTCATCCGGATCCACAAGACCGCCATCTGCGGGACGGACGTCCACATCTGGAACTGGGACGCTTGGGCCCAGAAGACGATCCCCGTGCCGATGGTCGTCGGACACGAGTTCGTCGGGAAGGTGGAACAGGTCGGCTCGAACGTGGCCGACTTCAAGCCCGGCGACATCGTGAGCGGCGAGGGGCACCTGGTGTGCGGCCGCTGCCGCAACTGCCTGGCCGGGCGGCGGCACCTGTGCCCGCGCACCAGCGGCGTCGGCGTCAACCGCGACGGGGCCTACGCCGAGTACCTCTGCATCCCCATGACGAACGTCTGGTACTGCGACCCGACGATCCCAATGGAGGTGATCGCCTGCTTCGACCCCCTGGGCAACGCCACCCACAGCACCCTGTCGTTCAGCGTCCTCGGGGAGGACGTCCTGATCACGGGGGCCGGGCCGATCGGCCTGATGGCGACGGCCATCGCGAAACTGGCCGGCGCGCGGTTCGTCGTCATCACCGACAGGAACCCCTACCGGCTGGCCCTCGCCAGGAAGATGGGCGCGACGCTCGCTCTCAACGTCGCCGAGGGCGACACGATCGCCCAAGCCCAGCACGAACTCGGCATGAAGGAGGGCTTCGACATCGGCCTCGAGATGAGCGGCAGCGGGGCCGCCTTCCGCGACATGCTCGACAGCATGTGCCACGGCGGCAAGATCGCCCTCCTCGGCATCCCCGAGGCCCACACCGAGATCGACTGGGGCCTCGTCGTCTTCAACAGCCTCACCCTCAAGGGCATCTACGGCCGCGAGATGTACGAGACCTGGTACAAGATGACCGTCATGATCCAGAGGGGCCTCGACATCACGCCCCTCATCACCCACCGCTTCCACTACAGCGAGTTCGAGAAGGCCTTCGAGATCATGCGGTCGGGCCAATCCGGCAAGGTCATCCTGAACTGGGTCGAGTAAGGAGCGCACGGCCATGCTCGCCGAGGCGAAGGAGCGGCTGAAGCACGAAGTCGACGACATCCGGTCCGCCGGTCTCTACAAGGACGAGCGGGTCATCGCGGGGCCCCAGGGCCCCCGCATCCGCGTCCGCCAGGGCGAGGTCCTCAACTTCTGCGCCAACAACTACCTGGGCCTGGCGGCCCATCCCGAGGTCATCGCCGCCGCCCGCGAGAGTCTCGACCGCTGGGGCTACGGCCTGGCGAGCGTCCGGTTCATCTGCGGCACCCAGACCGTCCACAAGGACCTCGAAGGCGCGATCACGCGGTTCCTCGGCACCGAGGACACGATCCTCTACAGTTCCTGCTTCGACGCCAACGGCGGCCTGTTCGAGACGCTCCTGGGGGCCGAGGACGCCGTCCTCAGCGACGAACTCAACCACGCGAGCATCATCGACGGCATCCGCCTCTCGAAGGCCCAGCGGTTCCGCTTCAAGCACGCCGACATGGCCGACCTCGAAGAGCGCCTCAAGGAGGCCGCCGGCGCCCGCACGCGCCTCATCGCGACCGACGGCGTCTTCTCGATGGATGGCGACGTGGCCAACCTCGCCGCCATCTCGGACCTGGCCGACCGCTACGGCGCCCTCGTCATGGTCGACGACTCCCATGCCGTCGGCTTCATGGGCCGCACGGGGCGCGGCACGCACGAACACTGCGGCGTCCTGGGCCGCGTCGACCTCCTCACGGGCACCCTCGGCAAGGCCCTTGGCGGCGCGAGCGGCGGGTACACGAGCGGCCGGCGCGAGATCATCGACCTTCTGCGCCAGCGGTCGCGGCCGTACCTCTTCTCGAACACCCTGGCGCCGATGATCGCAGCGGCCGGCCTCAAGGCCCTCGAGATCCTGTCGCGCTCGACGGACCTTCGCGACCGGCTCATGGAGAACACGCGCTATTTCCGGGCCGGGATGACCGAGCGCGGGTTCGCCATCCGCCCGGGCGAGCACCCCATCGTGCCGATCATGCTCGGCGAGGCGGCCCTGGCCCAGAAGATGGCCGCGCGGCTCCTGGAGAAGGGCGTGTACGTCATCGGCTTTTCCTACCCCGTCGTGCCGAAGGGGGCCGCCCGGATTCGGGTCCAGATCTCGGCCGCCCACCGGCGCGACGACCTCGACGCCGCCATGCAGGCCTTCGCAGAGGTCAAGAAGGAGTTCGGCCTGTAGGCCGGCGGCGTCCGGCGCCGCTCCGCGGGGCCCGGCGGCGCTGCCCCGTTGATTTCCGCGGCGCGGTCGGGTGCCCGCGCGTGTTCGATCAGGATGGGGACGCGCCGGCTTGCGAGGCGGTTTCGATGCGAACACGATGGGTGGCGCTGGCGCTCGGGCTGGGTCTCAGCCTGGCCGGGTGCGCAGAGGAACCACCGCCGGGAACGGACGCCCACGGCGGGGCCGACGCCTCCGCGCCCGACCGGTCCGAGAAGGACGCGTTCGAGACCACCCTCCAGCGGGTCATCATGCTCGAGGAAGCCGGGCAGTACGCCGAGGCGCTCAACCTCTGCCGCCAGATGGAGCGCACGCACGCCGGGAAGCCCGAGGCGGCGCAACTGGTTGAGACCCGCGCGCGGCTGATGAACGAGCAGCGCGACAGCCTGGCCCTGGCCTACGCGATCACGCTCCTCGGGGCCGACCGGCTCGAGGACGTGAAGACCGGCCGCCAGAAACTGCGCGAGGGCGGCGAGGTGGCCGCCGTCCTCCTGCGACGGGTGGTGCGGGAGCAATCGGACCGGACGGCCGTCGAGGCGGCCCGCATCCTGGCCGACCGCAAGGACCGCCTGGCGGCCTCGATCTTCGCGCGCCGGCTCGCCGACCGCCCCCCCGCGCCTCTGGCGCGCGTTCTCGTGGACGGCCTCAAGGCCGTCACGGGCACGACGCTTAACGCCCTGGTCTGCCGCGACCTCTTCGCCTGCCTGGCGAAGGACACCCAGTTCGACGCGACGCCCGTGGCGGAGTACCTCGCGTGGGTCCTCCATGAACCGTGCGGGGGAGACGGCGTCCGGTTCGACGCCCTCCTGCAGGAGCCGGGGGCCACGAAGCGCCTGAAGACCTACGTCACGGCGGCGGCCGAGGCCGGCAAGATGGCCGTCGACGGCGCGGGCGGGGCCAAGGCGCTCGCCAAGCCGTCCTCCATCCCCGGCATCCGCGGCCAGTACTTCGCCGGAACGAACTTCGACAAGCCCGTCTTCGAGCGGCTGGACCGCCAGATCGCCATCCCCAACGAGGGGCAGTACAAGTACCCGGACGGCCGGAAGGACGACCTCTCGATCCGGTGGACGGGTTTCGTGGCCGTTCCCAAGGACGGCCAGTACACGTTCTACGTCATGTCCGACGACGGCCAGCGCCTGTGGATCGACGAGAAGGTCGTCACGGACGACTGGACCGTCCACGCCGGCACGGAGGCATGGGGCAAGGTGCGGCTGGCCGCGGGGCGGCATGCCATCCGCGTGGAGCACTTCAACGGCTCCAGCATCGGCCTGATCATCGTCATGTGGGAGGGGCCGGGGTTCGGCAAGCAGGTCCTGACCGACCAGGCGCTCTCGACGGCCCCCTGGCCGGGGATGAAGAAGGGCTGAAGGGGCGCGCCGCGCCCTCCACGGAGGCTGCGACCATGGCCGACGAAGTCCGCTACGAGATGCTGCGGCCGGGCGAGATCGCCCGGCGCCGGAAGGCGTGCCCCGTCGTCTACATCCCCATCGGCACGCTCGAATGGCACGGCGTCCACAACCCCGTCGGGGCCGACACGCTCCAGGCCGAGGGCCTGGCCCACCGGTGCGCCCGCAAGGGCGGCGGCCTGGTCTTCCCGCCCCTCTACTACGGCGAGAGCCGCGTGGAGAGCCTGATGGAGTCCGGCGCGCCGGACCGGGACCAGATCGCCGCCGGCTACGACCTCGCGCCGGACAACTTCCTTCCGGAGCGTCACCCGTTCGGCGCCACGGAGCAGGTCCTCGCCTACCAGCGGCTGCTGCTGCACATCCTGGCGGAAGCGGAGAGCCTGGGCTTCGAGGTGGGCGTCCTGGTGGCGGGGCACTACCCGCTGATCGACCACGCCCGCGCGGCCGTCCTCCTGTTCAACCAGCGCCGCTGGAGCAAGCGCCACGGCCTCTTGGCCTGGGCGATGCTCGACTACCAACTCATCCGGGACCGCTATCCGAACGGCGGAGACCACGCGGCCCGCTGGGAGACGTCGCACCTGCTGGCGCTCCATCCGGACCGCGTGGACCTGGGCCTCCTGCCGCCCAAGGGCGAGCCGCTGGTCGGCGTCGGGGGCGAGCCGCCCCAGGATGCGACGGCGGCGTTCGGGCGCGAGACGCTGGAAGCCGCCGCCGAGGTCGCCGTCGCCGAGGTCCGCCACCGCCTGACCCACAAGCACCTCTACCGCGGCCACGGAAACTCGCTCCAGGAGGGCCTCTGGCGGACCTGACGGCCGCACAGAGCGCCGAGGGCCCCTCCTCTCCGAGTCCGC
>Ga0315274_10015700_pt1 | contig 10718 bp, 6 predicted proteins | sample YL17G02_20_MG_FD_203700 | JGI IMG/M metagenome (GOLD analysis project Ga0315274, IMG submission 203700) | Sediment microbial communities from Yellowstone Lake, YNP, Wyoming, USA - YL17G02_20 | ecosystem: Environmental > Aquatic > Freshwater > Lake > Sediment | place: USA: Wyoming | collected...
CTGACGCTGCCGCAACGGCTGCGCCGCATCGACGAAGTCATACAAATGTAGTGAAGACTTTTGCCAAGAATCCGCGTTATCGCTACTCAAAACCCCGATCCTGCCCGCTAACTGCGTAACTTGGGCTAACTGCGTAACTTGGGCTACTTCTTTTGAAATACTCCTCTTTCTACATGTTTGATTACATCTTCTGTGGCTAATTCCAAATCCCTCACAGCCTCTTAATCAACATACTGCCTGCACCATACATAAAAATCGCCCCGAATACGACAAGCGCCGCCGCGCAGATAATAAGCACGACTCGCAAACTCCGCCGGCCTAATAGCGCCGAGCCTTTGAAGCTCGCCCACGAAAGCGCCCCCAGCCACACAAAATCGCATAGCCAGTGCACCACCGCAAAAAGCGCGAACGCCCATATCCCCAGCTCCCCCGCGCGAGTCGCAAGGCCAAGCCCTATAGTCGCCCACCATACAAGAAAATAAGGGTTGCCCGCAGTCAGCACGATGCCCGCCATTACCGGCGCCCCCTTGAGCGTCCTGGCCTGCTGCTCTCCCAGGCTGCGGATGCTCTTCAAAATCTGCACGGCCATTATCAGCAGAAAGACGCCTCCTCCCAGCCCGATTACGATCCTGACAGTGGGAGCTTCCAATATCCTGTTCATCCCCACCACGATTAAAACCATCAGAGGAAATTCGACAATCCCGTGCCCGACCGCAATAAGCGCCCCGGCCCACCGATTCCGCGACCCCATCACTATCGTGGTCGCAGTCACCGGCCCGGGCGCGATCACCCCCGAAAGAGATATCCCAACCACACCAAGCAGGAATAGAAGCAACTTCATTACGCCCTTGACTTATTCACCGATGATCTTCACCAGAACTCTCTTCTTTCTCTTGCCGTCAAACTCGCCGTAGAATATCTGCTCCCACGGCCCGAAGTCCAGCTTGCCCGCCGTCACCGCCACCACCACCTCCCTGCCCATCACGCTGCGCTTCAGGTGCGCATCGGCGTTGTCCTCGAATCCGTTATGCCGATACTGCGAATACGGTTTCTCCGGCGCCAGCCTCTCCAGCCACACCTCGAAGTCGTGATGCAGCCCCGGCTCATCGTCATTGATAAACACGCTCGCCGTAATGTGCATTGCGTTGCAGAGCACAAAGCCTTCCCTGATCCCGCTCTCACGCAGACACTCCTCGACCTCCGGCGTAATATTTATAAACTCCCGCCGATGCTTAACGTCAAACCAAAGCTCTTTCCTGTAGCTATTCATAACCATAACTCCCGATTCACTGCCAACATCATCAGCCCGAAACTCACCGCCTATCCAACGCCCCCAACATTGTAACGACTTCTCCGCTCTCTGTCATCCCGACCGGAGCGGTGCGCAGCACAACCCGCCCCCTGTCATCCCGACCGGAGCGGTGCGCAGCACCGAGCAGCGGAGGGATCTGCCCGCCATATATGACCAAAACCTCCTATCTTGACCCCGGCCCGGACACGGAACTGCCTGAAAAATCTCTGTGTATTCCGGCCATCTGCGGCTATCCTCCGTCCTGCGGCGCTGACAACCTCTTGTAAAGTCGCCCATCTGCGGCTATCCTCATCACAATTTGAAAGGTCAATCGCTAATGCAGAAGAAAACCTGGGCGAAACTCATTATCACCATAATTCTGACCGCCGCCGTCGCCGCGGGAATCTATCGCCAGTGGTACTGGAAGGCGGGCGACGCCGGCCACACGTGGGGCGACGGCAGCCTGACAACCTCTGAGAGGGCCTATTACACAAGTCGAATAAACGCCATCATTGAAACCTGGCAGCGTAGTCGCCGAAACACAGGACAAGGCGAGAAGGGCCGATTCGAGGAATCCTACGGAACACATCTGGTCATTGACCTGGACAAGAACGCGATATGGATTGAGGATAACGGTCAAATCCAGCCGGACAACTACACCGAATTCCCCGCCAAAATGAAATGGACGCTCTTCCACACAACTCCACAAGGCGACAGCGAAATCCCAGGCCAAACACGCCTGAGAATCCGAGGCGGCAACTCGGGCCAGGGCTATCCTGAACAGTTCTATCTCGTCGGCGCCGGCCGGGTCCCCGGCCATCTGTACTTTGAGTTCAGCACCGACAGCCGAGGCAGCGGCTCCGGCTCCGGCAAATTCTCCCCACAGCCCTACACCGGCTCATCCTCATCCGGGAAGAAACCTGATGAGTCCTACGCCTCGCTTATAGTCACCGACGCCGAATATGAGCAATACCGCACCTCGTTGCTCTCTCGTGACCCCAACGCACCCGCCGAGCCTGTGGACTCGTCGCCCTTTGCTCAAAACAAGGCAGCTTGGCGAAAGGTCGAAAAGCTCCTATACCAGCAGGTCGAGAAAGAAGTCTCCTCCGCCGGCTTCAGCCTCAGAGACCTCACAGTCGAACCAGGCCCCGATTTCTCCGCCGCACACGCCGACGTGGGCATACGTCCGGGTGGTATTGTTCGTGAGATATTTGGCGGCTACTACTGGGGTGACACATACCTGAAAATCGACTACCTCGGCGATGATATATGGTATGCAAAAATCGCCCCGCTTCCGCAGCGCGGCACGATGCCGCGCAGGGATAAAATCGACCTCGAATTCCTCATCCGCCCAACGGCCCCAATACCGGATTCGCAGCGCGCCGCCCTGCTCGAAAAAACAAGAATGATCCAACCCGATGCCGCCGGCATCGCACCCTCCAAATGGAAGGTCGCCCTGCCAAACGGCGCGACCGTCGAATTCATCGGCTTATGCGAAAATCCCAGCGCCGGGAAGAAATGGTGGGGACCCGACGGCTCACCCCTCGATCGCGCGCCCTACCTCAACTTCGAGTCATACGGCAACCCCGGAAACGACAGAAAGATATATGAGATGGCATGGAAGGTGGAATTCCCGCAGATGCCGAACGGCAGCAGCGGGGGCGGAACGCTAACCGGCACCGACGGCTGCGTCGGCTCTTACAGCCAGCCCATCCGCGACAGATACGGAAACCGAATATACAATCTCAATGCTCAGGGTTTTGCCTTTGAGCAGCCTCGTACAAAAACCACACTGCGCCTAGGCGTAAGCGTCGGCGCCAGCGAATATCAGAACGTCACTTTCGAGAACATCTCCCTTGTCCCCGGCCAGGACCAGGGATTCAAGATACTACTTCCTGACCGGCAGCCTTAGCCGCCGAACCCTGCAAATACGCGCCGGGCGTATTCGCCGCTCCGGCGAAAGGCCTCCACTGTCTCCATTGTCTTAGGCGTCCCCTGCTCCACCGCCTGCTCAATCACGATATGAGGCCGAACGCCGATCCCCATAAGGTATTTCGCCAGCCGGGGATAATCGATGTCGCCTTCGCCGAGAGTCTCGCCCCAGATATTCTGCGCCGATTGCCGAAGATGCAGCTCCGTTACCCGCGGGCCGTACAGCTTCAGCACGTCGAACAGCGCAACCGCCGAATTCCCCGCGCCGCGATATACCCAGTGGGCATCCAAGCACAAAGTCACGTATTTCGGATCCGTCCCCGCCATCATGTGGTGGAACTCCCTCGCCGCGTTGCGAAGCTCGATATCGTGATTGTGGTATGCCAATACCAGCCCCATCTCCTTTAGCTCTCTGCCCAAAAGCTCAAGCATCTTCGCCTGGACCTCAAGCTGCTCATCGTTCTTATTCTCCGGCCCGCCCCACTGAATCGGGCTCGGATTCGTGACGATTATCCGCGTCCCGACGCCCTTGGCCTTCTTCGCAATCGCCAGCACTTCATCGATGCTCTCACTTGCCGTCTGGGCCTCGTGCAGCACGCTGTTGACATAGAGCGACCGCATCTCCTGCCCATGCTTCTTCAACAGACCCGCCAGCTCGTCAATCTGCTCCGGCGCCGTAACGAGCGGCTCATAGCCGTCCATCCCGCTTGCCACAACCTCCCCAAGCCCCGTATCGAGCAGCTTATTGAAGTCCTTGCCCTCTCTCTGGTAGAACACAAGCCACGGATACTGATTGCACGCCAAGTGCAGCTTGGCCCGTTCCTTCTCTTGCATACCCGCCGCCGACCCAACCCCCGCCATCATCGCCCCGCCAACCACCGCCATTTCACCAAGAAATCCCCGCCGAGAAATTCTATCGTCCAACATAACAACCACTCCCACACAAAAAACTCATTCGGCATTTGCGCTTCTCAAATCTCAGCTGTTTCTCTGTCTTTGATCAGCTTAACATTACTTCCCAAAAGCTCAAAGTATTTCTCAGGGAAAAAGGTGTGGATAGGGATTATCCACTGGGGCCTTATCGCCGCGGCAATGTTTCGTCCGGGAAGCAAAGTAAGCTGTTTGTGCGTTTGAAATTGGGTTTGATTGGGTTTGTTTTGAATAACGTTCGTTGTTCATTGCTCGTTGTTCATTGGGGTAAGGCTTTGTTGCTACTGTACTTATGTTTATATTGCCCATTTTGAAATTGGCTTTGTTTTGCAGAAAACAGGCTGATTTGTAGAGGAGTCTCTACAAGTGTAGAGGGCCAGCAGGGGGAAGCTGAAAACAGAGTGGAGTCTCCATACTAAGTTCCTGTGCGGGCCTGATCCTTTTTCTACATGCGACAGACGATATACCTTATGCTACATACCATTTACTATTCTGATTCTGTTAGTTTGATGTATATTATACATCGTGCGGAGTTGGGTGTCAAGGAAAATCCGCAATAACCGCAGAGGTCGTCCTGAGCTTGCCTGTCCTGAGCCTGGTGAAGGATCGAATGAATCCGTGCAATCCGCAATTAGTGTCCCCGCCGGGCGCCCTTGAGGCTGTGCCCTCTCTGGCTGTTAAAAATCCGCTAATACAGGCCGGAAAGGCCTCATTTACTACCTTCAAGCCACTTCTCTGCAAAAAGGGCAAAATCTGCAAAATCAACAGTGTTATTGTAGTTAAGGTCAGTTCCTTCGCACCAGTCAGGATAATTGCAATCTTGCGCCAGCCAGTGCAGGTTGAGCGTAGATAGGTCAGCCAAGTCCACATCCATATCGCCATCTAAATCGCCAACTTGGGGATATATGGTCAACGTAATGTTGGTGATAAGAATGCTAGCATTAGGGTCGGCTTCGCTCTTGAGTCGGAATTGTAGGATTCCCGTCTCACCAGCAAGGTCTTCGATATAAATAATCCCCGGGTTCGCCCACACAGTGTTGCTGAAAAGGGTCCCATCATCAATGAATAACGTTTTATCGTTAAAGCTCACGATCAGCTTATCACCGTCAGAGTCGCCGAGGAAAATACCGTCGAAGGTCAAACCGTAGGCGTTCTTGGGTATCATCACCTCTTTCCAAATAAAGGCGTCAGAGGATTCGCTTAATTTAATGGCATCGGTCTGTGTTTGATTGGCTGCGGCCACCGCCACCGTAACCGCCGTGGCGTTATTGCCTCTCCAATCTCGTGCCTGCACCCCCTGTATAGGCACCACAGGTGTTATAATTTTGAGATATGGTGGAAGAAGAAGACCAATGAACCTATCCAACAGGCGGATAAGTGCTCCGCGCCAGGTTTCCTCTCCATACCAGGAAGGTGGTTCCACCGGAAAGATTAACAAAGGTGCATCGAAGGCGAGCGAATCAGGCTGAGGATTTTGGGATTCTGGCCTTGGTGTAACCTCCGCTGGCGGCAGTGGTTCACCGATTTCGTATGATAGTGTCATAGGGTTGATGAATTTTTCTGGAAACAGCGGATCACTTTTGCATCCGGTAAATCTGCCATCCTGATGGTCACTATCCCCGTGTATTTGCGGAAGTGCGCCTCTATTCGATATGTCTGAATAGGTGCTGGCTCGTACTCCAAAATGCAGGTGTGTGTTACGCCCAAGGTCGGCGAGAGAACCAATGATTTGCCCTCTGGTTACATTATCTCCCACATTGACTAATGGGTCCACATGCCAACAAACTGTAGTGAAACCGGAATGCTCAATGGTAACACAATACTTCCACTCAGGGTTGTATACCTTAGCTTTGACAATACCTGCTTCTGGGGCGTAAACATCTTCTCCTTTAGTTGCAGGTAAATCAACCCCAGCATGTTTTTTAGGAAGGCCTCCACAATAAGTCCACGTCCAAATGTCACCAAATTCCAACGAAACTTGTCTGTCACTAACGCGTCCAGCAAGGGGCCATTTTAATGTTGGGATTGGAGGAGGTACTCCTCTCAGATAAGGATAAGTTACGTCTTCTACAATATTCCAAACATTCTCAAAGTCCCAAGGATTAGGGGCGAAGCTGAACGTAACCTGCCACTTCATCTCCATTGTTGTCTTTCCTAATCCCCCGGCACTTGTTTCTTGGCCCGAAGTTTCAATGTCCCAGTAACAGCTAATGCATCGTGTTTGCCCGTAAGCACCTACCAAACCGCCAATCTGATCGCCTGCGGCACCATCATTTACGCGTCCGGCAGAATAGCAATGGGTCACATTTGGGTTTGTAGGGCCGCCGAGGCAATAGCCAATAAGGCCGCCAACGCCACTATCTCCATCTACACTGGCTGTAGAGTAACAATGACTTATGTCTGCTCCGTTAAGCCCGATTAAGCCACCGACATCCACTTTACCATTGACTCTCCCTGTTGTATAACATCCGGTACACGAGTCCATAGAGGAGCCAGTGTAAGCGGAGCCACCAATTAAGGCGCCAACGTAGTTCCTTCCAGTTATAAAGATATCTACTAAACCAACATCTTTGATTTCGCTGTAAACGAATGCAGGGTAAACGCATCCAAATAGACCAACATAATCAGTGTTCGGCCTGTCTATATACAGGCCGGTTATGGTGTGACCCTTGCCATCAAAATGGCCCATGAATTTATTGGAACTGTCTCCGATAGGGATAAAACCAGCACCTCCGGGCCAGGCTGAAGTTGCAGAAGCATCAATGTCATTACCTAACTCATACCAGGCATATAAGTGGTTGTTCATTGCCTGGAGTTCTTTGACATTTGTGATTATGTAAGGGTCTTGTTCTGTTCCTGAACCCCTACCACTAAACGCACGGGCAATACCCGCAGGCACCAGAATTGGCAAAATTGCAGCGAACAGCAGAATTGAGTACGATTTATTTCTCATAATACACCACTCCTTATATTAACTGCGGGTCTTTCTTGCTGCTCTTTAACGGAGTCTCCATAACTGAACATTCTATTAAATAAGGCCGATAAAATCAAGAAAATTCTTATTGTGGCTAAACGGAATCGTGTGAATCAGTACTACAATCCTTCATCTTCTCGTTTTTTATGCGTGGTTTTTGCACTGACCGAGTACAACCTCTTTATTATCAATGTGTTACGGGATTTTCTTCCCGGACGAACTTTTTGGTTGCGGCTGAGCGAAGCGAAGCCGCGCCAAGCTCTCCGCGGTTGATCAAATACCGTGCTAATCCGCGTAATCTGCGCAATCCGTGGTTCCCTTCGTGCCTTGGTGGCAAAAACTTTCACTTGACGCCTAAGCTCCGGCGGGGTATAATATATATCAAACTAACATAACAGAATCGCATAAACAAAAGAACAGAAAACAAAACATGGCCGACACAAAAATCATACCCCAGCACCAGCCAAAGGCTTCTCCGCTCCTCTTATCCCCTTGTGCCCTTCCTCTCTTGTGCCCTTGTGCTCTTGGCGCCTCAGTGCCTTAGTGGCCAAGACCCGCGCTCTACACTTGTAGAGACTCCTCTACAAATCGCCCTGTTTTCTGCAAAACAAAGCCAATGTCAAAATGGGCAATATAAACATAAGTACAAGAAGAACAAAGGCTTATGCCAAAGAACGACGAACAATGAACACCTAACATTACTCAAAACAAACCCAATCAAACCCAGTTCCTCCCCCTTTTTCCGAATCCCCGCTTCCGCCCTGGGAAATACCACCGCGATGTTGTGCGTTTGGACTTCCCGGATTGACCTGCCGTTGTCGGGCCGGGGCAGGTTCTTCTTCGTTATTCGACCGACCGCCTCTACTGCTTCTTCTTCTTACCGACCCTTTTCCTGGGTTTCTTCTGCCCTTCGGGCGGCGCGCCGGCCGCATCTTGTGGCCGCAGTTGATCAAGTGCCGCCTGAAGCTTGGCCCGCGCCTTTTGCGCCTGGGGCTCGGCGCTGTCGGCCTGGATTGGAGTCTCCTTGAAGGGGGCGTCCTTCATATCGAACAACTGCCCCTGGTTGTTGAGCTTCCAGCGAGCGTCGCGGACGTACCACTGATTACCCAACTGCACGAAAATCCATTCGCGCGGCGTGCCCTGCCGCCCCGTGAGCTGTGGTGCGAGGCTCCGGCCATCTATCGTGACGCCTTCCGGCAGCTTGGCCCCGGCCAATTCGGCAAAGGTGGCAAAGAAATCGCTGAAATCCACCAGGTCCTTCGATACCTGTCCGGCGGGCGTGGTGCCCTTCCAGCTCACAATCAGCGGGACGCGGCTGCCGCCCTCCTTCATGCTGCCCTTGGCGCCATCGATGTCACGACCGCGGATCGCACCCCCGCCGCCGCCTTTGGCGCCCGACGCCTGGCCCGTACAGCCATTGTCGCCCGTGAAGACGATCAGGGTCTTCTCACGAAGCTTCAGGCTGTCCAATTCGGCGACAAGCTTCCCCATCAGCTTGTCAAGATACGTGATGTTATCCGCGTAGAGCTCCGTGCCGCCCGCTGGAGTGTCGGGTGTCCTAAGGATGGGGCCGTGAATCAGCGGGATCGGATAGTAAACGAAGAAAGGCTCACTTCGATGGCGACGGACAAAGTCAACAACGAACTCCTGCAGCAGGTCGGGGCCGTACTTGCCCTGTGTGTCGGGTATCTGTTCGCCGTTCTTGTTATAACCCGGGTCCCAGTACCGCTCACCCTTGTTGCCCTCAACGCCCCAAACAACGAACTCATCGAATCCCCACCGCTGGCCGTCTTCCTTCGTGGACAAATACTGCAGTTGCCGCCATTTTCCGGCCACGGCCGTCGCATAGCCGGCCTGTTTCATCACCCTGGCGATGGGCACTTCCTTATCCGGATGGGCCGCGCTGCCCGCGCCATTGTCCACCACACCCGTGCGGAAGGGATACCTGCCGGTCATGCAGACCCCCCGCGACGGCGCGCACAGGGGCATTGCGAAACAGTACTCGAACCGGATGCCCGCCTGCGCCAGCGCATCGAGATTTGGAGTTTTGAACCTGTCGCTGCCGTAGCAGCTCATGCCGCCGATTCCGTAATCATCGGCTAAAATAAAAATGATGTTGGGCTTCTTGCCCTGCGCGGCCCGGCCCGATGGGGCGGCTGCGGCCCGCACCTGCGGTAACCCGCCGAGGCGGGCTGCCGCAGCAGCGGAGCCGGTCCATTTGAGAAAGTCACGTCGGTTCATTGTGTGCGTCCTTATAGCCAGTGCCTGTTTGTGGTTTGACGTTGATAATATCAACACCTGCCTTAAATTACAATAATGCCAAAGTATTTTTCACGAATATTATTGCTGCATTTGCCGAAGTCCGTTGAATCTGTGTAACCCCGCACGGGGCTCTAAGGGCTTCGTCGCTCCACAATCATCTACCCAAACCCGCGCAATCTGCGAAATTTGTGGTTGCCTTTGCGTCGCGGCGTCTTTTTCCCCGGCTGTGTCTTGCAAAGGACGGGGTTTGTGATATTCTGGCCGGCGTGTTCCATGGTTGGATTAGAAGTCATTGCGAGTCCCCAGGAGACGTGGCAATCTGCCATCCGGCGGCGTTTGAGATTGCTTCGTCGGCACAAAGGCCTCCTCGCAATGACAGATGGAGACCTCGCAATGACAGATGGAGACCTCGCAATGACGCCAGGTGATTATCCTGCGGCTGGCCGTGTTCGGCGCTTACCTGTTTTAACAGGTCAAGCAGCTCGATAAGGGTCTGGCTGATAACGTCGGCGGGGCTGCGATCTTGACGGGACGGCCTCCAAACGGGGCTCGAGAAAAAGCCAAAACGCCAAAAAAAAGGCTTGAACCGCCGTCAAAGAACTGTATTATTGCTCGAAATTATTGCTCGAATTGGCGTTTACAGAGTCGCCCGCTTGCTGTAGAAGACTGACAAGATTTGTAGGAGTGCAGAATAATGAAACAGGTAAAAGTCTTCCTAAACGAAAAAGACATCCCGCGGCAGTGGTACAACCTGGCGGCGGACCTGCCCACGCCGCTGCTTCCGCCGCTCGGGCCCGACGGCAAACCGATTTCGCCGGACATGCTCGCGCCGGTGTTCCCGATGAACTTGATTGAGCAGGAGGTAAGCTCCAAGAGGTGGATAGACATCCCGGTGGAGGTGCTGGATATACTCTATCGGTGGCGGCCCGCGCCGCTGCGAAGGGCGGTGTATCTGGAGAGATTCCTCGGCACGCCGGCACGCATATACTACAAGGACGAGAGCACCAGCCCGCCGGGCAGCCACAAGCCCAATACGGCCGTTCCCCAGGCCTGGTACAATAAGCAGTTCGGCATCAAGAGACTGACCACGGAGACCGGGGCCGGCCAGTGGGGCAGCGCCCTTGCCTTCGCCTGCAAATTGATAGGGCTCGAATGCAAGGTGTTTATGGTCAGAATAAGTTTTGACCAAAAGCCTTTCAGAAAAACAATGATGCAGGTCTGGGACGCCAAGTGCATTGCGAGTCCGAGCAACGAGACGAACGCCGGGAGAAAAGTGCTCAAGGAGATGCCGGACACTCCGGGCAGCTTAGGGATCGCAATCAGCGAGGC
>Ga0315274_10015702_pt1 | contig 10717 bp, 7 predicted proteins | sample YL17G02_20_MG_FD_203700 | JGI IMG/M metagenome (GOLD analysis project Ga0315274, IMG submission 203700) | Sediment microbial communities from Yellowstone Lake, YNP, Wyoming, USA - YL17G02_20 | ecosystem: Environmental > Aquatic > Freshwater > Lake > Sediment | place: USA: Wyoming | collected...
GCGCTGCTGGAGCAGGCGCTTGAGTTCTGTGTGGCCGGGATCAAGACAGGCCAGGCCGAGGTAGAGGGCCTCGGGCGAATGGTAGAGGGCTTCGGGGCCGTTCGGGACGCTGCCCTTTCCGTGGAACCTGCCCTGGAGGAGAATGGCGTCCACGGCGTTGGGGTCGCCCGTGAGCGCCGCCCATTCCACGCAGAGGTCGTCGCCGCCATAGGTGAGCCAGTAGCCGAGCTGGGCGCCGGGCTGGGCGAGCTTGTAGCCGACCGGCTCGCCGTCCTTGAGGTCGAAGAAGACCCAGCCCTGCTGCGTGGCCTTGCCCTCCTCGCCGGCGATCTTCCAGAGCTTGACGATGGCGGGATGGGCGCGGGCGTAGCGCCAGTCGCCCGTGGTGATCCAGCAGACGTGGGCGAGGAGGTGGCTGGCGCAGTGCTGGTAGTCGTAACCGACCCGCACGTTCTTGTTCTCGGCCCGCAGGTCCATCATCGTGCGTTGGGCGGGGGAGTCGAGCCCTTCGAGGATGGCGAGCCGGCCAACCTCGGGGTCGCCGGTGAGCCAGTAGTAGTTGTGCCAGCCGCGGTAGCCGCCCTGGCGGGTGCCGGCGTCGTTGTGGCGCCAGTGGACCTGGTTGTGGCGGTGATAGGCGCCGTGGCGCATGTCGCCGCCGGGATGCTCGGTGTCAATGCCGATGGTGTGGTGGACCATCGCGCGGCCGAGGTCGAGGAAGCGCCGCCCGCCCCCCGCCGCGTAGTGATAGAGATAGGGGGCCATCGCCCGCTCGCCGTTCGACCAGCCGACGCCGCCATCCATCTCCATCTTGAACTTGCCGTCCTTGGGCGAGTTGCACATCGGCAGATCGCCCCAATCGACCCAGCCATAGAGGCCGTTGGCCTCGTGGGTCATCGAGAGGCCGTCGAACATCACGGAGAAGTAGCCCTTGAGGAAGTCCCACTTCGGCTCGCCGTAGACGCCGATGTCGCCGAGCGCCCTCGTCTCCTTGAAGCGCTCCTGTCCGGGCCAGGGGACGAGGGGCAACTGGTGCGCCTTTCCGACGGCCGCGGCCGGCTCGTCGCCGGTCGAGATGTCGAGGAGCAATTCGTGAATCTTCTTGATGCCGCGTGCCCGCCCGCGCATGATCGCCGTATTGCTCGACGAGTAGTAGAGCGTCAGTTCGTCGCCGAAGAACATCGAGTGGTTGGCGATCTTTCGGAGGGGCTCGCTCCCCTCCTCCTCGTAGCGGAGGTCGAGCGCTCGCCCTGGCTTCTCGCCGAGCATCTCCACTGTCAGGTTGCCGTTCTCCTCGGCCCGGAAGGCCACGGGCCAGTTCTGCCAGGCGTCACGCACGGCCACGAGAAAGCGCTTGTCCTCTCGCTGGAGGGCGGCCCAGCCGCCGAAGCGCTTGCCATTGGCCGTGGCCCTCCCGGTCAGCTCCCATTGGTTGTGGGCAAACTGGTTGAGACGGACGCCAAGCGGGGCTTCCGCCGCCTCGCCCCCGTCTTTTCCGTAGAGGAACTTGACGGCGCCAGGCTTCTGGAAGGTCAGGCTGTAGCTTTGCACGAAGTCGTGGTACTCGTCGCCGTTGTAGCCGAAGGTGTGCTCGACGTAGACGTGGCCCGAGCCGCGGTAGACGCGGAAGAAGATCGAGGCGGGGTAACGCCAGACCTCCTTGTCGTTCGGGTCGCCGGGCTGGAAGGCCTTCTCGTCCCCGTAGTGGCCGAGGAAGTGGAATGTCATTTGGACGGGGCCTTGCTCGACAATCCGGGGTCCTTCGACAGTCAGCGGGTGCTCCTTGGGGCTCGCACCCTTGTCGTTGCCACACACGATAGCGCTGGCCTCGAACCCGGGCATGACCCCACGGCCTTCCCCGACCTCGGCAGTGGTTAAGGTCCAGACCTCTGGTTTCTTCCCCCCGAATTCGGTGCCGTATTCGAGCGTGAAGCGCTTCTCCTCGTTGGGGCCGAGGTCCGTGAGGAAGTCGAGGCAGAGGAAGCGAATCGTCTTCTCTGGCCAGTAGGCGGTGGGGAGGCCCTGGACGGTGATTTCCTTGCCCGCGGCGTCGAGGAGGCGGACCGCATTCGCGTCCTTCAGCTCGCCGCGGAAGAGCGGGATGGCGCCTCGGACGGGCCAGTTCCTCCGGGCGACGCCCGACGGCTCGGTGACGGTGAAGGCCACCTGCGCCTTCTCGGCCAGCGGCCGCGGCGCGATATAGAGGCCGCTCTGGACGGCTCGCGGGTCGGGCTGCCAGGTGACGGGGGAGGGCCATGGCGTCTCGCCGGGCAGGGCGGCTGCAGCCTGCCAGAGGCACGCGGTCAGGAGAAGAGCTCTCATCGGCGCGGCTCCAACCAAGAAGCGATGGGACCTATAGGACCGATAGGACCGATAGGACCGGTCCGCAGGGCATCAGCGCAGCGCGGCGGCTAAGTCGGCAGCGGTGGCGTAGAGGGCCTCCTCGCGGGCCTGCCAGCCGGAGCTGACGAAGTAGTCCCAGCCCTTCGAGCGGCCGTAGTGGAGGACGCGGATGCGGTCGTCAAGGAGCTTCTGGGCGCGGTCGGCCAGCTCCTCGCCGAGCTTCGCGCGCTTCGCAGGGTCGGTGAGCGCCCGCTCGATGAAGATGCGGGCCTCGGCCTGCTGCTGGGCGCAGCGGATCATCTCGTAGCGGAGCGTGGGCAAGGCACCGTCGGCGCCAGGCGACAGGACGTAGGGGGAGGAGTTCTCGACGTTGAGTTGCGCCCAACTGCTCTCGGGGAAGCGCCCCAGGAGGTTCCTGAGCTTGTCGCCTGTCTTCAGGACGTACCAGAAGTCGGCGCCCATGCGCCCGAAGCCGTGGATGCCTGCGGCCTGCATGGCCTCCAACGAGGCGTAGTACATGGCGAGCGGGGCCGTGGGCCGCAGGGCGCCCACCGTGTTGCTCCCTTCGCGGGGGAACGTCGTGCGCAGGAAGGGGTTCTGCCAGCCGTAAAGCCGCTTGGGGGGCATCGGGGCGATGGGCGCGCCCCAGACATCCGAGAGGTAGCCAACGGGCATGCCCCACAGGCTATCCGCCGTGGCGTGGGAGTGGACGACCCACTTCGCCTTCGGGGCGACGGCCAGGAGGTCCTCGCCGGCCTCCTTCGTGGGCCGGGTGTCGCCGGCGACGCCGATCATCATGGCGGCTCCGAGGCCGCGCTTCGCGAGCATCTCCTGGAAGCCGTCGAGCACGGGCTTCCAGAACTCGCGGACCGCGGGCTCGCCCCAGTGCGGCCCCTCGGCTTCCTCAAGCTTTCCGGTCTTGGGATCGAGGATGGTGAAGAGCATCCCCTTGCCGCCGCCCTTCGCCGCGTGGTCCAGGTACTTCCCGCCCGTGTACGTCTCCCAGCAGTAGAGGCAGACGACTTGGGGCTTGCCCTGATGCTTGATGGCCGTGTCGAGGTAGCGCTCGACGAGGCTGAAGTCGTGGCGATAGCCCCCGTCGGCCTTGATCCAGCGCACCATCCCGTGCTCGTTGCCGAAGTGGGTGCGGCGGATCGCCGGGATGAAGACCACCTTGTTGCCGACCTCGCCGAGGAGCTGGAACGAGCGCTCGATCAGCTTCCAGTGCCGCTCCGACCACATCTCGACCTTGTACTTGATGGCCAGGGTCTCGGGCGACTGGATCAGGCCGACGTGCGACGTGAAGCCCTGCGGGTCGGGCATCTGCCAATCGTAGACCTTCGCTTCGACTGGGACGACGACGCCCTCGGCGCCGTCGCAGGCGACGACCACTTTGCCCGAGTACTCGCCGGGCAGCCCGTCGCGCGGCACCCGGAGGCGCAGCCAGACCGGCTGCACGGAGCCGCCGTCCTTCGTCGTCACCTCGTCCGGAGGGACAGGCGACAGGCCGCCGAACGCCCCGAGGACCGTGCCGTCGAAGCGCAGGTAGAGCACCTCGAGAGCCGAAGCGGGGATGGACGCCTGGCCCCCCTTGAGCATCAGGGCCTGGGGGGTCGCCCGCAGCCCCTTGAGCGACGCCGCCGCTCCGACGCCGATCTCGCCGGAGAGGACGGCGTTCCGCGGGCCGGCCAGCCGCACGGGGCGGAGCGGGTCGCAGGGATCGCCATAGTCGGTGCCGAGCGGCCGCTGGAGGAGAGACTGGTTCCAGACGTGGAGGCCGGGCGAGCTCGGCCGGGCGATGTTGGGCACGAGGCCCTCAGAGCCTGCGGTTGCCGTGAGCTTCAGGCCGTCGAAGCCCAAGCGGCTCCACCAGTAGTAGCTTCGGCCTCGCCAGGTCTCCTCGCGCCACCGCAGCGGCTTGCGGGTCAGGAGGAGCTCGCTTGCCGGCGGGCGGTGGATTTCGATGGCGAGGACGTTGACGCCCTTTCGGAGCATCCCGGTTGGGATCTTGACGCCCGAGATCTCGCGGACGCGGGCGCGAAGGCGGTCCTTGTACTTCTCTTCGTCGCCCCATCCAATGCGGTAGAGATTGCCCTGGGGGTCGAGATATGCCTCGTCGGGCAGATCGTCCGCAGGCATGCCGAGGGCGATCTGGCCTTCGGGCAGCCCCTTGCGCGCCAACTCCTTGCCGTTGAGGTACACAACGGCCCCTGCCGTGAAGGAGCCCGAGAGCTGAAGGTCCTTGACCTTCTGGGGGTCCGTGACCTCGAAGCGGCCTCGCAGGCAAATGAGAGCCATTCCGGTGTTCGCGGCCTTGAGGGGGCCGCGGTGGCGCGCCCACGACGAGTCGTCGAACTCAGGAAAAGCCCAATCGGCGGGCGGAAGGTCCGACACCTCTATCGGCGCGGGCGACTTCCCCTTGTCGTCAATCGTCACCAGCTCGCCGTCCGCGCGGCGGAGGACCTCCGTCTTCCAGGCGATGAAGTAGCGCCACGAGCCGCTGGTGTCGAGGATGGCAAAGTATGCTCGGAAACCGGGTTTTCGAGCATACTTTGGCTCGCCGGCGAAGCCGACCCCTGCAAGCAGGATGACCACCGCGCTCCCCAGGCCGGCGCGCGACCTTCCGAAGCCCTTCATGCAACGCCCCTTGCTTCCCAACGCCTCCCTTCCCCGCTATAATGCTGGCAAGTCTGCGGCTTCCTGTCCCCAGACACCGACCACCGAACACCGAAACGGTGTGCCACGCAGAGGCCGCAGAGCCCCCAGAGAAGAGGCTCTCACCACAGATTCCACAGATGGGCACAGATAGGAACGAAGCCACAGTCCGGGCTTCCCACCCGCCTGGCCTCTCTTATCTGTGAAATCTGTGCAATCTGTGGACCGCCTCTTCTTCTCCCTTCCCCAGACACCGACCACCGCCCCCGCTATAATGCTGGCAAGTCTGCGGCTTCCTGTCAACAGGGCATTCGCTTGGAGGCATGGGTTGCGATGAACGCGATCGGCCGTGCGCTCGCGGGGGCGTTTCTATCGGCGACGCTCGTCGGCCTCGCCCTGGCTGAGGAGGCCAAGCTGGCGCCCCGCGTCATCCGAGCCGCGACCGTCAGGGAGCGGTTCCCCCCGCGCAGTGGCCGCTCCGTAACCGTCGCGGCTCTGCTGCTCGGGTGCATTCACGACGACGAGCCGGACCTGACCCAGCAGGTCAGCGACGCCGAGGTCGAGCCTGCGAAGCACCTGAAGATCAACCGCAGCACGCCGCTCTGGAAGCTGCTGGACGGCGACCTTACGAGCTGGTCGGTCCTCGACCCGCTCGAAGGGGCCTCGCTGACGATCAAGCTCAAGAAGCCCGTCACGGTGGAGAGCCTGGCCGTGTCGGCTACTTCACCCACATCTGGAAGCCGTCCTACTCGCAGTTCGGCGTGCCCGAGGAGAACCGCAAGGCCCTCCGCGAGATCGACGAGCAGATCACCCGCCTGACGCCGGCCATCCTCGGCGAGACGCCGAAGCGGGCCGTGAGCATCGAGAGCGACGGCGTGAAGCTCGACGCTCTGGCGAAGGAGAGCGGCGGCGACCTCTACGTCTTCGCGGTCAACTGCGACGAGCGGCTGAAAGAGGCGAAGGCCACCCTCAAGGTCGAGGGGCTTGCAGCGGGCGCCAGTGTCGTTGTGGTGGATGAGAACCGCACGATCCGCTCCGACGCTGGCTCCTTCGCCGACGCCTTCGCTCCCCTCGCGGTCCACATCTACAAGCTCAGGTAGGGCGTGCATACTTGCACGCCGAACTATTGTGGTAACGCGCGCGCTTGCAGGCGGCTCCCCTCATTTCGGCGCCAGGCCGGCGATGGGCACGCGGACGCGATAGACCTTGCTCGCGGCGGTCACGAAAAGCGTGCGGCGGTCGGCGTCGCCGAAGGCGCAGTTCGTGCACTGCCCCGGGCACTTGATCTTCGCCAGCAGCTTGCCGTCGGGGCTGACGACGTAGACGCCATCGGTGCCGGTGACGTAGAGGTTCCCTTCCGCATCCACCTTCATCCCATCACAGACGCGGGTGCCGCCCTCCTTGGCGAGGTCAATGAGCAGCCGCCCATTGGCCACCGAGCCATCCGCTTGGACGTCGTAGACGTTCACCGTCTTCTTCTCGGAATCGTCCACGTAGAGCCGCTTCTCGTCGGGCGAGAAGGCGATGCCGTTCGGGCGGCTCATGTCCTTGATGGCCAGCGAGAGCTTGCCATCGGGCGCGATGCGGTAGACCCCATGGAAGTCCAGCTCTTTCTCCTGGGGTTTGACGCCGTAGGGCGGGTCCGTGAAGTAGACGGAGCCATCGGAGTGGAGGGCCAGGTCGTTCGGGCTGTTGAGGCGCTTTCCCTCGAAGCGCTCGGCGAGCACCGCGGTCGTGCCATCGAGCTCGGTGCGCGTGACCCGCCGCGCGCCGTGCTCGCAGGCCAGGAGCCGCCCCTTCGCGTCGAAGGCCAGGCCGTTGGAGTTCTGGCTCGGCTCGCGGAAGACGGCCAGCTCTTTGCCCGGCTCCCAGCGGTAGATGCGGTTGGCGGGGATGTCGCTGAACAGCAGAAAGCCCTTGGCACTCCAGGTTGGCCCTTCGGTGAACTTCAGGTCCGAGAGCATCTGCTCCGCGCTCTCGGGCCATTCGGCCGCCATCGCGCTGCCTGTGGCCATCGCCCAAGCGCAGCCCATCAGAGCCGCCGCACGCGTGACTCGCATGTCCGTCCTCCTTCCCGGGGTTCCGGAACACCTTGCTGACCCCACTTCGCAGCTTGACTCTAGCGAAAATCGCCCTTAGACTCAAGGCCAAGTTCGTCCTACTTCAATGGTGGGGAAACCCTTGGCCCACGCTTTCCCCTGCCTCGTTCTGGCGTTCGCCGCGTCCGCTGCTGCCCGGGCGGAGGACAAGCCCATGAGCAACCAGATCGTCATCACCACGAAGCGCCTCCAGAAGGAGCCGATCTCGCCGCTCATCCACGGCAACTTCGTGGAGCTTCTCAGCGACCTCGTCCCCGCAATGTGGGCGGAGAAGCTCGACGTCACCAGCTTCGAGTTCCTCCGCACGCCGGAGGAGCGCGAGCGCCGCCGCTCCAAGGTCTCCTTCGATCCCCAGCGCGACCCGCAGGACCGTCTCTGGCGCCCGATCGGCGAGAAGGCAACGAGCGAATGGACTCTCGACCCCGAGAACCCGTTCAACGGCCAGGTCTCCGAGCGCATTCGCCTCGCCGCGGGGGGAACCGAGGCCGGGATCGCCCAGGACGGCATCTTCGTCGAGAAGGGCAGGAGCTACAACTTCACCGGCCACTTTCGCCAACGCGACCTGGCCGGCCCCGTGCACGTCGAGCTTCGAGATGGAGAGGCCATCCTGGCGCGCAAGGCCGCCCGAGTGTCCACGACGGAGTGGAGAGAGCACGGCGTCACCCTGAAGCCGTCCGCCACGACAACGAATGCCACGTTCGTCATCCGCATCACCTCGCCGGGCACCCTGTGGGTTGACCGCGTTTCCCTGATGCCCGCCCGGAGCATCAACGGCTGGCGTCCCGACGCCGTCGCCGCCATTCGCGACATGAAGCCGGGCATCCTCCGCTGGGGCGGGAGCGTCATCGAAGCCTATGACTGGCGCTGCGGCATCGGCCCCTGGCAGAAGCGTGTGCCCTTCTTCAACGCCCCATGGGGGCGCATAGACCAGAATCTCGTGGGGATTGACGAGTTCGTCGCCTTCTGCCGCGCCACCGGCTCGGAGCCGCTCCTCTGCGTCCGCTGGTCGGGGCAGAAGCCTTCGGATGCCGCCGAGCTCGTCGAGTACTGCAACGGCCCGGCCACCTCGCCGCTCGGCGCGCTCCGAGCACAGAACGGCCACAGGACACCCTACGCGGTCAAGCATTGGCAGGTCGGCAACGAGGTGGGCGGCGACGCCTACGACCGCTCGTTCGCCGACTTCGCCCGCGCGATGCGAAGGGCCGACCCCTCCATCAAGATCCTCGCTTCCTACATCTCGGAGAGTCTGCTCAAGAACGCCGCCGATCTCATTGACTACGTCTGCCCGCACCACTATGGCTGCGCCAACCTCCAGGCCACCGAGGCCAACATCCGCCACTACGCGGACCTCCTCCAGCGCTTCGCCCCCAACCACCCCATCAAGCTCGCCGTCACCGAGTGGAACACCACCGCCGGCATGTGGGGCCAGGGCCGCCACACCCTCTGGACGCTCTGGAACGGGCTCGCCTGCGCCCGCTACCTCAACCTCTGCCATCGCTACGCCGACCTCATCCAGATCGCCTGCCGCTCCAACATCGCTAACAGCTATTGCTCCGGCATCATCCAGACCAACAACCACGCCCTCTATGGCACCCCCGCGTACTGCGTGGCCAGGCTGTACGCGGAGCACGGCGGCGCCCATCCCCTCGCGCTCGATGTCGTCCCGCCGACTCCAGAGCTCGACATTTCGGCCAACCTGAGCGCCGACGGCCGGACCCTCTCCCTCCTCGTCGTCAACCACCAGGCCAAACCCCTGGGCAAGACCATCAATCTCGCCGCCTTCGGCATCAGGAGTTCAAGGGCTAACGTCTGGACCATCGCCGACGCGGACGACGCGCGCGATCCCCAAGCCACCAATTCCTTCGAACGCCCGGAGCGGATCGCCACCAAGGCGTCCGCCCTCCGAGATGTCGGCAAGGAACTCCCCTACACCTTCCCGGCGTACTCTGTGACGCTCATCGAGTTCGGAGTGCGTCAGTAGCTCTCGTCAGGAGCAAGGCATGTCGAAGATTCGGATCAAGGCGAAGAGCGCCGAGATGACGGCCGAGCTGAACGACTCCCCGTCGGCGAAGAAGATCTGGGAGGCCCTCCCGATCCAGAGCCACGCGCGGCTGTGGGGCAAGGAAGTCTACTTCGAGATCCCCGTTCACGACGAGGAGCGCGACGCCCAGGCTCAGGTCCCTTCTGGAACCATCGCCTTCTGGCCGCCCGGCGAGTGCCTCTGCATCTTCTTCGGCCAGACGCCCGCCAGCCCCGTCAACGTCGTCGGCAAGCTCGACGGCGACCCCAACGAGTTCGCCAAGGTGAAATCCGGCGAGAAGATCACCGTGGAGAAGGCCCAGTAGCCGCCGAGGGTAGGGCGTGCATAGCCCTCGGAAGCCCTCGGGCCAGGCTCTGCACGCGGAGCCCTTCGGCCTCAAGCAGAACGCGGCGTGCAAGCATGCACGCCCTACAGCTCCAGGACGATCTTCAGCGCTCCGTCGGCATGGTCCGCATACAGGTCGAACGCGCGCTGGGCATCCGCCCAGGGGAGGCGATGGGTGATCATGGCCGACAGGTCGAGTTGGCCACCCACCAACATGCGGACCGCTGCGTCGAAGAAGGCCACACACTCGGGGCCAACCGAGGCAATCATCTCCAGCTCATAGCGGAAGAAGCGCTCGATCGGGAACTCGGCGGAGTCGAACCGCGGCACGCCGAACACACAGACCTTTCCGTACCGCTTCGCCAGGCAGACGGCCGTCCGCAATGGCTCGGGGAACCCCACCGCCTCGACGCTCAGGTCCACCATCTCGCCTTGCGTCAGGGAGCGCACCGCCTCGGCAACGTCGGCCTTCGAGGCATCCACGACGTCCGTTGCGCCGAACCGCTTCGCCCATTCCAGCCGCCAGTCGAGGAGGTCGATCCCGATCACCTGTCGTGCGCCGGCGTGGCGCAGGACGCTCGTGAAGATCAGCCCCATCGGCCCCTGCCCGACCACGGCACACCGCCGGTTGATCACCGGCCCGAGGCGGCTCATCGCGCGCAACACCGTGGCCAACGGCTGGGCCGTGATGAGCGGCATGGGGTCGCGGTCGGCCGGCAGCGGCACGAGGCCCGGCGGCCTCGACCGGATGAGCTCCGCGAAGCCCAGGTATTCCGCCGGATGAGCCAGCACGGTCGTCCCCGGCTCCCAACCCGGGAGCCTCGACTCCACGATGGTCCCGATGTTCTCGTGCCCCTCCCAACCCGGCGTCTTCGGATAGGCCATCTTCCCCCACTGCCCCATGCCCATGTACGGCGCCATGTTGCTGCCGCACAGCGAGATCCACCGGCACCGCACAAGCACCTCTCCCTCCCGTGGCGCAGGCTCAGGCGCGTCATCCAGCAACGCCAGCTTCCTGGGCGCAACGACCTGGATCACCCTCATCTGACACCCCCAATCTGGTCACCCCCCGATCGCCAGGCCACGATACCGGCGCAGGCCCAGCTCGTCAAGCGGGTCTCCCGAAGAGGGTGCATTAGCGGATTTGCGCAGTTGGGCACACTGGGAAACAAGCCCAGGCTGCCTGGGGTTGTTTTCCTCTTCCAAGGCGCAGGGGCGACGGGACTTGCACAGAAACGGGAACATATTGAACCGA
>Ga0315274_10015703_pt1 | contig 10717 bp, 9 predicted proteins | sample YL17G02_20_MG_FD_203700 | JGI IMG/M metagenome (GOLD analysis project Ga0315274, IMG submission 203700) | Sediment microbial communities from Yellowstone Lake, YNP, Wyoming, USA - YL17G02_20 | ecosystem: Environmental > Aquatic > Freshwater > Lake > Sediment | place: USA: Wyoming | collected...
GTCATCAGGCGATGCTCCGGCCAGGTATGGACTGCCAGGTGCGATTGCGAGAGCAGCAGAATGACGGTCAGCCCTTGCGGCGCGAACCGATGCTCGCAGGCATTGACGATATTCAGCCCGCAGTCTTTTGCGACCGATGACACCGAGTCAACGACCCGGTCTGGATTGTTGATGAACTCTTTTGCGCATTGTTCCAGCAGTACGACAAACTGCCTGCCGAGCAAAGCCATCGTTCCCCCTGTGAATTCTAAAGCTTGCGCGCAATGGCCATCACGGCCCCGGAATACTCGCGCTCGTCAGGCGCGACTTGCGTCTCCATGCGGAATGACTCGGGGGCGTAGCCTGCCTCGATGTATCCCCGGCGCACCTCCTCGGGCGTAAGGTCTACGCAGTGAAACTTGGCCGCGTCCACCGTGTACAGGCGCGCGCCCGTCGTCACGCTGACCAGCAGCCAGCCGCCCGGCGCGACCAGGGTGCTGACGTTGCGCAAGACCTGCACCCACTCGGCGAAATTAGTGGCAGCTACATCGGTACAATGATGTGCTGCCACCAAATCGTATTGGACCTTGATTTCACCCAGCGGCGCGCTGGTCTGCGCGTCGCAAATCATCAGGCGTGTGAGCAATCGGCGCATCTCTGTTGCTCGCTGCGCCACTGCCTCCGGCGTGGCGAGCGCGCCCTCCGCCACCAGCGCCAGCCGGATGTAGGGTCGCCAATCAAAAGCGTCCGGCTCGTCATTCAGCCAGCGTTGGACTTCTTCCAGGTTGGCCTGGACGCAATCGCTAAAGTGAATCTCGCGCGCCCGCGCGGCCAGCGCGGCCACCGAGTACAAGGTAGGCCCTCCGCCAAACTCGTGCGCTAACAACCCCTTCGGCATCACGCAGAGCGCCGATGCCATGAATTGAAGCGCAAAACTATCTTCGTCGTCTAGCTCGCCAAAATATTCGTCGAGATACGTCCTCGGATTAAAAGTGAATTCGAATCTTTCTCTTGTCGGAAACAGCGGTGGATGGACCTCGTCTCTTGCGTCTGTCATCGCGCGATCCTTGCCACGTCTTTTGCCGCCATGGTGTCCCGCCGAGCGCTGGCTCTAGTCCCATTACTTGGCGTGAATATCCACGAACGCCGTCATGCCCCACTTTAACCGCGGGTCGGGATTGGCGAGGGCGACCTTGACCGTGTAGGTCACGTCGCCGCGCTTGACCGCGCTGCGTGGCGTGATGGACGTGACCTTGCCTTTGAGCGTCACGCCAGGCAGCGCGTCCACGGTGATGGACACCTCGGCCCCCGGCTGGACGTTGACCACGTCCACTTCGCTCAGGTCGTCGGTTTCCACCTGCCAGTTGGAAAGATCGGCGATGCTGGCGACACGGACACCTGGAGCGACCATTTCGCCAAGGTTGATAGGCAGCTCGGCGATGATCCCATCGAAGGAAGCCAGGAGCGTGGCTTCGTCGAGCGCGGCCTGCGCCTGGGCGACACGCGCCTTGGCGGCGTCAATCTGCTCCGTCGTCGCGCCGGCCTTGAGCAGGTCGAGTCTTGCCTGGGCCGCGTCGCGTTGGGCCTGGGCCGTCTCCACGCGCGCTTGCGCCGCGCGCAGATCGGCGCCGGCGCCGGTCTGCGCCTGGGTCACACGCTTTTGGGCGACCTCATGAGCGGCGCGTGCTGCCGCCAACTGGACGCGCATCTGTTCCTCGCGGAGGCCCAGGCCGCCACATCTGTAAAAGTTCTCTTTGCAAAAGCTGCGCGAGTCCGTGATGCCGTCATAAGAATCCTGCATGACCTTGAGGTCCGCGGCTGCCTTTACCAGGTCTGCTTGGGCAGTCGCGAACTGCGCTTGTGGCACGCCGCTCCGCAGCCGGGCCAACTCCGCCGAGGCGGCTGCGACCTGGCTATCGGCGATGCTCACATTAGCCTGCGCTGCCGCGATCTCTTCTGGCCGCGCGCCGGCCCGCACACGCGCCAGGTCGGCCTGCGCTTGCGCCAGCGCGGCCTTGAGGTCGGCGTCTTGCAGCTTGATGAGCGGCTGACCGGTCTTGACCTGATCGCCTTCCTTGACGAGCACCTGCGTCACGCGCCCGCTGATGCGAAAGGCCAGGTTCGCCCGGTGGACTGGCGCCACATATCCTTGCGCTGATGCGCCCGTCGTACTCGCTTTCTTGGTCGCGGCGGCGGTTGGCGTGGCCGAAGGATTGGGGCCGGATGACGCACAGCCCGTTAGCAACGCGAGAAGGATAATGCCGATGACGTACTTTTTCATGCTGGTTCTCCTGTTCAGGGACTAGTCCCTGATCACTTGCTACGAACGTCCACAAAGGCGGTCATGCCCCATTTGAGGCGCGGGTCGGGATCGGTGATGGCGACCTTGACGGTATAAGTCACGTCGCCGCGCTTGACGACGCTGCGGGGTGTGATGGATATGACCTTGCCTTTGAGGGTCACGCCGGGCAGCGCGTCCACGGTGATCTTGACCTCGGCTTCTGGTTGCACGGCGACCACATCCACTTCGCTCAGATCGTCGGTTTCCACTTGCCATTGGGTCAGATCGGCCAGGCTGATGAGGAGCGTACCCGGAGCGATGACTTCGCCTGGATCAACTGTCAACTCTGCAATCGTACCGTCAAAGGGAGCCAGGAGCGTGGCTTCGTCGAGCGCGGCCTGAGCCTGGGCGACGCGCGCCTTGGCGGCGTCAATCTGCTCAACGGCTGCGCCGGCCTTGAGGAGATCGAGCTGCGCCTGCGCAGAGTCGCGTTGGGCCAAGGCTGCCCCCACGCGCGCTTGCGCCGCGTGCAGCTCGGAGCTGGCGCCGGTCTGCACCTGGGTCAGGCGCTGCTGGGCGGCGTCGCGAGCCGCGCGCAGCACGGCTAACTGGGCGCGCCTGAGTTCCTCTTGATAGCCCAGCACACGGTCGGCGGAGATGCTATCGGCGGCGATGCCGCGCCCGGTCGTCAAAAAGTCGTAGGAATCCTGAGCGACTTTGAGATCGGCTTCGGCTCTGGCAAGCTGTGCTTGAGCTGCGGCGAGGTCAACCGCCTGCAGGCCGTTTTGCAGTCGGCTGAGATCGGTTGCGGCCAATGCAGCCTGGCTAACGGCAGCGTTCAGATTGGCTTGCGCTTCGGCGATTTCTTCCGGGCGCGCGCCCGCCTGCAAGTGCGCCAAGTCGGCTTGTGCTTGCGCCAACGCGGCCTTGAGGTCGGCGTCTTGCAGCTTGATAAGCGGTTGACCCGTTTTGACTTGATCGCCTTCCTTGACCGGCACCTCTATCACACGCCCACTGACGCGGAAGGCCAGGTCAGCCTTGCGAACAGGCGAGACGTAGCCTTGCGCCGACGCGCCGGACGCTTGCGTCTTTTTTGCTGCAGGCGTGGGCGCAGGCGTGGCCGTCCCACCGGCGGACGAGCACCCCGCGACGAGCGCGAGAACGATTATGCCAATGAGCAATTTCTTCATAGAACTTCTCCTATCACGTGCAGAGTGTTGCGTATAAGTCGGAGGTCAGAGATCCAAAATCTGAAATCAGGCGTAAGCCAGACTGTCGCGCACGCTGATGCGTGTGGCGCTGCGCGCCGGCAGAATCGAAGCCAGCGTCGAGATGATGACCACCACCACCAGCCAGATCAAAACTGCAGCGTAATTATACCGATAATCCAGGTTGGCGCTAAACATGACCTGTCCCAGTACTTTAGCCATGGACTGGCCCACCACGAATGAAACCGGCACGGCCACGATCCAACTGAACAGCCCTTGCAAGAGGCCTTCCATCACGAACATGCCCATGATCGTTCTGGAGCGAGCGCCGACGGCTCGCAGCACGCCGATCTCTTTGGTGCGCTCGACCACGCTGATCGAGAGCGCGCTCATCAGTCCGATGCCGCCCACCACAACCACGACGATAGCCAGCGCGAGCAGCATCGTGACAAAGATGCCGAACTGGTCTTCGGCGGACTTGCGGTTTTCGGCGAGCGTCTGGACATAGTCTACTTTTATGCCATGCCCTTCGAACACGCTTTTGATCAGCGTCATGACGTTTTGCGTCTGGCCGCCATAGTCCACCTTCATGCCGTCTTCGGCCAGCTTGTCGTTGACCTTGGCAAGGGTGGCCTTGGGATCGGCGCTGGGCCGGAGACGCACAAACATCTGCCCACCCTGGTTATATTTTTTCGTCACCTCGAACAGCGCATCCTGCGGGGCATAGAGGTTGTCCGTGCTAAAGCCGCCGCCGAACACCATCTGATACAGGCCCACCACCTGCCAATCGTCTTTGCCCAACTCGCCCAGGTTCAACGTGAGCGTTTCGCCGATCTGGATGTCGTTCCGTTTAGCCGATTCACTGTCCATGACAATTACACGGCCATCCCCCGGCTGTATCCAGCGCCCGGCCACGATCAACGGTGTGTACACGTTGACGTCGGTGGGATAGCCCTGGATATACGCGCCCAGGCCGGCTTCTTTGGTGCGCTGGCCTGCCTTCAAGATGGTGGCAGGATAGCTGGCGATGACGCTCGCCCTGTCCACGCCCTCGACGGATTGGGCCATCGTCACGGCGCGGTCAATGCGCTGGCTGCTCTCAAAGCTGACTTCGGCGTCATAGTTGCGCCGTCCGAACTCGGCGTCGAGCGTGGCCGTGATCGAGGTCGAGAGGCTCATCACGACCAGGAACATGGCGCCCGCCATGATCAACACCAGTTGCGTCAGGGCCAGCCGCGCTTTGCGGCGGAACATGTTGCCCAACGCGGTGGCATAATGTGAAGGCAGCAGCCGTTGCCCGATGCGCTCGACCAGGCGGTCGAGCCAACCGGCGCCAAAGTCGCCGCCCAGACCGTAGCTAGCAATTGCCTCTCGCACGGTGAGGGCCGCTCCGGAGAGCACCGGCCACAACGCCGCCAGCAGCGGGACGAGAATGGCCGAGAGCACCGAAAGGATGACAGCCTGGGTCGAGAACCGGAAGGTGTTATAGTCAATATTGAACTGGTTCAAGAACCATTGACTCATGGCAAAGGCGACCAACATGCCCAGCGGCAGCGAGATCAAGAGCGCCAGCAACCCGTATGCCAGCACGCCCGTCAGGTACACCTTGACGACGGTGGACGACGTGCCGCCGATGGCCTTGAGAATACCGATCTGATCAGTCTGCTGCGTGATGAGAGCCGTCAACGTGTTGAGGACCAGGACGACACTCGCAAAGAGCGAGATGACGGCCAACACCTGCATGACCACCGTGATGCCTTCGACGTACATGCGGCCCCAGTGCTTGTTCGGGTCCTGGAAGAACGTTACAGCTACGCCAATGCCCTGTTTGGCCAGGTGATCCTTGATGTCCGACGCAACCTGTTTAGCATACTCGACGCTATAGGGCTTGACGCGGATCAGCATAGCCCCATACTTGCTCTCGGGGATGCCAAAGCGTTCCATGCCGGCACCATTCGGAAAAAAGGCCGCTGGGCCGCCAAAGTTGGGTGGCGCCACAAATGGATGGCGGATTTTTCCGGTGATCGGCAGCGTCCGCTCCGTCTTGCCCACCTTGAACGTGACGCTGTCACCGATGCCAACCCCGAGGTATTGGCTGGTCAACCGCTCGATCGCAATGTCGTCCTTGCCCGGCCAGCGTCCTTCGCGCAGTTGCATCACGTCGTATTTCTGGTTCTCAGGATCCTCTTTCATGTAGACGACGCCTTGCTTCCAGTCATCTTGCGGGTGGACTTTATAGAGCACCGTCGTCTGGTTGTACAACTCGACGTCTTCCACGCCGTCAATCTTCCGGATGCTGTCGGCAACGTCCCGGTTGATGCGCGTGGTGACGACCAAGTTGATGTGCGAAGGCGTCACCGACTGGTGGGCCTTGTCCATGCCCGACAGCATTTGGTCGCTCATGCCAAACATGGCCCCAACGGCGAACACGCCCGCGCTGATGCTCAGCACCGCCAGCAAGGTGCGCACCTTGTTGTGCCACAAATCGAACCAGACTTTATTCCAGATGACGCTCATATCATATCTCGAATCTCTAATCTCCAATCTCCAGGTTGATAGCGGAGATTGGAGATGAGAGATTAGTAACCAGCCCAGCTCGGGCGGCCCACGTATTCGTCGCGCGTGATGCGGCCGTCGAGGATTTCCACGACGCGCGGCACGCGCTGGGCTAACTCTTTGTCGTGGGTGACCATCAGCAGCGTCTTGCCCTTGCTCACGACTTCGGCGAACAGGTCAAAGACATCGTGCGAGGTAGCCGAGTCGAGGTTGCCCGTCGGCTCGTCGGCCACCAGCAGCGCAGGATCGTTCGCCAGGGCACGGGCAATCGCGGCGCGCTGTTGCTGCCCGCCAGAGACCGCGCTGGGGAGCTTGTGTATCTGATCGGCCAGGCCCATGATTTCCAGCAAGTGCTTGGCTCGCTCTCGCCGTTCTTTAGGCGAGTATTTATTTGCCAGGTCCATCGGCAGGATGACGTTTTGCAGCAGGCTGAGCGCCGGCAACATCTGAAAGAATTGAAAGATGATGCCCACGTGTCCGCCGCGCCAGGCCGCCAGCTTGTCTTCACTCATTTTGTGAACGGGCTGCCCGGTGACAATGATCTCGCCGCTCGAAGGGCGGTCAATGCCGGTGATCATGTTGAGCAGCGTGGATTTGCCGTTCCCCGAAGGCCCGACGATGGAAAGGAATTCGCCCTTTTTCACTTGCAGCGAAATCCCTTTGAGGATGGTGATCTTGGTGTCGCCCACCGGAAAACTTTTGACAACGTCTCGGACATCAATAATCAAATCGTGACCCTTCGGTTCGGTCATGTCTATCTCCACTTACACGCGCGCCGCCCACAAGATGCCGGGCTTGGGGCAGTACGTTCTGGCGTCGTAGAAATTAGCGACGTTAATGTTCCCCACCGCCTGGGTCACCACGTCAATCGGCGCGTCCACATAGTTTTCTCGCTGGCGATAAGCCACCAGCCGTCCGGTTTTGCCTTCGGCCAACAAGTTCACGGCCATCGTCGCAAAGTTCACCGCGCCGAGCAAGTCCTGCCCATCCGGGTCGCCGGTGCGGATGAGATACGAGAGCGGTTGAAAGAGCAGCCGATGGCCGGTGAGGTTTTCCAAAATCTCGGTGACGACCGGGCCGCTGCCGCTGGAGCGCAAGCTCACCTGGTGGATGTCCGTCAGGTCATACAGGCTGCGATCTTGTATGGCTTCTCTTCCGCGCGTGGCCATAGCCTGCGCCAACGCGCGCGAGTTCGCCAGGCGCGATAGCTCTGGGCCATACTGGGATACTTTTTCCGGCTCAATGTCGGCTGCTTCGCTTATCGTGAGAATGGCATAGTTATTCGGGTTCGTTCGCTTGTCGTCCACCAGCAATGCCGCCAGCCTCTCCGGGTCGAAAGGCACTTCGGGGATGAGCGTCCGGTCAGCGCCGGCCAGGAGCGAGATCAACATCGTGGTCAGGCCGGTCTCGCGGCCCAAGATTTCGACGACGGCGATTTCCTCGCGCGAGCCGGCCATCGCGCGGACTTCGTGAATGAAATGCACGCCGCGCGCGAGAGCCGTGGAAAAGCCGAGCGAATAATCGCTGCCGCTGACCGTATTGTGAACCGTTTTCGGGATGCCGATGACCGGGACGCCTTCTTGGCTCAAGCGGGCGGCATAGTTGAGCACGGCTCTATCGCCCAGCACAACCAGCGCCGTGAATTGCAGCTTGTCCACCACGCGCTTGATGTGATCCGTCAAATCTACCGGCTGCTCGCCCTGGCCCTGCGCCCGCAAAAACGCCGGCACAGCTTCCGGGCTGACGCAGCTCGGATCCAACCGGCTGGAATGCAGAAACGACCCACCCAGCCGATCAATGTCTCGCACCTTGGGCTTGGTCAGGGTCATCATGTTATCGGCATGGCTGACCGAGTCGTCGAGGTTATAGTACAGCAGACCCTCCCAGCCTTTGCGGATGCCGATGACTTCGTAACCGCGATCCATCGCGTTATAGACGATGGACTTGAGACAAACATTCTGGCCGGGCGCGTCGCCGCCGCCCGTAAGCACACCGATTCGTTTTGCCATAATTCCACCTTTCAGTGCAGATGCGATCCTTGAAACGAGATTCGTCAAACGTCTCTACTGCAAAAAGCCTTTTTTCACCGCAAAGACGCAAAGAATTTCAAACTAAAACTTGCGTTCGCCTGTCCCCCTTCCGGGGATGGTATCTTGCGGTTCAAATCCGAGTTCTTTCAGTAGAGCCGTGTCACGATTCCAACTGCGCCAGCCGCTTGAGAATCTCTTGCGTGTTGCGGCTTTTGTCCAGCTTGATTTGGCCGACTATTTTACCATCTTTCAGGAAAACGATGCGGTCGGCAAAGCTGGCCGCTTTGGCGTCGTGCGTGACCATCACAATCGTCTGCTGATATTCGTCGCACGAGCGGCGCAAGAGCTTGAGTATCTCTTCGCCGGATTTGCTGTCGAGGTTGCCCGTCGGCTCGTCGGCCAGCACGATGGCCGGATCGGTGATGAGCGCGCGCGCGATGGCGACGCGCTGCTGCTGCCCGCCGGAAAGCTGGTCGGGCTTGTGATGGCGGCGGTCGGTCAGGCTCACCAGGTCGAGCAATTGGTCGAGCTTGGCGCGGTATTCCTTGGGATGCTTGCCGTCAATCAAGAGCGGCAGAGCAATGTTCTCCTCGGCGCTCAGCGTGGGCAGCAGGTTGTAGAACTGGAACACAAAGCCGACGTTCCTCCGCCGGACGATGGTCGTGTTGTGATCGGAAAGGACAGACAGCTTTTTGCCCGCCAGCGTCACCTCGCCATCCGACGGCTTGTCCAGCCCGCCCAGCATGTACATGAGCGTAGACTTGCCGCTGCCACTCGGCCCCATGATGGCGACAAACTCGCCTTTCTCGACGGTAAAATCCACGCCGTCCAGTGCGTTGACGGTGACTTTGCCCATCTGATATTGCTTGGTCAGGTGCGTGGTTTCCAAGATTGCCATATTGACCTCGCTGAGTTAATGCGCAAGAAACGCAAAAAGGTTTCGGATGATCTCACTGGTGGTTGTCGAGACCGTACCCACTTTCGACCAACTCCTTCAGTCGTTGAACGAATCGCGCTGCTGGAGCGCCGTCAATGATGTCGTGATCCATGCTGACCGTCACGCACAGGTATTCGCGGATTTCGATCCGGCCTTCCACCACACCTGGCTTTTCTGCGATCCCGCCGACCGTGATGCCAAGCGTATGCATGGGCAAAAAACCGAATCCCCAGCCGCCGCCCTTGCCAAACATTCCAACCGAAGTTACTACGACCGTGCCCGCGATCTGCTTCAACCAATGCGGGTTCTTGAACAGCGCCCAGTAAAACAGCCCCCTGACGAACGCAGGCAGATAGGGTGCGATGTCCAAAAGTTCTGATTTCTGCTCGCTCTTGGCCGGCGTCGCCTGGATCGTCCGAATCTCTTGATGAACCTCGCGAAAGGTTTTCTTGTTCGCCGCGCGAACGACATGCGAGAGCGAGACCTGGTCAACTGTTGTTTCGATCAGGGTAGCGACATCCACTTGTTCGAACAGGATGAGTTGATTGCGCCAGTTGCGATAGGCGTGCAGATGCTTGTTCTCATCAATCGCGTGTGCCAGGCAAGCGATGAAAAACGCCGTGAACGAAAAGCTCTCGCCAGTTGCGGCCTTGTGCTCGCGGATGAAACGCCGCGCTGTCGTCACATCAATTTCCAGCAGGGCCTGTGTGACGTGCCACCGAATTCCATTGCGACCGGCGTCAACGATCACCTGCCGCGCTGGCGGAAACGGTATCGTCGTGAAACCCACCTGCAATTTCAATTCGTGATCTCCACTCGCTGCTTGATCCCCAACAGCATCTTACGCTGCATCACGCCACTGATCGGCTCGACCAGGGGTTGGCCGCACATCAGCTTGCTCGCCGTGCTGTTCAGCGTTCCTCGCTGGTCCAGAATCGCCATGCCGCGAGACTAAAGAATAACACAGCATAGCCGATCAAGGCAGACACGGGAAGCAGCACCGAGCTTATCCCCAAGCCGCGAGTGGTAATGTTCTCGAATCCTTCCATCGCCCAGGCGACCGGCGAGACGTGCCCGATAGCCTGAAAGGTTGCGCCGGTCACCTCTAGCGGCATCCAGGCCCCCCCCAGCCCGGAGAACACAAACATCGGGATAAGCGAAAAGATGACAGCCTGTTCATCGCTCCGGGCCAAAATCCCGATCAAAAGGCCCATCGCGGCGATGCACAGGGCGGAGCTTGCGGCCACCAGCAGAGTCGCGCCCGCCTCACGCGCGTAATCCACTCGCAGCGCAAGCTGTCCAAAGAGGATGAGCAAAAGGAATTGACCCAGGATGAGCGTGAGGATCGCCAGATAGTGCCCCACCAGGATGTGAATTCGGCGCGTGGCCGTCGTCAACAAACGTTGCAAGGCGCGCGTCTTGCGCTCTGTGACGATCACTTGCGCAGCGGTCAGCAGCCCGGCGATGGCAAATTGCAGCATTATGCCGGGCGAGAAGTGTGTCAACGACGTGATCTGGTTATCTTGCTGTTTAATGGCAGTGCTGGTTGTCTCGGCGATGGCAATGGGCGACTTTTCCCAGGCAGACAGAGCCTGATCAAATGCGTGATTGAACGGCAGTCTGGCTTGCGTGATCTGTTCCATGCTGAGCGCCGCGCTCACCGCGCTATCGAGCCGGTTGGCCGCCGCCAGGACTTCGGCCTGAATGCCTGTCCCGACGGAAGTGG
>Ga0315274_10015705_pt1 | contig 10716 bp, 11 predicted proteins | sample YL17G02_20_MG_FD_203700 | JGI IMG/M metagenome (GOLD analysis project Ga0315274, IMG submission 203700) | Sediment microbial communities from Yellowstone Lake, YNP, Wyoming, USA - YL17G02_20 | ecosystem: Environmental > Aquatic > Freshwater > Lake > Sediment | place: USA: Wyoming | collected...
CATCACTGATGGCTCTTAGCTCAAGGCATAGCTCAAAAAGGCAGCTCATGCTGTCTAGGTGGCTGAGTGCCTTAAGCAGCAGCTGGCGACTCGCAGGCTTTTCATCTTTCGCCGTCAGGGCAAACTGCCGCCCGAGCAGCCACGCGTCAAGGCAATGGTCCTCAATCCTTCCACCTACCTTCGGTCGCATGTGTTTCGGCAGTAACTGTGTGGCACGGAACACCGCTACGCTAAGGCTCTTTAAATCACTCACCACCTTGGGAACTTTGAGAGACAAGGGTGCTTCACTCGCTAGGCAAAAAAATGCGCAAAAAAGGTATATAGCTCAGGCCACGTCGAGGCGCACCGTAACACTCTTCGGACCCTCTTTATCTATCAAATCCTGGAGAGCCAACTCAGCCCACTGCTGCGGATGGTAGCCAAGTTTTTTGGCCCATGCCCAGGCTCGGGCTGGAGTCACCGTCTTGCGACCTTTTTCAATATCGCAGAGGTGTTGTTTAGATATACCAAGTTTTGCGGCGAAATCTTGTTGGCTAAGCTCATCGGATAAACGAGTCGATCCAATGACTTTGGCAAACGTGAGCTTGCCCGCAAGTTGGTTTAGAAACTGCTGCGTATCTGATCTACGTTCTTTGGCGCTGCTAGTAATCGTGGAGGTTGACCTCTTCGACGCTGACGAACTCGATCGAATTGTTTTTTTGATGATATAGATGGCAAAATTAGGCTCTCAAAGGATGTCGGCAATTATGCGGAGATCGCGAGGACAGTTTGAGGGGGGTCGAGATCATCACTGATAGCGCGAGTAAAAGTTGCTAAATCTAGTGCTGCTTCGCCTCTATACTTTGCCATCAGTGCTCGTAGTGCTGCGATATACAGGGAGTCAAAGCCTTTGGGCACGCTAGAGCCACTAGACTCCCATTGACTGACCGTAGTGTGGCTTGCTAGCCCGAGGGCTTTAGCTAATTCAGCTTGAGTCATGTCCATATATTTTCTGATGAAAATCAGCTGTGAGCCAATCATTTTACAGTGTGCATGGCGCAAACTGTCGAATACAAGATCTTGTATTTTGCGGCTATCGATGCGGGGATAGTAGTCATCGCCGTTAGCTACCAATTCTACTTCAGCGATGACTACTGGAAATCCGAACCCCTTTAGTTCGTAATTTTTCTTTTTAATGGTTTTTTTCACACTTAGCTCCTTCACCCAATAACCGTGATGATGACGACCTCTGGTTCCATTTCAACGACAACCGCTAGAGCATTGCCGTCGATTGTTGTGCCGGAAATTCGATAGCGCCAATTAGTTCCAACCAGAGTGTCGCGGTCTTGGTCATGCATGCCATTTTTAAGCACCCTTTCGATGTCCGGGAACACAAAACCCCTTTCATCCATCCGCTGGAGGGCATGCTCCGTGTAACGAAGTTGGCCATTGATAACAGCCTCTCTCAGGCGACGTTTTAGACTAGCTGAGTCCAAGTCCAGCCCCCATATGTCATATTATAACATAAATGTCAAAAATAAACATATCCGCTTATACTGCAAAAGTCCAATAAGAGGTGCTGGGCGGATATCGGATAGAAGTTTCTTGCGACAAGAATCCTCAGCTGAGAACCACAGCCTAGCGCAACCACTTCAGTCATGCCGTTCAAAAAAGATCCCAATTATGAACGCAAGAAATCGACCGAAAAACCCCTAAAAATGAACGCGTTTTGAGAGCCATGAATCGAGGGGGTTTTTTGAACGCCCAAAGACCTCACCCCTCGACGTCAGGTCCCATGCGGATCCTTCCCGGGCCTTGCCGCTGCGGGACCGGCATCCCCACTAACAAAGGTTAGTTAGTCAGCTCTTTCCGTCAGCATCCTATAGAATCTTATAAAATGTCGTTGATTTTTAATGATATATTATATAAGATTCTATCGTTATTAAGCAACGTGGCGGGTCATTATGCAGGGCTGTCTTAAAAAGCACCATGGTCTGGCAGTCTTATGGCTGCTGACGGTGTCTTGCGGCAGCTCGGGGCGCCGACTATCGGAGCAAAAGCAGCTAGCGGATGACCCGGTCGCCTCGGCGGCGCAAGCCCTGGAAAGTCCGCTACCGGTCGGTTCTATTGGGAATTCAGGTATCCCCGGAATGGATTCACGCCAACTCTCGAGTGGTGGCACTGCATTAGATCTATCACTGGCCGAAGGGATGGTGATTCCGACTTCGCTCAAGGCGAGTTCATTCGTCGCGAAGTTTCGCGCGAGTGATGCTAGCGCTACTTTTGAATGCGCCCGCGAGCTGAGTCCTGAGTGGCATCCCTGTCTCGGTGGAGACAGCTATGACTTTGGCCGCTTGATTCACCGTCAAGGATATAGCTTACGAGTGCGTGCTCGCACTCCCGACGGGCGGCTGTCGCAGTCGGTACTGAGTATTAACTTTGTCGCCGATCTAATGCTTGGTGCAAGTCCTGTTGTACCCTCAGGGGCGCCCCCAACTCAGGCTCCTGAAGTGAATTTACCGAAGACAGCTATCGATTTACCACTGCCTATTGATCCGAGTAACACGTCAGGAACCATCTCCCCTGTAAGCCGCAGTCTGCAGGTTGGGAGCTACTACGCGGTGAATGTGCCGCCAACCGCGAGAGTCGTAACCTACGCGAGTGATAAGACATACAACGGCAGGCTACTCACCATAACCACATTGAATAATCAGTTATTTGATATCTTCGGACATTCCAAGATCTGCCAACTGCCGTTTGAAAAAGTGGTCACGGTGGCTGACGGAACTCATTACTGCGAAGCTACGCCAACCCCCGCAGATATCACGGCGAATGTACCTGTCATCGCACCGATGAACTTTGTCACCTTGTCTCTCGGGCTGGGCGATAAGCGGATGCAGGAGATCATGACATTTGGCGTTTTTGACGATGCCTCCGAGACGGAAGCAGAAGCAAAAATGGTACTGACTGAGTGCCGCCCGAATTTGGCGCACGGCACAACCGCGCTGCCAATGGTGCCGCAGTTTTATGGGATCGCAAAGGTGGCCAACATTACGTGGTGCCAATACACAGACACCTACGGAGCCTGGTGGTGGGGCGCAGTGGTGACTTCAAAACTTAACGAAGTTGCCGACGGGCCGCATATCAAGATGGTTTATCTTGCATCAGCCAGCTTGGGGCTTGTCTCCCAGACTCAATTCCTTGACCGCGTTCGGCTGCAAGTTGGCCCACTGCTTCAGCCCATAGCAGCGGCGATGTGATCATTGTATTAAAAAGACCAGAAGTTGCGCCATTTTGGCATCAAAATCTGCGACGGAAAAACCACTTTCTCATGTCCGCCTCATAATGTTAAAAGACGGGGGTAAAGATCATTTAACTCGAATTGGGGCCAGAAGTAAGACCATGAATACCTATGCCCATCCTGCCGATCGAACAGTAGTGACCTCCGAAGATAGCCAAAACCGGACCCTGCGTGGCCCGCTACTCCTAGCTACCTGTGTAGCCGCCCTGGGCGGATTTTTGTTCGGCTACGACACTGCCGTGGTCAACGGCGCGAACCAGTTTCTAAAAGCCCATTTCGTCTTGGGCCCCATGCAAGAGGGCTTAGCGGCGGCCAGCGCCATCCTCGGCTGCATTCCAGGAGCTATGTTTGCTGGCACCTTGAGTGACCGTTATGGACGTAAAAAGACGCTCTTTATTTGCGCCTTTCTGTTTGCCGTGTCCGGCATATTCTCGGCGCTGCCGGAAACTTTTACCCAGTTTTTTATCGCCCGCTTCATTAGCGGACTCGGCATCGGTGCCTCGTCGATGGTCTGCCCGATTTACATCGCTGAATTGGCGCCTGAGAAATGGCGCGGCCGCCTCGGGACTTTGTTTCAACTAGGCATCGTGACCGGAATTTTTTTAACTCTCTTCATTAACATGCGCATCCAAGGCGCTGGTGATGCTGCTTGGAATACGGAAACTGGTTGGCGGTGGATGCTGGCGGCGGAAGTGGCGCCAGCTGCTCTGCTCATGCTGTTCTTGGTGAAGGCGCCGGAAAGTCCGCGATGGTTAATCCAAGTCGGCCGCGTTCATGAGGCTAAGCCGATTTTGAGCCAAGTGGTCGGACGTGCTGAAGCGGATCGTGAGATCGCCGAAGTGCAGAAGGTCCTGGCTGGTGCGGGCACCAAAGGTCGCTTTTTTGATGTTTTTAATCGTGCCTATCGACGCCCGCTGCTTTTAGCGGTGCTGCTGATGATCTTTTCGCAGTTAAGCGGCATCAACGCCGTCATTTATTATTCAACCAAAATTTTTGCCGCTTCCGGAGCGGATCAAGCTAGTGCTTTTAGCGGCTCGGCTTGGGTGGGCTTGGTTAATTTACTTTTCACCCTAGTGGCGATTGCATTCGTAGACAAAGCTGGACGTCGCCCACTGCTACTCATCGGCACTGCGGTGCAGGCTGTCGCCTTGGCGTGGATGGGTTGGATGCTCTACAGCGGCCAGGGTGGTAGCGGGCTTCTTATTGGCGTGATCGCATTTATCGGCGCATTTGCGATGGCAATGGGTCCGATCTCGTGGCTCTTCTGCTCGGAGATTTTCCCGGCTCAGGTGCGCGGACGAGCTATGTCCATCGCTACCTTTAGCAACTGGGTATCCTGTTTCTTGGTGGCGCAGACCTTTCCCATGCTGAACGATAGCCCAAGTGTCGGTCCGGGAGCGACCTTTTGGATGTATGCGGCCTGCAGCCTACTTTCCTTTATTTTTGTTTGGAAGATGCTACCAGAGACCAAGGGTCAGACGCTGGAGGCGATTGAGGCCTCGTGGAAAATCTGATCGGACGGGGCTTTCAGCAATCTTGATGATGAAACGGATAGTGCATGCCCCTTAGCTTGGGCTTGGAGTATCCGCTTACTCTTTTACCAATCCCGAAATGGCCATCGCCGTCACTAAACTAATGGCGAAGACTTCGAGCCAGCCGCTTACTACTTCGGCTGTGCCGACCAAGCGCAAGCTTTCTGCTGCTCTGCTGCTCTGGGCCTTTATTAGACTCACTTCGGCAGCAAAGTCTGGGTTGTTCCAAGCTTGATTTACAAAATCTGAGATCATCGGCCCGACAATGGCTAATTCACTTAATTCGGCAAACTTTGGGTCGATCACGTTGGCTTTGACATCCCCAAATAGGCGAGCACTCTCCAAAGTCGCATGGTGGTACCCAGGGACGTAGCCATCGCGGATCACACCCAGCCCTGTGTAGATGCAAAGTCCGAGCATTCCGGCTAGGAGTGGCTTCAAGGGGCGTAGGTTGATAGCGCTTAGGACGATTAGCGTGGTGGTTGTTCCGTACAGAACAGTATTCCAGTGATCCGCCCAGTCCCAGGATCTTAGGGTCAGAAATTGTGCGAACAATAGACACACGGCAACAATTAGTGGAGTGCCTAAAACACAGGCGAGTTGCTGATACAGCCTACTACTTAGCTCCTTGACGACGATTAACGACCAAATTTGGATCGCGGCCACTAAGAGCAATCCGAAGACAGCCCAATGTAAGATCTGCGGCGCATCGAAACTGATGCGAGCAGGGAAGGGCTTCAGTATTGCCTCGCCAATCGTTTTGCTCGCTAATCCCGAGATCCCACCGCCACCGCCGGCGAAGGCATCCACCATGCCCATGATCCCGCCCAGATCGTTTGCATCAGTCAGGCTTTTGATGCGCTTTGCGGCACCACTGGCAGCATCTTGCGCAATCTGTTCTGCCTTTGTCCGCACCGAATTTACGACGAAGAGTTCAGGTAGGTAAGCCATGTAGACTAGGCAGAATGTTAGAACTGAATACAGGGACACGCGTCTCAGGTTGAAAGCGTCAGAGGCCATGTAAGTACCGTCCCAATAATAATCATGATTGAATTTTAGAACTATAACCATCCGTTTCTAAATAAAAAAGAACAATATCAATACCAAAGCACCATCCCTTTACCGTTCGGATTAGGGCTAAACATGCGGGCAATTTTTGCCGATCTCCCTCTCAGGAGATGCTGCATGCAAATGAAACTTCGAACATTTTTTGGAGTGACCGCAATACTACTGCTAAGCGGTTGTATTAACGGGCTGTTGCAGAATCCGGAAGATCCAGCCGTACACCGCGATGCGAACCATTGTTTAAATATTGCGCGGGAAAATGCGCTACATCCGGTGCTTGGCTGCGAATACGAGCGAAGCTATCAGGTACGAGTCATTGATAAAGTCACTAACTATGGCAAGCGCGAGTTCCAAGGGCGATTCAACGATCATTTGATGCGCTTTTTTGCCCGAAGCGCTTTACCTCAGGTCAATCTAGTTGGCAGCCGTGTCGATATTTGGTTAGCCGCTCCCGTGCTCGAGCCAGAAGAGGCCTTTCTCACGGCGGTGGTGGCATCTAGTGATGGCAATTTCTCAATCCGACTGCCTCTGAGTCTAGATGCCTGGGCTATCACTGGAGACAACGTGGCTTGGCTGGGTAAAGATTTGCATCCTAGTCCGAGGTCGATGCGCACAGACCGCCTGATTATAGCTCCTCAGCCGTTTTTAACCCCGCAGAAGCTGAACCGGTTTCTGAGTGAGACAGGAATTCTCACTCGTCCCGATAAACAAGGGCGTCCCCTGGTCCAGCTGGTAAGCGGCGATGGCACCGTGATTCGCCTAGATACGCTGCCGTTTGGTGCCCCTCAGCTGGTTAGATTTATTCAAGCAGTACCAGACGTAAAACAATCATTGGCTGCGATTAATTATGAAACGGCTCCAGGTGTGGATACTTACCAGGCGAAAGTATTTAGATTCTCTATTCATGAGTGAGCAAAAGCAGCAGCTAACCATAACCAGTAAAGTGATATTAATATGACAACCCGCCATCACCAAAAAGGGAAATTTACCCTGCTCGGACTGGGTCTCGTTGTGATTGGGATTGCTGGATGCTCAGCCTTAACTTCTGCCTCCTCGATTGTCACAAAATTAAATATCGGGATGAATGGAATGCCGACCATCCCAGATGGAGCTACGGGCAACAACGACCCGATCTATCAGCAATACAGCTTAGAAACAGTCAGCTTAACTAAGGCTGATGGAACCTCGGTGGTAGCTTATAGTGGCGATGCGAAAGACCTGCGTATCATCAACCGGCCTCAGATCATTACTACCTACGATATGAGCACCGACGTAGGCACCACGTTTAACAGCATCGCGGTCACATTTTCGAGCACCGTCACTGGAGCAGGACGCTACCGCAGCGATCTATCAATAGCCTTAGAGAATCCAACCCTAACGTATTCTGTGCCATTTACGGTCGCTAAGGCTCAGGATCGTCGGCTCGATATCTATGTAAACTGGCAAAACACGGTGACAGAGTCGGATGCTGATAAGAGCGACAGCATTCAGGCTCCTGGCTTTGAGCTCAAGCTCACCCCGAATTAACCGGGTCCTTGACCGTTAAAGCCACCCAAGTTGCCAATTTATACTATGTTTTAGCACCGCGATGATTAGAATGACTTGTACGCATTCTAATTTCCCGTGGGAGTCGTAAGTTTATGGCGCCGCAGCATACGAATATCTTCAGCCGAGTTTTTTTCGGTGTCCTCCGTTTTATCCGCAATTATTTTATTTTTGTCGGCGTGCTAGTCACACTCGGCTGGGTGGCTACCATCATCCTAATTAGCAAAGGCAGCAAGATGGAGATCGAGTCTCCACTTACGAGCCTAAGTTCGACGGAGCCCTCGGCTCTTTGGCTGGAGCTTTCCGGTAAGGTGTCCGAAGAGGAACCCAGTTTCTCGCAACTGATTTTCGCTAAATTTATGGGCAGCGAGCACGAAGTATATCTGCCGAAGTTAAGACTGGCACTCAAGCGCGCTGCTAAAGACGACCGGATCAAAGAACTTATCATCAACGTGATGCCGGTAAGTGCCTCTGCTGCAGAATATGCGTCACTGCGTAAAGCGATCGCCGACTACCGTGAGGCCAGCGGCAAACCAGTACGTGTTTTCATGGCTGATATATCTGACTGGAATTACTATATCGCTAGTGCGGGCACGAATATCACCCTTAATCCTACGGGTGCAGTTGCCTTGCCTGGACCGGCCTTTCAGCTCATTTATTTTGGCGATGCTTTGAAAAAGCTCGGCGTTTCCATCGATGTGGTGCGGGCCGGCAAGTACAAATCGGCATTTGAGCCTTTCATCCAAAACAAGCCAAGCGAGCCCACCTTAGAAGAATACAATAGCATGCAGAAAAGCCTGCTAGATCATATCGTAGCCGCAGTATCTAACGGCCGCGGCAAGGACGAGTCTACGGTGCGGGGATGGTATAAAAAATCGTTCTTCACCACCGAAGAAGCAGTTAAAACAGGGATTGTCGATAATGTCGGCTATACGCCGCAAAAACCAGACGACGAAGACTATGAAGCGCCTGCGACCAAACCTGGGCAGCCCAAAGTCGAACAAGAAATAGCCGACGCAGTTGAGATTGAAGATTATCTCGCTGCGACTAAACACGATAAACATAAGCAAGAACAGGTGACCAATAAGGGCGGTATCGCGCTTATCGACGCCATAGGGCAAATCAACCTCACCTCACGCTCTGCCGGCCCAACCTCTGACGACGAAGGAATCAATCCCGACGACATGCGCCGTCAGCTACGCTGGGCGTTGGAGAATCCTGAAGTCAAAGCGGTCGTGTTACGTATCTCCAGTCCAGGTGGATCAGCAGTCGCCTCCGATATGATCTGGAACGACGTGAGGATTCTGGCTAATGCGAAACCACTCGTGGTGTCGATGGGGGCTTACGCTGCTTCTGGTGGCTACTACATCGCAGCACCTGCTAAGCGAATTTTTGCCGAGCCAACCACAGTTACCGGTTCGATTGGAGTCATCGGTATGCTGCCAAGCGCCGAAGGCTTCGAGGATAAATGGGGAGTCAGCTTTCACATGATCAGTTCCAGCGATCGGAAGCAACTTCTTGATCTGGGATCAAAAGCAACCGCCGAGGACAAAGCTCTCCTCGAGAAGAATATTGCCGCCGTATACAAAACCTTCATCCAAAAGGTGGCCGAAGGTCGAAACATGCCAATCGAAAAGGTCGAAGCCATCGCCCAAGGGCGCGTATACACCGGGCTTCAAGGCAAGGACATTGGGCTGGTAGACGAGATTGGTGGTGCGGACGCGGCACTACGGTCGGCGAAAGAGTTAGCAGGCTTCGATAAAGATAAACTCTATCCAGTCCTCCGCTACAAGGATAAGGGATTTAGTTTATCAGATTGTCTAAAGCGTCCGAGCCAAATTGCCCAGTGCTTGAAGCACGCCGGCGTTCGTTCAGGTGCACCGAAATTGCTATCTGCAACCGCCTTAGACGGACCTGAGAAAGTAGCACGCACCGTCGCAGCTTGGGCTTTAGCGCCCCAAAGAGAGCGCACTCTAACGCTGTGGAGTGGTTATCTCAGTCTGGTTTGGCAGTAACTTTTTCCGGTTTACTCTTAAAGACTGTGTCGAGATCAAGATCTGTAAGTTTCTTGATCCCGGCCAAAAGTCGCCAGAGAGCAAACATCGTAATCACCATACAAGGTAAGACTACCGCTGGGTAACTCACTGCAGTCATCCGGCCGAGCTCTTGGTTGAATTCAACCGAGCCCGTGGGACTGTTGATGATGATTTTTGCCAAGACGTAATTTAACACTGCACTTAGTAAGAAAGAGCAGGCTAAAAGCCAGGTTGTGTTCACCAGAAGCTTATTAAAATGTTCGGTATTGCCGCGCGCAGCCAGCTCTTGGTCCACGCGGGCCACGTCCATCATTTTCTCATTATAAAGCAGCGTCCTAACCAGCGGCGATTTGGTGCGCAGCGATGCCAGGACAGCTACGCCCATGAGTGAGGGGATCACTGCCTCTTTGATGGCAAACCACTTGCTGTCCAGCTGCATCAGGCCAAAACTGCCTGTGGCCAAGATGCTGACGAAGCCCAAGATCGAAATCGGGTTGGCTTTACGCCGGAGGTAAAAGTCGTAAAGTCCGAAGGCAAGAGGGAAGAAAACTCCCAAGGCCAGGGCACCCATCGGACCGAGGCGGTTCGGACCGCTAAGTTTAAAGAGGATCAGAGCGGGTAGGGCGATGTTAAAAATCAGGACGTTAAGGGGATTCTCGGTGACGTGTTGCTTGGCGGCGACTGCTTCAGACACGGCGACCTCCACTTATAGTTACGGATGATTGACGGATGCCGACTCAAGGGATAAGTAAGACAATCGTTTTTATCCCATGTTCAGGGCAGGAGGATACCCCGGTGGCGATCAAGAAAGCCAGTGATTATACTTTTGTGAAGCGTCGTAATGGCCGTTTTGCAGTGCACAAACGCTGCGGTGGCCTCGTCCACGGCGAAGAAAAAACCAAGGCTCTGCAAGCCGCAGGTAAAGTTAAAGTGCTGAAACCAAAGGCAAAAGCTGAGGCTGAAACCCCCGCTTGAAGCACGACTATAGCCCTGTGTGTCGCTGCCTAGAGATGGGTTGGGGACGGGTAGGGTGGTTGTGAGTCTTTGATATCGCTAGTAAAAAGCAACACACAGTGTTGCTTTTTGCGTTTTGGAACTTGGGGTCAGGCACTCCCGGCAACTCTCTAATATCATGGGTTACGATTCGTCCGCGCTGCACCAGCGCCGGTCAGCGACGGACATCTCCGCTCGCCGCCACCGTGTCCGTCGACTTTCGTCTTCACTTGTTTGAGTCTCTGTGCAGTCCCGAGTACTCACG
>Ga0315274_10015706_pt1 | contig 10716 bp, 15 predicted proteins | sample YL17G02_20_MG_FD_203700 | JGI IMG/M metagenome (GOLD analysis project Ga0315274, IMG submission 203700) | Sediment microbial communities from Yellowstone Lake, YNP, Wyoming, USA - YL17G02_20 | ecosystem: Environmental > Aquatic > Freshwater > Lake > Sediment | place: USA: Wyoming | collected...
GTACGAGCGAACTACTAAACCTTGGCGCGACACTAGAAAAAGTGGAGCAAGAATACCTACCAGTGGTAGTAACTAAATATGGAGGCGGTAGGGCGTCTAGTGGGATTCTGCCTGCAATACAGGGGTTCGTAGACGATGGCACGGGCGTAGCCGGTAGGCAGACTTATGCGTGGGTGCGGGGTGTGTTGGGGCATAGCACTTTTTGGCTTACCTACGGTGGGGTGCGTAAAACTGCATTTTGGTGTAACGGGGGTGTTGTACTGAATGGCGAAGCGATTGCTCCCCCCACTGGCGTGTATGAGGGGGCAACAATTATTCAAGTGCGGGGGTATGGGGAAACATTTTTTGTGCTGACGACACTATCATTTGCCAACAGCGACAGGGAAGGCGGTACATACACATCGACCGTTTTTTCTGTTGGTAGTGGGCAGGTAAAAGAAGTAGCTACGATACCAGCGGTTTTAAACACCAACCCTGTTATCCGTGTAGTTGTGGGAGGGCTAGCGTTTGGGGTTGGGCTAACCTCTGACATGGTTTTGCCTGCGCAAATTTCCTCGTTTGTTGACTGGTCAGGGCGGGTTTACAACGATGTCAGCGTGACCCCATACACCCCAACTGAAGCGGAGTTTTTTACCCGAAAAGTCACGGCGACTTTTGAACAGGACTTCCCCAACAAGGTGGCGCTGGTGGTTACAGAAACGCCCTACACGGAGCGGTACAAGTACAAGACCGCCCCAGTGGTCAGCACTAACGCCAAGTACATTCAGGACTACCAAAAGTATCTGGCCGGCGTAGGGGTTAACCTAACCCCTGAGCAGACTGTGCGGGGTGGCTAAAACCGCCGTTGGATGAGTTCAGGGTCTAGGGTGATGTCGTCTAGGGTGAAGTCGGCACCGGCCACGTTCTCAAGGGCAATGGCCCAATAGGTTGCATCCACGGCGCGGCCTAGCTGAACCCGCTTAGATTGGCGCTGTGCGCTTTGGATGTTGGCGTAGTAGGCCCGCTCCAGACCCTCGGCATAGGTAGACACCTGCATGTCACCGGCGAACACACCACGGACATAGGCGCGGGTGCAACGCTTGCGCTGCGGGCTCCCAAAGGTGGTATCGCGGGTTTTGATTCGTGCGTCAATCGCTGCGGTTAAATCCTCATCGCCACCAAGGGCAAACAAGCCATTCTCGGATGCGGCGAAGTACCGGCCCCCCACCGCAGCGTAGGAGTTGAATGCGAAGTTGGTGTACTCGGTCACGGCTTGAATGCGGGGGTTAATCGCGTAGGTGGTTGCCGCTAGGCCAACGGTTTGCAGTACCCCATACACTTCGGGCAAGCTGAATGACACCGCGCCGGTTGCGGTGTAGGTTGTGTACCCTGCACCATCAATGATGAAGGTTGAGAAACTAACGCCGCCGTCAATCGCAGCACCAGCTACGGCTGCACCTGCAACGCTCAGAGAGCGAAACGCGACACCGCCTGCGGCATAGTTCCACTCAGCTTCGCCAGCGATCTGTAGGGCCGCAAAAACAACGCCGCCAGCGCCCGCGATAAGTGGGGAGTCGCCGTCAACTTGGGCAAGTGAGAACGCCACGCCGCCTGTACCGATGTTGGGTATGGTTAGCTCACCGGCTACCACAGGCTTCTGGAACTCGATCTGGCCCGACTGCACGCCGCCACTGCCGTCTACCGACAGGGCTGAGAAGGTAACTTCGCCATCACCTACAGCGGTTGGGCGTAACCGACCTGCAACCTTAGCAGGTTTGAATGTGACCGCGCCTATTACGGCTTCACCCAAGTCGCCTGATACTATCGGTGTTGGGAACACCACGCCGCTGCCGGGGGTTAGCTGGCCAGCAACAACAAACTTCGGAAGGGCTATGCCATTGCCTGGTATGATCTGCCCGTCAAGGAACGGTAGGCGGAAACGAACCCCGCTAGGTTCGACGTTAAATTTCTCGCCCGGCGACTCGCCGCCTACAGTAACCCCGCCCTCACCAGTGATGGTATTGCCGCCGCCCGCGCCTGTGCCGCTGACAATGACGCCGCCTGAAGTGGTGATGGTTGCGCGGTAATTAAGTGTGGCCGCGCCGCTGACGGTGACACCGCCGCTCATGTCGATGTTGGGGCGTTGCGTTGTAAGTGTGGCTGAACCGGCGACGATGACGCCGCCTGAAGTAGTTAGGTCGTTATCTTGGCCAGGCGCTGTACCGCTGACGGTGACACCGCCAGATGTGGTGCTGGGTTCGCGGAATACGATGGTTTGCGAGCCGATAAGCCCGATAGACCCCTGCCCGCCTTGCAGGGAGTTGACCTTTTGAATGCGCTCGGTGATACCGTAGGAGCCTTGCATCTGCAAGAAGGGTAGGAATGTACGCTTGCCAACCGTAGTTAGTGTCTGGGGCATCTCCGGCTCTGCGGAAAACAACGCGCTCCACAGGCGAAGGGTCGAGCCAACGGTGTTGGTGTTGTAGCCACCCACACACTCAATCTGGAACGCCGCAGTCGAAGGGTCAACCGTTGGGTCGTTGATGTCAACAACTTTACCAACGGCGTAGTAGGTCTGCCCGCTTCGGGTCCAAGACAGTTTGCCCCACGTTGGGGTGCCTGCAACGGTCTGTGTGCCGGTCGGTAAAAAGGACTGGTCTATGCCGCCCGTAGCGGAGTCGTCGTTAGTGTCGGCGGAGTCAAAGTTGTTCTGGTGCCCAAAAGCGTACCCAAGAGACGAAAAAACTCCACCACTGACGGTTCCTTGGTACAGCGAGCCAAACTTGCCTGTAAACCTACCGCCCCCGGGGCTACTAATCGTACATATTGTAGTAGGTGCCGCAATGAACGTGGGGTCGTATGCGCCCCCATAGAGTTGCAGCGTAAACCCCGCAACGAACGGGTCAGTGTTACCAAACACCGCCAGCATGAGGGTGTCGCTGTAGTTATACCGTTTATCACCACCGGGTAAATACGCACTCATAGCCGCACCCCGCTAAATCGTGGCCATGCCAACTCGAAAGAATAGGTCAGTTCATTAGGGGCAGTCCAGCCGGAACGCGCGCCCGGGCTCATAGGGTTATATATGACGAACCCGTAGGTCACAGCGGAGGTAGGAAGTACAACACTGCTCCCGTTGTTAAAATATAGCTGTAGGTATGTCGGGGCCACGCCAGTAGACCCGCCAAAGTCTATCGTGCAGTACCCATCACCCTCAATGCGGAAAATGTCGTGGTGGGGGTACGCCGCGTCGGTTATCTGAGTGATCGTGGGGGTCAACCCCCCTGTACCACCGATACGCGCCCAATCATAGTATTGCTGCTCAGTGGTAATACCGCCCGGCAAACCCGCATAGCCAAAAGCGTCGAAGTCAGGGAAATTAGGTACTGGGCCACGAAGAAAGGTCAACTCATAAATGTCGGCCAGCATAATCTCCGCGACCTTATCCGCGAAGTTGAAGTAGGCGTTCCCGTCTGTAATCGTTGGCATTATGGCGCTCTCCACTGGATTTCCAGCGGTATGAACAGGTCGACAATCTGACCGTTGGGGGTCTTGTTCACCACGAATGGTGATGGGAAACTACCCGCCCAAAGAACGGTTGTGCTGTCAGAGCCGAGGATATAATACCCCCGCACATTGGCGTTGGCATTCAGAGTGGTGCGGTCAGTCGTTATACTCACTCGGATGCTAGGGTGCTTGGCTACAGCTATATCACCGGAAGTGGTCACAATCCATGACGCGGGGGTAATAGTACCCGCCGTGTAGGGTATTGAGTCCTGCAAGTCAACAAAATTGGCCTGCGTTATCGTTTCCGTCAAGGTCACTGAATTGGTGTACAACTGTACCGTTGCGGGGAACAGCACACCCACATCGGCACCGCCAAAAGCGTTGGCCAGCAACGACCCGCGACCTACGCGGGTGTACTTGACGGTCGTTGATACCGCTGGCATGTTATGCTGAGGTAAGGGTGAACGATGGGGTCAAGCGCAGGGCGTCGCCGCCAGCGTCCACCGCGATAGGCGCTGAGAATCGTTCGGCCCACAACAGGACGCCAGTGGTACTGTCAATCACGAAGTACCCGTAAATCGTCACCGATGTACCGGCTGTGAACGTCCAGCTTTGCTGTGCGTATGCTGCTGTGGCCGACCCTGACACGTTAGTGACCGTCCACGAGCTTGTGGTCAGTGTCTTGGCCGCGTAGCCGAGGGTACTCATCTCGGTGTAAGTGCCTGCAACGTCCGTTGCGCCGGGAGTAATGTTGTTGACAAACAACTTGAGGGTCTGGTTGCCGGGGGTGGCTTTGCCTAGAGCAAACTCAAGCAGCTTATTCTCGCCTACGTTTGGGGCTAATAGTGGCATGGGTGGCTCCGATTATGAACGTGGCAGTGTCACGGTGAATGACGACAGGGTAAGCGGCGCGTTCAGGGCCAAGTTGGTCGAGGCCAAGTTGATTTCAGCACCAGATACGCCAATAGCACCGTCAATGCGGGGGTCAGTAGTCGAACTGGTGTTGCTGTCACCGGCCAAACGAACGCGAAACCAGCCAGCAATACCAGCTTGGGTTACGGTGGTTGACCATGTTTCGCCACTGTTCTTGCCCAGTACGCCGCCGACTGCCGCCGCGTTCCAGCTTAGGGGGTTGCTAGTACCGTTTGAGTACAGGGTGCATAACTTTACGCCGGTAGGCGCGTCGTTAGCATCGGTCGGCTGGGTGCCGGAGTAAACGTCAACGAAGAACGCTGGCAAAACGCTGTCTAGCGAGCCTGTGTCCAGTACCTTATTGACCAGTCCGGTCGAGAAACGTGATGCCATGTGATTACTCCTTGATAGTCAGAATGTATTGGCCGTAGCCGTTGTACTGCCGGAACATCGCAGCCGCACTTTTGCCGGTAGTATATAGGAATTTTTCTTGCGTGAGGTTCTTTGCTGAACCCCCTGGTTGGGCGAAAACCACCCCTTCATCCGTGGCGAACATAACCGCTTCAGAAGTCATACCGGCGCGACCAGAATCCACTGGCACAAACGACCCGCTCAGGGCCGGATAGTCCAGTATTGGCCGCATAGACAGCGGCGCGTCTTGGCCCGACAGGAAGTACACCGTGTCGCTGTCACTCACATACAGGCCATCAGTAACATCCCCGACCATCGTTATAGGCGAGTCGAACTGAATGTAGTTGCCGTACAGCCGCGACAACTCGACGTTGTAAATGTCGCTATACCACAACACTGTGCCTTGTGCCGCGTACACGCGCCCGTTGTAGAACGCCGCACTGGTGAACGCTGGTAGTGCGTACAACCCTTGGGTGGCCAGTATCCGGCCTTGGGCCACTTCACCAATCACCAGCGAGCCGGTGGTAGGGTCTAGGCTGCTGTGCAGGTACAACGCCTCGCCGCTTGGGCTGCTGATATACACGTTGAGGCGCTTGTACTCAAGGTATGCCAAGATGCTGCCGTCCCATGTCACGGTCAGTAGGCCGTTCTTCTGCACTTCGATCTGGGTAAACTCGCTTGGCCCACCCTCAAGCCCATCTAGTCGCGCAAGGGCTAGGCATACTGTGTAGGTGCCAGCGGGCAAGCTACCGCCCGTTGTGGCCGACAAGCTAGGCTTCGGCGGGTTGGGTACGCCCATCATGAACCAGTCTGTGCCGCGCAAGCACCATGAATCAGTGCCGTTGCTCACCAACACGCGGTCGCCCGCGTCAACGTAGCACAGCGGGGCCGAACCTACACCTTCAACCAGTCGCTTCAAAGTGTTGTCAACCGGCGCGTACCAGAACAAGTCGCCGTTGCGAACAACGTAGGCACCGTCGCGGTAACCCCATACACTGTGGAAGCTGCCTGTTTGGGCGCGGGTGTACCCTTGGCGGCGCGACACCTGTTTGGCGTCGTTGATGTCCACATTGACCGCTTCGGTCAGGCCGGTGTCAGGTACACGGTCGGGCGGCACTACGTTGTAGAGGCCGTCAAACTCTCGGAAGGCCGGTAGCGCAGGCTGGTTGGGGTTCAGGCCCATCGCGCCCCCGCGTTACGTAGGTTGCCAGCACGACCACGACCCACTTCAACAAGGGCCAACGTCACAGCGGTGTCGAACATTACTCGGGCGCGGTCTGAATCACCCACAGCGCCGCCATCCACATCACGGTTTGAGAGCGCCTTGAACACTGCGTAGTCTACGAGGGCTTCATGGTACTGGCTTGGAACGTCTGATTCTTGGTTCGGGGTGTTGATGTCCAACACGGTCGGCAGCAGTGCGCCGAACAATATCAGGGTGCCGGTGGCGTCGGGGGTTGGGTACACCCGTAGGGTCTTGCTCGGGCCGTCAGTGTCCATGTACCGTGGCGTACCTTTGGTGGTCGCTGGCAGCGCTACACGGCGGTTGCGGTCGTACCGTAGGTCATTGTTCTGTCCCGTTACACGGCCTGAGTACACCATGAACATATCGGTCGGCAGTGTGTAGCTGGCGGTATCAACCACAAGGGTTACATCGCGTTCGCCGGTCAGTGCATGGGTTCGGCGGCAGAACTGCTCTTGAGCTTGGTTCAGGTAGCGAACCAGCACTTCATCCGGCCATAGGTTGTCCCCTACGCCGCTGATCTGGTCGCTGCGGTCGCGTAAGCGATACCGCGCTGTTTCGTCGAGCAATTCTGCTAGTGTCATGTTAGCCCCAAGTAGGGTCGTTCAGAACATCGGCCAATGGGTCGGGTGCGGTTGTGTGCGCTGGCGGCGGGGTGTCTAGCACCGACACAGGCTCAGGGGTTGGCTCGGGCGCTTTGGCGCGTTTAGCCTTGGGTGCTGGAGCGTCTGGCGGCGTCGTAGAGCCGTTCAAGTCATACACTAGGCGTTGATCTGGGCGCTTGGCCAAAACGTCGTCATACACGCGGATAAAGCCGTTACGGGTGTCTTGTAAATAGGGGGCGTTCATTGGTTTATCCTAAGTTGAAAACAAGTACGGAAATTTTAATCTTGGCGTCGGTGTCATCCAACGAGCGCACATAGATACTGTGGTTCTCATTAACGGTTTTGTATGAGCCGGTGGCCGCGTCGTAGGAGCCAAGTGTATCAGAGCTAACCTGCACCCCAAGGACTGATATTTCTGGCCCAGGGGACATAATGACCTCAAGAGTCTGTTGGTTCTTTGTGGCGGGCCGGATAGTTTCAGCGGCCAAGCCGATGACCATGCACTTGTTGGGTATGGTGACTACTTTGTATGTATTAGACCCCGAAGCTATGGGGAAGTCTTGCGTGTCCACATCAACCTGCATAAGCACCGACGCATTCATCCCGTAAGGGTGGCGGCGCACTGAAGCAGTATCGCGGAGTAAGTCGAAGTTAGCCATTATTCACCTAACTGCGCCCCCGAAGGGGCGCATTGTTGTTACGCTAACTTGCCGAGTAACACGCCGACTTTGATCTGCGCCTTGGTACTGGCGTTGTCAGTGGTCAGTACAACGTAGTCAGCAGCCGCGTAATACTTCGGTGTGACGTAGCCAGCGGCGGTAGCCGTGGTGTTACCGTTCGCGTTGCTGACGAACAAGGTCGCGCTGCTAGAGTCGCCCAAGTCAAAGGTCAGGGTTGCGCCTTCAGCTTTAACCACTTGGTAGCGCAAACCCAACAGTACGCAGCCTGCGGGGATTTTGATGATGCGAACAGTGTCCGTCGCGCCGGTTGGTACTTGGGTGCCGTCAAAAATGTACTCTTGTAGAGCGCACGATTCTGGTGTCCAAGGGAAGGCGGAACCGCCAGTAGTTTTGTCAAATAGTGCCATGTCGAGACTCCAAAATAGCGGGGGCGCATGGCCCCCTAGTGATTACGCTTTGTAGGCGTACAGTTCGGCCAAGGCTTCTGGCTTCACAACTTCATAACCGTAGACCTTCAGACCGCGAACGATGCTACCAAAGGTGCTTTCGGCGCGGAGGGTTTCGGTGTTCACGAACTGTGAGGCAAAGGTCAGACCAACTTTGTGACCAGCCATGATGCGGGTAACGGTATTGGCACCATCAACAGCGGTAGGCAACAAGTTGGAGCCGTACACAGTGAAGCGGTCAATCATACCCAAGCGGCCATTACGCATAACGCTGGTGCCGTCACCAGTCAAGCTGGCGTCTTTCAAGTCGGATTTCTTCAGCAAGGCGGAAGCCCAAGCTGGCAGAATCAGCCAACGGCCTGTTTCTGGGATGTTTTGTTCGTCGAACACTTGGCCCAAGTCAATCAGCTTGTCGATCACGTTGGTTTTGTCCAGTGCGATTGGAGCGCCGGTTGTACCCAAGTTGATGTTGTTGCTCAAGCGACCAGCAGTAGCGCCACGGTTTTTGGCCGCAAAATCTGGGTAGATGCCGTTCAGCACGTCACTGTCCACAACGATTTTCATCTGTTCGGAAGCGTCTTGGCCCCACAGGTTCAACAGGTCAACGTCGGACTGTACTTTGTCCACGTCGTCTTGCACGAAGCTGTAGTATTTGCCCTTGTCGATCAGCAGTTCGATACCGGCTGAATCAGGGTGGTCTACGGTCAGGCTTTGGCCTTTAACGTAGTCACGAATGGCGACGGTTGGGCGGGTGCGGATATGCACCTTGTCACCAAACTTTTTGATTTCGCCTTCATAGTCGGTGTTGGCGATCTGAGCCAGCACCGTTGCGTCGTAGAATTTCTCAAGAATCTTGCCAGACCAGATTTCTGGAATGAAGTTACCTGAGTAGTTAGGATGCCCCGCTGAGGATGGGAATGGCATGGGTGTTACTCCTTACTTGCAGCGGGGCGTATCTTTATCGGATACGACCATCACGCTGCGCGTTGATGATGTCGGCTTCAATCCGAGCTTTGTCGGCTTGTTTACCGGCGTATTTACCCTTGCTCACATCGGCATAGAACTGCTGAATATCAGCCGCCGTATACGTCCGTTTCGCAGGGGATGCGGTTGCCCCGCCACGAGTCCGTGAGGGAGCTACTTGCTGCTCCAATTCCGACCTCGCTTCAGCAGATACCACTGAGCGGGGCGTTGCCGGGGCCGCATACTGCTGGGCATAGGCATTAAAAATCTGCGCTACACCCGATACGTTATGATTCTGGTGGTGAAACATCAGGATGTCTTGCAGGCGTTGACCGCTGTACGGTTCGACCTGCTCCAAGAAGTTCAGGAAACCAGCATCGTTGTTGAGTTGTTGCCAATGAGGGGAGGCGTTAGTCAAGTCACGAAGGTAAAGTTCTTCCGCCGTGGCCGCTTGCGCTTGTCGTACCGTGCCTAGCTCGCTCTCAACCTTCTGCACCGTGCCTTGGGTGGCTTGCGCCGCCGCTGCTTTGGCCATTTTCGCCACCAGTGCCAGAAACTCCGGCGAGTGGTCGTTGATTTCTTCCTCTGTCAGCACCGATTTAGGGTCAAAATCCGCAGTGCTGGTGCTGCTTTGCGCGGGGGTTTTGGCTTCTAATTGGGCTGTCAGGGCAGCAATCTGCTGGGCCTGTTCGGTTACGGTGCGGGATAGTTGAGTAACTTTGGCCTGTTCACGCGGTAATTCAGCGTTGTACTTGCCCTGCAACACGCGGTAGGAATGCACAGCTTTGTCGTAGTCAGCGCGGGGAACCATGTCACTGTTCTGCGTAGGTTCCGGTGCAGCGTCTACTTGGTTGCCGCCAGTATCGGAAACGGTTAGTTCCTCACTGGTTTGTTCCGGCTGTTCTGGTTCCGCTTCGCCTTCTGGAGTTTCAGTTTCCGCTTCGGGGTTCTGCCCCTTGACGTACTCGGCCTGAAGCTCATCGGCGCGGCGAGCCGCTTCTACTACTGCGCGTGGCAATACACTCATTGTCAACTCCCTTAGCAAGCCCCTAGCGGGTGTTTGCGGTTAAAAAACTATTTGCGCGGTTTGTTGCGGGCGGCTTCGACATTTTCCAAGAGTTCTTGGAGTGCCTTGATGCGGCCCTGCAATTCTCGCATCTGCCCGTAGTCGGATGACTTCACCAACTGGGCGGTAAATTCTGTAATTTGTTGCTGCACGTCCTCTTGGAACCCGCCCCACTCAGGGCGAGTGCCTATCACAGAGAAGCTGTGTGGTAGCGCGGCCATTAGACCAAGCGCACTTTCACAGTGCCGGTGGTGTGGTACAGCCCGCCGATTGGCACCAAACCTACGGCAGCCGCCGCATCGTTCGCATAGTTACCCAAGCCAGCACCAGCAATCGAAGCAGCAGCTACACTAGCAGCAGGCAACGACAGGGTTACGCCGGTAGGGGTTACAATTTTGGCTACAGTCAACTCAGTGACCGTAAGTTGTTCTTTCTGTGCCATTTAGCATTTACCTTTCACAGCGCCGCCTTTGGCGTAGCCTTTAGGCATCGGGGCGGCTGGTTTCTTGGCACCGGCTTTAGGGGCCGGAGTCATCGGGGTCTTAGGTTTCATTGGGGTTTTCATATACTGTCCTTATACAAAAGTTATCTGATAGTGTCAAGCGATGGGTGAAAACGCATCGGTCGTCGGGGTGCCATCCTGCAACTGCTCTTGGCTGGCCCGCATTTGTGGCGCGGGTTGCGCTCCCTGTTGCCCTTGCACTTGTGGCGCTTGGGGCGGGGCATCGAACTGGTAGTCCTCAACGCTGTAGCCAATGTCCTTCGCAGTCTGTTTGACCAACTCTTTCAACAGCCCTGGCGGTACGAACTGAGCCAGTGCGGGGTTCATCACCACCTGCAAGAACTCGTTGCGGCGGATCTGCTGCGCCTCTTTCACGGCCAAGGCGCTTGAACCTCGGGCCAC
>Ga0315274_10015707_pt1 | contig 10716 bp, 7 predicted proteins | sample YL17G02_20_MG_FD_203700 | JGI IMG/M metagenome (GOLD analysis project Ga0315274, IMG submission 203700) | Sediment microbial communities from Yellowstone Lake, YNP, Wyoming, USA - YL17G02_20 | ecosystem: Environmental > Aquatic > Freshwater > Lake > Sediment | place: USA: Wyoming | collected...
TACTATACGGAGGAAAACTGATCACCATGTGGATGTGTACTCGATCTGCGGGGACCTTTTCCTCACCTTGCCCATCTCGATCTTTAGATATTCCTCTACTCCGTGGACCAGGACCTCGTGCCAATGCTCTGTGCTCAAAACGATATGAGGTATGATCGCTAGGCACATCGGTGCATGCTTCCGTTTTTCTACGACTGATTCTATCCTATCTGTCCGTAGAATTATCTACGCTTTCATTCTACGGATTGAACAACCCCGGACTCACGTCCGGGGATTCCTAAAAGGCAAGCTTCGCTTGTCCTAAGTCTTCTCTTTCCTGATACTTCACGTACTCCAGGATCGTCTTTTCGTCCAAGCCCACTGTGCTCACGAAATATCCAACCGACCATATCCCTCCTCGTCCCCAGTACCGCTTCCTGATGAATTCGAACTTCTCGTACAACGCCCGCCCCGTGTTCTGTTTGATGATCTGGACCACTTTCGCAATACTGTACCTGGGCGGAAAACTGATCACGATATGCACGTGGTCGGATTGGATATTTCGCTCCAGATACTCGATTTCGGGGTACATCTTTCGTACCTCGTCCATCTTGATCTTCAGGTACTCGTCGACCCCATCGACCAAGATGTTGTATCGGTATCTGGGTATCCAAACGATATGATACATGCATTTGTAGGCACAGTGGGCTTGCTTTCGTATCTCCACGTTTCGATTTTATCATATCTGTCCGAAGACTTAGGAACCCACTCCATCCCCGGACTCACGTCCGGGGATTTGCGGCGGTGTTTTAAAACAGATAGAATTCCCCCTACCCGTGGAAGCAGCGCTATATTTTTGCGATTTTCGGAAGAGGGTTTTGAAAGATGCTTCCCCAACCCGTCCTTTCGTTGAAACGGACGGCCGCTTGTGGTACTTATAAACATGAGGAGTCCGCAGTGAGAAGATTAAAGTTCCTCCTGATCCCGGCGATACTCGCGGCCGCGATATCCGGCGCCGCGGCCAAGAACGACCTGCCGCCCGTACACAAAGACTGGCTCGCGACGGTCGATCCCATCCTGACTTCGACCGAGCGGGAGGTCTTCCTCCAGCTCAAGACGGACGCTGACCGGGACAAGTTCATCCGTTTTTTCTGGAAACAGCGCGATCCTTTTCCCGATACGCCCGAAAACGAGTTCTTCAAGGAGTACATGACCCGGGTCGACTTCGCCGACCACAACTTCGGGATCGGCTCCCATAAGAAAGGCCACCAGACCGAGCGCGGCCAGTTCTACCTCCTGCTCGGCCCTCCCCTCGAACGGCAGCGCTTCGCGACCCACTCCGAGATCTGGCCGATGGAGCTCTGGTTTTACAAAGGCGAGGAGAAGTACGGGCTCCCGGCCTACTTCTACCTCATTTTCTATCAGCCCGAGGGCATCGGGGACTACCGCCTTTACTATCCCGGCATCGAAGGGCCCGGCAAGCTCGTCGTCCCCTCGCTCTACGGCGAATCCCGCATTAAAACGAGCCCCGTCGACATCATCAAGAAAGTCTCCTCGGAGCTTTCGAGCGCCTCGACGAGCTACATCGCGGGCGAGAAGAACTACGGCCTGTCCTCCTTGTCCTCGGAGGCCCTCATCGCCGGGGTCAAAGACCTCAAGGAAAAGAAGTTTTCCGACGCCTACGCCCGGTCCTACCTCGATTTCAAGGACCATGTCGAGACCGAATACTCCGACCGGTTCCTGGGGAGCGATTTCAAGGTCCGGATCTTCCGGACGAACGGCCAGGCTTATCTCCACTGGACGATCGAACCGGAGCGGATCAGCTTCGAGCTGCGCAACAACGTTTACATAGCCCAGTTCGAGCTTTTCCTGAGGCTCGAGGACCCGGCCGGGAACCTTGTCTTCCAGACCCAGGAGGAGATCCCCCTCCGCCTCAACGAGGACCAGTACAAGAGCCATGAGCGCCGCCGCTTCGCCTTCCAGGACGTCCTGCCCGTCATCGAGGGGACGTTTAAAATAAACCTCCTGCTCAAGAATAAGACCGGCCGCGATTTTTCCTCCGTCGATATAAAAGTCACCGTGCCGGAAGAGGCCGGTCCGCGGCTCGGCGACCTTCTCCTCAGCCACGGCCAGGAGCCGGTTTCCGAGGCCGAACGGACGCGTCTTAAGCCGTTCGCCTTCAACGGCCTTCAATTCACCGTCAGCGCCCGGGATGAATTCATCCCCCAGGAGACCATGGTCTGCTACGTCCAGGGCGCCGGGCTCAGCGGGCCGGCCGGCCAGGCCGTCGCGTTCGGGATCTACGGGCTGGACGGACAGGTCGCCGCCGCGGCCGACCCGAAACCCCTCAAGGACGTTCTCGGTTCCGACGGCGAGCTGGGGACGACGTCGCGTTTCGATCTGGCGGGGCTCAAACCCGGCTACTACGAAGTCCGGGCTTCGCTCCTGGACGCGGGCGGCCGGACCGTCCTCGGCGCCAAGGCGCCCTTCATCCTGCTGGCCCAGCCGGTCGTCGTCGTCCCTTGGGCTTATGCCAAAGTTCGAGACGCGTTCCCCGACCCGGAGGGACTGACCGTTTTGGCCACCCAGCGTTTTATGACGCGCGACTACGGCCGGGCGATTCCCCTCCTCGAGCGGGCGCTGGCCCTCAAGGACAACGCCGGGACGAGGCTCCTGCTCGCCAAGACGCTCTTCGCCCTGAACCGTTACCGCGATTCGATCGCCGCGGCGACTCCCGTTTACGAGGCGCGCGGCGACCGCGAGGCGGCCAAGATCATGGCCCTCGACCTGGCCGGCCTCAAGGACTGGGCCGGGGCTCTCGTCTATCTGGAGAAGCTCATGGAAGGGGCGACCGAAGTCGGCGTCCTGAACCTGGCCGCCGAGTGCCATGTCGAGCTGGGCCGGCCCGATAAAGCGATACCCCTCCTCGAGCGTTCCCTGAGTTTGGTTCCCGGACAGCCGGCCGCCCGGGCGCTCCTGGCGCGGGCCCGGAAGGGATCATGAAGACACGGAAGGAGACCCCATGAAAACAAGATGCGCGGGATATGTCCTCGCCCTGATCGCCGCCGTCGTCCTGGCCTGGCCCGGGCCGGCCTGGCCGCAATTTCAAGGGCGGCTCGAGGGCGTCGTCACGGACAGCGCCGGGGCGCCGCTGGCCAAGGTCGCGATCACGATCGTGTCCCAAAGGACCGCCTCCATGCACTACGATCTGACGACGGACTCCGCGGGCAGGTTCATCCAGGTCGGCATGATGCCGGGCTACTACCAGATCAGCTTCAAGAAAGAAGGCTTCATGCCCAAATCTTCGGAGGTCCATGTCCGGATCGCCGATATCACTAAACTCGACGTCAAGCTCGAAAAAGGCGCGGAGATCATCGAGAAGGCCGTCTCCGACGCGGACCGGCTCTTCCTTAAAGCGAACAAGCTCTTTGAGGAGAAAAAAATCGAGGAGGCCGTCGCGATCTTCCAGGAGGCCATCAAGCTCAGCCCCCTCAATTGGGGGTATTTCTTCAACCTCGGCCTGGCCTATAAGAAGCTCGAGAAGAAAGAGGATGCCATGGCCTCGTTCCGCAAGGCCGTCGAGCTCAACCCCGAGAGCTACAGCTCCAACAAGGAGATGGGAGAGGCCTTGGCCAAGGCCGGCTCGTTCGAGGAGGCCAAGCCTTTTTACGAGAAGGCGGTCGCCCTCAGCCCGGAAGATCCCGACGCCCATTTCAACCTGGGCGCGTGCCTGCTCAACACGGGCCAGAGCGACGAAGCGCTCGCCCATTTTCTCAAGACGGTCGAACTCAAGCCGGACTACGCGGACGCCTATTACCAAGTCGGCACAATCCGCATCGGGCAGAATAAAATTCCCGAGGCCGTGGCGAGCCTGGAGAAGTTTTTGACCCTGGCGCCCAACCACGAAAAAGCTCCCTTGGCCAAACAGCTTCTCGAGTATCTCAAGAAATAATATAAGAAATCTGGTATATCTCTAAGGCTGGATTGAATTAAGCCCCCCTTTCCATTTTTTTGAATAATAATCCAAGGTTTTGAATGGGGCGGTATTCCGTGCGATGAAACGGGCCTGTATTTAAATGATAATAATATAGTTACTGATTGCATGCTATTGGCATGGATATTGCACTTCTAAAAAAATAGAATGACATTTATATTCATCGAAAAGGAGGTGGTCAGCCAGTTTCCAAGAGCAAATTTTACCGGCATGGGCGGAGTGACCCGTGTTACTCCAGAGCTGAGGCAGATCAAACCCTTCGTATAAAACGGGGGGTTAGAGGAGGTATTAAGTGAGAAAGACTTTAATCGCCTTATGCGTGCTTCTGCTGGCCGTTACCGCTTTCGCCCAGCAGAGAACCGGCACCCTCTACGGCAAGGTCGTGGACCAGGAAGGGAACGCCCTTCCCGGCGTCACGGTGACCTTGACCGGAAACCTGACGGCGCCGCTGACGACGGTCTCTTCCGCTGAAGGCAGCTTCCGGTTCCTGTCCCTGCCCCCGGCCAAGGACTACGCCCTGAAGGCCGAGCTGACGGGATTCAAGACCCGGACCGAGGATGGGATCATCGTCGTCATCGGCGGCAACACCAACATCACCCTGACCCTGGAAATGGGCGCTATCGAGGAGCAGATCACGGTCACAGCCGTGAGCCCGATGGTCGACACCAAGAAAACGGCCATGGGCGCCAACGTCACCCAGGAAGTCCTGCAGTCGCTCCCGACCGCCCGCGACCCCTGGGTCGTCCTCCAGATGGCCCCCTCGGTCATCGTCGACCGTGAAAACGTCGGCGGCGCCGAATCCGGCCAGCAGTCCAACTACGTCTCCCGCGGTTCGGACACCTACAACAACAACGTCTGGGCCATGGACGGCATCGTCATCACCGACCCGGCCGCCATCGGCGCGTCCCCCAGCTACTATGACTTCGACGCGTTCGAAGAGATGAACATCGTTGTCGGCGGCGCGGACGTCACCGTCCAGACCGGCGGCATCGCCCTCAACATGGTGACCCGGCGCGGCGGCAACAAGGTCAGCTTCGGCGGCCGCTTCTACATGGTCGACTCCAAGTTCCAGGCCGACAACTTCAAGCCCGAGTACCTCAGCGAGGGCGCCCTGGGCATCAACAAGATCAACAACAACAAGGACTACGGCTTCAACATGGGCGTGCCGCTCCTCAAGGACAAGGCCTGGTTCTGGGGCTCCTACGGCGTCCAGGACATCAAGACGACGACCGTCTACGCCACCAAGGACGACACCATGCTCGTGAACTATGCCGCCAAGCTGAACCTCCAGATCATCCCCCAGAACAGGTTCGAAGCCTTCATGCACGTCGGCGGCAAGAACAAGTGGGGCCGGTCCGCCTCGGCCGCCCTTCCCGACGGCTACTACCAGGGCGGCCGCTATCACTTCGGATCGCCCATCCTCAAGTTCCAGGACGAGCACATGTTCGGGGACAGCTTCTTCGTGTCCTTGAAGTACGCCTACTCCGACGCCGGGTTCAACCTGACCCCGATGATGGACCTCGGCTTCGTGAAATTCCCGGTTTGGGACGAAACGGCCCAGCGCTGGTTCGACTCCGAATGGCGCTACTACGTCGAGCGTCCGGTCAACCAGTACAACGTCCTGGGCAACTACTACAACGACAACCTGTTCGGCGCCAGCCACGATATCAAGATCGGGTTCGAGTACGCGGACCGGAACCAATACTCCGAATCCGTTTACTCCGGAAACGGCCAGATCAACCGGAACATCAACTATCCCGTCTTCGACTTCGACGGCGACGGCAACAAGGACATCCCCAGCACGTCCAACTTCTACGCCCTCAACTTCTGGCGGGGCGCCTACACCGACGATCACATTGACGCCTTAGCGGGCTACTTCAGCGACACGGTCACCTTCGGCCGCTTCAACCTGCTCCTCGGCCTGCGCTGGGACAAGCAGACTCCCTGGATCAAACCCGGCACGGTCTACGCCGTGGACAAGGGCGCGGCCTGGAAATCCATCGCCGATACGGCGACCATAGACAAGCTGGACCAGCTTCTCCCCGGCGTCGATGTTCCCAAGACCGATGCCAAGTACTTCGACGGCTCCGCCTATAGCTGGAGCGTCTGGTCGCCCCGCTTGGGCCTGACCTTTGACGTGACCGGCGACGGCAAGACCATCGCCAAGCTGTCCGTGTCCCAGTACGGCGACTTCATGGGCACCGGCACGGCTGGCAACTGGAGACCCGGCGGAACGGGCGGCTGGATGAACACTTACTGGATCGACGCCAACAACGACCATTCGGCCAATTTCACCGAGCTGTGGTGGTACGACACCTCGAGCTACGCTCCCTACCGGCTCTTCGACAACGCCGGCAACTTCCAGGGCAACTGGGCCGACGCCGCAGATGTATTCTGGGCCGGATATGATCCCCAGAATCCCGGCAAGCTGGCGGCCCCTTATCGGAGCACGGCCACGGGCTCGGGCTCGAGCCGGACCTCCGAAGCCATGCTGTCCCTGGACCGCGAGTTCTTCACCGACTTCAGCTTGTCCCTGGTCGGGAGCTTCCGCCGCTACGACAACTTCAACTGGACCCTCAAGTACTTCGCCGACGCCAACGGCAAGATCGCGAACATCCAGAGCCAGAGCTGGTACGCCTCCGCCGGCAAGCCGCCCGCCAACATTCCCGGATTGGGCGACACCGGCGAAGCCAAGAACCACGAGTGGTACTATCAGACCGCGGCCGCCACGGCCTATTCGCCCTACACCCAGATCCAGAAGCGGCCCGACTTCTACCAGGACTACTACGGGCTCGACCTCATCCTCAACAAGCGGCTGTCCAACAAGTGGATGCTCAACGCCAACTTCACCTGGCAGTATCAGGCCCAGCACTACGGCTCCAAGGGCTATAACGACCCGACCAACATCTGGGCCTACGAGGGCGCTCCCCAGTCCGCCTACATCGGCGGCGCCTCCGGCAAGATCAACCAGTACACCTATTCCCGCTGGATGTTCAAGATGGGCGGGCTCATCCAACTCCCGCTCGACATCGACGTCGCCGCGACCTTCCAGGTCCGTGAGGGCTGGATCATCCGCGAGTATTTCCGGATCTTCGACTACACGCTCCCCAACTCGAGAAGCAACAACGCCTACCTCGACATGACCACGTTCGGAAGCGCACGGCTGCCCATGTTCTACAACCTCACCCTCCGCCTCGAAAAGATGATCCGGCTGGGCGACACCGGACGCATCTACGTCATGGGCGACCTGTTCAACGTCCTCAACAGCGCCATCGAGAACAGACGGTACCAGAAGTTCCACGGCACCTACTACAAGTACGCCAACCCCGCTCTGAACAGATGGGTTCCCAACCCCAACGACTACTGGCTGAACGAGATTCTCAACCCGAGAGTCCTCCGGGTCGGCATCCGGTTCACGTTCTAAGCAGAGAGCACACGCAGACGCTCACCCCGTCCTACCCCATCCCGTAAGGGATGGGGTAGGGCGGGGTTTTTTTTGCCCCTCCCTCCCGCAGGATTTCGCCGGAGTGAGGACACAGGCCTTCTTTTTTCCTCGCCGGGGTGCTAAAATACTCTTTGACAAGGAAGGAAGCCGAGGGCTCGAGCTCAAGTGCGGAGGTGCGCGATGGCGATGAAGACAAAGACGGCCCTGTTCGCGGTCCTGCTGATCCTGATCGGCGGCGCCCTGGCCGCCCAAGAATACAAGGGGAAAGGACGACTGATCGGCTTCGTCTTCGACGAAGCCGGAGTTCCCCTGGAGGGGGTCAAGGTCAAACTGGTCTCCCTCCGGGCCCAGGCCGGGTTCGAAGTCCTGTCCGACAAGGAGGGAAAATGGGTCGCCGCCTGGCTCCGGGGCGGCGGCTGGAACATCGATTTCGAGAAAATCGGGTATATGCCCAAGAAGATCAGCGCCGACGTCCAGGAGTACGGCCGGAATCCCGAGATCAGCGTCAACCTGGCCAAGGTCGTGGGTATAGTCATCACCGACGAGGTCAAGGCGCTCCTGGTCAAGGGGAACCAGCTCTTCGAGGCGAAAGACTATGCCGGGGCCGAGGCCGCCTACAACGAGATCCTGGCCAAGTCCCCGGACGCCTACATCGTCTACAGGAACATCGGGAACTGCTACTTCGCCCGGGAAGACTACGCCAAGGCCGAGGAATACTATCTCAAGGTCCTGGACAAGGATCCCAAGAACTTCGACACCATGCTCCTCATCGGGAACACTTACGCCAACCGGGGACAGGCCGACAAGGCCCTCGAATGGTACGGCAAGATCGAGTTCGACAAGATCGAGGACCCGATCGTCCTCTATAACATCGGGACGAGCTTCTACAACTCTTCCAAGTTCGAGGACGCCCTCCGCTATTACAAGCGGGCCGTCGAGATCCAGAAGGAATTCACGGACGCCATCTATTACACCGGGCTGGCCAACCTGGCCCTGGGGAGCAACGCCGAGGCCATCGGCGCCTTCGAGCGCTATTTGACGATCGACCCCGATTCCGAGCGGGCCGGCCAGGTCCGGGGTTTTCTCGACTACCTCAAGAAGAAATAATCCCGGGCGGGGACGACGGACCCATGAATCCCAATAAGCGCGTATCCTTGGCCCTTTGGGGCGGGAGCGTTCTCGTCGCCCTCGGCCTGGCTTCCGGGCCGGGCTGCGCCTCGGGCCCCAAGGTCGTCCTCGACCCCGAGAGCAAGGCCTTCTACGAACAGGCCCGGCTGGTCATGACCGGGGAGGAGCAGAAAATCTTCAACCATCTGCCCGACCCCGAAGCCCGCAAGGAGTTCATCCGGGACTTCTGGGACAAGCGCGATCCCGATCCGGACACCGAGGCCAACGAGTTCAGGGACGAATTTTACCGCCGGATCGACTACGCCAACAAGCATTTCAAGGAAGGACGGCCGGGCTGGAAGACGGACCGGGGCCGGATCTATATTTACATGGGACCGCCCGACAAGTTCGAGGAGTTCTTCAGCCACGGCGACGAGGAGGTCAGGGGGTCCATCATCTGGTGGGTCTATTACAACTACGAGCTGGGGATCGAGTTCGCCGACGAAACCGGAACCGGCGAGTACCGGATCCGCCGCTACGAAGGGGATTTCTTCGAGGCCATGGAAATCGTCAAGCTCGGCCAGGCCGCGCCGGGGAACGAGGTCTTTCGCAAGAGATACGTCGATTTCAAGCTGGCCTACGACGCCCCCTCTCGGAGCCTGGTCGTGACCCTTCCGGCCAACACCCTGAGCTTCAAGGACGAGGACGGCCGGCTCAAGGCGACCCTGGCCTTCGAGTTTTTCCTATACCAGGCCGAGGGGGAATGGAAGAATAAGTTCAAAGGCGAACAGACGCTCGCCCTGACCGAGGAAGAGCTGGTCGGCCGCAAAACCCTGACCTTCGCCTTCCCGGTCGAGCTGGCCGCCGGCGCATATTACTGCGACGTCGTCATCCGGGGCGAAGCGGACGCCTCGGGCAAGATCCGCAAGATTTTCGAGATCAAGGTGAGATAGACCGCTGGGGCGGGTCCTATTCCAGCGGAGTGAGGTCGATGCCATGAACATGAACAAGAGAATCCTCTCCCTCGTCTGCGCCGGGCTCGCGGCGGCGGCGCTCGTCGCCTCGGGCGACAAAGCCGCCAAGTCCGCCCAGGAGAGCCTCGGCGAGAAGTACCGGGATTGGCTCAAGCTCGTCGGCTACATCATCGCGCCCAAGGAAAAGGAGGTTTTCCTGGCCCTCCAGACGGACCGGGACCGGGACTTTTATCTCGATGCCTTCTGGAGGCAGCGGGACCCGACCCCGGGGACGCCCGAGAACGAGTACAAAGAGGAACATCTCCGGCGCTTCGCCTACGCCAACAAGTTCTACGGGCGGGGGACGGTGCGCGCAGGCTGGATGACGGACCGGGGCCGTATCCACATCATCCTCGGGCCGCCGGTCTCGGTCGAGCGCTTCGAGGTCTCGGCCCACATCGTCCCCTGCGAGGGCTGGTCTTACTACGGCGATCCCAAAAAGGAACTCCCGGCCCACTTCATCCTCCTCTTTTTCCAGCGGGGCGGGGTCGGCGAGTACAGGCTCTATGACCCGGTCGCCGACGGTCCGGCCAGCCTCCTCGTCAATAAGCGCGATGTCGACCCCACGGACTATCTCGAACTCTACCAGAAGATCAAGGAGATCGAGCCGACCCTGGCCGACCTGTCCATCTCCTACATCCCCGGGGAGTATAACTACGACTATTCGCCCTCGCCCCGGAACACCATTCTGATAGCCGACATCCTCGAGTCGCCCCAGAAGGACATCAACACCAACTACGCCACCCATTTCCTGAATTACAAGGGCGTCGTCAGCACGGAGTACCTGACGAACTACGTCGAAAGCGAGGCGGCCGTCGCCATCATCCCCGACCCCGTCATCGGCCTCCCCTTCGTCCATTTTTCGGTCGTTCCCAAGAGCATCTCGGTCGACTACTATGATCCCAAGTCGCAGTATTACTGCGCTTTCCGGCTTGACGTCAGCCTGCGCCGGGGGGACAAGCTCCTTTTCCAATACAACCGGGACTTCACCCTCTATTTCAGCGAGGAGGAGCTCCTCCGGATCAAAGCCAACGGCCTGGCCATCGAGGATTGCTTCCCGGCCGCCGAGGGCCGCTCTAAAATGACCATCCTGCTTCAGAACGCGGTCGGCAAGGAATTCACCATCGTCGAGAGGGATATCGAGGTGGCCGGGGACGCCGGCGCACCCAGGATCTTCG
>Ga0315274_10015708_pt1 | contig 10716 bp, 16 predicted proteins | sample YL17G02_20_MG_FD_203700 | JGI IMG/M metagenome (GOLD analysis project Ga0315274, IMG submission 203700) | Sediment microbial communities from Yellowstone Lake, YNP, Wyoming, USA - YL17G02_20 | ecosystem: Environmental > Aquatic > Freshwater > Lake > Sediment | place: USA: Wyoming | collected...
TGGCACTGTGGAACGAGATTTGCTCAATCACACCATTGCCGTAACCGATCTTTGCATGAAAACTGCTGACAGCATGGAAAAAAATTATGGAATAAAAATTAACAAGGATCATCTGCTAGCAGGTGCAGTGCTCCATGATATAATGAAGATGTTTGAATGGAAAGTTGGAGAGGAAGGAGTAGAACCCACAGGAATTTTGCTTGACCACAGCATGCTGGCAGTGGCCGAATTTTATTATCGTGGATTCCCTGAAGATGTAATACATATTATCGCAAGCCATTTTGGCGAAGGTGGACCTACGCCACCGAGGAATTATGAAGCTTTGATCTTGCATTATGTTGACACCTTGCTTTCGTTGACAGAATTCCATCTATATGGAGCCAAGCAGGAGAAGCAGCCTGTGCAATTACTTCTGTTGGACGAAGAAACGATGAGAAAAATAAAAGATGAGTCTGAAGAAAAATCTTAATACTTTTCTATTTAGAAATTCTTAAAGTTAGTTATGGTTAATATAAAAGAAACGATTTCACCAGCTATCGCTTTTATAGAAACGATTAAACCTAAGGATAAAGTTGCTATAGTCCATGGACATGATTCTGATAGCATCTGTTCTGCTGCAATAATCTACAAACTGGTTAAAAAATTGGTTAAAGTAGATGCTGAGTTGATTATATCAGAACTTAATTCTGTATTGACAGAAAAAACTTTTAGCAAGATAAAAAAAGTAAACCCAAGATATACGATAATAGTTGATATATCCGACATATCTGTAGAAATTTTAACAAAATTGAGGAATGCTTCCAAAGTCTTGGTAATTGATCATCACATGCCAAAAGGTTATGTCAAGATTGCTTATGTAAATCCAAGAATATATGATAGAGAAAGTTATCTGCCAGCGACATATCTCTGTTATAAAATCTACGAAGATTTTTTTGACATAAAAGATATTTCATGGATTGCTGGAATTGGGACTTTGGCTGATATGGGGATGAAAAATTGTTTAGATTTGTTTGATAAAATTAAAGCTGCGGATAACGAATTGGTTGATGACTTTAAAGCTGTGGATGAAACACTTATAGAAAAATCTCTTCTTGGCAAAGTTGTTCAGATGGTTGAAAGTAGTATGGCTGTTAAGGATATCGTTGGCTCGATTTTTTCATTGAAAGTTTTGCTAGAATCAAAAAATTACAAGGATGTTTTAAAAAACAAAAATTTACAAGGGTATTACAATTTGATGGAAAAGGAATTCAAAAAAACCGAAGATGATTTCAAAAAAAACAAAAAAATCATTAATAGCATTATCTTGTATGAAATTAAATCCAAACTAAAAATCAAATCTTCATTTACAAGCTATATGCGGAAATTTTTTGATGACAAAGTTTTGGTTGTGTACCAAAAGGAAGGTAGATATTTTAATGTCAGCTTAAGGGAAGGCAAAAATTCAGAAACAGATTTAGATAGGCTAGCCAGAGAAGGTACAAGAGATATAAAAGATTCCATGGGAGGCGGACATATTCGGGCAGCAGGATGTAGAGTCCCTATAAGTCAATTTAAGAGGTTTGTTGAAAATCTGAGGCTTAAAATGAAATTAGAGTCTGCAAGAAGTTAAAATAAGCTCTTTTTAAGCTGAATTAACCTTATATTGTCTTCTTCACTCGGACTACCGGAAATCTACCCTCCCGAAAACTAGGTATGTTCTGTTTACCTAATCTCTTTAAGTGAAAAAATGAAATGTACGAAGTGCGGTTCAATTAGAATGGTAAAATTTATTGACGGATTTGGAAAAAGGAGAATGTTCTGTAGAAGTTGCTGGGGAAGTTTCATAGATTTAAACCAATTAAATGGGCAGACGAAGTTGAAAGATTTCGATTCCAATATCTACTATAATCCGCAAGCAATAGTCAGACATTTCAGGTAACCGAGGTGACTAAATGAGAGAAATTCTAACAATTACAGAAACGCTTTTTGAGGATAGGGGTTTTAGAAAAGTAAGAATCAATCTTATAAAAAATAACCGAGTTTTTGGATTTATTAAGCCGATTTGATTCTTTTATTTTCCTCCTATTTTTTACTTGTCTACTGTTTGAAACTAGACTCATTTAAATTTAGGAGACATTCTCTTAACTTTGTTTTCAAATCAACTATGTCTCTGAACTTGATAATCTCTGAATTTGTTACACCGTTCAATCCGGCATGCATAAGATTCACATCATCTCTTTCATTCATCAAAAGTATTATTTTTTTCTTCAATAAAGATGCCCATCCAAGTTCTATATTTACACAAACACTTTTTTCTGGATAAGCTACAATTATATCAGATGAAGTTACTACTTCCAAAGATTTTTTCCCTATTTCTTTAGGATCAATGTATACATCTCCCCATTTATGTAAATCCTTATGCGGAAGAAAAGTCTCAAGCCCGCAACTTTTTACTGTCGCCTCAATAGTTTCTAAAAAATTTCTATAAGCAGTATCAATTATTAGTTTTCCATAAGTTTGTGGTGATTTGAAAAATGATTTGCTCGTGTACGGTGCTGTGATATAAGCTTTAGGCATTTAATCACTCATTCATTAGGTATGTTGTTTCCAGAATACCAATCAGCAATTTTTCTAGTGTCGTGGAACACAGCATATTTTAAATCACTAATGTCTAATTCCCCTCTAATTTCTTCCATAATACCTTTCCATCGATTATAAGTTCTTGCTGTCCATATAGCATCATCAACACCTATAAACACCGAACCTTTGATATCATGTTTATGCCTTAACAATTCAACCTTCATTTTATCTAAACTATCAATTTCGACTAGATGTGTTATTACGCCTTCGCCATCTAAATACCCTTTAAGGCGTAATCCAAAATATTTTCCTCCTGTGCCAAGAGGCGAAATGGTGACTGGCGCATCAGGGTATGTTTCTTTTACATAATCTCGAACCTTTGGGCCAACTTCTCTTGAAAATTGCACTACCCAAGGATCGTCTAATCCGTAATTATGGATTTCTTGCTCTTTTCCATTATTGCTTTCAACCATTTTGATCACTTTCTAAAAATGCAGGTAATTCTGCTATAGATGGAATTATCTTCGTAGAAGAAACACCAACTTTAACAAATTTATCCTTTTCGGTATGTGCTAAACCTATTGCATGCATGTTATTTTTCATATACTCACTCCAAAAAAGTTATAGTGTCTATACGACCATCGCTATCTTTATCTAAACCACGAACTACTTTCGCAATTATATTTTTGTTCTTAGCATTACCCTGCAATATTTCTGGCATATAATTTTTAATGGCTATTACTGCTGAAACTAGGCCAGCACTTCTTTTACCACCTATGACTAAAAGATTTTTATTAGCATTAAAAGGATTTGGAATTTTCAATATCAAAGCATCATAATCATAATTGTATATTTGGCCTGTTAGTTTTGATACTATCTGGAAATCTTTTGCTTCATCAAAATAAATGGGGATGTGCGAGTTAATTTTCTGAGTAATAGAATTCGTTTTCGAATTCCCTATTAAAATAAGATTAGATTTTTTTAAGTCAGCATCAGAAATATGTGTATCTAAGTAACAGCTAAAGCCATCATTTTCATTTAAAATTTTCCCAAGAAATATTCCAAAATCAAACAGTGCAGTATCATTTCTTGCAGTAGCACTATAGACTCCATGAGGAAATGGGGTGCCTATAATGATTTTTGCATTTAATAAACCATCTTGAATAAATGGATTTAAAAATTTTATAAAGTCTTGAGATATGGTTAAAGAAATATTCTCTTTAATCTCAGTTCCTTTTTCAAACAACTTAGCAGCAACTACAGGTGAAACAACTGAATAAATCTTTGCAATCATTCCATGCCTTCTCTCTTGAGAAATAGTATAAACAATTCCAGCTCTTTCCAAATTTCTCAGATGATAATAAATCTTCTGCTCATGTATTTTCAATCTTCTTGCAACATCTATAGCACAACAAGGAGTATCTGCTAATGTTTTAACAATTTTCATAGCAATCTTATTATTTAACACAGAAAGTGCTTTTGGGTCTGAAAGAATTAGAGAATCATAAGCAATTCTTCCATTATCATTATTTTCTATCAAAGTTGCCTGCATACGTCACCATCTGGATATTATAATTTTATTCAAACTATATATTTAAATACTTTGAATTTTTCCTCAATATTATGAAAATTTTCATAGAAATGGATATAAATGTTTTACAGTTATCCGACTTGTAGGAGTTATTCTATTAATTTTGTTATAGAAGTGCCTTATAAACACTCGTTCTTAATGCTTCAACAGATAGAAATGAATTTCAAAAAAATCGATGTGATAAGAGGTATAAGAAATTATGAGTTTTCTCCACCACCAGAAGTTGTTAGTATAATTTGTCCATCTTGCCAAGTTGAGGTTACGACTAGGGAAATAATTGAAAGGGGAGGTCGTGTTGGGTGTATAAATTGCATAAAATAATTTGTCCTTTTGGCCGATCAATAAGAGCGAGGGGAACAAACCCCTTGGAGGAAATCCCTATAATAAAATAGCGTTCCCCTCCTCTACTTTTTTCTTTAGTTTAAATAGATTGAAAATATTAAATAAGATGGAAAAATGAAATGTCCCAAATGTAATTTAACATTTGATGAAGATGAAGAAATTTGCCCAAAATGTGGATCTCAATTGGTTCCAGATCATTGGTCTGAACGAAAGGAAGATTTTTATTAAACTATAACTCTGAAATCCTCTTTTATAGTGCTTAAAACTATTCTTGTTTCACTTCTTTGAATACTCATTATGCGATAAAGATTTCCAAGAAAATTCTGTAGTTCATCTACTGTTTTGAATTTTGCTACAATAATTACATCAACATCACCTGTAGTATGATATATTGCATAAACATTTGGCAACTGTTTCATCTTTTCTACTGCTTTTAGCAACATCAGTTTACTTCCTACAATTTCAATTATCGCTGTCAACCCAAACCCCATTTTTCTTGGATCTAAATTGACAGAGTATCCAGTAATTATCCCATTCTTTCTTAATTTTCTCAGTCTTTCAATTACAGTAGTTGTAGAAAGTTTTGTTTGCCTGGCTATTTCGCGATAAGAGAATCGCGCGTCCTGAAGGAGTAACTTGAGAATTCTCCTGTCAATTTCGTCAATGGACAAATGTTTCTCATCTTTCTTAACTTCTTTAAAAGGTATCTGTTCATTTGTCTTAATTTTTTCATATTTTGGAAACATATGTTATGATATTGAACCGAAAAGTATTTATTTGTGGTATGCACTGCTTTTCTATGAGTAAGAATGAAATACAGAAGTTTAAAACCGCATATGAAGAGTAAATATCCATTGCAGCTTTTCAGTATACAGTGCCCTTCGTGCCAAACAGAAGTCAGAAATTTTGAAATAATCGAAAAGAGAGGAAGTCTAGGGTGTGTCAGATGCTTAAAAATATAAAATGTATAAGGTGCCATTCACCTAGAATAATTAGATTTGTAGATGGTTTTAGAAACAACAGAATATACTGCAGGATTTGCAGTAAAAGTTTCTTACCAGAGGATTTGACTAACTTTAGAGAGCAGAAAAGATTGGTGGCAGCAAACAGTTAAAGAACAGTTAAAGGTGAGAAAATGAGGCCAAAAAGTTGGATTAGATTAGTGTTAACTAAATTTAGGAAGGCAGAATCCAAGAAATCTCATAAATCATCTTAATTTCATTACAACAAACAAATGATTTTTCTGGAATGGGTCAAGTTCAACTTTATCCAAGATCTCAAAATGTTTTCCCAATTCCTCCAAACATTCCTTGTAAATTTCTTTTGGTGGCCTTACCGAGTCAATACTCTGTGATTTAATTGCTATGATAGCATATCCCTTGGGTTTGAGAAATTTTTCACAATTCCTAATCAAAATTTTTATTTGGTCTGGATCAGCAACATCTTCATATAAGCAATCAACCTTCTCGATAACAAGATTTTCATATCTTTCAGGCAACCTAGCGTCATTTAATATACAAATAATATTTCCACGTCTTTCTGCTATCTTCATTAAATTATGAAGTGGTTTCTCTGAAATCTCTACAGCATAGATAATTCCTTCTTTTCCAACAACATCTGAAAATACGCTAACAGTTGTACCGGAAGCAGCTCCAAGATATAGGATTGACATTCCTCTTTCTAACGGAAAGACTCGAATGCCAGACTTAATTGCTGCTGCTGGTTTAGAATGAGAAGGTACCCATTCACGATACTCTATGTTATTGACCCTAATTAATTCCTCGCCGTATACTTTTTCACCAGGGGCTAAGTTTATAGTTGCAAGTTTGTTATCAAGTTTAAATATCCCACTAAATTTTGTTTTCCTTATCTTCATCATTATCCACGTAGAATTTCTTCGACTCGTTTTTTTAATTCGTTTTTCAATTGCTCTGACCTGTTTTTTCTGGAATAAAAATCTGTTTTGACAGCAATGCTCAATTTGGACGCAAGAACTCTTACTATTTTTCCTCTATATTTTTCTGGAGCATTCTGAATTAAAGGATGCAGAAATAGAAATCCGAATTTAGGAGATTTTCCTTTTCCATGCAAGTAGTGAAATAAAGATTTTTCACTCCCTAAAAGTTGGATAAAAGAGGTTGGAGCTCTTGCTAATTTTTCTAATCCACCAGCTTTAGAAATTAATTTAGCGGCAAGAATCGTTCCTGCTAATTCTGTGAAATTTGGTGCAATTTCTTTTAGAATTTTTTCCAAATATTTTGATAGTTCGCCCCTCAGATTATATAATCTCATTATTTCATTCGCAAATGTTTGAACTGCCTTAATGTCTTCTGTTTTAAAATCCATGCCAATACTTTTTTCTGCAAATTGCCTTAATTCAACATTTTCTATTTTTTCTCTTGAACCGAACTTACGTATTATTTCTGCAAATTGTTTGTTATCTGAAATGGCTCTATCCATTTCTGGAAAATGCAGCCCATATAGTTCTCTCAGTCTTTCGATGAAAATGTTCAAACTTTTATCGAGCTCTTCTATCGCGTTATTAACATGAATAATCAGATTATCTCTGCTGGCTGCTTCTTTAATTTTCCTCTTCGAGATCTCCAAGCTGACATCAGCTAGAAATTGGTTAAACTCTACTTGATTTTTTACAAAATTGTAATGAATGGCATATTTTCGCAAATTCTCTTTTACAAAGTCTTCAATTGTTTTATCATCAATAATAAAGTTGAATTCTTTCAATTCATGTTTAATTTGTTCATATTCCACTGGTTCCTTTTCAAGCAGTTTATCTGCAATTTCACTTGGATTTTTAGAGAAAGGTTTGAAAAAAAGCATTTTTTTGTTTTCATCCAGGGCAAAAACTCCTATTACAGTCTTGATCAGATAAGCTCGCATAGTTTTTTATTTGTTTGATTAAAGTTAAAATAATCATTTGGGATTGTCGTCTAGGTTGTTCTAGGACCCGAGCCTCGGGCGTTCGGAACCTGGGTTAAAATCCCAGCAATCCCATTATACATTTATATGAAAAACTCAAGTCGAAGCATAATAATTACATTAGTTATTATAACATTGTTTGCCATAGCTATGGGTTATTTTGAAGGCACAGTTGTTTATTATCTTAACATAGCCATTTCCCAAAGCCCAAACATACTGCCCCTGGGGCCTTTGCCGCCTCAGCTTTTACGAGTAGAACAGGCGAGAGAAGCAGCCACTATAATCATGCTTGTAACTTTTGCATTTTTAATTGGAAAGTCAAAAATTGAAAAGTTGCTAATATTTTTATATACATTCGCTGTATGGGACATCTTCTATTATATTTCACTTCATTTTATGGTGGGTTGGCCGACGTCTCTAATGGCTATCGATGTACTGTTCTTGATTCCGGCACGCGAATTTTGGATCGCACCTGTCTATGTGCCAATTTTTATCTCTATGATTACTATAGTGATTGCAACTATTCTTTTGATAAGAAGACCTAAAAAATTGTTTAAATTATAATGATTTTCAAATACAATTAGTCTATATGTTTCAAGTTGTTTGGTTTTGGAAATTTCTTTCGATATTCGGCAATGTTCAGTTTTGGATAGGGGCAGGAGTCACAGCTCTTATTATCTATTTTCTTGCACCAAAACAGTCAAAAAAATACATTGCATGGTTTACTTTCGGAGCTTTGCCAGCAGTGGTGGTAAGCTGGCTTATATCACAAGGTTTAAAACTTCTTTTTAAAATTCCAAGACCATGCGCTGGTTTAAGTTTCTGCGAGATGGGATATTCTTTTCCAAGCGGCCATGCTGCAGTGATATTTGCTGCTATGACTGTAGCGATAGTCTATTCAAAAAGTAGGAAGATGGACTTTTCATTTTTCGTATTAGCCCTGCTTGTGTCGCTATCAAGAGTTTTTCTAGGTCTGCATAGAATCCAAGATATTGCCGTGGGTGGATTGATCGGATTTGCTGTTGGGTCTTTGATCTATAAAAACTATGGGAAAATTCTTCAAAAAATTAAATTGCGCCAATAGCGGATTTTGATAAGAAGACCTAAAATTTAGAGTAGTTCGTTCTCGCTTACTATTACAAAATCCCCTATCGACTTTACAGCAGAAAATGGGATTAGCATCCTTCCTTTGTCATCTGTCTTTAGGTTCATGTCCGACAGGTGTTTGGTAGGCTGATCAACAATCATATTCAACAATTCTCCACTCTCTGTGATAAAATCAACATTGTTTACAATGCCGAATTTTCTTCCCGTTTCCTCGCTGATTATCTGTTTTCCTACGATATCAACTGCTCTTATTCTTGACTCTGCCATATAATCACATTATATAATTAGCTTTTTATTAATTTAACTTTTACTAATAAACCAAATAAAGATTATGGCCCGTTGCTTTATAGGCATAATGATGCCAGAATGCTCTAAAGCCAAGATAACCTCTATACAAAATTCTTTAAGAAGACTGCCAATAGCGTGCAAAATGGTTGAAAGGGAAAATCTGCATTTATGCTTATCCTTTCTTGGCGAGGTGGAAGAAAATGAAATTAATGAAATTTGCAGAAAACTGGATGAAATTTCTCAAAGATACAAACAGTTTGATGCGGATGCTTCTGAGATTAAATTTATACCAAATGAAGGTTATATCCGAGTCTTAGCACTCGGTTGCTCCAATCCCTTGCTTGAAACCATAAGTAAAAACATAAAGAATGAGATTGATGGTGATGCTAAACCGCCACATATCACCCTATGCAGAGTTAAAAGTATCGAGGATAAACAAAAAACCATAGAAGACATAAAAAAAATAGATCAGGATGCCGGAAAATTTACCGTTTCTTCCATACAATTGATTAAAAGCGAATTACGGGAAACAGGACCTATTTATTCGGTTATTCATGAGAGCAAATTATCCTAGCTTGTTTTTCATTCGTTTTAAGAATTTGTTTCTCTTCAAAATCTTGTCGTAGTTAAGATCGCAGTCTAACAGTTTTGTGAAAGAATTTATCTCCTCAATCTTTTGAATATTGAACGTTGATTTAATTTGCTTGCGTAGAGTGTTATCTATTTTAATCCCTTGAGAATGAAGGCCTTTAGTTAAAATTTTCAATTGTTTTTCACCTTCCTTGTCGTAGTCTGTCAATATGGTGACTGATTCAGGGTTCTTCAATGAAATTGTTTTAATTGTAGTTTCTAATGATTTCCCTGAAATATCCACTAGACTAAGAGCACCCATCTTAGACAGGGCTATCTTGTCTCTTTTACCTTCAACTATTAGTATTGAATTAGAATCATTGAGCAGCCTTTGAAGTTTTTCTAATTGGTGAATTGCCATATTCAAACAATTTGTTCTAGTATATCTCTTTCAGTTATTATTCCTTCCAGTTTTTTGTCTTTAACCACCAACAACCCCCCAATATCCTTATCTTTCATCAAATTAACTACATCGGAAACATCCTCTTTTTCTGATATGGTGAAAGCATCTTTAACAACAAAATCCAGCGGCTCGTTCATGGCTTTAAGGTCGTAGTCATGTTCACGTATATATTCTACTATGTCAAATGCGGTAACAATCCCTATAAGAGTATTGTTTTCAACTACAGGCAATCTTCGATAGTGCGTGTTCACCATGCTTTTTAAACAGTCTAGAATTGAAAATCTTTTAGAAATAAAAAATGGCCTTGGGGTCATCGCATCTTTTACAGGCATATCAAACTTAATTTTGGCAAACAATCTGACAAAATCTTTTTCACTTACAATCCCTATAAGTCTTTTGTTTCTTGTTATAGGAATCCCACCTCTTCTCGACATTTTAAGTTTTTGAAGGACATAGCTTATCATGTCGTCTGAATCACAGGAAATTATATCTCGAACCATAATGCTAGAAATTTGCATGTCTTTTGTTTGCCCCCTCAATAAACCATCTAAAATATCCATATACGTGACTATACCTGTTAGCACCATGTCTTTAGAAACAACTGGTATGCGTCTGTGTTTAAGTTCAAGTATTTTGTCTATAACAGATGACAAGCTGTCTGTTTCTCTACAATAAAGAGGATTTAAATTTGCTATGCGTGTGATTTTATCAAATCTGTTTATGTTTGCATCTTCTAATTTAACACTCATGGTTCTGACTTCAACTCTTCAATGCAATCTTCGCACAGCCATTCCTCATCTACTTCCTTTAAATACTCAGAATAATTGCCGCAAGATTCGCAAATTCCAGAAGTCATTTC
>Ga0315274_10015709_pt1 | contig 10716 bp, 21 predicted proteins | sample YL17G02_20_MG_FD_203700 | JGI IMG/M metagenome (GOLD analysis project Ga0315274, IMG submission 203700) | Sediment microbial communities from Yellowstone Lake, YNP, Wyoming, USA - YL17G02_20 | ecosystem: Environmental > Aquatic > Freshwater > Lake > Sediment | place: USA: Wyoming | collected...
GGCTAACCTTACTTCAACGCCCTGCTTCAACGCCCTCAACCCTGCCCTCTTGCCTATGCACCTGAGGACAAACATGCCAAAACTGTGCCTTGATTGGCCACCAAGAAATGAATTTGTCTTTCATCTGACATTTTTTTCTCCCCTGAGTCTATATTTTCTATTATAAGCCACAAATATCAAGAAATATTTTTCTTGAAAACTGATTTTTCTTGTGCTAACTTTGGAGCATGGAACACAAGACGCCGCTTTTAACCAGGACTGAGGCGATGAAATATTTACGGCTTTCTCATGGAACGCTGAACACGCTCATGAGAGAAGGTTCGATCCGCTACATTAAGGTGAGAAAAAAAGTGATGTTTCTTAAATATGATTTGGATGAATTTATCAAAAGTCAGGCGAAAGGCTCAACGCCTTCTTAGAAAACTGACAAAAACTTCGCCCTGTCCGGGCATTGGAATGTATTCCGGCAAACTGTTAAAACGCCGCTCCATTTCCGCACGATCTTTTTTTGTATCGGGAAACTTTTCGCTCAATTTTCCACTCAATATAAAAACCCTGTCCCAGTGGCACTCATGAAGTTGATCTGTAATCGTAACCATCAACTTTTCGTGAAGCTCTGTATCTTCTTTTCTCGAACGTGATAAACTCCAAGCCAGCAACGCCCTCTCGAATTTTGGGAACCTGCTCTTCAGGATATTTTTGCAAGATGGCCAAGGAGCACTGACGCACTCAGCACAAGCCTCTTTCCAGAATTTCCTTTGACTGCAATATCGCTTCTTGACCATTTGCTTATTATAGCACACTTTACGCACGTGAGCACGTGAGGCCCAAGGTCTTTATCAATTTTTCCAAGATTGGAATTTCTGATAATTCCAGTCCGGTCCAAGGTCTTTACCAATTTTTGTAAGATTACAATTTTTGGTAATTCTGCCCAAGGTCATGGTGAATTTTTCCAAGATTGGAATTTTTCACCATTTCAGTCCGGTCCAAGGTCTTTATCAATTTTTGTAAGATTACAATTTCTGATAATTCCACTGATTGTATTTTGTGCAACCCCCAACCTCTCACCTGAAAGACGCCCAAAATTACTTGCATTTTTGGCAAGGGCACTTTTTTGACTTCCAGGGGCAGAATACATTTTCTTCCCATCCCCAAAACGATATTTCTGCAAATTCTGTTTCGCCCTCTTTGGCCATGATCTGAAAACGATCAAATTTATTGCTAACTTCCGTATCATTGATACGTGAGTTAGTTTTCCCATATCGACTTGCCCCTGCCAACTCCATGCTTTTGACGCCCTGAGCATGAAAAACGCAAAACCTACAGCTTGACCATGGCCAAGACAAGCCCTCTTGCCATGGCCAACAGGCTAAATCACTGCCAAAAGGCCGTCCTACGTCAACCTAACGCTAAAAACGCCCTTTTAAACTCCCCAACCTTGGGAAGTTTCCTTTCTATCCCTATTTTTCTTGAGGGAATTCCTTATCTATCAATTTTGACACTTTTGATTTGAGGAATTCCACGTCCTAGCCTTGATCATCGTTTCTACATGGCAAATCCTATTGATAGACTTGATTCTAGAGGCTCCTAGAGACGATCACTGGCAAGACGTGCCCTCACCAAAGCCCTCTTGTCTTTCGCCCTATTGCATCAGCTGCCATTACCCAAGAAAAGGCAATCGAAGTAGCTTCGATTGCCTTTTCGATTCGAAGTAGCTTCGAGTCGAAATTTGAATCATTCTTGCTTGGCCTATCCCCCCCCCGCCCTGTTTCTCTGACTACCATTACCCAAGAAAAGGCAATCTTGCTCGAAGTAGCTTCGAGCAAGTTGGGCCATCCACCTTTGTTTTCACCCTCATATTTCTCGGCCTCTGGAATCAGCACCAACAGGAACCTTCAGACCTTCACTTTAATTCCCTTTTTCGCCCTATCCCATTGATTCAGACCCTAGCCCCCCGAGAAGCCCCTGGAGACTGGAATGAAAAGCCCCTGGACGCATAACGCCCAGACTCTGCCCCTGATAGCCCCTGAAAAATGAATTAAAATGAAGCTCCGGACGCACCTGAGACTAGCCTTTCCCCTGGTAGAACGCCCTAAACTAAACCACTACTTTTAAACAACTTCCAGGCATGACCTTTTTAGTCAAAAGTTAAGTTGTTGAAGTGCCTCAAGATACCCTCTGAAAGTGAGTCGCATAATAGCTACTCTGTAAACCTGTAAACTGATTATGGTAAACCATAGCCCTGACCAGCACTCTCACCAGGCTTTTCAAAAATCGGAATTAAAGTGAGGCACCTGCCCCTGTCCCTGGCAGGCTGCCCACAACTTGACCTTGCAAAATGCAAGGTTTCTCGGGGGGATGTGCCGCTAATTTTCTTCCAGGCAATCTGGTGCCGTCCCTTGATTTCCAGCTATTTTTTACCTATTCCTGAAATTAAGAAACCCACCTGATATACAAAGTTGTAACCTTATAATACAGATTATCAGAGTAGCTTATGATTATTTGAAAACGAATAGCTTCTGCTTCTGCTTGCCGGCAAGCAGAAGCTATGTTTTTTATTTTCAATGGCTTACTAAATCCACCTTTTTTCTGACCCTCAGTTCTGAAAACTACCTTTTGATTCAATTTCATTTTCCACCACCACTTTTATATTTTCTATCGGCAATAGATAATACTGATTTTCCCTATCCCTGACTAAAACCAAATTCGGCACCTTATCAAAGCCTGCTATCCAACCGATGATCTTTTTAGGATTCTTGAAAGAAGGATTTGTAAATTCCAGAAAACTAACTTTCTGCCCTATCGTCAGGTCCATTTGCTTTTCTCTTGGCCAAAAATTCATCCCGACTCATAGCCTTTTCGCAATGAATAATTCTACCTTGAAATTCCTTACCGTCTAAACTGATAATGGCCTTCATCGCATTCTCACTTTCCAGCATTTCCACAAAAACAAAACCTCTTCTTTTCGGCGGTTCTGTCGGATAATATATTAACCTTACATCATCCACCGGACCAAACTGACCAAAAAGGATTTTTATGTCGTTTTCAGTTGCACTCCAGTTAACACCGTTCACGAAAATTTTCACTCTAAACTCCCTATTATATATTCCATGGATTAAATTGACCGCCGTTATTCGGCTTCCAATTCTCGCCGTTATTTGACATCCAAGCATCCATTGCTTTTTTTGGATCCTCAATCATTTTTTCCACTTCTTTTTTCTCTACCCTTTTTTTTATCCTAAAAATTCTTCTTAAAATTTTTATCATTCCTTCCCGTCTCTTTTGGGACATTTCCAAAATCCCCTTTCTGACTCAATTTTTTTCTCACAGGTTTCCTCTACCATTTGTTTACCCAAACTTCTCTCGGCACGCACCATTATTTCAGCTTGCCTCTCAAAATCACTTTTAGCCCTTTCGATGATTCTGCTTGCCGGACCCGCCTGGACAATTATTCCCCTTAATCTATCGTCTTGCTGTTGTTTCGTTAACCACGGATGATTTGCAAGACAAGCGGCCAAAGCTACGGCGTTACACTTGTCATCCTTTAATCCGACCGGATGATTGACTTGATCCCTGCCTCCCATTTTTGACGGCCGTCTTTCCAGGTTGCAAAACTGGGCCAAAATAATTTCATCCTTGGGAATATTTAAACGGTTGCACGAAAATAAAGACTGGCACTCCAGATAACATTCACTTCGATTTTTCTCACTGTTTTTTAATCTGATTCCATATTTCCCGAACATACTGACCACCCATTCGGCACCATAGGAATCACCGACACAATCAAACACACGATAGGACTTCATGATCTCTGAAAATTCCCTCACCACTTCTTCCGGATTAAACGGAGCTTTTTTCTCTTCCGCCCTAGCTACAATTATTTTCCCATCGGGATTCTGAAACGATAGAGCCATGGTCATGCTATCCGACCTTCCACCGCTTGCATCAATCCCACAGAAATATTTTTTTTCTGAATCATATGATAATTGATTATGAACCATGGCCGCACTCACCATTTCTTCAGTGAGAAAAGCTTCGTCCTCACTTCTCCAATCCGCAGAAAATTCCGTTGAATATTTTTTATCTTTTTTCAAAAATCTGTCTATTAATTTCTGCTTAAAAACAGGATTCATTTCTTTGGTTGATTTTTTCCAGACCATGGATTCACTGTTTATATCTTGATCACCCCAAAACGATTTATACGCTTGATACAGATAGCCGGTTTTCCACGCCGGAGTGCTTATGCCCAAAAGTTTACCACCGTCTTTTAATCTTGGCAGAAGACTGATAACGATTTCTTCCGCAGGATTCGCTGAGTAGTCACTTCTGAAATAAGCTAATTCATCTAGACAAATAAAAACTTGAGTATATCCCCTAAGTCCTCGATATTGTGCTGGACGGCATGAAATCCCAACATTATTTTTAAGGATTATTTCGTCCTCTGTTTTTTTCACTACAAGATTTTCTGGGAACAAATCCAAAAGGGCTTTGCAGTACCGGAAAATATTTTTCGCTTGATCCACATCGGTAGCAACGATAGTGCACCAACCGATTTCACCTGGAGCCAACCTTTCCGGCCAACCGCCAAATAGGGCTTCATAAATCGCACACAGGCTGGCAATCCTGCTTTTGCCGCCTCTTGATCCGATAATCCCATATGTTTCGGTGTATCCATTTGAATTCTGGGCGTCTCTTCCGGTTGCTTCTTGGAAAAATTTTAATTCATCTTCATTTTCAAATGGGATTCCATACATCGCCTTCAAAAATGTTTTCCACCTTCCCCAACTTTTTTCTGGAAAAGCTCGACCAAAAATTTCCGGCCTTTCCAAACACTCGACTATATTTGGCCCTTGTCTTTCTTCCATTTTCTGAGAATGTCCTCTACTGGATTTTCCCTATCCCCTTTAATTTCCCCACCACCTTCCAAATTTTTCAATGTTTCCATTAAGCTTCGTATTTCCCTAGATTTTTCAAGCTCGTTACATTTGAATCCTTTGAGTCTTTTTAGCTGACGATTTATTATGACGATCCTCTGTTCTCTAGTTAGGATTCGCCCCATGAAACCTTTTCGGATTTCTGGATCCAGATGAAAAAAACAAGTATCATAGCCCTGGACTTTTCCACATCGGCAAAGTAGCCCGTCTTTTAACCGAATCACACCGCACTTCTCGACCATTTATTTCTTGTACTTTTGCTCACGCAATATCTTTGCCAACTTAGGTGATAGAAAGCGTTTCTCAAAATCATTCAAAACGATTATTTTCTCTGGCCCAAAATTTTCTTTGGCACCTGAGATTTTCATTTCCATTTCCGAAAGACTGCCAAATTTCATGTCTTCTCTTGCTTCAACAACCGGCTCTTTCTTCGTCCATTTTGTCTCACTTAATTTTAAATGAAATACAGAATTTTCAGCATCGAAAGTCGCTGGAATTTCTAAATATTGATCTGCTAATTTTCCGGATTCATCAATCCCCGATACCATTCCGAAAATCGTTTTGCCGTCATAATCACGCACATAAATATTGACGCCCAATTCCTCAAAAACCCAACTCTGCAAATATTTTTTTCGCAATTCAAAATCAAGCAGATCAAGGACTTCGGCTTCTTCTTCAATCACTTTTTCAACAGGGAATTCGGCTGATTCATAAAGACCGCCGACCTGACATTCCAAGAAACTTGGACTCAGCAGGAAATCAATACCCTCGCACCGAAAATCCTCTCCTACAAATTCAACGCCGTCTTTGGGCGAAGTCGAACCAGTGCCCCTGAGAGAAGCACCAATTTTTCCATGACCTAAAACCACGGATAAATCTTTTCCGATTTTTGTCGGTATTATTTCAGCCTCCGCCATGGCTTTATTTCCTTCCATCCAAACACGCAAAATTTGGTGAGAAATATCCCCGACTTTTGAAAGCCGACTAGACCCTTGGGGGTGCCCGTCACCGCCCCACATTGGATCTCCGGTACCTAAAACCTTTTGCAATCGGTCCACTTCTTTTTCTAAAACGGACTGAGGATAAATTCTGTTGTTGGCATTTTTAGCATCGGCCACGCACCAGCAGAATTTGATCTTGTTTTTCTCACCTTTAGATTCATCAAGAATTTCAATCTTCTGCAACACGAATTCGTTATTAAGTTTCATCTTCGCCCTCTTCTTCATCTTCTTCAGGCACTAGGACTTCCGGCACCTCTTCAACAATCATGTAAGCAATTCGTCTCAAAAGCCTCACTCTTGTTTTTTCTTGCTCCGCTAATTCCGGAGCAAGCATTTCCTGAGCTTCAGCAATCAGCCTTTTTTTCTCTTCAGCGATAGCCTCGGAGATTCTTTTGTCCACGTTTTCATCACTCATGATTTCAGCCCTGACTTTAATAATCTCGGCCTCCGCTTCTCTTTGCGCTTGGACTTCCAATTCCGCACAAAGCTCTGGGAATTTTGCAAACACCTCAGCGTACTCCTCTCGAATTTCGTTAATCGTTTTCGTTTTGCCCATTATAAATTTTCTCCTTTGCCGTCACCGGCTTTTTAAAAAATTAATCGCCCTGCTCTTCAATTCCCGTGACGATAATCTGACACATGCCCATCAAACCGCCAAGCTGACCGATATCCTTCAATAACTGGGCTTCAAGAATTGCAACATTAGCGATATCTTTGTTGTCAGGTGAATTATCCTTCTCATGGATCGTCACCAAAAAAACCTTTGTTACATCTGTACTCATATTAAACTCCTACAATTTAAATTTTCTCTCCGAATTATTTTCGGACAGAATAGAAAAAATGGGCGAGCACTCAGGAAAGCCTCGCCCCGACCGAGACGCTGGAGAACAAGTTGACGCCCGGCCCTGTATAGTTAAAGAAAAAGAAAAGAAAAAGCTCATTTATTTTCTTCTATTGTTATCCCGAGTAAATCTCTTGGCTTTAGATCACCGGTGGCAAGCCGCAATCTTCTCTCGGCCTTACTTCTTGCCGGTTTGCTGGCTGCCGCTTCGATTTCTGCAAGGATTTTCTCTAAATCTTTTTTAGGACGCAGTGTTCTTTTAATTCCTGTCACGACGATTTCAAACGTCCTGCCGGATTCACCGCTCCAATGATTCAGAATATTTTTTTCTGGGACAAAGTCTATCTCACTGAAAAAAATATTCCCGTCTGCTAAAGCCATTTCCATTACCCTGGGGATTCCTCTGTAGAACCATTGAAATTCGCCGTCCACCTGAAACGCTTCAGCATCCGCTGGACCGGTATTTAAAAACTCGGTGACCCACCCGTCAGGTGGCTTCCATTTACTATTCTGAACGAAAGCAACTTTGCCATCATTTTTAAACGTGATCTCAGAGAACCGATCATATGGATTGTCCCGCTTTCCGTTAGGCCAGCACCTTTCCTCACCTGAAAAAAGAACGAACAAAATATGCTTTTCGTAATTTAAAACGGCCTTTCGATTATTCGTTTGGTTCCTAAAAATTGTTTTGCTCATGCTTCACTCCTTTAAATTTGTTCGAGACGAGGCCGCCAGGAAGAAGGCGGCCCCGCCTCTATGATTAATGTAAAAAACTCCCTGAAGATAATTTTTTTCTTCAGGTTGAAAAAGAGAAAAGGAAAAAGATCGGCCGTTTCGGCCATCTTTATTGAATTTATTTCGAACGTAGTGAGAATAAATTAAATAAAGTGGAATAGTTATAATGCCCTTATTATCATAAACACTCTTTGTTTCTTTCAGTTGTTTATTTAGGTTGGCACCAGTGCTCACTCTAGACTTAGCACCAGTGCTCACTCTAGCCTGATAAATGCGATTTTCCACTTTTAGCCTCTTTTCCTTGAATAAAGGTCGATGATATTGCTCTTCCCTTGACCCCGTTTTTTTATCTTTGCCCAACCGTTATTTTTTAGGATTTTAATCCACCGCCATATCGTCCAAACCGACACGCCCAAATCCCATGCCATTGTCTGGGCACTCACGAAGGCGGTTGGAATACCTTTTAAATCTTTTATCGGAGCATATGTATGAGCAAGCCCCCAAATCACTTTTGGCCCTGGCTCTATTTTTGAATCTCTTAAAAGAGTTTGAGGCACCTTTCCATACAAAGGCTCTTTCCTTTCATCCGGAAATTTAAAAGATGATTCATTTTGTTTTTCGGCCTCTTTCTCTTTAGCCTTGAATTCAACACGCAAAGCCCGATCACGCTTAATTTTATCCCTTGCTTGGATTATCTTTTCTTGATTTGTCATAAATAAAGCCCTCATATAGAGAACCAAAATGTGGACATTTAGATAACGTTTGGCAAAAATTAACGTTTGATCGTTAACAGGTAAGAGAAATTCTTGATTATAAAGGCTTTATCGGCGTTCATTTTGTGGATAACTTTCTGGGCTTGTTTTTCACTCAGACCACTGGACAGTTTCGGTGACTTAATCTTCTGACTTAAAAAACGTTCTGCTTGTCTCTTTGTCACTCCAACTTTTTTGGCCAACTTTTCAATATTTGTTAATCCGGAGTCACGCAAACTTTTAAGATTTGCCCTAGTTGTAGCATGTTCAACCGTCTCTCTTTCTGGAATAGTAAAAGTCTGTCCAGACAACCGATTTATAAATAAAACAAATCCATCATCACTTCCACCGCTTGCCGTCCACGCTGCATAAAGCTGGAAAATGGGATGTTTCAAACCTTTCTCACGCATAAAATCCCAAGGTTTACCAGCTTTTGAAAAAGTTATTTGCTCCAATTTCCTGACCATTTCAGACAACTTGCCGAATTGCTCCGGACTCATAATGTATTCCGGATTCCCCGCCCAAGGTTTAGTACCAGGTTTATCAATATCTTCTCTGCTATCATATTTAGAAAATTTTTTAGGTGCCGTTAAAGACCATACCTTATTTCGGATACGAGATTCACCCGAAACATCCGGCAAACTTTCAATATTCTTTTTCATTATCATTTCACCGCTTTTTTTGGGCAGGGGCTTTTTCTTCAGATTTCTTATCGTTAACAAATGGCAACGTAGCATTAAGGAGTTTTTCAATCTTGCCCCTTTCCTTACTGTTAAGTCCTAAATTCTTAACATTAAGAAGCCCTTTTGCTTTAGCCCTGCCTTCTTCAGTTAAATAAATACATTTTATATTCATTCCACCATACTTGTGATGATTAGGAAGGTCTTTCATTTCTTCATTCCCATTTATTTTAATATTAACTCTTGGAAGAAAACCGTCACCAACTTTACAAAGGCCGCTTTCCGCTTCAATTAATCCTTTATAATGTAAATTATGAAGTGATCTTGAAAATGTCACATGAAGGACGTTTTTATTACATTGAAAACCTGTATAACGATGTCCTTCAATAGAGGCACCAAATATACTGCAATATTTTAAATAACTAACCTCGACCCATTTTTTTTCTTCACCAATTTCAAAATATAAGAATTTCAAAATCCACTTCTGAAGTTTGCTCAATCTCTCTTCACTCATGCTTCACCTCTTGCCGATGATGGGGCAGGGGCTTTAATTTTCTTTATTTTCTTTTGGCTCAATAAAAAATTTTTCATGCTCATGTTCATCCTTGCAAAAATGAACGAAGCCCAAACCCAAACTTTTTGCCAAAGCTTGTATAGATATTGCCGCCGCTTCCGAACCGTTTTCTAAACTCGTTAGACAAAAAGAATGGGCTTCATCGTTTTTATCAACGGCTACAAAAAACAGAAGAGTTTCAACATGACATTCCTGATTCGTTTTTTCTTCAGCCGCCGCATTAATAAGTTTTCCAATCACACCCATTTGTTTTTGAAATTTTTCATCTGATTTCAAATTAATTTTTTCCATAATATTTCTCCTTTTGATCTACCTGGATTTCTCTGGGGGATTCCAGAATCCATCACAAAATAAACCAAAACCTAATGTATATGTCCAACCTTTTTCTAATTCATCTAACGCCCACTGCATTTGTTTTGCAAAATCTCGTTCTGGAAGATTTTTTTCATAAAAATTTTTTAATCTTATCATTTGTTCTTTTATCCCAAGATATACGCTTTCACATGGCAACGTAAGTTTAAAGTTAGGAAATTTTCTGTCTGGATAAAAATTTACTTCAAGAAGATTTGAATCGCCTTTAGTTACTGAAAAAATTGTTTCGCCTTTTTTGTCTTCACTCATTTTATTTTTCCTTTTGATCTACCTGGATTTCTCTCAGGATTTATGATCATCCTTTGCCGCTTCTTTCATCCTCTTTTCCATATCTTCTTTTTCTGCCTTAATTTTTTCATCACCGGATTTTATTATTTTTTTCTTAGCCATTATCATTCCTGAATAAAGTCCGGCCTCAGTGCCAGAGAAGATTTGGAAGTCATAGAGAGAGGCACCTTGGCCGGACTGTTTTTTTCATTAGATTTGACTTCCATGATCTTCTCTAATCTTCTCATATTGTCCTCTTAATGCCGATCATCGTCAATACTTTTTTTAGCTTTATTTAACATTTTTTCTAGAAATTGTTGGTTAAAAAAAAGCCGCCCATTTCTGAGCGGCCTTTCTGAGCTTGATCTGCTAAGCCGTTGCCGCTTTGATCTGATTCAATTCCCTGGAAATGTCATGCCGAGAAACGTATTGAATATATTCTGTCAGTCTGTCACCTTGAGGTAGCTCAAGGTGACGACATAGGGATCGTTTTCCCGGCAAAGAGCGATCACGGCATACCGGCCGCGCTCCAATATTTCCTCCAAAACCGTTTTCTCGGT
>Ga0315274_10015711_pt1 | contig 10715 bp, 10 predicted proteins | sample YL17G02_20_MG_FD_203700 | JGI IMG/M metagenome (GOLD analysis project Ga0315274, IMG submission 203700) | Sediment microbial communities from Yellowstone Lake, YNP, Wyoming, USA - YL17G02_20 | ecosystem: Environmental > Aquatic > Freshwater > Lake > Sediment | place: USA: Wyoming | collected...
GGCGAGCCACGACCTTCACGAAATCCTCATGAAGGTGGCGATCCATGACCAACTTGCCGATGTCGTGAATGAGGCCCGCGGTGAAGGCGGTCTCGGGGTCCATGACTCCGCGCAAGGCGGCGATGGTGCGGGCCGCGCCCGCCACCGCCACGCAGTGCTTCCAGAACTCGCGCCGGCTGAAGCCTCCCACTTGCCCCTCACGGTCGAACAGATTGGAGACCGCGCTCGAGAGCACGAGGTTGCGCAGATGCGCCATGCCGAGAATCATCAGCGCATGACGGACGCTGCTGACCTCGCGCGCCACTCCGAAGAAGGACGAGTTGACGAGCTTGAGCACGCGCGCCGCCAGGGCCGTGTCCTTTTCGATCCAGCGCGCCAGATCGCGCATCGAGGCGGTGGGGCTTTCGCCCATCTCCAAAAGCCGCACGGCCACGTCGGGCAGCGTGGGCAGGCTGCGGATATTCCGCAGCGCATGGGCGATCTTCTCACGCGAGTTCATCGGGCCACCTGTGGAATGATCTCAAAGATGTAGTGGACGAAATCCAGCACTTTGCCCGCCATCCACGGGGTGGCGACCAGCAGCACGAGGGCCGTCACCACGATCTTCGGAATGAACGACAACGTCATTTCGTTGATCTGCGTGACGGCCTGAAACAAGGAGATGAGCACGCCGACGATCAGGCCCGCCAAGAGCAGCGGCGCGCTCACCATGAGAGCGGTGGTCAGCGCCTGACTGGTGAGATAGAGAGCAAGTTCCTGCGTCATCTTTTCACTTAGTGGAAACTTTTTACCAAGGACTCCACCAACAGATACCAGCCGTCGGCCATGACGAAGAGCAGAATCTTGAAGGGCAGGCTGATCATCACCGGCGGCAGCATCATCATTCCCATAGCTAACAGCACCGAAGACACGACCATATCAATGATGAGAAAGGGCAGATACAAGACGAATCCGATTTGAAAAGCGATGCGCAGCTCGCTGATGACAAAGGCGGGCACCAGCACGCCCAAGCCGATATCCGCCATGTTGTCGGGCTTGCTCTGCTTCGACAGATTCACGAACAGCGCCAGGTCCTTTTCGCGCACCTGCCGCAGCATGAAGTCCTTGAACGGCTGGGCCGCCTTCTGGAGCGCGGTCTTCTGGTCAATCTGCTTCTCCATGTAGGGGCGGAGCGCCGTCTCGTTCACGGCGTTCAGCGTCGGCTGCATGACGAAGAAGGTCAGAATCAGAGCCAGGCCGATGACGAGCTGGGCCGGCGGAACCTGATTGGTGCCCATGGCCTGCCGCAGAAAATGGAGGACGATGACGATGCGCGTGAAGCTCGTCATCATGAGGATCAGCGCCGGCGCCAGCGCCATCAGCGTCATCAGGCCGACGATCTGCAAGGTGGGCACCACTTCGCCCGGCGACGCATCCTGCGAGAGACGCAAGGTCACACCCGGCAACTGTTGCGCGTCGGCGCTGTGAGCCGCGCCGAGCAACATGAGCAGCAGTAGCAGTAGTCCCGCGAGACGTTTGCTCATGATTGCGCCCGGCGCAGAAAATCATGGAAATTCGGCACCGCCCGCTTGCGGCGACCCACGGCGTCACGCAGCGTCTCGCACTCGGCCGGATCGGTGATTTCCATGAGCGGAGTGATGGTGCGATCCGTGACGCCTACCAGCAGCAGCCGCGCTCCCACCTCCAGCACGAAAATCTGGCGACGCGGCCCGAGATGCTTGACCGAAAGAACGCGCCAGCCCTCGCCGGCGGATTCGCCCAGCGCCCCGCTCTGTTTCAGCCTTCGGAGCACGTAGGCCAAAGTTAGAATCAGGGCCAGCACCGCCCCCAGCACGGCCAACGTCTTGAGAAGCTGCAACAGCATGCTCAGTTGCGCCGCGCCCGGTTGTTTTCGTTGGGAGTGACGAGACCGGTGATGCGGACTCCGAAGTTTTCATCCACCACCACCACCTCGCCGCGGGCGAAGAGCCGGCCATTGACGAACATATCCACCGGCTCGCCGGAGAGCTTGTCGAGCTCCACGATCGAGCCGGGAGCGAGCTTGACGATGTCACGAATGAGCATCGAGGTGCGTCCCAACTCAATGGAGATCGGCAGTTCAATGTCGAGCACCATGCCCATTTCGCGCTTCGCCGCGGCATCAATCTGCTCGTCGGAGGAGAACGTCTCGGGAGCCTCGGCTTTCACTTCCGCATCGGGGAAGCAGGCTTCGAAAAAGTCGGTGGACGTCATCTGAAAGGCGATGATGCCCGGCTCCACGCCGATCTCGAAGCGGCTCATGACCCAGCCGGTGCCGACGAAATCGGCGGCGGCAAGATCCACCAGCGCCACTTTGATCTCGTCGAAGGCCAGATGCCGGCCGATTTCCTTGCCCAGCCCCGCCGCGAAGCTGGCCATGATCTCCTTGAAGAGATCGCGAATCGGCTCGAGATGCTCTTCGTGCGAAAAGGCGGCCTTGCCGTCACCCATCAGCAACTGGTCGGCGATCACGGTGGCGTTCTCTTTGCTGAGAGCGAACAGCGCTTTGCCCGGTCCGCCGTCGGTGGCGGTGAGACTCACGAACACCACTTCCCCGGGCAGGGCGGCCTTCAGCTCCTTGAAGTCGAACACCTGCGGCCCATTGGAGGCCACTTTGATCTCGCGCTCCAGAAACGAGGTGAGCGACTGCTCGAGGGTGGCGCGCATTCTTTCGTCGGCGCCCGCGATGTAGCGATCGAGCGCTTCGTTGACGATGACACTATCCAAGGTTCATTTCCTCCAACTCGGATACCCGACGGATAATTCGAACGGCTTTGCGCAGCCGGGAGACCCCGGGCTCGCCCCAGAACTTGACTTTGCCGTTGACCCAGATTTTCAGGGACTCGTCTTTGCGCGCTTTGAGGCGGATCACGTCCCCGATTTTCAAGCGTGCCAGATCATCCGCTGGCAGCTCGGCGTTCCCCAGTTGCACACTCACCGGCAGCTTGGTCAGGCTGACCTGCGTTCGCAGCCCTTCCATCTCCTGAGGCGCGAGGCGCTTGGTGGCGACGCTCGCCCAACTGTTGGACAGATTGCGAATCAGCGGTTCGAGCACGAAGTAGGGAAAGCAGAGGTTCATGGGAAAGGTCATGTCGCGCATGATGATCTCGAAGGACACCACCGCCGCCGTTTCCGAGGCGGGCGCGATCTGCACGAACTGCGGATTCGATTCGAACGATTCGATGTAGAGATTGATGCGGTGCACGCTCCGCCAGGCGTCGGTGAGGATGCTCAGCCCCGACTCCACGACCTTGCGCAGGATGTTCTGCTCGATGATGGTCAGCTCGCGGATGCTGCCCACGCGGTGCCCGCCGCCTCCCAACAGCCGGTCCACCACCGTCAGCGAAAACTGCGGCGCGACCTCCATGATGAGCGAACCCTTCAGGTTCTTGGAGGCCACGATGTAAATGCACGAGGGAACCGAAAGGGACAGCATGTACTCGGAGTAGGTCGCCTGATCAATGGAGAGCAGGTTGATATCCACCATCGTGCGCAAGATGCCGGACAGGTAGGTGCCGAACGAGCGCGAGAAGGCGTCATGAATGGTGCGCAGCGCCCGGAGTTGGTCCTTGGAAATGCGGTCGGGATGCTTGAAATCGTAGAGGTGAACCGGGCGCTCTTTGCTTTCCACCGTCGGCTCGAGAGGCTGCGCCGTGGACACGCTTTTGAGCAGCGCGTCAATTTCTTCCTGAGTGAGAATCTTGCTCATGGTTCCTACTGCAACACGTAGGTGCTGAAAACCACTTGCGAGACCAGCGAGTCCCGCATTTGCCGGTTGACGTTGTCCCTGATCTCGGCCTTGAGCGAATCGCGATAGCCGATGTCGGCCAGCTTGTCCAGTTCCTTAGAGGAGAGGAGGCTGATGAGACCGTCGCGAATCAGCGGCTTGTTCTTTTCGAACAGCTTGTCCGCTTCCGGCGCCGACGTCTGAAAGCCTACGGTTACGGCCAGATAGCGCCGGCCCCCCGTGTGCGCGGGATTCACCACGATCTCATCCAGCATCACCACGCTCGGTTCGACGCTGGCCTTGTCCCCGTGCTTCTTTTCTTTCGGCGCTTCGGTTCTTTCTTTCGGCGCGGCGGCCGTCGCGTCGTGGAAGAAGAGAGCCTTCTCAAGGAAATAGGCGCCGATGATTTGGGCTACCACCACGGCGGCGATGATGACCGGCTTAGGCGGCAGCTTGCGCTTTTTGGGTTCGGCCGAAGTCTCCTCCGGCGCCGGCGCCTCCGCCTTGTCCTTTTCCACTTGCTTGTCTGCCATAAGGATTCCCTGCGAGACTGGAGAACAACAGGTAACGATTCCGTCGCCAATCGAGAGCGGCCGTGCGCGCGGGTGCGAACGGAGATGCGAAGGCCGCGGGGCACCTTCAGTGCACGCCGCACCGAGCAAACCGGATGATGGGACAGCGAGAGGAAGCCGGAAAGAGGATGAGTCGGAGGAGGACGGCGCGTACGGCTCTTGGCCGGCGGGGCCGCAGCGCGGCCCCGCCGGCCGTCACCGATTACCGCTTGAGCTGCGTCACTTCGTTGAGAAGCTGATCCGCCACCGTAATCACCCTGGCGCTGGCTTGGAACCCCCGCTGTGCGATGATCATGTCGGTGAACTGCTTGGCCAGATCCACCGTCGAGAGCTCGAGATAACCCGAGTAGATCTGATTGACGTTGCCGCTCTCGAGACCGATCATGGGATCACCGGAATTCACCGTGTCACTGTAGATGTTCTGGCCGGCAAGTTGCAGGCCCGACGGATTGGCGAAGCGCGCCAAGGCGAACTGGCCCAGGGTGCGCGAGACGCCGTTCGAGTAGGCGCCGGTGATCTTGCCGGTGCTGTCCACCGAGAAGTCCTGCAGCACGCCCATGCCGTGACCATCCTGATTGAGGGCGATGGTGGTGCTGGGGGACGCGAATTGCGTAATGCCGTCGAAGGTGCCGACGGTGCCGCCGTTCAGGTTGATGACGACGCCCTGCGCTTCGGACGGACTGAAGGTGAGCGGCCCGCCTTCGAAGGCGAGCAGCGAGCCGTCGGTGTTGAAGCGCACGGTGCCGCGATTGCCCATGAGGTTGTCGTTGGTCTCGTTGACGGCGCCGTCGTCCACCACGGCTTCCCACGTCCAAACGTTGGCCTGCGTCACGTCCTGCGTGAAGGTGATCTCGACCTTGTGCTGATCGCCGCGGCTGTCATAGCCGTAGATGGATGCCGAGTGCGTTCCGCTCATTCCCGCTTCGGTGTTGACGAAGGTGGGCAGCACCATGGCCGACGCTTGCGTTCCGCCGTCTTCAAAGTTCATGGAAATCGTGGTTTGGCTGGTGCCACGGAGCTTGTCGCGCAGCGTCAGTTTGCCCGAGGCGTCGAGGCTGATGGTCGCGCCCGTGTCCGAAGTGCTGTCGAAGCCGTCCACCGAGTTGATGCGGGCCATGAGATCGCCGAGGGTGGTGCCGTCGCCGGCCGCGCCATAGGTGAAGGCGACCGAGACGGCGGCGCCGTCGCGGCGCTGACCGGAAATGTTGATGACGTCGCCGTCATCCAGCGGAGCCGTGGTCTGGTCGAGGACGTTGATTTCCGTCTCGGCCGTGGCCGGGTTGCTTTCCGTGGTGAAGGCGATGGAGGCGTTATAGGTGCGCGCCGTGGAAGCGTTTGCGTTCAGATTGCAGAAGTACTTGATCTCGGTCGTGGCGCGGGCCGGGTCTTTCTCGCCGAAGGGCAGCTTGATCGGTTCGACCGTGGACGAGCTGATCATCTGTCCGTTCTTGTCGGCCAGACGGCCCAGCACGTGGTAGCGGCCGCCAGCCGCCAGCAGAGCGCCGTCCGCGTCGAGCTGGAAGTTGCCGGATCGCGTGAAGTAGCGATTGTCGCCGTCGCCGACGATGAAGAAGCCGTCACCTTGGACGGCCAAGTCGGTCCGGTTTCCGGTGTTTTCAAAATTGCCCTGTTCGAACACTCGGTCAATGGACGAGATGCGCATGCCGAGGCCGACTTCGATGCCGTTGCGGCCGCCGCGGGTCTCCGAGGGCCCGTCGGCCGGCTGCAACAGTTGCGAGAAACCGGTGGCAAAAGACACGCGGCTTCCTTTGAAACCGATGGTGTTGACGTTGGCGATGTTGTCGCCGATGACGTCCATCATGGTCTGGTGATTGCTCAGACCCGACACGGCACTGAAAAGGGATGGCATCATACTGGGTTTCCTCCGCGGGCTTCTGTCGTTCCGCCCGCATTGGGCCTCCTACAAGAGGACCGGCCCGTTTGGTTAGACGATGACGGCACTATCAATTTGGGTGAACACATTTCCTTCACGAGCCGCACCTTCTACGGCGGTCACCACGGTGCGGTTGGCCACGCTGACCACGAACGCAAGATTGTCGAGCATCACCACCGATTCGCGCGCGCCCTTCTTGGCGGCCTGCTCGACGCCGTGCTGAAGACGCGCCACTTGCTGGCCCGTCAACTGAATGCTGCGCGAGATCAGCCGCGAGCGCGCGTGCGACGAAAACGTCAGCGCAGCGGACTGCCCAAGCCGGCCTTCGAGTTCCGTCTGGAAGCTGGGAGCGTTTCCCGCCTGCGGTCGGGCGGGAGCGGCCGGGCTGGCGGCCGGTTCCACTCCTCCCGCGCCCGGAACCGGCGGCAGTCGGCGGATGGCGTCTATCATGCGGCTTACCCTTTCTTCGCTTCGTCGTCGGCTTCACGAATGAGGAGAACATCCGACAGCGACACTTCGCGACCGCCCACCAGCAGCACCACTTGACCGTCCACGTAGCGCAGTTCCGACACGCTGCCTTCGAAATAGGTGCTGACATCCACCGTCTGACCGGTCGCATCTTTGGCGGTGACGGCGAAGGTGTACGTCCCGGCCGCCACGTGCTTGCCGTTGCTGTCAAGGCCGTCCCACTGCACTTGATGCTCGCCGGCGGCTTGCGCGGGGACCGTCAGGGTGCGAATCACCTTGCCGTCGCTGTTGGTGATTTCAACGGTAATATCCGTGGCATTGCCGGAAAGCTTGTAGCTCAGGTTGGCCGTTCCGCTGGAGCCGACTTCCACGCTGTCCGCCTGCGCCCGCACCACTTTGCCGATGAGCGAGGTCGCCATCGTGTTGTTGAAGAGCTGCCCCAACAACAGATTCGCCTGAAGCGATTGATCCAGCGTGGCGCCCATGCCCTGCAGTTCCTGCAGCGAGCTGAAGGTGGCGAGCTGGCTGACGAAGTCCTCGTTGCTCATCGGATTCAGCGGGTCTTGCGAACGAAGCTGAGCGGTGAGCATCTTCAGGAAATCGGCGCGATCCATGGACTGCGACCGCGAACTGATGAGGTCCGCCGACGGAGTCGCGCTGGTGCTTACGGGTTCGACTGACATGGCTTTTTGTCCAGATCAAACAACTCGAGAAATGACGCCGATGGTTTGCGCGTGTTCAGGTAGCGGAACAACGCGAAGGTGGACTTGCTCACGGTGATGACCGTTCCGCAGACGCGGCAGGCGAGGCGATATTCGTAGCGGCCGAAGTTGTTGCGACCGCCAAAGATCGTCTCAAAATCCCGCATACCGCACTTGCAGACGGGGACAGGCCCCAAGTTCTTCTGAGTCATGGCAGTTACACAGTGGGCAAAGTCCGGGCCAATCTCCAGCTTTGCCCTAAGCTTATTTGAACAAGAACTTTAACTTTCGGGGCCGAGCGTTCTCCCGTCGGCAGGCGTCCGTCGAGGCAAAAGTTGCCTTTCAGGCCACCCACTCGTGTTCGGCCAAGGAAAGCCTGCGCGCAGGCTCGGCTTCCTCACCTGAAGATTCCACAGTTCGATCAATGGACACAGCGTCGCTGCTTCCCGGCTCCGCGTTCGAGTTGCGCTCGGGATACCCTCCGTCCGGCCGCGGTTGCGGAAGAGAATCGGAGAACTCGGGTGCGCGAAGACGCACTTCAAAACGCTCCACGCGCAGACCTAAGTCGGCCATGACGCGCTCCATGTTGGCGCGGCCTTCCTCCAGCGCTTTCACAACCTCGCGGCGGTTGGACGAAATCTCAATGCGCACGCCGTCGTCGCGGGTGATAATACTGAAGCGCAGGGGGCCGAAGCCCTCGGACGTCCAGTTGAACGTGGCTCGCGCGGTTCCGTCGGCCTGCGTCTGTGCGCTCTGAAGGGCGCGCGCGACCATAGCCTGCAGCTCGCGAATTTGCTCCACCGTAAGCCGCGTGCGCGGCGTCGGCACGGCGGCCTCGACTCGCGCGAGAGCCTCACGATTCGTCGCATGGGATTGGGCCGTCGCGCTGGGATGTTCGCTCGCGGTCTCTTGTGACGGTGCGGCTGCGTGGGTGGATTCATCCGATGGCGGCGTCGGCCGGGAAGAAGAGCCGTTCACGGCCAGCTCTGCGGCGGGCCTGCCCGAAGTTGCAGACGACACAGCACGCAGCGGAGAATCCGACGGCAGCACCGACGGCTGAAGGCGCAATGACGACGGAGTTTCACGGTTCAACTCCGGCCCATCCGTTGCCTTCGGCGCGGCGGCGGCGCGCACGGACGGATTGGCAGGCAAGTCGGAACGTAACTGCTTCTCCGGTGACGGCGACGCCATTCGCGTCGTCTGCGCAGCGGACGGCGGCTCGTTCGGGCGTTCACGCGGCCCGTCGAAGGACGACAAGACTTGTGTTTCGCCCGCAACGCGCGTGGCTTGTTGCTCGGCCGATGCGCCCAGCGGCGGTGCGACAGTCTTGGTCTCTCTCGGAGCGGCATCGAAGACCGCTTGCTTGGGCGTTAGCGAGGTCTCGTATGACACGCGCGGCTCCGTTCGCATGTCTCGAGATGCACCCGGAGCGGAATCGCGCCGGGTCGTGCGTGGCAAAGTCACCGATGCACGTGAAGTCTCGATCATCCCACGGGGTCGCATCGCTGGCGCGGAATCTTGACCGGGCAGAGAGCGCGGAACCGTCTTGTCCGTTTGTTCCGGCTTCGCCGCCAGTGCAACCGGCGGCGATAGAACCTGCCCGCGCGCGTTCACGCGCGGGAACTCTTTTTCCACAGCGGAGCGCGGCGCAGGCTTGTTGTCACTTGGCGCGGCCCGTGTCTGCGCGACAGTCACCTGTGTTGCCGCAGGCTTGGACTCCGGCTTGGGTGCGAGAGTTTCGGTGTCAGCAGTGCGCATCGGCCCGCTCTGAGCGGGCTGTGCAACCACTTTCATTCCCCAGAAGGACCTTGGCGGCTCCGCGCCGCGCGCCGTCTCTCTCCCCATCGCCGGCGCGCTCAGCCTTGCCGCATCAGGCTGTGGAGATATCGTTGTCGTCGCGACCGGCGTTTTCCCCGGCCGTACCTCGCCCGACTGTGCGGATTTGGGCTCAACTGCCGGTGAATTCGTCGCGCGTCTTAACTCAGTCTCCGGAGCGGCGTTTCTCGCCGCCCGCGGAGCGTCCGCCTGTGCCGCAAACGCATGTGATGGGACAGATTCAGGATTCGGCTTCTGGGATGACGGAGCCGAGACCGGCGACGTGCTGCGGTAGGCGGGCAATGCGCCTCCCGGATTCTGCAGAGGCTGTGGCCGGACATCTGCGATCTTGCCACTGCCGTTTCCGGCAAGGTCTGCGCCTTGCTTTTCACTTGGATTCAGCTCGACGCTCCCGCGTCCCGCTTGTCCTCCACCGGGGACCGTAGGCGTTGGTACACTAGTGCCGTTTCCAAAAAGGTTTGCATGTTTGTAGGGTCGGTCTGCGACCGACTCCTTAGAAAGCTGGTCATAGACCCGCCCTACCCCCAACGGGATGACCTTTGAAGAAGCGGCACTAGTGCCGTTTACAAAAAGGTTTGCATGTTTGTAGGGTCGGTCTGCGACCGACTCTTTAGAAAGCTGGTCACGGACCCCCCCTACCCCCAACGGGATGACCTTTGAAGAAGCGGCACTAGTAAGCGAGACGACCTTTCGCGAAACGGCGCTATCGGCATCCTCGGCGCGGGCGACTGACCCCATCTTCTGAGACGACAGAGTCTCGTGACGAATCGCTTGCGAAGTGCGCGGTTCATCCGCCCGGACGGCCGCTCTTTCTTGAGTCCCTTCCTTCCGTGGCCGAGATTCCGCAGACGGAAGCGCCGCCGACACCTGTCGCCTGACCGCCGGCTGATCTTTGGCAACGGCATGGCGCAGCACCTCTTCAGGCAACACCGGTCGCTCCGCGGGAACGGAAGACATTGGAGCCGCATGAGCTCGCGTTGAGCGCGCGGGCACAACCGGGTCTTGCCGAAGCCACGGCGAAGAATTCGCGCCGGCCGATGGCGCGTCCGCGCTCTTCCGGATTGGAACGGGAGATGCGCTGGAACGAGCGGCCGCCTGATTTGTCTGCGGCGGCACATCGCTCGGCGATGCCGCCTTACGAAGCACGCGCGAAACCGGTCGCCGGGCCGCAGGCGTGTCCTCGGCTGTAGCCGGGAACGGCGATGAACTCGAAGATGCGCGTGCCGGCACGGCCGCCGGGGCTGCGGGCTGAGGATTCACCACCGCCCTCGGAGTCTGACTAGGCGAGAGAGCAGAGTGAGCGGGGGTCCGATTGGCTTGTGTCGTTCGTACCTCTGAGGGTGAGAGGGCATCACGGAGAACGCGCGCGGCCGGTTGCTGAGACACCTGTGCGTTCTTGAACGTAACCGGTGATGGCGACGAACTCGCATCTGCACTGGCTCGCACAGGCATCTCAATCGCGGGCCGAGGATTAGCCCCCCTGAGTACTCTGGGCTCGG
>Ga0315274_10015712_pt1 | contig 10714 bp, 11 predicted proteins | sample YL17G02_20_MG_FD_203700 | JGI IMG/M metagenome (GOLD analysis project Ga0315274, IMG submission 203700) | Sediment microbial communities from Yellowstone Lake, YNP, Wyoming, USA - YL17G02_20 | ecosystem: Environmental > Aquatic > Freshwater > Lake > Sediment | place: USA: Wyoming | collected...
CGCCTGGAACGACGATGGCGACGGGGATGTGGAGATCTATGTGCGGCGCTGGAACTGGCGCACCTGGGAAGAGGTAGGGGTTGGCTCGGCCAGCGGCGGCGGAGTCAGCGACACCGGCGGTGGGTCGTGGAATGGTCCTGCGCTGGCCGCTGCGCCGGATGGCACGCTTTACGTCGCCTGGGGGGAAGGCCGCTTTGAAGGCAACGACATCTACGTGCGGCAATGGGAAGGGGGCGGGCCAACGTTCGTGTACCTGCCCCTGGTTCTCAGGGGCAAGTGACTGGCCAACAGCCTTCTCCCGCGATCAACTCAGGCGCAGCGCCCGCCCGACGTGAACCACGAGCGAAGTTGCCGTTCCAGTTCGCTTTTCCTCTCGTCGAACAGGCGCTCTCTGCGTGCATTGGCACCGGACGGGTGGGGGAACCCGATCAGGCACCGCCGCTGGTCTACCACTCCTCTCTCCACCAGGTAGGCCAGCGCTTCGGACACTGCCTGGCCGAGGGGCACGATCAGGCCCTGGCTGGCTTCCTGCAATTCACCGGCCAGGTGAGTGTCGAGGAACCGCGTCAGCGTGGTGTGCTTTAAGAGTCTCGGCCTGTGACCCGTGTAATCCTTCCCCTCCGCGAACACGGGATATCGGATCGCGGAGGTGGTGTGCAGCAGTGAGCCGTGGGTGGAGAACAGCGCCTCACTCCCACTCAGCCCCAGGTACCCAGGCAGTCCGACGCCATCGAGCATGGAGATCAGGTTCGTGCGGATCGCGCCGGCAAACCTGGCCTGTTCTTTCGCACGGCGGCAGACTTGCGCGCCGCTGAGCCCGGCCAGGAGGTCGAGCCTGGCCTGCCGGTAGGCCACTTCCATCTGGGTCCAGCCGGGGGTGATGCCCACGATGATCACCCGCGCCTGGCGGTTCACGTAATCCAATGGTGCGTAAAAGATCTCGAGGCCATCCTCTTTCACGATGCGGAAGGTATCGGCCAGGAGGTCTGCCTTCTCCAGGGGGGCCTTGTCCGGCAGAGCCTTGATCGCATTCGCATAGTCATCCAGGGACCACTCTGGTTTCATTGTTTCACTTGAGACAACTGCTCCAGCGTGCTGTCCAGCCAGGCCAGCTCTGCGCCGGCCACCGCCAGCCCGTAATTGAGGGCCAGCCGCTCTCCCAGGTCCAGACCAGCATCCATCATTTGGGCAGTCTGCTCTATGGCGTGTTGATGAGCGGCCACCTGCGTGCGTCGTTGTTGCAGGTACGCGATCAGGCCGGCCTGTGAGAGGTTGCCAGCCAGGATCAGGCGCATCAGAAAGGCTTTCAAGGAAGCGCCTGGTGTAACCGGCTGGTCCACCCACTCTTGTAGTGCCTGCCTGCCCGTTTCTGTGATGCTATAGATCTTGCGGGGTGGCTTGTCCTGACGGGGAACTATCTCTACCGTCACCATGTGATCTTCGAGCAGCGTGTGCAGGGTAGGGTAGAGGCTGCCGAAACTCGGGCTACCCACCAGCCAACTGAGGCTCTTGAGGAAGCGCTTGATATCGTAGCCAGACATGGGCTGCCGGTTCAGCAAGCCCAGGATGAATTGACGAATGCTCACAGTACTGCCACAGCGTATACACTTGAACTGCTACGTTGCTACTGTGTCAGGCGCACGCGATGCCAGGAGCGCGTCGCGGCGGCCCGGCAACAGGCTCTCCATCAATCTCGCTTTGATCTGCCCCTCAGCATCGGTCACATCGGTGTCCTGGGAGGCTGCGATCTCCCCTGCCAGGAGTGCTATCCCCTGCTCGTATATTTGTTTCCCCACCGTAGTGGGACGGCCTTGCTCGTACTGGCGCCAGGCCATGTCTCTCACCGCCTCCGCAATCTGGAAGATGTCTCCGGTGTGCAGTTTGCCTTCCAGCAATTCGTAGCGTTCCTTGTGGTCGGCGGGTAACGTGTTGGGGGCAGCATCCAGTACGCACCATACCCGGTTCAGGTTGGACGGCAAGATGGCGGGTCGCAGGCCGAGCGCCTCGGCAGCGTTGACGGGGATGAGCAGGCTGATGTCCTGGTGGCCGAGCAGCTTGATTCTGTAGTAGATGACGCTGCTTCCATGCCAATTCCTCTCTTCGATACGTACCACGATCCCGGCTCCACGCGCGGGGTGAATGATCGGATCACCGGCTTTGAACACTTTCACTCCCTTCTAATACTCACTTGCGCTACAGGGCTCCATCCGCAGTTTCACTACATGTACGTGACGGTATATATCATTTCGTTATATTATATCATGAACTACCGGGCCTGGCAACCGGACGGAACAGCAGTCGCGTACCGGCTTGCGCGGGAGAACGGGATGGGGTAGAATTCAGTCATCTGGCATCATGGATCTATTGCCACTACGGTGCTTTTTGTGACATCAGGAGGTTGCCATGAACGTCAAACGCGCTGCCAGGTTGACCCTCACGCTGGCATTGGCCACCGCCGCACTGGCGGCACTGGCCCTGGTGCTCTCCATCCAATCCGCCCACGCTCAGATAGGGGGCGAAGTCTACGTCCTCAAGCAACTGGGCCGGCCCAGCCCGGTCGTCTACGTGGGTGAGTATCTGACCTTTACCATCCTGGTCCGCAACGACACCGCCTTCACCATCACCACCCTGCCCCTGGCCGACACCTACAACTCTGCTGTCCTGGCCTACGCCGACGCTGTGCCCCCGCCCGATAGCCTCGATGAAGGCGCAGGCCGTCTCGACTGGACCGACCTGACCACCTTCTTTGGCGACCAGCCCCCGGGTGGACAGATCGTCGTCGTCGTCGGTTTCATCGCCGAACACCCCCAGGCTGCGGTCGTCAACGCGGCCGAGGTCCACGACGCCCTGGGTGCTGGCGGTACGCTGAGTGGCACCACCAGCACCACCGGCGACACTGAGAGCGTGGGGGGCAGCAGCCCGGTACACAAGGAACTGCTGGCTGGACTGAGCCCCCAGGTCGGCCAGCCGCTCACCTTCACCATTGTGGTCACCAACGATGGCTTCACCACCATGACCGTCGCACCGCTGGTGGACACCTACAACCCGGCCTGGCTGGCGTTCAGTTATGCCGTGCCCCCGCCTGACCTGGTGGACACGGCGGGCGGGGTGCTGGTATGGACGGATTTGACCAGTTGGGCTGGCGACATCCCGGCCCACGGCACCGTCTCGGTCACGACCGTCTTCACCGCCCTGGCGGCCACCGAGGGCGCGTTGAACCGGGCCGAGGTCGCCGGCGGCGTGGATTGGTACGGCAACGACCTGGGTGGCGGAGCCGACGAAGTTCCCATCACCATCATTGACCGTCCCGCGCCCACTCCCATACCGCAGCCAAAGCCGAAGCCACAGCCCACTGCTACACCTGTGCCGCAGCCCACGCCGGTCCCAGTGGCTACGCCGGTGACGCCTCTTCTGCCGGAGACAGGCCGCGCCGCGCGTGTCCCGAGCCTGCACCTGGCTGCAGCGCTCCTCGTCCTGGGCACGGGCGTCGCGCTCATGGCTCGTGCCCGCCGCAGGTAGTGGGCTCCACAGAGGTGTATGATGAGCGAGATGGTACGCACACAGGTTGATTTGCCCTACGAGATGGTAGAGTCGCTCAAACAGCAGAGCAAGGTGAAGGGCATCACCATGTCCCAGCAGATCCTGGAAGCATTGAGGGCCTACCTGGAGAGCCAGGAAGACCCTATCCTCCGGGCGGATGACGTCATTTTCCGCATCGCTGGTGAGATGGATAGCGGTGTAGGCGATCTGTCCACGAACCACGATCGCTACCTCTAGACTCGCTCTCCGCTTTCAGTCCGGTGCGCCCTTCGCCCGTCTTGACCCAGATGGCGATCTCCCAGTCGGTAGCGGCCATCTCCAGGTGGTCATAACGCCGCCGCCAGCCGCTCCTGATCACAGTATCGTTGCATCTTGTACCTCCATCATTTGTCTGTGCAGACTGTCGGGCTGCAACCGGAGAGCCAGTTGCACCCGCTATCAGCAGAAGCGAATTTCCATCATTATGGGTTCAAGCATATTCTAGTGAATGTTTCACATTTCTTTGACATTATGTGGACAGGATGGTGCTATGATAGTGACGTGACTCGGTTCAGTACGCCATATCGCACTATGAGATGAGAGATGTCCCTCGTCCTTAACCAACGATTGTTCGAATATCGCGTTGTACGAGTCTTGGGGCAGGGTGCCTTTGGCACCGTCTACCTGGCCCGCGACACGCTCCTGGATAGACCTGTCGCCATCAAAGAACTGACCATCACCGCCCAGACCGACGAGGTGGCCTTCAAGCGCTTCATCCAGGAGGCCCGCGTCGCCGGTGGCCTCAACCATCCCCACGTCGTCACCGTCTACGCGCTCAAGGTAGTGGAACCGAACGTCTACCTGGTGATGGAGCACCTGGCGGGCGGCAGCCTGCGGGTGCTGCTGGAGCAGCGCGGCTCATTGCCGGTGGAACAGGCGCTGCGCATCGCAGCGGAGGTGTGCGAAGGGCTGGCGGCCGCTCATGCCAAAGGCATCATACACCGGGACGTGAAGCCGGAGAATATCCTGTTGACGGAGGATGGGCGGGCGAAGGTGGGCGACTTTGGCATCGCGCACGTGCCGCGCGGCACAGGCGGGACCTACCTGAGCCAGTTGACGGGAACAGGCTTCCAGCCGGGGACGCTGCTGTACATGTCGCCTGAGCAGATCCGGGGGCAGCAGGTGGACGGGCGGAGCGACGTCTACCAGGTGGGTGCGCTACTATACGAGATGCTGACAGGGCGGCACTACGTGGATATGGATGCATTGGGGCAGCAGGCACGGAAGACGGCAGGATCCAACGTGGTGCTGTTCCAGGCGCGGCTGTACGAGTTGCTGGCGGAGGCAGTCTGCCAACGGGAACCGGTGGGGGCATGCAGGTTGCGACCGGATGTGCCAGGATGGGTTGGGGGAGTGGTGGCAGCGGCACTGATGAAAGGATGGGAGAAACGCCCGACGGCAGAAGCATTAGCCAGGGCGCTGCGGAATGGAGAAGGGATACCAGTTGTCCCACCAACATCGTCCGGCGCAGCGCGTGTCGTGTTGGCTGAGGGGCATTTCAATCGTGGAGTAGCCTACCACGACCAGGGTCGCCTGGACGAGGCCATCTATGAGTTTCAGGCCGCACTGCACCTCAATCCTGATCTCGCCGAAGCGCACTGTAACCTGGGTGTGGCCTACGGGCAGCAGGGCTGCCTGGACGAGGAGATCCGCGAGTACCAGGCTGTGCTACGCATCAACCCGGACTATGCCGGGGCGCACTATAACCTGGGTGTGGTCTACGGGGAGCAGGGCCGCCTGGATGATGAAATCCGCGAGTACCAGGCTGTACTGCGCATCAACCCAGATCACGTGGGAGTACACAACAACCTAGGCGTGGCCTATGGGCGGCAGGGCTGCCTGGACGGTGAAATCCACGAGTACCAGGCTGCGCTGTGCATCAACCCGGACTATGTCGAGGCGCACTATAACCTGGGCCTGACCTACGGGCAACAGGGCCGCCTGGATGAGGCCGTCCGTGAGTTTCAGGCTGCGCTGCGCATCAACCCAGACTACGCCGAGGCACACTATAACCTGGGTGTGACTTACACGCAGCAAGGCCGCATGGACGAAGCCATCCGCGAGGCCCAGATGGCTCTGCAGTTGGGCTTCGGACCAGCCCGCAAATTGCTGGCACAACTCGAGCAGATGAGATTAAGGGGAAAATAGACATATCAAGTGGCTGGGGAACCTGCGTTCCAGCACAACACGAAGCATTTGTATGTCCCAACCGTGGCGTGGAGTGGTGAATCCGGAAAGGGAGCCGAGCAATATAAGTGAAAGAACTATTTGAAGACCATTCGCGCGAAGAGATCGAGGAGTTGCTCGATGCGTGGATGGAACGTGACTTTGAAGACATTTCGACCGACACCTTTTTCGCTGCCCTGGGGGAGAGCAGATCGCACCGCCACTACAATGTCTTGAGATGAAGAGTAGGAATGTCGAGAGAAAATGATATCCAATTTCGCGTCTGAAGTCCAGAATGCTATCGCCCTGGCCCTGGCCGAAGCCCAATACCAGCGCTCCCCTGTTCTCGGCACTCCCCACCTCTTCATCGCGCTGACCAAACTGGACGGGGTCACTGCCGCCACACTGCGCGCCCAGGGCCACGATCCCAAGGCCGTGCGCGATGGGCTGCGCATGGCATTGGCTCAGGGAGAAGCCCCTCCTGGCACCGAGCCTCAACTGACCTCCCGGGCTGCCGCCAACCTCCAGCAGGCCCGGACGCTGGCGGCGGACGAGGGTGTGGCTCAGGTCGAGGAGCACCACTTGCTGGCCGCCATCCTCGATGACGACGCATCCAGTCTCACCTTGCGGACCCTACGAGCCCTCGGTGTGGATGTCCAGGCCTTGCGTACCAGCCTTACTTCCACCACTCCCATCCTCGACCGCGTGGGCCGTGATCTGACCGCGCTGGCGCAAGCGGGCGAACTCGACCCGCTCATCGGCCGCAGGCAGGAGTTGCGCGGACTGGTACGCACGCTGGCCCGCAAGAAGAAGAACAACCCCGTCCTGGTCGGCCCGGCCGGTGTGGGCAAGACCGCCATCGTCGAGGGGCTGGCCGTGCTCATTGCCGCCGGCCATATCCCCGACGAACTGAAAGGCACGCGGTTGGTCGAACTGCCCGTCGCCAACCTCGTTGCCGGTACCACTTACCGGGGCCAGTTCGAGGAGCGATTGCTGGGATTGGTGGACGAGGTCAAGCGGGCCGGTAACGTCATCCTGTTCATTGACGAGATCCATACCATCCTGCGGGCAGGCGCAGTCGAAGGCGGTGCGCTGGACGCGGGCAACATCCTCAAACCTGCACTGGCGCGGGGCGACCTGCGCGTCATCGGGGCCACGACGCCCGACGAGTACCGGCAGTACATCGGGCAGGATGCCGCGCTGGAGCGCCGCTTCCAGCCGGTGTGGGTGCCAGAACCAACGCCGGAGGAGGCATTGGAGATCCTGCGGGGTGTCAAAGAGCGGTACGAGGCCCACCACCACGTACTCATCGCCGACGACGCGCTGGAGGCCGCCGTGCGGCTCTCCGCCGGCTGGCTGCCCCAGCGCCACTTGCCTGATAAGGCGCTGGACCTGCTGGACGAGGCGTGTGCCCGTGCCCGGATTCCCACCATCAGCACTCCCGCCGACTTGAGTGCAGGGCTGGTCGTCACTGCTCGCACCGTAGCCGAGGTACTGGCCGGGTGGGTCGGCGTGCCGGCCGAGGGGTTGTTGGACGGTATCTGAGCGCCTTTGCTCGTTTTGCCCGTTGTCTCGTAAGGTGCTATAATCTACAGAGGTATTCAATACCTGGTAGGGGGATCTGTGGGAGTCCTGGTGAGGGAGAAAGAGATGGCAGTACTGACTCTGAAATTGGCGCCTGAGACGTACCGTCGGCTCCGTGAGGAGGCGGTCCGCCTGGGCAAGTCACCTCAGGTCGTGGCTGAGGAATGGCTCGTCGAGCGGTTGGTCCCGCCAACTCCAGTACCTGACAGCGAGCGAGAGAGGACACGCCAGGCATTCCGAGCCGCCGGCCTGTTGACCGCGTTGGGGCCAAACCTGCGCCGGATGGCAGACCCGGCGGTGCGCCTGGAGGATGTCAGCGCGGCTCTGGGTCGAGCAGGGGGCAGAACGCTTAGTGAAATTGTCCTGGAACAGCGAGGCCCCAACGGCTTTGATCGCTAACGAGACCCTCGTAACGGCCAGCCTCCCCGCGCTCACCTTCATAGCCGCCGATAATGACCTGGTGAAAGCAGCAAACACCGAAGGCCTGGCTACGGACAACCCTAACCTCTATTCGTAGATGCTCGAACAAGTGTCCACTCCAGGAGATCAACCTGGCTCCTGCCATGTCCTCCCCGTTCATCCACAGAGCGCTACTTCAGGAGGCAGTCAACGACAGAGTACGCTGCCTCACCTGTGAACGGCGCTGCCTGCTGGCCGATGGCCAGACCGGCTGGTGCCGTACGCGCCAGAACCAGGGCGGCACGCTCTACACGCTCACTTATGGCGCCGTCTCCTCCCTCTCCTGCAATCCCATTGAGAAAAAGCCGCTCTACCACTTTTACCCCGGTTCGTCTGCCCTCACTGCCGGTTCCTGGTCCTGTAACTTTGCCTGCCCCTGGTGCCAGAACTGGCACGTATCCAAGCAGCCTCCCTCCGGCGGAGAATTCGTGTTGCCCCAGGAATTCGTCGTCCGCGCCCGGGAGTGCGGTTGCCAGGGCACGTCCATCAGTTTCAACGAGCCCACGCTGAGCCTGGAATGGGCGCTGGAGGTCTTCCCCCTGGCCCGGGAGGCCGGGCTATACAACACCTTCGTCACCAACGGCTACATGACCGAAACCGCGCTGGAATCGCTGATCGAGGCCGGGCTGGATGGGATGAACGTGGACGTGAAAGGGAATGAGGAAGGAGTAAATGAGTATTGTGGGGCGGACGTTGAGATCGTGTGGCGCAATTGCCGCCGGGCGCGGGAACTGGGGGTGTGGGTCGAGATTACCACACTGGTCATCCCCGGCGTGAACGACGATGGGGCGTCCCTGGAGGGCATTGCCCGCCGCATCGTGGCTGACCTGGGGCCGGAGACCCCCTGGCACCTCTCCCGCTACTATCCGGCCTACCGGTTCACCGCCCCACCTACTCCCATCACGGCCCTCGAACGGGCGCGCGAGATTGGCCAACAGGCAGGGCTCCACTACGTCTACCTGGGCAACGTCCCGGGCCACCCGGGCGAACACACTTTTTGCCCGGATTGTGGTACAATACTGGCCCGGCGGGGGTTCCTGCGGCTGGAGCGCTGCGACGTCACAGCCGCTGGCGGTTGTCCCCGCTGTGGATGCGAAATCGCTGGGGTGGGGTGGGATTGGACAGGACGCAAGGACACGACGAGGTCGGTGAGTACACCGGGCGTGAGTACACCGGGCGTGAGTATACCCGACGGAGGGCGCGGCGGCTGTCCCGCTGGGTAGGCCTGGGCTGTGGCCTCATCTACGGCCTGGGTTACGCGCTCGCTACCTGGGGTTACGACGCATGGGTGCTGGCCCGCAGCCAGGCCGATTTGCCGTGGGCCAGGTTGGAGATCGGGCTGCCCATCCTGCTGCTCGTCGGTGCGGTTACCGGCGCACTGGCGGGGAGGAGCGAGCGGGCCGGCGCGTGGGTGGGGGTGTGGATGGCGGGCGGTGCTCTGGCCGGGTTGGTCGCCGGCCACGCGCCCTTCGCTGGCTCCAACCTGGCCGCCTGGATCGCCGAGCCGCGTTTGCGGGGGGTGAACGTCTACCCGCTGGACCCGACCGGCGCGCAGCGCACGCTCTTCGTGGTTGTCGCCACGGCCTGCATGGGGGCCGCCGTTGGCCTGGTGGGCCACGTGTTGGCAGAGAGAGTGCTGCACCTGGCCTCGCAGCCGGAGCGCAGGAGCCGTTGGGGATGGGCGGTGCTCCTGTTGTGTTTGCCGCTGGGGCTGTTGTCGGGGCTGATCGGCGACGAGGTCATCAACCGTCCTCTGCGCGTCGGGCGGCAGGCGGTGGTTACGGCCATCTCTGCCGGCCGGGGCGGCGATCGTAGCCCTGGGAACGTGAGCCCATACCAGGATCTGTTCCCTGGCCCCGCCGGCTATATCCTGCACCTGGTGGGCTACGACCGAGAGACACCGGCGCAGGCGACGGTTGACGTGGCCTTTGACGAGGCCAGTGGGTCTACCGCGGGTGGGGACGGCGGCCCGGTCGTGCGCTGCCAGACCTCCGGCGACGAGTTGGTTGGCTGTGCCTCGATCTCGCCCCAATTTGAGGCCTGGATGGGCGCGCTGGTCCAGCGGGCGCGGCAGGGGGAGCAAGGGACGGCACCGGATCCCTTGGCCGGGCAGGTGTTGGTGGGGGAGAACACGATGGAGTGGCTGGCGTCGCGACGGGAGTACCTGAGCGACACCTACACCCTCTCCCGGGACGCGCAGCGCGGTGGCTGGGTCATCGCGTCGGCTCGCTTCGACACCGGCTACGTCCTCACCTGCTATTTCCACGGCAGCGCGCCGGTGGCCGTGGATCATTGCACGGGCGGAGGGTGATGCCGGTGCTGAAAGGATGGCAGGGCGTCCTGAAGGCCAATGCCATTCCCTGGCTATTAGAAGGGGACAATCCATCGGCTCGCTACCTCACGCTGCGTTACCTGCTCGATAGCGGTGAGTGGGATTCCCAGGTCGTGGAGACGCGCGCTGGCTTACCGGCCTGGCCGCCGGTGCGCGAGATCCTGGCCATGATGGACCCGGCGGATTTCTGGGGGCGCGCCGAGCGGCCCTTTTACGGCGGGGCGATGGGCACCCACGCTACTCTCAGCCTGCTGGCCGAGTTGGGCCTGGCGCGCATACCGCCCCTGGAGGCAGCCTGCGAGAACCTCCTCAAGTATGGCCAGCACAAGAGCGGCGGCTTTACTTACGATGCGGGATTCCTCGCTTCGCTCGGAATGACAGAGGACCATCGGTACAACCGAGGCACGCCCGGTCGTATTCTGCTCTGCTACACGGGCACTGCTATTTGCACGCTGATCGCCTTCGGTTACCTGGAGGACCCCCGGCTGGCACGGGCGCTGGAATACCTGGTCGCCCGCAGCCTGGCACCGGATGGCCTGGCCTGCCCCTATGCCGACGGCCAGGAGTGCCAGTGGGGCATCGCCAAGGGGCTGG
>Ga0315274_10015713_pt1 | contig 10714 bp, 9 predicted proteins | sample YL17G02_20_MG_FD_203700 | JGI IMG/M metagenome (GOLD analysis project Ga0315274, IMG submission 203700) | Sediment microbial communities from Yellowstone Lake, YNP, Wyoming, USA - YL17G02_20 | ecosystem: Environmental > Aquatic > Freshwater > Lake > Sediment | place: USA: Wyoming | collected...
AACCTGTTTGACGGTTTAGAAATAAAAGAGGCGTTAATGGAATCTCCATTAACGCCAGTCGAATGATCATCGTTCACTGATCTCAACTAGAATTACAAGCTTGTCATTCCCTACACGATATAAACTGTCTATTACTTCTTTTACTGCTGCTCCAGGAGTATTGTGACCATACCCTTCACCTCTACTTCCTTCAATATGAGCGTAGTAGAGGGGACCGTCATAACGTCTTACAATAATCTTTTTCATTCCTGCCTCCTTTTGTTTTCAGTATATCATACCCACAGAATTTGTCAAGTATTTTGGGTGCCCAACGGGAGTTGAACCCGTATGGCTGGTTCCACAAACCAGAACTTTAACCGTTAAGCTATGGGCACCATTATTCTAAATAATATCTGAAACAGGCCGAAAAGTAAAGAGAACTTTATTCTTTTATCAAGGCGCCTTCTGTATAAATATTCTTTGGATTCCACAATAACCAGCCAAAAGCATTGGCATCATAAACAGCTTTTTTCTCCAAATTAATCATATTCGCATCATAATCGGCGCCCATATCAAAATCCTGAAGCCAGGGCCTTAATTTCGTTTCTGAAGAAATACTCGCCAATCTTTCGTTCCCAATTTTAAGCGCATCATAAATCACCTCATAGGGATACTCTGCTGGATTTTCAAAACCCAAAAAAGTCGGGGGATAATGCGAGGGATAAACCATTGGGCAAATATAATCAAAATACAAAGCAGCATCTTCCAGCCATTGACCAATATTTAAATCATTGGGACTGGTCAAGGTTAGACCGAACAAATCAGCTGAAATATAAACTCCCATTGGTTTAATTCTTTGAGAAAAATATTCAAAAAATTGGCGAATAATTTCTTTTTTAGGCGTTTTGTAATCCCAAAAAGGATAAACAATACTACTGGTATCGCCATCAGAAGGAAAACGAATATAATCCAAATTTATTTCATCAAATCCAGTTTTAATCGCCTCTTTGGCAATTTCAAGATTATAGTCCCAAACTTCCTGGGAAGCTGGGTCAAACCAGCCCAAGCCCTTGTTATCCAGCCACAGATTTCCATTCGGCCTCTTTAAAGCTAAATCCATCTTTTTTCGCGACAAATAATCGTCCTGAAAAACTGCGATTCTGGCAATTGTATAAATTCCTTGTTTGTGAAATTCTTTAATCAATCCTTCCATATCAGAAACATAATTTCTTTCCGAGCCAACTTGATGAAGCAATTCGCTTTGGGTATAAAATCCAATATATCCGGTAAAATCTTTAACATCAATCACCACTGTGTTTAATTCGGTTCTTTTGATTAAATCCAAAATTTCATTTATCCTTTCGCTGCCAGCGGTGCGAAAGGTAATATAAATTCCTTTGCTGTATGTTGGTTGTCGCGGGATGATTTTTTCAAAGAAAAAATCACTCCGTATCTCAAGTATTCTGCGAGGCAAATCAAATACAAAAAAACTGATTCCAATCAGTATAATAATTAAAAAAAGAAATATTTTGTCTTTTCGCATATTATAGTACCCCCAGTAGGAATCGAACCCACATCAATGCCTTAGAAGAGCACTGCTCTATCCATTGAGCTATGGGGGCGAATTCTACCTTTTTGTTCTTTTTTTGTTAATTGATTTCAGAATATCTTTCTCTAGCTCTTTTGCAGATTTTTTGTGTTTTTTATTAAATGCGCCTGAAAATATTTTTTTAAGAAATCTTTTTTTGCTGTTCTTCGCTTTTTCCTTTGGCGTTACAACTACTTCGGCCAATGCCTTCTCGAGATCTTCACTGCTCAATTTATCAAATTTTCTCGACAATTCTATTGGTTCATTAATTTCTCCCATTGTTTTGTCTCTTTCCGTATCATCATCTTCGGTTTTATATTTTTTACTTTCTGCCTTTCTTGTTTTTTCCTCTTTGATTATTTCTTTGGCAGATTCTTTAAAAACTGTCTTCTGCGCTTTGCCTAATTCTTTCTCAAATTTTTCTTCTTTTTTGCGTTTGCGTTCTCCTCCGGATTCTAAATCTTTCAACTCCTCTTTTAATTCTTTTAATCTTGCATCTCCGGCATAATAACCCAAATCCCGAAGAACCGGTTTTTTCTGAAACCATCCTATTGGTCTATAAATCGCCATTTTTTCCTCTTGCTTCTCAATGTCCTGCTTTATTTGTTTAATTTTTCCTTCCAATGTCAGCTGTTTCTCCTCTGGCTTCGGTTTTTCTTCCGGTTTCGGTTTTTCTTCCTTGCCCTCCGTAGCTTCAGCGAAGAAGGGTTCTCTTTCTTCTATCTTTTTTATAACTTCCCTGGCTGTTCTGTCAAATTCCTTTTGCTCTTCTTCTGTGAATTGAGATTTTTTTTCTTTTTCTTGTTTTTCTTCTGACTTCGCTTCTATTTTCCCTATAATTTCTCTGGCTTTTCTATCTAATTCTTTTTGTTGTTCTTTTGTGAATTTCGGAGGGGTTTCTTTCTGTTCTAATTTTGGTTTTTCTAACGCTTCTATTAATTTCTCTTTTAAATTTTCCTTCAAATCCCCGCTAAAAACTCCGCTTTTGTCTTTTCCATTTTCCGGTTCCTCCTTTGTTTTTTCGGAAGAATTATTATCTTCCTGAAATACAAAAGCATCGGCTTTTTTTTGTGCCTCTTCAAATTTATCTACTCTGCGACGCGGCGGCCATTCTTTGTTTCTTTTTCCCATAATTATAATTTTAATTAATCATGATTTTTCCCGCATCCATGATACTCCGAAATACCATCGAGTTGTATATGAACATGATTTCTTTCATTCTTAAACCATATCTCCCCAAGACTGCCATTCCCCCAAAGCTCTTTTGCACAATTCGTAGCTGCTGTTGTGAGCTGGTCATAATAAGTGGCGCTTGCAAAATCAACTGCATAGGAAGAATCTCGACAATCAATAAGTCCGATTCCGCAAGCACTCGGCCCTTTGCCTTGCCTTGCTTTTCCACCATAGTGCAGAGAACATTGAGTATGACCGCAACAAGTTCCGCTGCAAGAATCCTTGTCAGAGCTGCATTGAGTATTCCAATTTGCAAAACACCTGCCATCACTATTATCGGAAATAGAAGAAATTTCTTTGGCCTGAGCAGGAAGATTCTTGTTCAACATACAGGTAAGCAAACTCTTAAGTTCAATTGACGCATCCTTTATCTGATCAGCAACTCCGATCTGACACTGATATCCATTCAAACATGGCCCAGCAGCGCTGCGTTGATTACATCTATCTGCCGCGGTCTCCACACATCCCCCAAATTGGCAATTCAGACGACAATAAGAATTTCTCTGGTCTGCTTTATTGGAACATTCTGAAATATTATACATTCCATTGATGCTTTCATATTGCCACTGAAAAAGGACGTATTTGCTGGTGCTATTGTTACATAAATTTTTCTGAAAGCCAGTCGGGCAGAATGTTGAATAATTTTTTAATTTAGCATTGCAAAAATTATAGCCATCTAAGTTACACTTTGACATATATGTGCCGAGAGCAGCATCCCTGCACGCATTATCGCTGTCATAACAAATTGTGCCTACGCGACAGTCAGTCTGTTGAAGTCCGGTCAAAGAGGTTAAACACGCTTGTTTGCTTTCTGCTTCTGATTTGCTGGTACAATACAATTTATAATCGCTATCTGATAAGCTAATCAACGAAGAATTCGGGCAATAATTGCCTTTATTTCCTAGAACACAAGCACTCTTGCAAATATCTTTGTTCGCGAGTTTGGTAACCTTAATGTCTGAACCTATTTTATTCGGCTTTATTGTGTATCGGGTTATTTCACAAGCGCAATACTCTCCTTCTTGCGGCTCCAACCCGCCATCTCCTTCGGTTACGCCTCCACCAACACAAGTAATCTTATTCCACGGCCAAGGAATACCTTCGTCGCCAGGAGCTTTTGCCAATTCATTGAATATCATATTTAAAACAACCCAAGCAACCAAAGCAATAACAATTCCAATAATCGCATTGGTAATCATTTTCTTGCCTGATTGGACCTCATCCGGCTTTGCGCCGCCAATCAAAATCCTGATTCCGCCCATGACAATAAAAATCGGGGCAATAACAAACAAACCAGTAGTAATAAATTGAACTATAATTTTTGCCAATCTAAAAATGTCGCAAAGGGTGCAAGCCGGGGTTGTGCTAGTGCCGCAAATCACCAATGGGTCACCCCAGTTCCATTCTGCGGCAAATACAATAAATGGCACAACTAAAAATAAAATTATTAAAACAAAAAATAAATATTTTCGCATATGTTTGGAATTTAATAGAATATGAGCCCGAGATATATAATCATATCAAAAATTACCAAATTTGTCCAGCTATTTCAAAATTGCTTTAAAGCTCATAAATTTAATATAACATAAATTGACCAGGTAGTGAAACTTTGACAAATTAAAATTAAATTTGGTCGTTTTGCGACCAGTCAAAGTTCTACTACCTGGTTGACTTTCAACGACAAAAAAGATATACTGAAATAATTACGGGGTGTGGTGTAATGGTAGCACGAGTCTTTTGGGAAGATTTAGTCCGAGTTCAAATCTCGGCACCCCGACTTGTCCCGCTACTGCGGTGATGCGAGTGTCGTATAACGGCATTACCTCAGCTTTCCAAGCTGATGACAGGGGTTCGATTCCCCTCACTCGCTCCAAAATTTGAATTGCTGATAACTTATCCACAGGGATTAATATTGACAAGGTTGTTGGAAGGAATGGTAAAATATAAGAAAGGTCGTAAAAATAATTTAATAATTAAAAAATAATTAATTATAAAAAATAAATATAAGTAAATATATATGAAAATATTTAATAAGATTTCAATAGTAACCGTATTGATTGTTTCTTTTGTGCTTGTTATGAGCGGTTTTACTGGGTCAATTACTGTACGCGCTGCAACGACACCATCTCTCGGAACAGCGGCAACCTATGGTGTTCTTGGTAGTACCTACACCAACACGTCCGCAGGAACCACGATTAATGGTGATGTCGGATTTACCACGGGACCGGCGGTTGCTCCCGCAGGCGTGCATACGAACTACGGATCCGGCGCCCCATATGCTACGGCGGGCGTTGATCAGGGAAGTGCTTTATCTGCATTGGCTTCCCAACCGTGCACATTCACTTTCGCGCCCGGAGCGATTGATCTCGCTACCGACACTACACACGGCCCAATTGGGGTTTATACACCCGGAGTGTATTGTACATCAGGCGCTGCTTCTATAGGAACAGGAGGAATTACTCTTAGTGGCAGCGGGACATACATCTTTAGAGTAGATGGCGCGCTTACTACGGTAGCCAATTCTGTGGTCACATTAGCTAATGGCGCATCAGCTTGTGATGTATTTTGGACTCCAACCGCGGCCACAACTCTTGGCGCCAACTCTACGTTCGTAGGAACTGACATTGATGCTTCGGGTATTACCATCGGCAATACCGTAACATGGACAGGAAGGGCCTTGGCATTCGGCGGAACGGTTACAACCGATACAGACACCATAACCGTACCTACATGTACGGTCATCGTTCCTGCTACTCTTCATATCATTAAGCAAATAGTAAATAATAGCGGTGGCACAGCAACTGCTTCTCTCTTTAATCTGCATGTAAAACTTTCCGGGACTGATGTTACAGGAAGTCCGGCAGTCGGAATCGTATCACCCGGAAGATCCTACTCACTTTCTGCAGGCACATACGTAGTAAGCGAAGATGCAAATGCCTCTTATACGCAAACCTTCAGTGGAGATTGTAATTCAAACGGCAGTGTGACACTTTCTGCTGGCGACAACAAGACTTGTACAATCACTAATGATGATATAGCGGCCGTGGTAGTCCCGCCCACGCCGACTCCTCCGACACCAACACCAGCATTACCAAATACAGGAATTGCTCCCGAAGGAAAAAGTATTCCATGGGATATCATTATGCTGACTGGCATCTTTATGCTAGTTTCGACAGCACTTGTTGTAGTTCTGAGAAAACGCACGATTTAGAATAAATGTTATCAAAACGAATAAAGTTAATAATTATCCTTATAGGATTTGCATTTTTTGTAGTCCTTTTTTGTTATTTTGTCTCCAAAAACTTAGTCCAGAGCGGCTCAATACCGCTTACTGCAAATACCACTACTCTTCATGAACAAGAAAAAGCGAATTTTGGATTGCCAATGCGTCTCAAAATTCCAAGTATCAATGTTGATGCTGCTATTGAGTATGTGGGTCTTACACCTGATGGAACAATGGATGTACCGAAAAATCCGGACAATGTAGCATGGTTTGAGTTCGGACCGCGTCCTGGGGAAAATGGCAGCGCTGTTATTGCTGGACACTATGGATGGAAAAACAAGAAAGCATCGGTGTTTGATAATTTATACAAATTACGCAAGGGTGATAAATTATACATCGAAGACGACAAAGGAATGATTATTTCCTTCGTGGTGCGCGAAAGTCGAAAATATGACCAGAAAGCGGACGCTTCAGACATATTTAGCTCAAATGACGAAAAGCCACACCTTAATCTCATTACCTGCGAAGGAGTTTGGGATAAAGTTTCCAAAAGTTATTCCCAGCGGCTAGTGATATTTACTGATAAAGAATAGTTTTGATAAAAAATACCCTCTCCGACCATAGTCGGAGGGGATATTTTTTATCTTAAAATTTTATTATCTCGCTCCTCATCGCTCTTGTCCTAAGCAATAAGGGTAACCAATTATACTAGCTTATTAGGAATTAGCTTATTAGCTTTTTAGAATAACTATAATCTTAATTCGCCGATCATTTTATTTAACATTCGCATTACTTCATTTAGTAGGGAATCTGCTTTTTTGTAATCTAAATTTTCACTAAAGGATAATCTTTTTGTAATTTCTATTTGAGTTTCTAATTCTGCGCCTGAACCATAAGCAACTGTTAAAAATTGGCAATAATCCTTTTTAGTCCCCCTTCTTCTGCCTTCGGCAATATTAGAGGGGATAGATACTGCACAACGTCTCATCTGAGAAGTTAAGCCATAAATTTCTGATTTGGGAAATTGTTCGGTTAAGTTATAAACGGCAACAACTAATTCTACTGATTTTTGCCAAACAATCAAATCTTTGTATGTTACTAGCTTGTAGCTGGTAGGTGGTAGCTTTTTAGGACTAATATTTAATTTTTCGTCTGACATATTCATTATTACTCGTGCTAATAAGCTAAAAAGCTAATTCCTATAAGCTAAGAAACTACAAGCTAAAAAGCTACAAGCTACAAGCTTGAAGACCGTAAGCCGCAAGCTTAAAATTATCTAGCATACTCTATTACTCTCGTTTCTCTGATAACGGTCACTTTAATTTCCCCTGGGTATTTCAATTCTTTTTCAATCTCTGAAGCAATATCTTTGGCTAATTTGTATGCTGCTAAATCATCAATTTTTTCCGGATTAACAAAAATTCTGATTTCTCTGCCTGCCTGCACTGCGTATACTTTATCAACTCCTTCAAAACTTGAAGCAATTTTTTCCAATTCTTCCAACCGCTTCAAATAATTTTCCAAATTCTCCTTTCTTGCTCCTGGCCTGGCTGCGGAAATTGCTTCTGCTGCCTGAACAATTGAAGCTTCGATTGTCTCGAATGGATAATCGCCGTGGTGCGACTTCATCGCGTTAATGATTTTTTTGTCCATTCCGAATTTTTCCAGAATTCTGATGCCGATTTCCACGTGCGAACCCTGAACCTCGTGGTCAATCGCCTTGCCAATATCATGAAGGAGTGCGGCTTTTTTACATACACTCACATCTGCGCCCAATTCCGAGGCAAGCATTCCTGCCAAGTGCGCGGCTTCTATGGAATGCAATAATACATTTTGCCCAAAACTGGTCCTGAAAGTTAGGCGGCCAAGCAAATTCGCCAAACGCGGGTCCAAACCAACCACCCCCACATCATACACCGCTGCCTCTCCCGCTTCTTTGATTTTCAATTCAATTTCTGATTTTGCCTTATCAACCATTTCCTCAATTTTGGCTGGCTGGATTCTTCCGTCTGTTATCAATTTTTCCAAAGCCATTTTGGCAATCTGCCTTCTTGTCGGGTCAAAACCAGAAATCACCAGGGCTTCCGGCGTATCATCAATAATCACCTCAACCCCGGTTAATCTTTCCAGGGTCTTGATGTTTCTTCCTTCCCGGCCAATAATTTTGCCTTTAATTTCGTCATTGGGCAAAGTAACGGTTGTGGTTGTAATCTCTGCTGCTTGCGAGGATGCGTATCTTTGCAAGGCAGTTACCATAATCTCGTTCGCTTTTTTCTCCAATTCTTCCTTGCCTTCTTTTCCTAATTTCTGAATTCTAGCGAAGATTTCTTCTTTGTTCTGCTGCTCAACCATTTTCAGAATTTCTTGCTTCGCATCTTCTTCGGATAATTTTGATATTGTTTCCAATTTTTCGATTTCCTGCTGTTTTAATGTTTCTAATTCAGTTTTGATGTTTCTTACTTTTTCAACTTTTTCCTGAAAATCCTGTTCTGTCTGTTCTAATTTTTTCTCCTTAATATCGAGTGATTCTTCCTTCTTTTCCAGTCGCAATTGGATTCTCCTATACTCTCCCTGTCTTCTCGTTTCTTCATTTTTGATTTCGTCCAATGCTTTTACTGCTTTGTCTTTCGCTTTTAAAATTATTTCCTGGGCCTGGGCTTTCGCCTCGTTGACTAATTTCTCAATTCTCGCTTCTGCGGTATTAGCCTGTCTTTTGGCGATTGATTGACGAGCCAGGTAGCCCAAAATTGACCCAACGAATAACGCAAGTATTGCCACGATAAGTGGAATAAATTCTATTGTCATATTCATTTGCTTTGACCAAAAAAACCATATTTAATTAAATGACAGTTTTCAGTATCAAAGAATTAATTTCTAATAAATCAATTTTAGCAAAATGAAATATTTTTGTCAAACTATCAATTCGTGCTAAAATTATATTAATGAAACCAATTGTCTTAACTATTTTGGATGGCTGGGGATATGGCTCGCCAAGCGAGTCCAATGCAATTTATAATGCAAAAATTCCGAACATAAAAAAAGTGGAAAAAGAATATCCCTGGTGTTTGCTGCAGCCGTCGGGAATCACAGTGGGACTGCCCTGGAAAGAAGCGGGAAACTCCGAAGTAGGCCATGTGATTATTGGCGCGGGAAGGATTGTCTATCAACATCTATCAATAATTTCTTCGGAAATTGACAATGGAAAATTCTTTAATAACCCGGCATTTTTAAAGGCAATCGAACATGCAAAGAAAAACAATTCTACGCTACATCTGATGGGATTAATTTCCAGCGGCAATGTTCATTCCTATCTAGAACATGTTTATGCATTATTAGATCTGGCTAGACAGAATAGTGTCGAAAAATTGTCTCTTCATCTCTTTGCTGACGGGAAAGATGCTCCGCCCAAAGAAGGAAAGAAAATCATTTTTCATCTTATAGAACATTTGCCAAATCCGCAATGGAAAGTTGCAACAATTGTCGGCAGGTCTTTAGCAATGGATAGAAGTCGCGATTGGCAAAAAACCGAGATTGCTTACAAATTAATGACCGAAGGAATCGGCGAAAAAACCTTTGACCCAATTGAGAAATTACAGGAATTTTATGATAAAGATATCACCGATGATTATATCCCACCAATTGTAGTGGTGAATGAAAATCAAGAGCCGCTTAGCTTGATTAAAGACAATGACGCAATAGTTTTCTTTAATTTCAGGGAAGACAGCGCCCGGCAAATTACCAAAGCATTTGTTAAGCCCGATTTTGACAAGTTCTTGAGAAAACCATTAAGCAATCTTCTTTTCTGCACAATGACCAAATACGATGAGGATTTGCCGATTGAAATCGCTTATCCGTCTTTTTCCGTCAAAAATCATTTAGTCGAGGTGCTAAACCGATATAATAAAAAAGTTTTGAAAGTTGCGGAAACAGAAAAATATGGACATGTTACCTATTTTTTCAATGGCTACCAGGAAGAACCCTATCCCAATGAAACCAGGAAATTAATTCCCTCTAAAGCGGTCTTGCATTATGATGAGGCTCCGGAAATGCAAGCGGAAAAAATCAGCGAGGAAATTGTTAGGGGAGTAAAAGAAAAATATGATTTAATTGTGGCAAATTTTGCTAATGCAGATACGATGGGTCACACTGGAAATTTAAAAGCAGCCGTAGAAGCTGCTGAATACATTGATAAGGCATTAAAACCAATTATTGACCTGGCAGAAAAAGACGAGTGCATCCTGATTATTACCGCAGACCACGGAAACATTGAACAAATGATTGGATTGTTCAGCGGAGGAGCAAAAACTCAACACACCACTAATCCCGTACCATTTTATTTAATTGGAAAAGAGTTTAAAAAACCCGCCGCAAACTTAAGTATGCAGGCGGGCTGGGGAACGCCCCAGGGCATGCCTTCTGATATCGCGCCCACAATTTTGGACTTGATGCAAATCCCCAAACCACCCGAAATGACCGGCGAAAGTTTACTGGGAATTTTGAAATAAAATTTTACTTTCTCTTATCAATAATCTGGTCGATTAACCCATAATCTTTGGCTTCGTCGGATGACATATAATAATCGCGGTCGCTGTCTTTCTCGATTTTGTCTATTTTCTGGCCAGTGTGCTTGGCCAGTATTTTATTTAATTTCTGTTTAATTTTCATTATATGCTTTGCGGAAATTTCAATAT
>Ga0315274_10015714_pt1 | contig 10714 bp, 4 predicted proteins | sample YL17G02_20_MG_FD_203700 | JGI IMG/M metagenome (GOLD analysis project Ga0315274, IMG submission 203700) | Sediment microbial communities from Yellowstone Lake, YNP, Wyoming, USA - YL17G02_20 | ecosystem: Environmental > Aquatic > Freshwater > Lake > Sediment | place: USA: Wyoming | collected...
CTCCTACATCCCGCATTCATATATCTTTCTTTTTCACTATAAATACAGCCACAATACTGCTGGCGATATAATCCCATTGCTTTGGAAATCTCCAGTCCTTTTCTCCATCCCTTTCGAAAATCCTCATAATAGAAGGAGACTTCAATCTCCTTAGCCAAACGTTCCCCTGTTTCCTTGATCAGGGAATGATCTTGGTGAGTACTTTGAAGAAGGGTGGTTGAAAATTGATCGAACCCGTTCCTCTTCGCCTCCTGAGCCGTGGCCTCAAGCCGAATCGAGTAGCAGTATCGACACCTTTCCTTTTCTCGGTGAGATACGTTTCTTAAAAATTCCTCAAGGAGATATTCATCCCGGTAGATCATTTTCAACCCAACCCTTTCCGCATATTGTTTCAATGACTCCAGTCGGTTCTGGTATTCCTGGTAGGGATGGATATTGGGATTGAAGAAAAATCCTACGACTTCATCTCCCTTCTCTCCCAATCGTTGAAGTGGATAAATGGCGCAGTTAGCACAACAGATATGAAGCAGAATTCTCATCTCTTCGAATCTCAAGTTCAAATTTCAAAATCCAAATGTCAAATGAATGAGAAAGCTTAAAACCAGTGGTTCGACAGGCTCACCATGATTCTATTCTTCAGCATTTTTAAACCATCATCCTGAGCCTGTCGAAGGATGAACTTTTGCATTTGAAATTTTAAGGCTATCTCTAAAAATGTCATTCCTGCGAAAGCAGGAATCCATAAGCTTTTGACATAACTGGACTCCCGCCTTCGCGGGAGTGACAAATTGAGAATTATTAGAGGATCCCTTAAGATTCAAAACTTAACTTGCGGCCAATTTCTTCTTTTTACAATCCCTCCGGGGTATCCCCAACTCTTTCTCTACTTGCAATATCTTGTCGGTGGTCTTGATGACCGTGTCTGGATTGAGGGAGATGCTGTCGATGCCACATTGGACTAAAAATTCAGCAAATTCGGGATAGTCGCTCGGAGCCTGGCCGCAAATGCCTATCTTCTTGCCATTCTTTTTCGCTTTCTCGATGACCCATTGAACCATCCGTTTTACCGCAGGGTCCCGTTCGTCGAAGACATGGGAAACCTTCTCTGAATCACGATCCAGGCCCAACACCAATTGGGTGAGATCATTAGACCCGATGGAAAACCCATCAAAAATCTCGCTGAATTCATCCGCCATGATCACATTGCTGGGGACTTCACACATCATATAGATTTCAAGACCGTTTTGCCCCTGTATCAAACCATAGTTCCTCATCTCCGCCACGACCAACCTTCCCTCTTCCACAGTCCGACAGAAAGGGACCATCAATTTTACATTGATTAGACCCATTTCATCCCGGACCTTTTTCATGGCAAGACATTCGAGTCCAAATCCTTCCTGATAACCTTCGTCATAATAGCGGCAGGCACCGCGGAAGCCGATCATCGGGTTATCTTCAACAGGTTCGAATTGAAACCCTCCAATGAGATTGGCATACTCGTTTGTCTTAAAATCGCTCATCCTGACGATCACATCTTTTGGATAAAAGGCCGCAGCAATCTTCGCCACTCCTTGGGCCAGCCGATCGATGAAGAAGAGCTTCTTATCTTCATACCCGGCTGTCAATTGTTCGATCTCCTTTTTTGCATGATCGTCACTCAATGCATCAAAATGGACTAACGCCATCGGATGGATTCGAATAGAATTGTTGATGATAAATTCCAGTCTGGCCAGGCCTACTCCATCGTTAGGGATGAAGGAGAGATGGAATGCATTATCTGGATTCCCCACATTCATCATGATCTTTGTGTGAGGCTTCTCCAGATGCGCCATATCGAACCGCCTCACCTCGAAATCGAGAAGGCCTTCGTAAACCAAGCCCGTCTCCCCTTCGGCACAACAGACCGTGGCACTCCGGTAATCTTTCAGGATCTCACTCCCATTTCCAGTCCCCACCACACATGGAACGCCCAATTCCCGGCTGATGATGGCCGCATGGCAAGTCCTCCCTCCTCGATCGGTCACGATTCCAGAAGCGATCTTCATGACGGGTTCCCAGTCCGGGTCCGTCATCTGGGTCACCAATATCTCACCTTTCTTAAACCTCTCTATCTCCCTTGCGCTGGCAATGACATTGATTGGCCCTGCTCCAATCTTTTCACCGACGCTCTTCCCCTGAACCAAAACCCTCCCCTTTTCCTTCAAAACATAGGTCTCCAGAACGTTCATTTCTCGCTGCGATTTTACTGTCTCCGGCCTTGCTTGAAGGATAAAGAGTTCTTGGGTGATACCATCCTTTCCCCACTCAATATCCATGGGCATGTAAGAACCTGCCCTTTTCGAATAATGGTCTTCAATTTTCGCTCCCCATTGAGCAAGAAGGATGATTTCCTCATCACTGAGGATAAAACTTGACCTATCCTGTGCGGCGACAGGGATATTCTTGGTCGAACTTTCCCCTTCCACCGCATAGATCATCTTGATCTCTTTGCTGCCCAGGGTTTTCTGGATGATGGGTTTATAATTTTTCTGAAGGCACGGCTTGAATACATAAAATTCGTCAGGATTGATCACCCCCTGAACAATATTCTCTCCCAATCCATAAGAACCAGTGATATACACGACGTCCGGAAAACCTGATTCCGTGTCGATCGTAAACATCACACCGGAACAGGCCTTGTCCGAGCGCACCATCTTCTGGATTCCAATGGAAAGAGCCACTTGAAAGTGGTCGAATCCTTTATGGACTCTGTAAGAGATGGCCCGGTTGGTAAAAAGGGAAGCGAAACATCGTTTGCAGGCCTGAATCAGGGCGTATTCCCCGCGGATATTAAGAAAAGTCTCCTGCTGACCAGCGAAACTCGCCGTAGGAAGATCCTCAGCAGTGGCGCTACTTCGGACTGCAACATCTATATCTTCCCCATACTCCTTACACAATTTTCGATAGGCCTTAACGATCTCCTCGACAATCTCTCTGGGAAATTCGAGGCTATAGATAAGCCTTCGGATTCGACTTCCTCTTTCTGAAAGGCTCTCCACATCTTCGACATCGAGTCCGGAGAGTATCTCCCGAATATTTTCCCTGACCCTTAGTTTGCTTTTGCTTTCATGCCAATCGTGAATAACCCCTTCATCTAAAAAAGCGTGATAGGCATTCACTGTTACTGCAAATCCATTGGGAACGTTTACTCCGGATTTTGTCAGTTCTCTTCGCATCTCTCCCAAGGAGGCATTCTTTCCGCCCACTAATGGAAGATCATTTAGTCCAACTTCATCAAACCAAAGAATATAAGGTTTATTCCCCATGATCTCCTCCTTGGTATCGTTCTCGTTCCGCAATACGAAATTTATCTGAACCGAACCCCCCTTGTCAACCCCGTTAGATAAAATCTAAAATAGTTTATATCCCTTTTTGAAAATCCTTGGATTAACACTACACGATGAAATCATTAAAGCTTATCTAACGGGGTCAATAACGATTTGGATGGAAATGAGGAAGAAACGGAGGTTGATTTTCTGATAAATTAGAATTAAAATGGGTGTTTATCATTTAGAGAGAAGGGAGCATTATGAAAAGTCCAAAATATGTCTATCTCTTTGAAGAGGCAGATGGGACAAATAAGAAACTCTTCGGAGGAAAAGGGGCGGGGCTGGCTGAAATGACCCATATGGGTCTTCCTGTCCCACCAGGATTTATTGTCACGACCGAGGCCTGCCTCCAATACTTTGAGAACAAAAAGAGACTTCCCAAAGGCCTGATGGAAGAGGTGCAAACAAACTTGAAGAGGGTTGAGGAGAAAACGGGCAAAGTCTTTGGGAGTCCCCAAAACCCTCTCTTCTTCTCTGTCCGATCGGGTGCAGCCCTTTCCATGCCTGGAATGATGGATACCGTCCTTAATCTGGGGTTGAACGACGAGACCATTGAGGGCTTGATCCAGATCACCTCAGATGGAAGATTCACCTACGATGCCTATCGCAGATTTATTCAACTCTTCGGAAAGATTGCCTTGGGCGTAGAGGAAAAGGAATTTGATCAAATCCTTAACAAAATGAAAGAAAAAGTTGGATCGATTGATGATACCGATCTCGATGCCGACAGTCTGAAGGACATTTGCAGGCAATATCTGAGATTAGTTAAAAAGAGGACAGGAACTCCTTTCCCGGAAGATCCCATGGTTCAATTGAAACTTGCCATTGAAGCGGTCTTCAGATCCTGGATGGGAAAGAGGGCAGTCGATTACCGGAAGGAATTTAACATCACCCCTGAAATGGCCAATGGGACAGCTGTCAATGTATGCACAATGGTATTCGGAAACATGGGCTTTGATTCTGCCACTGGTGTGGCATTCACGCGAGACCCCGGCACCGGAGAGAACGTCCTCTACGGCGAATATCTGGTGAATGCTCAGGGTGAAGATGTGGTGGCTGGGATCAGAACACCCAAACCGATTCAAGAGATGAAGAAGGAAATGCCAAAGATCTATCGGGAATTGGAGCGGGTCAGAAAGACCTTGGAAGAGCATTTTCATGAAGTTCAGGACTTCGAATTTACTGTGGAGAAGGGAACCCTCTGCATCCTCCAAACTCGAAACGGGAAGATGAACGCCCAAGCCATCGTCCGGACCTCCAAAGAGATGTTGGCTGAGAGATTGATCGAAAAGGAAAAGGCTGTTCTGAGATTGAAACCTCAAGAGTTGGAACAACTCCTCCACAACCGGATCGATCCCAATTTCAAGGGAAAACCGATCGCAGTCGGGCTTCACGCTTCCCCAGGGGCGGCCTCTGGCAAAGCGATCTTCGATGCTGATGAAGCCGAAAGATTGGGAAAACTTGGCCAAAAAGTGATACTGGTACGGGAGGAGACGAAACCTGAGGATATTCATGGCTTCTTCGCTGCCCAAGGAATTCTGACGAGCCGGGGAGGAAAGACCTCCCATGCAGCAGTTGTGGCCAGAGGCATGGGCAAAGCCTGCGTTTCTGGATGCGAAGAACTGCACATCGACCCAAAAGGGAGAGAGGCAACCATCAGAAACATTCACATCAAGGAAGGAGATTTTATCACCATCGATGGATCCAGAGGAGAGGTCTACTTGGGAGAGGTTCCCACCGTGGATCCTGAAATCAGCGATGACCTTCTCACCCTCTTGAGCTGGGCCGATGAGATAAGGACGATGGGGGTTCGGGCCAATGCCGATACACCTGAAGATGCGACCAAGGCCAGGCAGCTCGGGGCAGAAGGAATCGGTCTCTGTCGGACGGAGAGGATGTTCAATGCGGTAGACCGGCTCCCCATCGTGCGGGAGATGATTTTGGCTGGGTCGAAGGAGAAGAGATCAGAGGCCATTACTAAGCTCCTCCCCTTGCAGAAGAGCGATTTTAAGAAGATCTTCAAGGCAATGGCAGGGCTTCCCGTGACGATCCGCTTACTCGATCCACCGCTCCATGAATTTCTTCCATCGGCTGAAGAATTGGCTTCTGAGCTTAGAAAGCTGGAGGAGATGGAGCGGGCTTTCTCCTCGATGGAGAATATTTCCGAGACGATGAAGTTTCTGGACCCCTCTTTCCGGGAATCTCTCAGACCCCTCGACCATATGGCGGCCGATATCGCCGAGATTAAAGAGAAGAAACTCGACAGGAAACTGATCCGGAAACAGCAGGAGACCTTCAGAAAGGTAAAGGAGATGATGGAGGTCAATCCCATGCTCGGCCACCGGGGGGTGAGATTGGGAATCACCTATCCAGAGATCTATAGAATGCAAATTCAAGCGATTCTCGAAGCGGCAGCGGAGTTAATCAAGGAGGGCCTCGATATCCAACCTGAAATTATGGTCCCTCAAGTCTGCACGGCTCAGGAATTAAAGTGGGTCTATCAGCTGGTCAAAAAGATTCAAAAAGAAGTGGAGAAACAATACGGAACCCAGATCCAATTTAAATTCGGGACGATGATCGAGGTGGTCAGGGCCTGTATGAGGGCAGGAAGATTGGCAGAAGTGGCAGATTTCTTCTCCTTTGGGACGAACGACCTCACCCAAGCCACCTTCTCCTTTTCGAGAGAAGATGCGGAGAATAAATTTCTACCTCTTTACAATGAGAGAAAGATCCTTCAAGACAATCCTTTTGAGGTGTTGGACGTGAAAGGGGTGGGAAGGTTAATGATGATCACCATTGAATGGGGAAGAAGGACGAAGCCTGATCTTAAGATTGGAATCTGCGGTGAGCATGGCGGTCATCCGGAATCCGTGGAGTTCTGCCATTCCATTGGCCTTTCTTATGTGAGCTGTTCTGTGCCACGACTCCCCGTTGCACGTTTGGCTGCCGCCCATGCCAGACTGAAGGAGAAGGATAGGGAGAAGAAACCTCCTGAGAAATTCGACCCCGATTATCCGTTTAGTGTCTTCTTTTAATGACCTATTTCCCATTTATTAATCCCTGGTTTTATCCGATTTAGCCACCCCTTAAACTTCAACAGAAAGGATCTCCCTATCTTTTAATCTGACGTAGCCGTGGTGAGTAATTCTCAATTGCGGAATGGCAGGTGTTCCAAGAGTATCGATGGTGAGGGCAGGTTTCTCCCATTTCACTCCATTCTCCCTTAGTGAGTCTTCGAGTTTCTTTACTTCCTCTCTCACTCTCTCCATCGGTTTTAATGATACGATCCCACAGAGAGGGGCTGGGAATTCGGCGACGACTTCATCTTCGATGGCATAAACGCCTCCGCCTCCAATCTCCTTTAGTCTTCCAATGACCGTCTTCATCGATTGAGTATCACACCCTACGATGATCATATCGGCCGTATCCCAGCACATCGTCGATCCATAGGCTCCCCTTTGAAGACCAAATCCCTTAAGAAGTCCCATGAAAGCCTTTCCGCTTCCCAATCGATCCAAGGCAAAGGCCATGATGACATCCTTTGTCGGAATCGACTCGTACCGAGATTCCTTGGGGTCTTCAAGATCGATAATCCTCTCCTTAGTCACAAGCCTGGTCACAAGCTCCATCACCCTCACCTTCCCCTTGGTCGGAAGCGAGGGAAAGGTGTACTCTTCGACTTTCACGGTATTAAACATATAATCTGGAAAGAAGATCTTTTGGGGGCTCACCAGGGGCTTACCGTCTTTGAAGATGATCTTTCCATTGCATATCACCAACTGGGGGGAGAATTCTTCCGGCGAAGGGATGATCAGAATATCTGCCATCTTCCCAGGAGAAAGAGAACCGATGAGATGATCAAGGCGGAAATGTTCTGCCACATTGATGGTCACCATCTGATAAGCTAAATCGGGTGGAACTCCAAGCTTCAACGCTCTTTTCAAGGCCGCATCGAGATAACCTTCCTCAAGGAAACCTTCAGGATCTACACCATCTGTTGCAAGAATCAATCTTCTAAAATCGATCTTCTTATCGAAGATCCCTTTCACTCCTGGCAATTCCTTTCTTATAGATCCTTCTCTGATCATCACCCAGTACCCAAGTCTCAGTCTTTCTAGTACCTCATTTTCTGTAATGGGCTCATGATCGGAAGAGATGCCAAAACAGGTGTAGGCCTGAAGTTTTTCTCCATTTGCACCTGCGCCATGTCCCTCGACTCTTTTACCAAGATCGAGAGCAAAGGAAGCGAGTTCCCTCACTCTTTCCCCTTGTCTTCCTCCTAAAAATATGTTGCCCCAGTAAATTTCGCCTATGCCGACACATTTTGTATCCTTCAGTAGAGGCAGGAGTTCTTCATTGGTAGGGGCATTTATCTCCTCAGATGGGGTGAGACCGCACAGAGGGGGTACAGTGTAATAGAATCTGATCGGTTGTCCTTCAAGTCCTTTTACAAAATATTCTATTCCATCTTTTCCCACTATTATCGCAAACTCTATGGTCTCTGTGATTACTGTGGTAACCCCACTTGGGATCACATGCTTAATGAATTCCTCAATCCCTGACCTGTTGCTGATAGTGTGTGTATGCCCTTCAATAAGACCGGGCAGAAGCACCATTCCGTCTGCGTCGATCACAAGGGTCTTCTCTTCTTTTGCGAAATCATGATCAGGCCCAACATAAGCGATCATGCCATCTTTGATCCAGATCGACATTCCGCTGATAAACTCTCTGGTAAAGGCATTGAAGAGCGTACCATTGGTGATGACGATATCCGGAGGAATACGACCCAAGGCCACCTCGCTGAGGGTCTTCATCTGTTCAATCCTGTTCATGGCCCCTTTCATAACAGACATATGTTTGTGCAAGCCATCATGTGAGATGTAACGAATCGATGAAGCGTTTTGCCACTTCCTCTTTCATCACCTTTCCCATTCTGTTTCGGGGAAGTTCTTCCAAAAAGAAGACCTCTTTAGGGCATTTCCAGTCCAGAAGAAGACTCTTACAATAAGCTTCAATCTCTTTTACCGTGAGAGTGGCCCCTTGTTTTAATACGATGGCTGCTACCACCTTCTCACCCCACTTCTTGTCAGGAACTCCTATGACACAAGATTCCAATATTTTTTGATGCCGATCGAGAACAGATTCAATCTCTTTGGGCGAGATATTCTCCCCTCCGGAGATGATGACATGTTTCAAACGATCTGTAATGTAGTAATATCCATCTTCGTCCTTCTTGCCGAGATCACCCGTACGAAACCATCCATTTACAAAAGCGGCCTCTGTCTCTTGGGGTTTTTCCCAATAACCTGGGGTGACATTGGGCCCTTTTAACCAAATTTCTCCCACTTCGCCCGATTTTAAATCCTCGAAGGTTTCTGGACTCACAATTCTCACTTCCACATTGGGAAGCGGAAGGCCAATTGACCCAGCTTTTTTTATTCCCCGGAGGGGATTTGAAAAATTCATTCCCGTCTCGGACATCCCCTCCCTCTCAACGGGCTCTTTCCCAAAAACCTCTTTGATCCTCTCAAAATCTTTTGGAAGCAATGGAGCAGAGCCAGAGGTCAACAGTCGAATGTGGTGGAAGTCCCGCCTTTTTCCTTCCATCTTCTCGATCATCTTCACATACATCGTAGGAACACCCATAAACATGGTACAGGCCAGTTCTCCTCTTGGGCGGGAGAGAATATCGATGACATTTTCAGACGAGAACTCATCCATCATCACAATTTTCGACCCAGCGATCAAAGAGGTATGGAGCGCAAAGCACAGGCCATGGACATGGAACAGTGGAAGGGCATGGCAGAGAACATCTGTTTCCGTCATCTCCCAAATTTGGATGATGTTCCTTGCGTCTTGGATCAGATTCCGTTGAGTAAGAATCGCCCCTTTGGGTTGGCCCGTCGTTCCGGAGGTATAGATGAGCACGGCAGGGTCGTCGGAGCTTCCCTCCCCATGGAGAATTTGAGAGGGGGACGATGGAAATAATTTCCTTTCGGTAAAAGGGGTTTCTGTTTCGACAGAAAGTATAGGCCTCCTCTCATCGACCGATCGGATTAAGGCTTCCTCCCTTTTCCCGACAATGGCTATCTTCGCATCCGTGTCCTTCAAAAAGTAGTCCATCTCATCTCTCTTAAATCCAGGGTTGAGCATTACAGAGATCGCGCCCACTTTCTGGATGCCGATGTGGATGACCACCTGCTCGATACTTTTGGGCATAAAGAGGATGACCCTATCTCCCTTCTTAAGACCCATTTCCATCAGACCATTTGTCACGCGGTCCGAAATCTCCTTAAGGGACGAGTAGGTGATACGGCTTTCCAATCTTCCCTTTTTTACAAAAAGGATGGCTTCCTTTTCCCCCAATCGGAGAGCTGTTTGATCGAATAGGTTGGCCAGTGTCTCGAACATGTCATAACCTCAAGTAAATTTCGGGGACAGTCCCGATTCCGTAAATCTGGAACAGTCCCTATCCTGGTCATATGGCGATTAGTAACAAAAGCATAAGTGATCTGTCAATTCATTAATAAAATGCTCTTACCCGCGAAGCAGCGCGCATCAAAGCCACAAAACGGATGGCGTACGCTGACTGTTTTGCTGTCGCATTGGCACGCCTAAAAAGAGCCGAGCTTTACACAGGAGATCCTGGATTCAGGGCGGTGGAGAAAGAAATTAAGGTTGTCTGGCTTTAATTGTCAAATTGTATGGAAGGTGGTCTTAGAATAGAATGTCCTATCCCTGAAAAATTTTCTAAATCCCCTCTCTTCTAATAATCTCACCGACTTAATAAACTTCACATAACGTGTGCGGCACAAACGAAACCATGAGGTTTTTACAGTCCTTCGTTTGTGCCGTTATTATCTGTCGCCCCCCTTATTCAACAGAGGGAAGGGTCAGAACCTGAGACCAAATCTTTCAAGCTCTTTTTGATATTTTTGAGCCCAGGAGGTAAACTTTACATTCAGGAAGCGATGAAGTCCAAGTTCCTCTCCCAACTCCTTCACAGACTCAACCACTCCATGGACCAACTCTTCATCACTGGCCTTCCCAGAAAATGAAATCTTTTGGTTTGCATATTCAAATTCATCCGAAAAAGGATTGAGAAATAAATATTTGTCCGCCTTTTCAATAAATTTGTTCTTCAGAAGGGTATGAAACCTTTCTTTCATCTTCTTATGTTTCATAATTTCACTTTCAAATATAGTCAGGAATTCCTCAAGCATTGGGATGATACCTGATGGAGATTCATGAACCATTTCTTCTTCTCGGTGTTCTCCCATGTCAGGAGGGATGGGAATCTTGCTGACATGGAACGTCCCGCCCAATTCCTTTGTTTTCTTTAGGAT